>Ga0183100_1000218_pt1 | contig 65343 bp, 79 predicted proteins | sample Biomet2_FD_127789 | JGI IMG/M metagenome (GOLD analysis project Ga0183100, IMG submission 127789) | Microbial communities from bioreactor (seeded with anoxic lake sediment) at LBNL, California, USA - Biofuel metagenome 2 | ecosystem: Engineered > Bioreactor > Anaerobic > Unclassified ...
TTCGGTCTTTTTATGATTTGCTACGGACATTCCCTGACAAGGTGGTGTAGCTATTACAACATCAATATCTTTAATACTTTCTTTCTTTTTATAAATATCTATTTCATTAAAAAGTCTAGTCATTATTTCCGGATCTGTAATATCCCCAACAATATATCCGCTCTCATATTTACACTTTTTATTACAACGCTGCACATTCATTCTTCGCTCGACTAACTCATTACTAACGACACAATCGAACCCGTTCTTTTTAAAGCCAAAGCATCCAACTCCAGCACTACTGAATAATGACACATATGTTAATTTCCTGTTATCCATCGTGGTGCCACACTCCTTTTCATTTTATTGATTATTGGGTGATTAGCTTTGAAGTCAACAATTACTCTAACCTTTAAAAAACATTATAGCATAAATTTCTATTCAGTTCGATACTTTTTTATCTACAGATAAATTAATTTAAAAAAATCATCAGTATTATAATAACTAAGATAAGAATGCTTAAAAATAAAAAAGCCCCCTCTCTAAGCGCGTATACACTTAGTGAGGGAAACTATATCATTTAATATTCACTTACAAAAATCCGCCTACATTATTGATTCTTCTGTTTTCACTCATACAAACCTTGTTTGTCCCATCAAGATTAAAGATGAAACTACCCCCGCCATCCACTTTAATAGCATCGGTAAATCCAGCAGTTTTTTATAAATTTTTTGTATACTATATGTACAAAACTATAAACATTATATTGTGATATAATCGAACAAAACGAACAACCGAAAAGAGACCGTCCCAATAGGACTAATTTTAAATCATAAAGGGACGGCTTATTTTATACTTACTATTCTATTTATCAAACACTCCAGTTCTATCTAAAATAACTAAGGTTCTCATCATGCTATCAGGCAAATTCAAATCGCTTTCCGATGCTCCAGCATACAACTTCTTATTTAATAGCTTTTGAATCGTGGCCTTTGCATAATCAGGTAAATCCTTTGTGTAATGATATACTTTCTCTTGGTTCTGTTCAATTAAATTTTTCAATTCCTCATATTGACCCATTGTTAATTCCTCCTCATTTGATGCAATTGTAGTAGTGACTAATCTTTTTTTGAATGCTATCCATAAGCTTTCATTTCGTACCCACGGTTCGGGGCATGCTTTGTGCGTCACATCGTAGTGCCGGACGACATTATCAACCGACACACCATATTTTTTCATGAGAGATTTGACGAGTTCGACCGTATTTGTCACAGTAGCATCTGTGATAATATAATTACCACTCTTGTCTTTATCAGAACACATCTCAACGCCCAAGCTATTATCATTACGACAATATTTGTGATAATAAGTGCCCTTAGTGCCGCAATGCCATGCTACATCACAATCATTAACGCATTGCCACACGCTTTTTTCATCAACAAAATAGTGGGCAGATGCACCCCTGTCGGCACTTTTAAAATAATTAGTATTGCTTTGCGCCGTATCACCGTTGTTACTTGTAAAATGGACTACAATATATTTTATACGGCTTGTTTTGCCTTCTTTCGTTAAGTTTACCGATGTTAAATTCTGCTGTATTTGCATTCTATTCGCCGCCCTTTAAACTATTTTTATAAAGGTCTGCTTTAATTGCCGCTAAGGAAAAACTATTATTTTTCCACCAGCTCCATGCAGACGCACACACGGTTAAGATTACAGTAACGCCTTGGTACACTTGGTCATCGCTCCATGGTAGTGGGTTTTTACCCATAACGGTCAACACTTGATTTAATAGTGCCACCGATAACACCACCGTTCTTGCGATTGTGCTTTGGCTTGCTGCCATTTTTTCTGTTGTTACCATTATACCATACCTCCTCAAAATTATATTATGAAATGTAGTCAAATGACGACTGTCAATTAAAGTATTAATGCAATATGTATCCCAATGCGTAGCTGACTACTGCTGTTATTACCGTGGTTAAGATGACGTCCCACCGCTTACCAGGCTTTTGCTCGATTGTATCAACACGGCATTTCATTTCGCTCAAATCCTCGCGCATAAGCCGCGTCTCCGTTGCGAGTGTATACACGCTCTCCGTTAATTTATCAACATCATCTATACGCTTATGAGCCTGCTTTGCCGACTGCTCAACCGCTGTTATGCGCCCCTCAAATTCTTTTATAACATCATCATTCATCCCTTTTTCTCCTATCAAAATAAATTCCCCTTCAGACAATAAAAAAACAACCTTTCGGTTGCTCTATCCATCATGTATGCAGTTCATATTTCTGCCTCCCTATACGGTCACGCTAACCTGCAAGCTATTAATCTGCTCCCTTATCGCCTGTCTGGTAGCATGTAGACTTGCCATATCATAAGGAATCGTCTGCCCGGTTAACTGATACTCTGAACACTTGATGATTTGATAATCTGTTTCGGCAAGTTCTGCTTTTAGGGTTTCAATCGCTTTTGCGTTTTTGTAGGTTTCTCCCTGATTAAAAGCAATCATGGCAGCATCATAAGAATCAAACTCCAAACCATCTATCCACTCATTTGCCGTTTGGTCAACGGTTGTGGTCATGAATGAAATACCTCTATCTGTTAACGATTGCTCAACTTGGATTTTGTGCTCGTCTGATATTAATCCCTCTTGAAACTCAACCTCGTTTTCTGTGTAAGTTGTGGTATACCTGTACAGTTCAACTTTATTTCCAGTCATTCTAAACATATTCATTTTACTACCCCCTAACTAATTTTGTTATTGACTAATGTGTTGGATGTGCCACCACCAGATGTGACATCTTTTCCAAAAAGCATATTGGATGAAATGAGATTATAATTGTTTCCCGTACTAGCCAAGTAAATGGTATACATTGACGATGTGTACGTTCCATTATATGTGCAAGAATTACTGGAAACATTGTTATAGGTAGAAGAAGTGAGTTTAATTCCTATATTACAACCGTTGCATGTATTTCCTGTTATCGTTGAATAACTAGCACTTTGCAAATTAATTCCACCAGTATTTGCAGCAGTGCCAGTAACAACATTATTCGAAATAGTATTACTCGTTCCAATACACCATATACTTCCGGTTAGGCAAATGCAATTTGTAATGATATTTTTTGAGCCGCTACATACAATCCCACGATTAGAACTGGTATAGGTGACATTAGAAATCCTATCGTAACTTCCTGACACATATATTCCATCCGTATCGCTTGTTATATAAAGATTCGTAACTGTACAGTGACTAGCTGTAACACATATAACATCATTAATATCAACAGTCATACCTGACCCTACGAGTCGAGTCGAATTTCCCATACCAGAAATCGTGACATTTGCCTTATTTATCGTGATGTATCCAATATTATTGTTGATTGCATATACACCGTCAAGCAGTACAATCTTGCCGCCAGTACTCGGCAAGGCAGCGATTGCCGCGTTTATTTCTACTTGGTCGTCCACGCCATCACAAAGGTAGTCGCAATTTTTATGAACACCTGATTTACCAACCACAAGCGTCTGCGATGACCGCATAGCCGAAAGCGCCCCATCGATGATATCGGCGTTTGCATTAAAAACACTGATATCGTAAAATTCCTCCGCGAGAGGTTTCGTTAAGTTATAATTCGTTGTTTTATTTGCCATTATAGCACCTCATTTCTTATTTGATTATGTGTATAAGCTTTTAACTGATTATACGTCAATTTGCTAATCGTCTTGTGCTGGTTATACATAACCGATATGTTGATCATTAAATTAGCGGGGCACATTTGCTTTAAAAGATTAGAGACCTGATTGTAATTCTTTACATTCGATACAGCAATTTTCACAGCGATGGTAAACGCGCTATTATTAAGCATAATCTCATATGCTTCGCCGTTGTTTCCTTTATCTGAACATATCTCATTAAGTTTGTCGCGCAAGGTATTCATCGTGTAAGGAATATTATTTTTCCAAAGTAGTGACAAACGAAATCGGCGTTCCTCTAGCGTATCGTCTGAGAGTGGCTGCAAACCGTACATTTTTTCTTGATAGGCAATACTGTACTCGTCCGCTGTGTCCAAAAACATGTTACCCAGCACTCTGTCAATCCGACTATTTAAGCCGTCAATTTCCATCTGTTCGGCTGCCATTATATATTTTAGCTCTCTAAACTCTTTTAAAAAATCCGGCAGGTAGTCAATGAGCTGTCTACTGTCCATTAAAAGTCCCCCTTATGGGTATTTGCGTTTGGGAAAGTTCTAAATTCTTCGCCAAAGTGTTTATCGTCACATCCGAAACGTCGAGAATTCCGTCGATACTAAGTAGTTTTGTTTCGATTTGGCTTATGCGAATAACGAGCGTCGTTTCATTTTGCCATTGTTCCTTTAACGACAAATAGTAATCATCAATCACGGACTGAATGGTTGTTTTCACATTGTCGTATGTGAAACCTGTCTTGTAGGTTAGCGTTGCTGTTATATTAATCGTAACCCCCGTTACGCCAAAGACGGTTACTGTGTGACCGATTGGCGCAATACCCTTCCCCTCACCTGGATAATTTTGAGGATCAATAGCTAATTGAACAGTCTGTATTAGATCACTCGACGGGATCGCATAATCCGAACTAATCACAACGAGTTTAACCGTCCCACCGCCGTTCCATGTCGGGAATACTTTCACACCACCAACACCATCTAAGCTGCTTACTTTCTCGATATAATCAGCAGCATTACCACCAAATGCCACGCTACTAAACGACGAAAAATAACGATTGCGAAAAACTTCCACATTCTCTTCATCCTCACCTGGTATTAATACATCAGAAAGCACAGCCGTTTCTAATCCCTCGATATAATCCATCGGGATTAGTTCGCCAAAGGCTTGATTTCCGCGAATACCCGCATTTTCGCATACTAATTTATATACGCCGTCAGAAACTTTTTCTTTGACATAATAATTTAAGTCATCCAAATTAAAACGCTCCCCCATGTCTATTTCAAGCGTACTTGGTGTGAAAACACCTTTTCGAACTGCGAAAGTAGCTTCATTAGGGTATATCCCTTTTTCAGCGGCTCTTTTTATTAAGTAAGCATAGCTTGCTGTGTTGGCAAAGCCTTCGTCAACCACCATATCCATGTTTATGTATGCGTTCTGCAGTTCAACCGCCGCAGGTGCTAAGGCATCATAAATGATAGCCCCCTCACGCTTGTCTAGTGTGTCTGGAACGCGTGATAACAAATTTTCCATAATTGTATCAAAGGTTATATCCTCAAACATCGTATTCCACCTCGCTTTCTATGTCCCCCTCGGTCGTAGTGACCGTAAACAACATTTTCGTTTTGCCTTTTTCTGCTTCGACACTAAAATCTGTCACCGATGAAATACGATTATCTACCAGTAAAGCCTCTGTGATGCGATCTTTTAATAGGGACATCATTAAATTGACATCTTTGCCATAAAGGTCATTTGTTTCAAATCCATAGTTCCATGAATAAATCAAATGTTCATACCGTTCTGTGTGGAGTATGCTGTAAATGGTTTGCCTCATAGCGACCAATTTATCACACGTTCCCAAAATTGTCTGCTTGTCATAGTCTAATTTATAAGTAAGCGACGGAAGCTGCTCTTCCGTAAAAGTTAGCGCTGTTATATTTACCGTAGTCGGTATCACTTTCTCACCCCTTTACAGTCTGTCAAATACGATGTATTGCTGTCCGCCGTTTTTCCTGAAAAGCAAAATCTTATCGCCTGGTTTCAGCGCATTATGAATGGTCACATTTTGCGTGGTGCCATCTATCGTAAGAGTCATTTCATATTCTGTCATGCTCTTTGGTACAGTGATAAACTCTTTTGGCAGTATCAACTTTTGGTCTATCTTTATTGTTAAAGGGCTTACACTTGAAACTGTCCCGATAGTCACGTCAGCTGGTTTTGCGGCAATGCGCTCTTCTCTGCTGATTTTCTTAATGAGTTGTACCCAATTTGTACTAGGCACTATAATCACCTCCAGAAAGAGTCAAATCCATGGTGTATACTTGGCATGAAAATTTATGCGTCACTGTTTCAACTAACATGAATTGATTAACCACTGTATCCCCATTATAAAATTTAACGGGTATCAGTGATCCGGCTCGCACATTCACATTACCGATAGCATCTGATATTGACAAACTACGCGATTCTCGGTTGTAGTATTTCAAATAGGCTTTTGCCTTTTGTTTTCCTACATCTTCACTGTCAACTTTCTCAAAATATTGCAGAATGCCCCATTTATTAATGGTATCCTGGTCCTTTTCGATAAACGCCATAATCAGTCCGCTATCTTTATCCTCGTACAGCAATTTAATCTTGTTATAGGTTTCGCCGTCAATACTGTCTTTATAGGTAAAGTCCTCAGCCGTTTCATCATCCATAAGGCTATCTAATACAAACATATCACTCATGTTCTTAAGAGTCAGTTTACCAAAATCATCATACAGGGTATATATTTCGCTTTTAGTTAGCATGGTATCGTCTAAAGCATTTTGAATCATGTCAAATAGCGTGCTGTTGTCCTCGGTACGTGACAGAGCATATCCTGTATCAGCTATACTTCCACAATTCAAACCATAGTCGCTGGCAATCATATTAATCAGTTCACTTGCTTTTTTATTCACATAAATATAGGTGTCCTTATTTTTAAAATAGCGCAGTTGATCATAAACGGTAATACTGCATTCTGTTTTTCCACCCGACATTTTAGAGTTTTGCCGTGAAAATACAAACCCAAAGAAAAAAGGATACTCATTCACATACACCCTGACAGGATTTCCTTGCTCTATCATAACCGTCGCATCAATAAAAGCAGTAAATGTCAGCTTTCCAGGCGTACCTGTGCGCTCCCATGTAACTTGAAGCCCATCTTGAACTGGCAAAACATATTGACCGAATTCGTTCACAATGACGACTTGTACGGTCATGGTATTTAAAAGTGACGTCTTGTCCAACACAACATCATAGGTGTTATTGTCTTCAATTGAAGGCAATTTTGCGTCTACAAGCTTGTTGACGTATAGGAGTTCCGATGACGTCATAACAGAAGAAGCTGTACTCGAAGATGTTTCACTAGATGAGGGCGTGCTAGGAGATGTTGCACTAGAAGATAATCCAGTCACGCCATACCCTAATATGTAACTGTCGCTAAGGCTGTGGGTTACTTTCGCCACTTTATCATCATAGTTTCCCTCAACTGTATAAACCTTGCCATTTTCTGCGTAATTGACAAGTCCAATATGACACGCATGAGAAGTGGATTTGCCGAAAATAATCACGTCACCGCGAACTGGTGTGTATGAGCCCCCATGCGCACCTGCTTTTTGGAACTTTCCTTTTTGGGTGAACCACTCTCGTGTACTTTGGCAGGATGCCATTTTCGGAATGCTCGTTCCCAATACCCCCGCCCCGCTCGCACACCACGATACAAACATATCGCACCACGCGGCCCCATTCATGCCATACCACCTGCCGTATTTGGTTTTGTTGTCGCCGCTCTCTTTTGTGCCGACTTCATCTAAGGCAATACTAATAATATCCGCCACCTAATCACCCCCTAGCTTGGCAATTTCAAGACAGTACCAGGATAAATCCAATGCCCGTTACTACTTGATGTTTTTCCATGCTCTTTCGCAGTCGACTCAATGGTGTCTTGGTTTAGTGTGTAAATGGTTCCCCATTTTGAGCCATTGCCAAGCTGCTTTTTTGCAATATTCCACAGGCAATCACCACTTACCACGGTATATGTCTTTTCTGCTTCCTTGGCTGTTCGTGTTTCTTCCACGACGGCTTTGGTATCACCGCTTGCCGCCGTTTTTACGACCAATTTCTTTGACCCATATTCCTTATATTGCTTTAACGTGATGCTATAGGTGAGGTCAAGCCCGTTTTTTGCGTCCTCCTTCAAGGAAAAATCTTCGATCGTACAATCTATACTCGAATCAAATAATGTGCCACCCGTATGAGAGTTTCGAAGTACCTTAAATAAGAAACGCTTTCTATAATGCTTTAAACTCGCAAAATAATCGCGAAAAGTCTTTGCTGGTATAAAATTATCATCTGGATAATACGAAAAAGGATATTGTTGTAGCATAGGAATCACGCAATCAAAGCTTACCTCGGTTAACCCATTGGGCTTGATTTGGTTAACTTCGCCTTCATTAATGAGGTTAACCGTTTTATTCTGGTTGTTAAATTTATAGGTAATGCTTTCAGGCGTGATAGGAAGTACCATATCACCCATAAATACTAAATATGCCATTAATGTACCCCCTCTGCCATTGCCACCATTTGCTCTTCAATGCTAGTGCGCAAATAATTTGAAATTGAATCAAGGTCAGCCGCTGACGAAACAGTATTGTTATTTTGCATATCCACTTTGATTTCGGCTGTGGTAAATCGATTGATAACCTCCTGCTCAGCAATTTGACGCAAATACTTAAGGTTGTCATTAGTAGCCGTTACCGCATCAGCCGTATCCTTTGTATTAGCCGCTGTCGCCGCTGTGTTAGCGGGTATATTGGATGTAGCCGTCCCCGTTGTCCCTGGTGTATTTACATTATTAATGGCTCCATTATTAGCATTTGCCGTGTTAAGACCTTTTTTTAATGAATCAGTAATGCTGGATAAATTCATACTGTTTTGAATATTTTCACCTGTTTTATAACCAGAAGAAAAGGCTTGCGAGCCCCATCCTTTTTCAAATGTATCAAAAGTGTTAAACCCTTTATTCCATGCGTTGCCGATATCAGCATCATAGGTATTGAATCCTTTGTTCCATGCATCGCCAATATCTTGATAATCAATCTTATCTGATTCTGTTTTTTTCTTAGCGTTCCTGTACTTTTCTAAGTTCTTTTCCAAGCCTGACGTATCAATGTTTATTTTAAATATCCCAAGCACGGTGTTACATAAATCTGCTATTTTTTTAATTCCAACGGTGAGGGTTTCCATAAACCCAAAAAACTTTCCTTGAACGTAAAGAATCAAATTAACAGCACCTGCTTTGATATTGTGACATATAGCTTCCACCGAATTCCAAATACCAATGCCCAAGTTTGCAAACCAAAAGCCAATAGCTTTTATACTATCCCAAATGGCAATACCCAAATTAGCAATCCACAATCCGACGTTTTTAAATACTGCTCCCAACCAATAGATACTACCAACGATGACGCCCATGGCTGAAACATGTCTGTTTTGTGCTTTATTGATCCAAGCAATCACCAAAAATATAGCCGCAATAACTAAGATAATCGCTAATACAATCCATGTAAGGGGGCAAGCAAGCAGAGCTGCGTTTAAACCATACTGAGCGACCATAGCACCAAAAGTTGCCCCTTCTTCCATTGCCAAAGACACTGCATGAACGTTTGACGCTAGTGTAGATGCTCCTTTTGCTATAGCACTAATTGTATCTGCAATTGTAGCTGCACCCATTGCAATCGCATAAAGTCCAAGCGCAAACACAACTCCCATTATAATCGGTTCAATGATTGACCAGTTATTCGCCACGAATCCCGCCACTTGTGCTATTAAATCAAATATTGTCAGCACCACATTGGCAACCGTCGCTAATGCACCCATAGCGTTATTGACAAACGCCGTAAATTGAGGATTATTCGCTAGTTCAGAAAGCTTTGTCAAAACCGGTTGGAACGCCATAATGGCATTATTCTTAAAAGCATTCCACACCTGGGCGAACGTCATCGGCATTTGTGCGAATTTGGCATTTGTTTCATCCGCCGCCGATAACAAAGCCTTTTTAACAATATCCGCTGTAATTTGTCCATCTGCCGCCATTGTCCTGAGCTGGCCTATTGGTTTTCCCATATAATCGGCAACCGCTTGCATAACATTTGGTGCCGCTTCAAACACCGCATTAAATTCTTCACCTCGAAGCACTCCAGAACCCAATGACTGCGTTAATTGCAAGGTAGCTGAACTCATTTCTTCTTGACTCGCTCCTGCTATGTTAAACATCTTATTTAATGTTTCACTAAAGGATACCACTTCTTTGCTACTGGAAAAGGCGTCTTTCGCACGAAGTCCAAATTGTGCTACGGCATTGGCCGTATCCGTATAGGCGGCTCTGGACCTTTAAGCTGACTGAAAAATTTCATTTTGCAGTTCCCCAGTGGTTTGCATGCCATCGTTCATCATGTTAAGTCTGGCGCTTGTTTGTGTTAACGTATCAGATAAATTAATAACCTTGCCCGCTGACTGCAGAGTCACATACGCGGCGGCGGCAGTAAGAACCTTTTTGCCTAACCCATCCATTGCAGAAGTTCCACCATTTACTTTGCTATTAAACCCCTCTTGCGTTGATTCATTTTGATGAATGTTGGCTGTCATGGTATCAAGCTGTACATTTGCTTGTGCCAGTGCTTGCCTCGGTGCGTCAAATTCGGCGCTATTAAATGACTCGTTGCAGGTTGATTGCATTCGCTGAAAGCCTGATATTGTCATATTAAGCGCATTGCTAATGTTTCGAAGTGCGCTTGACATGCCATCGTTTAATGCAATCGTGGACCTGATTGCTCCCATTTACTCACCGCCTTTTCATCCTTTTTTCCTGTTCTTTTTCTGCTTTGATTTTTATGTTAATGGCTGCAATAATAAAAGCCTTCTCGTTTTCGGGAAGGCTTACATAAGTACTCGGTAATATATGAAATTTGTGGAGGCAGTAAAACGCATAATTTGCTTCAGCACTGCCTCCCTCTATTAGTTTTTTGCCTGTTCCACTTTCTCGTCCATACTCTCAGTAAACCCATTAAAGTTCTGAACAAATTCACCTAAAGCGTTGTATTCACCTGGATCATCTACCATGGCGATTAATAAATCCTCTGGAGTTTTAACGCCGTAGCTATCTTGAAGTTCAGCGTTATAAAGATTCGGCTCTACAATAGATGCCGCCGTCATTTTCGCTAAGTACTTACCCGTTTCAATTCTCTGGCGGAACATTCCTGGTTTACCTGTGACCTGTATCTCCTTGGTGCAACTGTCACGAATATCTTCGTTTTCCTTGGTCGTTAGTGGTTTAATGGTCCACAATACCGGATTACCATCTGCGTCTAATAGGCTTTTGGTAGCCGCATAGGTGATGTTCTCTTTCTCTTTCTTGTTTTTCTTTAAAAATAAGCTTAAATCACTCATATTATATCCTCCTCAAATTTTAATTTTTTCATTTTATTGCAACAAAAAAGCACCTGAAAAAATCCAGATGCTCTGTACTTATTATTTTTAATTGATATGGCAACCCTATATCTCCGAGACAGGTAACGTTGTAACTAAATCCTGCATATAAAACTCAATCGATGAATTGGTTCCTCTCATTCTGATACCACTATATTTGCTATTAAAATCGTAGGTATCATCTCCACCTGTGCTTTTTTCCGAAGTTGTTTTACCATAATCCCCATCAAAGTCAGTAACCTCATAAAAACATTTTCCAAGCTTTCCACCCCTGTAGTCATAAAAGCCCACAGGACCAATATTAGGGTCATTATTGAATGTCAGCTTGATTTTTGACTGCAAATCGCCAATACTCATCCAACCATCAACAGTAAACTTTTTTACAAGATCGGATATGAATGTGTTCTCAGAACGAGCATCTGAAAAACTTTCATGACTATACGTACCAATATACACTGCGTTTGAATCAGCATCCCAATCAGCAGCGGCATCAAGCCATTCGCTAACATCTCTAACAGGTAACATCGTTTTCCCACCAATTATTCGTGGAGAAACGTTCAAGGAAACTGATTGACCGTCCACCAATGCTTGTCTTTTCCCAATCCACATCTCAACCGTTCTTGTTTTTGTACTCTCAGCATCTGTATCAATATCGACATAATAGAGAGTTTTTGTTAAAGTTATCTTTTGAGTGCTACTATCCCAAGATACAGTGGCATTTAAAGCTTCAGAAATAGCACGAACAGGGACCAGTGTTCTATCATCTACGATAATGCCATTCGATTTTAAAGCCTCTCCATTAACATCCACTTTAACCTTATGATAACTAGCAGAAGCACACATTGGAATCGTCAAAACCATCACACACGCAAGCAAAATCGCCACAAATTTCTTCATCCCAAAATCCCCCTCAATATCTAATATATACCATTATATCACGGGGGAATTCATGAATCAACTTTTTTAACATTATTTCATGCCATCTAATAGGGTAAATGACTTCGGCATAGAGAAATCCTCAAAGGTAAAGTCCATGTCCTCATCTAATGGATCTGAACTTGACGCATCAAACTTCGCTAGTATCCCACCGTCGATATTACATCCCGATAGAATAATAGTCTGACTGCCGGCATCGCTTGTCGGGTCCTCATTGGTAATTTGCATCTCAAAATAAGTATCGATACCTGTATCTTTAAAATCAAGCATCAGCTGTCTAAAAATGCTGGTGTTATAGTGGAAAGTAGCCGATCCGGTACCTTTCCAACCAGTAGCTTTATTGCCGGAACCAGTCTTGCCTAAGATAGCTACCTCGGTCTTTGTTTTCTCGAACTTCGCTTCTATATTAATGGCTTGCATAAAATTATAACGATTACCGCTAATCGTCACAAAGCATTCCGCTAGTTTAGCCGAAACACTATCTTTGGCGTTCATTGTCACGTTATCCATAATTTGTTCCTCCCTTACTGTACTGTCACGGTCATATATAGCTGTTCCATGGCGTTTATAACAGTTACTGCGTCTGATACAACAACAGATTTTTTGGTGTCTCCTGCGCTAACGACAATATCAGAATCCTTGAAATTCTCAATTGCTCTTAGTGTCAACAACTGTTTATGATGCTTTACAATATCCGCCCACAAAGATACGCGACCAGCGCTGTCGTTTGGAATCTTTCCTAAATACTTTGTATTGAAAAGAACAGCAATATCATTGGCAATCTGGTCAATGACGCGAATCGTTTGGTTAGATTTAAAGATGTCGCCCTTATCGTCTGTCGTCGTGACAAGGCTGTTAATGTCCTCTAATACACGAATGTCCGAATTAACCTTATGAAAAGCAAATTCGCCCGCTTTGATGCACGCTTCCAACTGGATTTGCGTGTAACTAGCATCAATGGTAAATTCGCCATCATACAGTTTGTTGGTATTACTTGAGCTAACACTGCATCCTGCAATGATACCGCAAACCCAATAGACTAAACCTGCCTCTATTTCAGTAGCTTTGTTTTTCACATTCACAACGCCCTCATAATCTGCCGCACTGCTATATACCACGCATTGGAATTTCTGGCCCATTTCATCACGTAACCGTTTGCAGAAAGCTACATATAAGGATTTAGTGGTGTTATCGGTTGTCACAACACCCATAGCATTGTAAGAATAGCTCTCAATTTTCGATAAGTAATCTTGATGTGATGTACCGCTGACTGTGCCATTTGTGCCACCGGTTAATGGCGTTTTAGCCGTAACCGCTAGAGTTGCCGCTTTAAAATCCACATAATCGTTTGATTTTAGATCAGAAGCTTTCGCTACAGTTTGACTATCTACTTTGACGGTACCTAAAAAAGTCGTTACGTCATACTTCGTTGCCTCATCCACGTTAGCCTGAATGACAATAGCCAAATCATTACCGCGCACGCCACAATATTTTGCGGTCGCAAATGTGTTTGATGCCTTTACACCACCACTTGTGAGTTTGTATGCATATAGAGTTTTGATGTTTAAGAATAAATCTCTTAAACCTTTCATTTTATCGTCTGAGTACGAGTATCCAAAAATCTTTAAAGAATTTTTCAAAAAATCTGATACAGTCACGGTTATAACCTCATTGTCAACGCCCCAGTCAAGCTCTAGTGGCATAGTTGCCACACCCCTGTCTGCTAGACTAGCGCTTGCTTTTGCGGCGCTTACAAAGTTCATATAAGTACCCGGCAAAATTTTATTTTGACTTGTAAAAGTACCTCCGCCTAATGCCATGCTACTTCACCCTACCTTTCATATATTTATCTATTTCGCTTTGCGCTTGTTCAATGGTATAGGTCTTGCCCTCTTCCAAAACAGCGCTCAAAACATCTCTGCGGTCACTGAATCTTTTGCATGAAAAAAGTTGCTCTTTTGTAAAAGCAACTGGTTCATTAGTATTCGTAACCGATTCTGGCTCTTTTGCATCCATTATCATCACCCTTTCGTGTTTGTATTTTGCGTTAAATCGCCCATGTTTTCTTGCTCTTCCTTGCGGAGCGTGAAACAATTATACGTGATAAACACGCTTAAAACCTCGTTGGCATATTCGCTATGTATCTCTGTTCCTCGTATATAAGCTTCGTCTGCTTTGATGACCTCCAAGCACTCGGATAATGTTTCAAACACCGCATTGCACTCAGATTTCTTCTCGGTGGTACTCGGAAAATATTGTACACAGATGGGTGTGGAATGATGAAACTTATCCCCAAGATATCTTTGGTTTGTGGGAGATAAACAAAAAACAGAAAAGCAAGGCTCGGTTAGCCCTTGCTCAATGCTTTCCGTGTAAATCTCATAGCCGGCGCCGAATGTACTCGAAAGTGCCAGGCATACGCCATCAATAACACTATTTATCATCAAAACATTCCCCCAACATCTTCATAAGCTTTTTTTCGATTATCTGCGGAGCTTGCCGTTCAATCTCCATCTCGGAAATGGTCAGCATAAGCTTGCCGGAAACCCAACCCTTATGATTGGCTGTCCTATGCCCAAACTCCACATAATCCGCGTATTCAGTGGGATTAATAATCTCAATCTCATAGTTTTTCCCGACATGCTTAACCTCAATATTCTTATTGGCTTTCGACCAATTTCGGCGCAATGTTCCACCTTTTTTGCCACTATCAGCCGCGTACTGCCCAACTGGCGTGCGCTTTATCGCTTTAGAAAGAAGTCTTGCCGCAACCTCTTTGGCGCAAGCTTCACAAAACTTATCAATTTGGCTTTGCTCCAACTTATTGATGCGTTCCTGTAACTTTTTTAGCTCGTCAAAGTTGCAATTCCCGAAACTGCCCATCATGCCCACCCCTCAAATAGCTCTAGACTGATTTCTTGGTGACTATCATACACAGCCGGTTTGCCTGTGTTTTTATAATCCATGGCGCGCCCATTTTGCGTAATGGTCATTTTAGATCCTGGTTTTACAACGATGTCGGGTGACAAAAACACTTTCACGCTTTGTGTCACGCTTACGGCAACCTCATCGCTATTAGCGGATTTAGACGTCGCAAACGATAAACGACACGGCTCATTTTCGAGCACTACGCTATCCGTAAAGCCAGTCGAGCCATTACCCTTTTTAATCTTTTGATGCTCGGTAACGGTACAAGTACCAGTGTATTGAGATTCAATGGCGCGTCTTACCATCTTAGCTTGCGATAACATAGTATCTCTCCCTCTCCTGCACCCATGAGGCTTGATAAAAGCTCGTCTAATCGCTCTTCAGGTGTTTTATCCCCCGCGCCGATGGCAAACGTCACAGTGGTATCCCCTGTGCTAATTTGCTTTGCAACGGTCTCCACATCAAAACCGTTTAAGTGACCAAGCTGTTTTAGGTTCCATAAGAATTCACCACAAACTCGATCAACCATAATCGAATATAGCTCTGTTGGAACTTCGGACAGATTGCACTTATGTAAGACAGCATTCTCAGCCTTACTGGTTATAATGCCAATAAAAGCTTTGTCGCTATCCGATATATCGGGATAGGATAACGTTTTTAATCTGGCATAAACGGAATTTATAAAATCAGCATTCATTTACTCTCACCCCTTTGGTTTAGCCCAGCATGTGTGTAACTGTGTAACGTACTGTGCCTGAAATGACTTAAATAACTATGGTGGACAATGGTCACCGCTAAGCTAATTTGCTCACTAACCTGTACCGAATTTTTACTAAGCTCCACGTTTTCAATCTTGATGCTCATTTAGCGCACCTCGATTCGCACCTGCGTTTTTAGGGTTTCATCCGCGATGACATAGGTGATGATTAGCTTATACAGGCTCGATTTGGTGAGCGGATTTAACTTCACGTCTATGTAATGACCGTCAATGGTGCCGTCTCCGCTTTGCTCTAAAGCTGTATCCAGATACAATTCATATTTTGCACTATGTATGGTAAATTCATCATTCTTAGACGAATGCACCAAAAACCTGACGTGTTTATCTTCACCCAGTATGAAATCAATATCCATTAAATCACCCCTTTGCATCGTGGATAAATCACTTCTGCCGCATAATTTTCTATCGCCCCATCAACATAGAAATTCACTCCCACATATTGAGTGAAAAACTTTATAGGCTCCAAATGAACGCATAGAGTAGTGGGGTCGACGGTAAAGAGCCACTTAGCCGCATGACCAATGTTGCCCGCCTCATCTATGGCCCAGAGTTCCACCACATATTCACCTGATAAATCTTTAGGGACAACTGCCCTCCAGCTGTCCCCTTCTTTATAAAACGTTATGTCTTTGCCACTAATCTTACCGTTAAGTTTCGCTATCATGGCTCTAATCCGTAACCGATACGGAAATAACAAAGGTACTTCCGGAATCAACTGGGTTCGGCGTAATAGTAACCGCGGAAATCACCGGCAAGACAGTATCAAGCGTCACTGTTCGCGTGATAGTTGTGGATTTACTAGCGCTATCTGTTGATACAACCGTAATCGTATTGCTACCCTCGGTTAAAGTAAGACTCTTACTAAAGGTACCATCACCATTGACCGTAACAGCCGCCCCGTTAATCGTAACGGTACAAGGACTGCTCGTTAAATCATTCGTGCTACCAGTGACAACCAATGTCGCTACATTCGTGATAAGGCCTGCACCAGGAGAAGTAATACTAAGCGCTGGCGGTACGGTATCAATCTTAAAGGTAATGCTCTTCCCAGTTGCCACATTGCCATCATAATCGCTCGCATCCACTTTAATCGTATGTTCACCATCGGCTAAAGCCGTAGTAGGCGCATAAGAACATGTGTAGGTATTCGACGATTTCGTCTTAGTGATACCGGAGGTGATAGCGGTTCCATCAATCGTAATTTTAATAGTATCCGGATTCACACCTGAATCAGCATCGGTCACACTGAACGCAAGTGTTGGCTTGTTATTGATAATCGTTGCACTAGCTGTCGGATAGGTAATTGTGATAACAGGCGCCACTTTTTCTTTGACAACGAGCTGAAGCTTACTGCCGAGCGTAGAATCGGTGCTATCTACCGTTGTTATATTTCCAGCGGTATCGGCTGCCTGAAGCTGCACATTGAAATAGTGTCCAGTCTGATTGTAACTAGACAAACTAGGCGCGGTAACGGTCGTCTCATATTTTCCCGTTGAGCCATTTAATGTGAGTGTATAGACTTGCCCATTTATAACGGCCTTGACTGTATTAACAGCCATCGTTCATCACCCTTTCTTATCCCTTGGAAACAATTTTTGCAATAGGAATAGCCTTATGATTAATATAGCTTCTGCTCGCCGCAGTAGATTCACCGCTATGTACCAAAGACCAGTTTGCGCCGTTTTTAAGTTCTGCATCTGTAGGCGATAGAGAAGTCTGAGAGGTCTTTTCATAAGAAATACCTTTTGGTGCAAACACTTTTCTCTGACGCATATATAACGTATCTTGACCGCCATTAGTTTTAGGATCACGGCTCATTTCAAAAGGAACTTTCGCGCCGATATCTTCATACGAGAATGCGCCGTCACCTAATACGTAAGTCGTATATTTCGTATAAGCATCTTGCGCGGGTGCGCCCTCACTTGCCACCACAGCAGGAATTTCTTCAACAGGCATGTCATCATCAATCACAACGAGTTTCCCGTTCCAGGTACCAAGGTCAAGTTCTCTTGTGATACCTTGCGCATCTGTGTATTTCAAATGTTCTAACAAATTAAGATTCTCAATATTGGTTGCTACATCACTATGCATAAATACCATGGTGAACTTTTTCTTGTTAGCACCACAGGCTTTATTCGTAGTGGTATTTAACGTAGTAGCCGTCATTTTACCTTCACCAGTACCTGTCACATCTGTGGTATGACTTGTGATAAATTCCAAGTTTTTAGCACCAGTCATTGAGAAAATACCATTTAGAATCGCAAGTAAGATGTCCTGATCAAGTTCATCCTTGTATTCAGCGATCTGATTCGCAATATCCTGCATGAAATCCACACCACCAGTGATGTCATAACTGAAATCACGCTCAATCCAGCCTTTCGCACGACCCACCACAACCACACCTTGCTCAAATGTCTTGGTGGAAGTAGCCGTAATGTCCGTCTGACCATCATAGTTAACCGCATCGCCATCAGCAAGACCGCGCATCGCAATTCTCGCATAAGAAGTGCCGTTCTGGTTTGAAAAGACATCTCGAATGTCAGGGTCAGACGCTAACGCCTTCGACTTTTTTATCTCGTTCATTTTAAGGTTGGGAACTCGTCCAACCAAGTACTTAAACGCCTCCGCGTTAAAACTTTTTGCATCAAATTTTACATTTGCCATTTAATTTCATCCTTTCATTATTCAAGTTTGGCATCCGGATTTTCAGCCATATAAGCTGCTAATTCATCATAGCCCATTTTAGAAAAATTCACTTTGCCGTCAGGATCTTCTTTCCCTGTTTCGCCAGGAACAGCACCTTTCATCTTCGGTTTTGATTCTGTTTCAAATAAGAACTTGGAATCTTCGGCACCCTGAAGCTTTTTAATCTGATCAGTCAATCCTTTTACCGTTCCATCCTCGCCAATCTCGGCATTTTCTAAATTAAGTAATGCTTTGACAGCCTTTTCATTTTTAGCTTTGGAACTAGTTAGTGCCGCAGACACTGCGGCGTCAAGCTTTAATTGCTTTACCTCAAGAGCATGTGCTTCATCCTTTACCTTGTTGTCCGCCTGCAAGGCTACAATCTGCTGTTTCAGCGTTTCCACATCACCTGTAGAATTTTTCAAGGTTTCAAGCTGTGTGTCCCTTTCACGAACATCAAGTTCCAACTGCTTTTTGTCGTTGTTCACTTCATCGAATCGCACTTTGGGAATATACCCTTTTAACTCTTCGGTCGATGCATCCGCGCACTTTTTAGCCGCCTCTTCATCCAGTCCCAGTTTTACAAAATCTTCTTTTTTCATATTGTTATCAATCCTTTCAAATTCATTTTTTACCCGGTTCAGTCCGGTTTTATTTGTCTTGTTCTTTACCGTCAGCAATACCAAAATGACGATTTTTGAGCGTAAAAAAGCACTTATGAGAAATCATAAGTGCTAAGTTGGTTTAATAATTCAGTTTTATAATGAATATTCCAGTACAGCTTTACTCAATAATATGCACATTTGCTTCATTAGCAAACATGCGGGATAGATTTACCAAAACAAGCCTTTGTAGCTGTCATATACATCTCTTTCAAAATACAATGCATCATATACGTTTTTATTAATACCTTGTATATAATTCCATCCCCAATAATCTTCTCCATCATATAAAGCACCATCTGCCTCGTTAATATCAACATTTATTTCTGCATTCATCTTGTTATTTGCAAAACGATTCATAGCATCAATCATAAGTTCTACTTGTTTTTTTGTATATTCCTCCAGCTTTTGTTTATTCTGAGCGGAATATAGGCCATCATCAAGATCAATGCAAATAGACAGATACATAGGACACATTTTAAAAGCATTCGCTGGAGTCATTTTGGAAAAACAAATGGTACCCTCTGGTGTTGCTAAATTTTTTATGTATTTTTCTGTCATCGTAACCCGTTCTGCGTTATCTATATCATCTCGATCTATAGTCATGTGGTCTATAAAGCCAAAAACATAACTTGGTTGTGCTAAAGGGGTGCCGTCTAAGTAAGTATCAAAAAAATTCTTTTCATAATACGCGGCAACATAATCTGCAACATAATATTGAATTTGCTCGGATAAATCGTCTCTGTTATTTAAAATGAACGACTGTAAATTACCATTTCCGTCCGTATATTGAATTGTCCATTCTATATATTTGTAGGGCTTTAAATTAATATCACAGCAGTCTTCTGGTATTGCAGTTGTCTCATCCTTAGATATTACCGTCCATTTACTATCAAACATAGCATCTAGCAACTTTTTATATTTCACGGTATAATCTTCACTATATTCCCGCAATCCGTTTTGCTTGATGACTGTTTTTAGATCTTGAGAAGTGAATTTTGTGCTGATTGGAGATGTCGATTCTTCCTCATCTGCCGTAATAGACACTGTTTGTGTTTTATAATCCCACGAAACTTTCGCATCAAAGCCTTCTGCTACAGCTCGTAAAGGCACTAGGGTTTGGCTTCCCACTATCTGCGGAGGAACATCTAATGTTATCACTTTATAGTTATTTTGTGCAAATTCCGTATGGTCGACAATCATCTCTTTTTTGTTAATTTGCATAATGACTTTTGTATAGTTCTTTTGACCGATGATCGTATTTGTGATATTATCCCATTCTATTCTAGTACCTAATGCACTTAAGATTTTGCGTATAGGAACCATTATCGTATTATCGATCATTTGAGGCTTTACATCAACGGTTATTTGTTCACCATTTAACTCTACGCATATCCCGTCATCTCCCATGGCTGAAATCGTCATAGAGCTCATCACAAATACCAAAACCATCGCTATACAGACTATTCTCTTACTCGCTTTTTTCATGATTATTCCTCCTATAATGCTACTCACACTTCTTTATTTTGAAGTTTCTATGCTTTCAGTGAATGATTTCAGTATATCTTTAAACTCCTGCAAAACAGTTTCATTTGGTGTCGTACTGCTAAATTCAAATAATAGTCCGTCATAAACAGTGAAATACGTATAACAATAAGTGCTTCCGCTAATCCCACTCTGGGTCGATTTAATCGTATAAGTATAAAAATTCAGATTGTTTATCGTTTCTTTGGTAAGATCCTTTTCTATCGTATACGGTACTCCATTGTGTGAAGATCCTATTTCTCCATTAAGTGACCCTTTTGCCATGTTTTCTAAAGTCTCTTTATTGCTATCCAAAGTGCTTATCTTAACAAATACCACATCAGAACCATCTCCATTTTTAAATAAACGACCCCCGTTTTTTGGAACAACTGCATAGTATTCAAATGGATCAGCAATCGTTATTTCCCATTTATCATCAGTAGAAATAAAATATCGAAAACCTAACATACCATCCACAAAAGTATATGCCGCATTTGCACTTTGAAAATCCTTTTCCACATTTCCTATAGTTGATGCTGTTGTACTTGTGCTGGTTGTTGCTTCAGTACTCGTTCTCGTACAGTCTTGTGGTATTGCTTTTGTAGAGTCATCTGTCGTTGTTATGGATACGACTTGCTTTTCACTATCCCAGGAAACTGTTGCATTAAAGCTTTCAGCTACCGCTCTGACAGGTACTAAAGTTCGGTCGTCAACAATCTGTGGCGGAACATCTAATGTGATAGTTTTATCATTTACCTGCATATCGGTTTTTTTAATTTGCATGACAATTTTCATTTCGTCTTTTGTAGCAGTAATCGTTTGAGTTGTTTCATCCCATTCTACTTCAGCGCCTAATGATTCAAAAATTTTACGCATAGGAACCATAGTCCTACTATGTATCATTTGAGGTGCCACATCAAAGATTAATTGTACTCCATTTAATTGAACTGTTATTTCTTCATCTGCCATAGCTGTAATCGTGATTGAACCAATCATAAAGATCAGACTCATGAGTATACAAGATATTTTCTTACACGCTTTTTTCATTGTACATTCCCTCCCCTATTTTATTTTACGTTACCATTTTATCCATAAAAAGTCAAATTAAAAACCTTTCAAATTCATTTTTTACCCGGTTTAGTCCGGTTTTATTTGTCTTGTTCTTTTCCGTCATCAATACCAAAATGACGATTTTTAGGCGTTAAAAAAGCACTTATGAGAAATCATAAGTGCTAAAACAGTTTGAATTTTATTATTTTCTTACTAATTCAATTATAGGCAAATCAGGTCTGTTGTTTATTCTTATAGGAATAATACTATTTCCTAACCCTCTACTTACTATCATTTCAACATTATTATTAGTATATAACCCCGAGGTATATTGGGGTAAAAACCCCTGATCTGGTGCAACAATACCTTGATTTAAAAAAGGTAGCCTAAATTGTCCTCCATGCGCATGCCCGCATAACACTAATTTAGGTTTTATGTAATTTAAATTTGATGAATATGAATTAAATAGCTCAGGTCTATGGGCTAATAAAATCAAAGGTATATCCTTTGCAGTCTGAATATCTTTAAAATTAACAGGAGTATATTTCTCATCATCCGACAACCCCATTACGGCAATCCTTTTATCATTTTTCGTATAGAATGCTATTGTATCATCCACAACGTCAACATGGCATTGAGTAAGTATGTAATTCCATTTTTCAACGTTCCCATTCCAGTATTCATGATTACCTGTCACAGCATAGGTTTTCGCAATATCAGATAACCCTTTACACAACTTATCTAATCCACATGTTTTCAAATCCGCGCTTCTATCAATTATATCTCCCGTCATTACTATAAAATCATAAAAATAGTGAAACATATAATAGCGCTTATCAGGCAAATATATTTACGTTGATGTTTTTTCATGTTACCTCCTTATGCGTTCAATTAATCACTTCAAACAATCTACACATAAATAATAAATATATAATCAAATCATAACATTATTTAAAATTAAATGCAATTTAGTCAACAAACTTCCCTTTCCACTCCTCATACTTCATATCACTTGGTACAGTATATGTTTTACCGTCTGCACCTCTCGCAATACGCTGACCATAGTTATCATCAAAATATGGCGCGGTAGTAGAACGGCACCATACGTGAAAAGGCGGAGCTGTTACACCAGGTTCGTAGTTTTTCATATCGAACACATGACCATCAAGTTCCTGACAAATCTCTGAAGTATGACTATCAAGCGTTGCAACAATTTCATATTTTTCAACGTCCAAATCATGAAAGCAATTCTTTTGAGCCACACTACCAAAGTAAGAGCTCTCTGTCATAACAAGACGACCGGCATTGCTTCTTGATACATTCATGCGCGCAGATACATTTTTTATAACCTTATCAGGCGCTTTTCCCAGTATACATGCCTGTGTCATTTGTGTGTGCAGCTCTGAAATAAGCTTTTGTTTACTTCCCCAAATACGCTCAGAAAAGTTCTTTCCATCAGCCGCCCAAGGCTTTGAAATAATGGTGGAGAGTTTAGTATCATCAATAGTCGCTACCGTTTTTCCAACCCCAATACCTTTTTGTATTTCAAAAGCGGTGTGATAATAACCGTCCTCGTAAATGTCGCGCATAAGATGGTCCACATCGTCTAATTGGTTGCCGTAAAGCTTTTCAATGGACTGTTGCAAATGCAGCTTTAAAGATTCCAGACGTGATATATGATATTTAGCAGAAGCGTTCTCAAGCTCTTTTACCCATTCCTGACTTACCGCGTTTTCTTTGCCGTATTTGATGTATTCTTTTACATCCCATTTAAGCTCATTTAGCTCTTTGGAAGACAGCATCTTTCGCGCCTCTGCCATGGTAACCTCGTTGTTTTTTGCAAAACGTTGATACCATGCGGAAATCTTCTCTTCAATTTCCTTTTGTGCCATAGCAAACTCTGTATCAAGGGTAGAAAAATAGGATGCTCCTTGTTTATGAAGAGCATCCTCTAATTGAATAAATCGGTTTTTCCAATACTGCGCATCATTCTTTGCCATCTAAGCCACCGTCCTTGGCATTGTTTGTGGCTTGATTCAGACTGAGAGTAGGTGAGGCAAAAGCGTTGGCATACATTTCCTCGGTCTCTTTTTTCTTCTGTTCGTCTAGCCTATCCATTTCTTTTTGCGGGTCATCAATCCATGGATGGTTCTCAACAATCGTTTCATTTGACAGCAATCCGACCGACTTCTGACAGTTATCAATTGCCTCGGTTTCGTTGATAAGAATGTCGCGGTTGAATATAACCTCAACGTCTATCCCCTCAAAATCTCCAGAGCCAGCGTTATATAAATACATATTCACAAACCACAGAAGTTCTTCAAAAGACGCTTGAAATTCTGTTTCCATATCATTTGCATCAAGGTCAATATCCGAGTACATAGACTGGATATTCATCTGATTAGGATTCCCCGCCATGCGATCATCTTTGGCATCGTATCCCATGGCATTTTCAATGATAGCCTTTTTGAATATTTCCAGAATAGCTTTGTAGTTTTCGGAATTGACTTCTACTTGAAGCGTTTTCACATCACCCTCAGAACCGTCGATTGATCTCACTTTAACGGCGCCATAAGTAGCAAGGTTTTTTCTAAACTGCCCCAGGTTTTCACCGTCGTAATTGACAAGCACTAAAATCGTGTTTCGCGTGTCCTCTTCCATATTGTTCTGGAAGTTAGAAATAATCATATTTAACCCATCTTGCAAAGTTTTCACTTTTTTAATGAGAGGAATCTCTTTGCCATTATACTTAAACGGCACTAAGGGAATCTTTGACCAGTTCCACCCTTGCACTTGTCCCTTATTTTCAATTATAAAATAGTACTGAAAAGGAATTTCGTCTGGGATTAACGTGCCTCCATCTAACGTGAAATAGTAAATGCCGCTGGTGTCATAAACTTCTACCTTTTCGATGATTTTCTCTTCGCTGGCTTCATAGCTTAACACTTCATAAATACGAATGGCACCATCTAATACGGTGTGCTCTGCATCATGCCAAAGAGGGGTAATTTCATACGCTTTCATGCGTTTAAAAGCAAGTTCGCCTTGCTCATTATAATAGAGAAACAGCCAGGCTAATCCCTCATTGAGCGCATCTTCGCCAATGTTTTTCAGAAGACGCTGAAACCTTTTATTAAACACCTGTTTTAGTATCGCGTTGTAAGCATCATTTTCCGATTTTAAAACAAGAGGCTGCCCGAGCAGATAGTTCTTTTTCTGATCGACCATCTTAGCATATTGGTTGTCAACCACTCGATTGTTGGGCAGATTTTTAACTGGTTCTAGTTCGCCATCCGCACTAATCACGGTGCGTTCTCGCGATAAAATGTCATGTCGACCGGCATAGTATTTCTCCCCATCAAACATATCATGCCTACGTTTAGATACTTTGAAATTGGTGATTTCTCTTTCTATAAATTCTCTGTCTGTCAGTTTGGAAGCTGCACCTTCTTCGATGATTTGGTTAAGCCTTACCGTCTCTGACATAAAAGGTAATAAATCAAACATGCCTTCTTTTCACCCTCTTTCCTATTCAAAACTGAATACCTCCCCTTTGATGAATTCTTCCATGCCGTATCGCATAGCATCGAGCAAATGGTTAAAATCATCAATTGGCTTGTTTATCTTATTTCCAAACTTGTCTTCATCCCACGTATAGTTGCTGATTTCCGTTAAGAAATTTACGCATTTAGGATGAATAATGATTTTGAAATCCTGAATATAGTCAATGCCATTGTTGACGGAATCCTTACCTTTTCGTGCGGCTCTGATATTCGAAAGGCCCAATTCACGAAGCCGATCAATTGACTTAGGCTCTGCCGAATCTGCCCTGATTCGTTCCTTGCGATACCCCATTTCCGTAATCTTATTGAAAATCGCCTCGTTCGACATGCCTTTTTGATACATCTCATCAAATACATAAATAACCTTAGATTTTAAGTCAACCATACCGCACCATAAGGCAGACGGGTCATTTGTATAACCAAAGTCAAGCCCAAATGCGGACTTAATTCCAATAATCTTTTTGATGTCCTCCATATTGAATTCTTTCTCTTCCCAGTTCTCATAAACAAGTCCATCAACAATACCCCATTCGCCAAGCCCTGCAACTCTATACCTGCGTGGATTGTTTTTCTTCATGGTTTCAAACACCTTGCGATCCGCATCATCGAGCCACTCGTTGCACATATAGTTCGTTGTTGAAGCAAAGATATCTGGATCAGGCGGTGCGTCAAAGAACCGTTTTTTCATCCAATGATGTTCATTCCATGGATTGAATGTAAGCGTAATTTGCTTAAATAGCCCATCCATAACCTGACCGCGAATCGATTCATCTAGTATATTAAAATCATCTTCTTTTGTGATTTCATAGGCTTCCTCGCATTGTGTTATGGATAAGCCGCTTCCGCTTATCCTCTATATGTTTTCACACAGAGCAGACTATATCTTCACCTTTTCAGGTGCTTCCCGTTTCGAGTTCACTTAAACCCTACTCTACTAACTAGAAAAGGCACCCTTTTCAGAGTGCCTTTCCTGCTTTCGATAGTCGTTGAACGTTCTACTTGACATTTTTATATGCTTTTCCATTTACAATCAAACCAATAACCCTATTTGTCACGCCGTATTTCTTACCAAGTGCGACTGTTCCAAATTCTTTACTTTGTGGAACGTAGGCTGTTCTGATTTCCCTTACTTCTTGGTCTGTAAGTTTAGAATTAGCATTTTCAGAACCGATTCTTGAAGTTTTTAACCCTAATCCGTATGCATGAATCATTTGTTCTGTACGGTCAGCCCATTCAAGATTTGAAACTTCATTGTTTTGTTTGTTTCCGTCTTTGTGGTTTACTGTACTTTTGTTTTCCGGATTAGGTATAAAGGCTTCTGCAACCAACCTGTGAAGTCTCACAGTTTTGTCTTTTTCTTGATGAATTAATCTTACTTTTACATAACCATCGTGTGTAAGACTTGTGGAACGTATTTTTTCTTTTCGTTTTGCTGTTCCACACCAACCACCAAGGCTTTTCACGCACCCAAGATTGCTTATTTGATAAAAGCCTTCGTACCTTTCAATATCTTTCCATTCTTCTTTCATGGTATCACCACCTTATGAATTTCGTAAGTATATGATACCACAACCATCTAATTTAATCAAGTAGCTTCGCTGCTGATTGCCCTCGCCTTTACGTTAGGGTGTTCCAGCAATTAGAGAAGTTTATATTAACGATGTGAACCGATAATGTTAATCCACATCCAACACAGTGATCCCACATCTACCGTAATAGAAGTAACCTTTAGCGGATCATCAAGACCCCTAAAATAAATCTTTTGACCAGTTGGCGTATACATCATTTCAAGCGGTGATTCAGTGATTTTCCAATAGGCCTGAACACCTAATCTGTTAATCGCCCATTTTAATTCCGTAAAGCACGAATCTTTCAGCGTTCGAAAGGTCTTTCTTACGACAAGGATATTAGAACCAGGATATTTAATCATATTCGTTATAAACCATAATGCAGTAGTCTTTGACTTCTTGCTTGCACGGCTGCCTTTAACTACCCTGTAACGACCTTTGAATTCCCAAAACTGCTTATAACCCTTTCCGACTACATCAGGAAGATATATTTTATTCTTCAAGCTCATCACCCCCTACGATAACAACTGGAATTGCATTCTCAATACTCAATTTATCAGTAAAGATACCGTATCTCTTACCTATTAGTTCCGCAGCTTTTATCTGCTCTTTTGCACCAACAAGTTTTTTCATTTTCCTGGCAGACGACATACCGTCACCATCACCCTCAACTACCACAATTTCCTCTTCTTTTTCTCCACGCATAACGGATGTCAGATATTTCATGACCTCATTTGCTTTGGCCACGCGCTCATCCTCAAGCTGTTTCAAGCGTTCGTCTAATTCAGCCTTAACCGATGGTCTACTGAGGCAAGCACTTCCAGATTTATTCGCGTGTTTTTCGCTGTATCCTGCTTTGATAGCCGCTTGTGTTGCATTGCCAAGCTCTATGTAAAAGTCTATAAATCTCTTTTGTTTTTCGGTTAATACGGCCATATGACCACCTCGTTTTTTGGCATAGAAAAAGAGCCTAAATCATATAGGCTCTTTTTCTATTCTCTTTTCGTCTTATCGAATAAAATTGGTCCACATCTTTTTTTCTGGCACAGGAGGCAATATTTCTGACTTTTTTCCTGCCTCTATGCATTTTAAAAGCCACGCCATATTATTACCAAGAGTTCTCATAACCTGCAAGCCCTCTAAATCCTGTTTTACTTCTTCTGGCGTACTGCCATGTACCATATTCCAATACTGTGAAGGTACAACAGGCATATTGGAAATGGTAAAATACTTATTAAGCTCATCAAGAGTCGCAGTCGTTCCCGCACGTCTAGCAGATACAATTGCTGCTCCTGGCTTGTATGCAAAGTTATTTCCTGCATAAAACACTCTATCTAACAAACTAATCAAACTGCCGTTAGCAGAAGCATAATATACAGGCGAACCGATAACAAGTCCATCAGCCGTTTCCATCTCATTAAGTAATTCATTAGCCAAGTCATCATTAAAAATACAACGACCGTTCGCACACTTATTACAGCCAATACAGCCTCTCATAGGTTTTGCCCCGATATGGATCATTTTTGTTTCAATACCGTTTTCTATTAACTGTGATTCCACTTCTGACAATGCTGTAAAAGTACACCCTTTACTATGCGGGCTTCCATTTAGCAAAATAACTCTCATATCCGTTCCTCATTTCTTTTAATTCTCTTGCAATATCATTTATTATATCTTACAATATTTATATGAATAATAATAGTATGCACTTTTTAGATAGATACTATCAAAAAGGAGAGTATGAAATGAATTGCGATGAAGAAGTAAATGACATTCCTTTCACTTATGCCATGTCATTAATCGATGGAAAGTGGAAAATGCATATTCTATTTTGGTTACTAAAAAAAGAACCCCTTCGTTATGGAGAACTCAAAAAGCGACTTGGACGCATCACGCATAAAATGTTAAGCACCCAGCTTAAAGAATTAGAAAAAGACGGCTTGATTAACCGCAAAGAATATCCACAAGTTCCCCCTAAAGTCGAATATAGATTAACTGAAAAAGGGATATCCCTTATGCCTGTACTAAATTCTCTCTGCCAATGGGGAGGCGAACATTATCCAGAAGTGCCCTCAAAATAAAAAGCGCCTAGCCGATCTAGCAGCTAAGCACTCGTTTTATTCACCAATATTATTTTAACATATATTTTCGTTGCACAGTTCGCACTTTTATATATATCCAATATTTTTTGCAATATCGAATAAGAATTTTCTCCGATGCTTATAAAAACATGTCTTCCCCATTGATAAAGGTTGATACTCAAATATAAAATTTCGTCCATATATACAACTATCCCATATAGCATCCGTTAGTCTTTGCCTTTCTGTTTCAGAAATAATATCAACGCCTATTTGAATTCTGGATTGTTCAACTGATCGCATTAATTTTGTATCAATATCGTTTTCTATCATTTCGAGCTTAATAACTTTATCATATGTAGGATTGCCAGTCATATTACCCTTAGGTTGCCCATCAGATGGTTTTGTTGAGCCATATATAATAGCTTCTCGCTTTTTATGATATTCATCTTTTCTGCGGTCATATCCTCTAACAATTGATATACATTGCATTTTCAAATCATCAGGTAATTTGTATTTTGTTTGGCTCAATACCATTCCCCCCCTTAATCCTCACACGCGCGAAGATGTCTATTTTTGTCTATCTCATTTTTTTTGGCACACCTCACACCGTCCTTATCTTCACATGAGGATACCTACTTTTCAGCACTTTCATTTTTACCTTAAAAACGTCAGTTTCAACGCCCTTCGTATCCACAACTTCATAATGTCCATCAGGATAAAAAACAATAAAATCCGTCTCATAAATGGAGCCACGCTCATCATCTATCCCCTCTGCTACAATCATATTACCGTGATGTGTAAATCCATCAATGGCACCAGAGCGAACGAGTAATTTTAAGTTGCTGTAATATTCCGCTTCTTTCTGGCTGTCAAAACATATTCCGTCCAGCTTTATTCTTTTGGCATTGTATTTGTTTTTCTTTTTTGGCTTTTTGACTGGGCTCTTCTTGTCACCATGGACTTTCACATGGGGATTTTTATTTAAAATCGACTGCAAATCATCTTCTGATATATACAAGCCTTATTCCCCCTTGCCATACTTAGCAAGCTTTTGTGCTGCTAATCTACTAATCTCGTCATAATCATAATCCCTGTCATTAGACAAGCCTATGCCTTTAGCAATCTTGCAATCGTCTTTCCACCTCTCGCCATTTAGAAACGTGGCGGGATGAGGTATGTATTGACCATTGTCCTTAGTCCATTGGTCTGATGCGTTCCATTTGCGAATACCTGCAATGATTGTGTCTTTAAGTTTGTCGTTTGGTTTTAACTTGTTCCAAGCCTTTAACGCGTCTTTCTTGCCAACTTTTTTCGGATAACAATCCCAAAATTCATCAAACCCACCTGCGACCTCTTGTTTTTTAGAGGGCGCTATGAGGGATTCGGATTCTCGAATAGGATTGGATTCGGATTGGATTGGATTACGGGAACATTTGCAATCATCTGAAATCATCTGCATGCAGTTGATTTCATGTGCATTTACGTTGTCAGGAGACGGAAATTTACTCTTTTTTGCTCTGATGGACTGATGGACTTCCCATGATGGGAGATATAGGTAGGGCTTACTGTCACAATCGTACAATCTCACGCAGCCTACATCCGCCAACTTCTGAAGCGCACCAGAAACATCCTTGAGTGCAATCCGTTCCTTTAACGGAAACAATCTTGCTTTCAAAATGGCCGGACGTGCATCCATCCGGCCGTAATCATCACAATTTACGATAAGGCGGTAAAAGAAAACCTCTTCAAACCAAGACAGTTCATCAACACTTTCACTCGCGCAAATGCTTTCTTTGATGATCCTGTTTGGCATTATGTATCCCCTCTTTCATTAAAACGGAAGGTCATCTTCCGATCCGTCCATAGATTCGAAACCCTGAGGAGTTTCTCCGTTATCTAATTTATTAATATATTCAGCAATGCCGCTATCCGCATAGTTTTCAGCCTTCTTAATCTTTTCTTGAATGAACTTAGGTAATTCAGTCCACATAGAAAACGTATCCGGTTCAGACAAATCAAAATAGATTAATTCATGTGCCTTGGGAGCAACCATTCCTTTGGGAAATCCCATAATAGAGGCAATGTTTGCGTAGATGTTTCCATCAGACCCTTGGTTATGTATAATCTGCATCTGGCACGGTACATGCAATATGTTTTTCATGTCGAACCCAGCTAATTCAGTCGATGTGAACGCCCTGCCACGCCACGCTTGCAAATCTTTTCTAAGTCCACTCTTTTCATGTAGTGAGTTGCCATATTCCTTATGAAACACTCGCGGGGTTTCTTCTCCATTAACCTCTACGGTTTCCCCTAAGATCTGCCACCCAAGCATAATCTTTTGCTTCGAATTTCCAAATTTCTCACTCTTTTGAACGCCTATATCAACTAACCTTGTACATATTGCTTGGTAAATCCCCTCTGTAAGAGGTGGTATGCTGCTACCTTTACTTTCTTTTGCAATAATAGCCATAAGTATTTCTCTCCTTCTTAAAACGGTAAATTTTCTTCTTTTAATACAATAGGGCACTTTTCGCCCACTCCGTCAAACGGATACAATATATATTCGTCCGTAAGTAGGCACCTGAATCGATGAAGCTTGTCCTCACTCCGACAGAATCGGCACCACTGGCAGACGGTTCGGTCTTCAGGAAAGCTCACCGGAATGATAGCCTCCCCATAGGTATAAAACCGCACTCCTTTTTCAAATGCCATTTATACCACCTCTTGATAAACATAGTTCTTTTGCTCTTCTAGTTCCACAATATCACAGTTTATAAGGCTTAATGCTATATCTATATAGTCAATCACATTGGTAAAATACACATCTTTATATTTGCCTATAGGCGCTTCATTTCTGACTCTATTTAGGCATTCTTTCATATTATCCAATACTTCCAATCTATCCTCTATCTGTTCCAATTTATTGTTATTTAATGGCACTCTTGACACCTCTTATCTTTTGTATTACAATTTAATTAGTTATTTTACCTTTGTCCGCTTGAAGTTACAGCTTCGGCGGACTTTTTACTGCCCTTTTGGCTTGGCATCTTATCCACATTATCTAAAAAAACATATGTACTTATCCCCAATGCAATCACAACTATTAATTCGCCACCGATTGCAAAGTATCCACGCTCGGCATAGGCATATGGTGCTAATAGCTTGTACATAAAATAGGCAAATAGAATAGATATGGCGATTTTGATTAATATCTTACCTAAGGACCATAAGATTTTTTTCATTGGTATCGCTCCTTCCTCTTGCATTATTTTTCCATTAGCGATATAATTCGGCTAAAGGAGATGTTTAACGTGGATTTATCTAATAACTCAAGTGATTCAATTAATAAACTTGCATTTTCAATGCAAAACCTAGTCGAAAAAGCAATTAGACCGGCACTCTATGAGTTGAATAAAGCTGAAAGCACGGCTATAAAATCTGCGCTTAGTGGTATTTCAATGCAAAACACAGTCAACAGATATTTAGAAAACATTTTACCAAATGTATCTTTATATGAAGCATTTAATATGCCGTTCTCCCAATTAACGTATTCAATAGAAAGCTTAAAGAAAAGCATAGTAAGTGACTTTAATCTTTCATATGATGCAATGTTTCTTCCTATAAACAGCCCAATAAATAAACTTGAAATACTATCATCCGTCATTGATGAATTACCGCTAGAAAATACAACCGAGATTAAAGAAATTATAGAAAAAGAAAAATCCAAACCTCAAATATCACTTTCTGATTTAATCAATTGCATCGTTCTCGCAATAACCATTATTACATTTATGTTGTCCCAAATTGATTCAGCTCGTCAAGAACAGCATAATCAGCAAGTTATTCAGCAATTGCAAAAGCAAAATGATACACTTGAAAACTTATTACAAATAACCATTGACGAAGCTTCTAATAGTCCTGAGAATTAAATCCAATATTTGATTATATTGATGGTGAAACACTATCGTCGAAGCCGTTAATGCAATAGCTTCTGTTGCAATGATAATTAGAATCATTAATTGCATTTTTTTAACTTGCTCCATTTCTTTTTTTAAATCATCCATTTTTCTCATCCCTTTCTAAACTGGTATGCGCTATTCTTTACACATTACTTGTTTTAACTTCAAACATTGCTATTGAAGCTACAGGAATAACAAAATCGTCTTTGCCTTTCCCTTCAATAACCTTTCCAGGCAATTCATGCCTTCTAATATCACTCCTAACTTTTGCTACGTCTTTTTGGAGATATTCGGCATATTCCTTTGAATTAAGGTTTGGTTTGCCGAATTTTTCTAAGAGGTATTGCAATATTTCTCGGAAGTATTCAGGTTCTTTTGCCATTGTAAAACTCCTTTCTATGTAAGAATCCGTTTTATTGGACTGTCTCTGTGTTATTCTATATGTGTTAGAAATCAAGCTATTGTTTGCTTGTATTCTTGCTCATATGTAATGAGAACGCCAATTGGGACATCAAGCGCATTAGACAGCTTTGAGATAATAGCAAGATTTATGTCCTTTTGTCTTTCTCCGTTTTCTATCAAATTATAATAACTTAACGAAATGACAAGTTTATCAGCCATATCTTGTTGCGACATTTTGCGGTCATCGCGTAAATTCTTTAACCACTCTCTCATTTTATCACCCGCTTTCTTGACAATACGTAAAGAACACTTTAAATATTACACTATTATTTACATATTGTCAAGATAACATTAAGATTTTTTTACAGTTCGTAAAGTTGTATTTACTTTACTATTTGTAAAGTGTATAATTTTGTTGAAAGAGGGTGAAAAGCAATGATTGGAGAAAGAATTAAAGAATTGCGCAAATCAAGAAAATTAACATTAAAACAGTTTGGTATTCAATTTGGCTTAAGTGAGAGTACAATTAGCCAATATGAAAATGAAAATAGAACGCCTGATTATGAAGTGCTAAAAAAAATAGCTGATTTTTTTGAAGTTTCAACCGATTATCTATTAGGTAGAACTGACGAACCCTCAACAAAATCCCTAGATGAGCAACTCGAGGGGGTTAACTTTGCATTATACAAAGAGGCCGAAGAATTGTCCGATGCGGATAAACGAGACGTTCTAAACTTTATACAATTCATGAAACAAAAGAAACAGAAAGAAAAATAAAACGGGTGATGCGATGGAATTAAAAGAACTATATCAGTTGGCCGAGGACAAAGACATCAGTGTTGAGCATTTTCATCTTGAGGAAAACAAGGCGCTTACAGCTGAATATATTTCAGGTTCGTTCGCCATAGCACTTGATGATAAGAAAATAGAAAATAAAACAGAAGAAAAAATGTGCCTAGCACATGAATTAGGTCATTGTGAATCAGGGGCATTTTACATGGCGCAAAGTAAATTTGAGACAATTGGACGATGTGAGGCCCGTGTGTTTCGGTGGCAAGTAAAAAATATGCTTCCGTATGAAGAGCTTGAGCAAGCCATCAAAAAAGGATACACCGAAAGCTGGGAACTCGCCGAATACTTTGACTTGTCGGAAGAGTTTGTGCGTAAAGCTGTTGAGTATTACAAGGATATAGAATAAAAAAGAGCCTATCCGTCTACCAACGAATAAGCTCATAAGATATAAAGCGTTTCTGGAAACCCCTTATAAGAAAATTATACATATATTGACGAAAAATGTCAATATAGAAGGAGAGTACATCATGAAATGCACAAATTGCGGAACAGAACACAACTCAAAATTTTGCCCCCAGTGTGGAGCACCTGCAGTGCCACAGCAAACATATCAAGGAACTCCAACGCAACCGCAACAACAATATCAGCCTCCTACATCACCACAGCCACCATATCAAGGAACTCCCTATCAACCCCCTGTACCACCACAGTCACCGTATCAAGGGGCTCCCTATCAACCTCCCGTGCGACCAAAGAAAAGGCTTGGATGCTTAAGAGCTATTCTAATTGTTGTTGTTATCTTTATAACTATTGGTATTATCGCTGCCGTAGTCACGAGCAACACGAGTAATTCGACCGGAACTCCTACAAAATCAACTTCTCAAACAACCTCAAGTCCTGCCAATAAACCAGGAATTTCAAAAGCTGAATATGACCAAATTAAAAATGGAATGTCATATAATGAAGTTAAAGCTATTATTGGTAGTGATGGTGAATCTATGTCTGAAGTGGGCGAGAAAGGTACTGATTACTATACAGTTGTATATATGTGGAAAGGCGAAGGAATGATTGGGGCCAATGCAAACTTTACATTTCAAAATGATAAACTCCAGATGAAAGCTCAAGTTGGTTTAAATTAATAAATAAAAAAATGCCCCCTACCCTGTTCGAGCAAGGTAAGAGGCTGATAGAGTGTACATGATGCACACATCACCAAAAATATTGTATCATGTACGCTCTTAATTTACAAGAAAAGGAGTGTATTTTTTTATGGCACGATATAAAAAAAGAAAAGACGGATTATATTCAACTCGTACTACAGTCGGCAAAAATCCTGACGGGAGTCCCATAATAAAAACAATTTATGCTAAAACGCAGGCCGAATTAGAAACAAAAAAATCGGTTGCAAAACTAGGCCCTGTTGTTAAGCATAATTTTAAAGAACTATCAGAAGAAATGCTTGCCGAGAAAGAAAAATTAGTGGGAGTTAAAACATACGAGGGATACAATCAAGCGTTAAAGAAACTAGAGAGTTTATATCAATATGATATTGAAGATATTTCTATAAGTATGATTGACAACATTTTATGTGATTTAGTTAGCAAAGACTTCTCTTATTCATTAGTATCAAAAGTTAAAATTGCATACTGCTCAACTGTTAAATACGCTATTAGAAAAGGCGTACTAATAAATGACTATACTCGTATCATACAAGTGCCTAAATCGGCTAAAAAAGGTGAAAGAACGCAAATAACAGATAATGATATAAAAGTGATAAAGAATAGCACTAATGATGAATTTGGGTTGTATCCTTTTATGATGTTATGCACAGGAATGAGAAGAGGAGAAATACTGGCTCTGCAATGGAAAGATATAGATATTAAGGGCGGTCAAATATATATAAACAAAGCAGTAGAATTTATCGGAAATACTCCTAGTGTGAAAGCACCCAAGACTGAAAAGGGAAACAGAAGTGTTCCTATATTAAAAACTTTAAAACCATATTTATCGCAAGGAAAATTAAAAACCGAAGATGAAGATTATTATATATTTGGCGGTAAAAAACCTTTAACACTTATTATGATAAAAAAACGTTGGAAAAAATATATTGATGATCATGGTTTAAACATCACCCAGCACCAACTAAGACACACATATGCAACGATTCTTTACGATGCTGGAATTGATGCCAAAATGGCGCAATCTTTATTAGGACACGCAGATGTGCAAACCACCCTAAATATCTATACACATATCTCGGATACTACCCCACAGAAAATCACAAACAAAATAAATAAAGCAATAGAAAAGCTAAAATAATTATACTTCATTTAACTACAAACGTGATAGCATCAATCATTTTGATACTAAATTTACACTACATTTTTACTACAATCTATTCAATTTTATAGCATTTTTAGCCTTTTTAAAGCAATAAAAAAATAACACCAATGTTCTCTCAAACCTTGATGTTATCACGTTTTCTATGGTGCGTCATTGGGGATTCGAACCCCAGACACCCTGATTAAGAGTCAGGTGCTCTACCAACTGAGCTAATGGCGCATAGCCGACTTAAAAAGTATACATAAAAATGCCGAATTTGTCAAGAACTTATTTGAAATTTTATAGATTTAAGCCAATATTTTTTTGGGATGAATACTGTTTTAACAGCGTCACAGACACATTTTTACATACAACGAAGAAGCATACAGTCCAAAAGACTATATGCTTCTTCCTATTTCATCATTTTATTCTTCAAAAAGGGGTGTTGACAAATATCTTTCGCCTGTATCGGGGAAAAGTGCTACGATTACTTTCCCTTTGTTCTCTGGACGTTTGGCTAATATTTCTGCTGCATGCAGCGCAGCTCCTGAAGAAATACCAACTAAAATTCCTTCTTGCCTTCCAAGCTCACGACTTGCCGTATATGCTTCGTCTGTTTTTACGGTGATAATTTCATCATAAATCGCTGTATCAAGCGTTTGTGGAACAAATCCAGGCCCAATCCCCTGAATTCCATGAGATCCTGAACGCCCTTCTGATAATACCGGTGAATCAGCAGGTTCCACCGCTACAATTTTTACGTTAGGATTTTTCTCCTTCAAGTAAGAGCCTACACCGCTTACCGTACCACCCGTACCGACACCTGCTACAAAAATATCGACTTTTCCATCGGTATCATTCCAAATTTCGGGGCCTGTTGTCTCATAATGAATTTTCGGGTTAACCGGATTCACAAATTGTCCAGCAATAAAGGAATTGGGATTAGCCTTTTGCAGCTCATCTGCTTTGGCAATCGCACCTTTCATGCCAAGTGCGCCATCTGTCAGAACAAGTTCAGCACCATACGCTTTTACTAATGTTTTTCTCTCATTACTCATGCTAGCTGGCATTACAATCGTGATATGATACCCACGAGCAGCAGCAACAGCTGCCAGACCAATACCAGTATTACCGCTAGTTGGCTCAATAATTACCGAATCTTTTGTTAAAATGCCTTTTTGCTCGGCATCAACAATCATCGCATTGGCGACACGATCTTTTACGCTCCCGCCCGGATTGAAATATTCTAGTTTACCAAGAATAGTCGCGGATAAGCTATGTAACTCGCTGTATCGCAATAGTTCAATCAAAGGTGTGTTTCCAATCAATTCTGTTGTAGATTTGGCAATACTAGCCATAAAAATTCCTTCTTTCTTAGTTAAAAGCCTGCTCTAAATCAGCAATAATGTCATCAATATGTTCGGTACCAATTGAGAGGCGTACCGTATTCGGTTTAATGCCCTGTTCCAAAAGTTCCTCTCCACTTAACTGTGAATGCGTTGTGCTAGCTGGATGAATCACGAGTGATTTTACGTCTGCCACATTTGCAAGCAATGAGAAAATCTGTAATTTATCAATAAACGCTTGTGCTTCCGCAGCTCCGCCTTTCACTTCGAATGTAAAGATTGAGCCACCACCATTTGGGAAGTACTTGTTATATAAATCATGACTTGGTTCACTTTCCAAAGCCGGATGATGTACAGCCTCAACTTGTGGATGATTTTTCAAATAATCAACTACTTTAAGCGCATTTTCAACATGACGTTCAACACGCAACGATAAGGTTTCAAGACCTTGCAGTAATAAAAATGCGTTGAATGGTGAAAGTGTTGCACCTGTATCACGAAGAAGAATAGCACGAATTTTTGTAACAAATGCTGCTGGGCCTACTGCTTCAGTAAATGATACGCCATGGTAACTTGGATTAGGATCAACAATTGATGCAAACTTACCGCTTGCTTTCCAGTCGAACTTACCGCTGTCAACAATGACACCACCAAGTGTTGTTCCGTGACCGCCGATAAATTTAGTAGCGGAATGAACAACAATATCAGCACCATATTCAATAGGCCTTACGAGATATGGAGTAGCGAATGTGCTGTCCACTACAAGCGGAATCTTGTTATCATGTGCAATTTTTGCCACTTTTTCAATATCAATAATGTTTGAATTTGGATTACCCAAGGTTTCAATGAAAATAGCCTTTGTATTCGGCTTTACAGCTTCTTCAAAACTACCGTCTACATCAGGGTCAACAAAGGTTGTTGTAATCCCGTATTGCGGAAGCGTATGTGCCAACAAGTTATATGTTCCGCCATAAATCGTTTTAGCAGCGACAATGTGGTCACCTGCAAGTGCAAGGTTTTGAATGGTATAAGAAATTGCTGCTGCGCCTGAAGCGACAGCTAATGCGGCAACACCGCCCTCTAAAGATGCAATCCTTCTTTCAAAAACATCCTGTGTGGAATTTGTCAGTCTGCCGTAAATGTTTCCTGGATCAGCTAAGCCAAAACGAGCTGCTGCATGGGCGGAGTTCTTAAACACATAAGATGTTGTTTGATAAATCGGTACTGCTCTTGAATCTGATGCTGGATCTGCTTCTTCCTGTCCTATATGTAACTGTTTTGTTTCAAAATGTAAGTTTTTATTTTCAAATTTACTCATAATATTATCTCGCTTTCTTTATTTAAAATTTTTATTTAGGTTTTTTGTTGTTGTTATTTTATATCGTAGATGAGCACATTCGATCATCTAACATACAACATAAAAATTCAGTTTTCTTCCAATAACGCATATGATCACGCTCCTCTTTTCTAATTAACACTATTCATATATAATTAATATGAATTGATTGATGTTATATTATCACATCCTTTTTACGTTGTCAAGTGTTTTTAAAAAAAAATATCCAGTACAGAAAAAAATTCTGTACTGGATATTTGCGGACCACCATTTAGCGCTAAATTGTGGTTAAATCATATAATCAAACCCGATTTTATCTTTTTGTTTTTTCACGATATCCGCAATAGTAATATGATCGACCACATGATTAATGGCCTCGGTTAATTCCTCCCAAACCCATAGAGTCACACATTCGCCGGCTCGCTCACAGGTGTTTTCATCGCCGTCTAAACAAGCAACGGGAGAAAGGTTACCCTCCATCACGCGCAGTACCATACCGACGGTATAGTGTTCTGAATTATATGCCAGGCGATATCCGCCCTGTGCACCACGAACACTTTTCACAAATCCCGCACGTGATAATTGCGTTATGATCTGCTCTAAGTATTTTTCGGATATATCTTGCCTTGCAGCAACACTTTTGATGGAAGTATACCCGCCATCATCATGTAATGCTAAATCTGCCATTAAACGCAAGGCATAACGCCCTTTTGTCGAAATTTTCATAGCCTTTGTCCTCTTTTCCTACTTAATTACTATATATTATATTCATTATATCATATAACTCCATAGGAATTCAAGGATATATTTTAATTATTTTATTTTTAAATCTTCGCCCGCCAAAATCTTGTTCATATTTCTCACCGCACACATTTTGCCGCACATGGTACAAGTGTGTTCTTCAGAAGGGGGAGCGCTTTCAAAATACTTCTCTGCTTTTTCGCGGTCAATGGCCGAGTCAAACATAGCATCCCAATCCATATGGCGGCGCGCCGTGCTCATCTTGTTGTCCCAATCAACCGCTCCAGATATACCTTTCGCTAAATCAGCCGCATGTGCCGCAATTTTAACCGCGACAATTCCCTCGCGCACATCCTCCACATTAGGAAGCCTCAAATGTTCAGCCGGTGTGACGTAGCATAGAAAATCCGCGCCGCAGGATGCGGCAATCGCACCGCCAATAGCCGATGTGATGTGGTCATATCCGGGCGCGACATCAGTCACGAGTGGGCCTAACACATAAAATGGTGCGTTGTGACACAGGCGCTTTTCAAGTAACATATTAGCCGCAATTTCATTTAATGTCATATGCCCTGGTCCTTCGATGATAACCTGCACATTTTTATCCCACGCACGCTTTGTTAAAATGCCCAACTCGACAAGTTCGCTTACCTGACTTACATCGGTAGCATCGTGAATGCTACCAGGGCGCATAGCATCGCCTAAACTAATGGTCACATCGTACTCATACAAAATATCCATGAGTTCATCATAGTACTCATAAAAGGGGTTTTCGTTCCCCGTCATTTCCATCCAAGCATAAATGAGCGAACCACCGCGCGATACCACGTTGGTAAGACGTGTTTTAGACTGTTTAAAAGCATCGATGGTTTTGCGATTAAGTCCGGCATGAATCGTGACAAAATCGACCCCCTCTTTCGCATGGGAACGTACCACTTCCAAAAAATCTTGTGCCGTAATTTCGCACAATTCTTTATCCAGAAAACCGATGGCATCATACATGGGAACTGTGCCAATCATGGCGGGCGATTTCTCAATCAGTTTCTCACGAAATTCCCTTGTTTTGCCATAATTGCTAAGATCCATAATCGCCTCAGCGCCAAATTTGAGCGCCAAGTCAACCTTTTGCATTTCCACATCGTAATCTTTTAAATCTCCCGAAATCCCCAGGTTGACATTCACTTTGGTGCGTAATCCCTCTCCCACGCCATTCGGGTCTAAGGCTTTGTGGTTTTTATTTGCCGGAATGGCAATGGTGCCGGCGGCTACGCGCGCTAAAATCACCTTCTCATCCAAGTGTTCTTTTTGCGCCACTTTTCGCATCTCGTCTGTTACGATGCCTTTTTTTGCCGCCTCCATTTGTGTATGATCGTTCATTTTATGCCTCCCTTAATTTTATCTTTCAATCTCTTTATCGTCTCTTCTATGTCACCAGCGCCTGTAATCTCTGATACAAGGCACACACATTGCGCTCCGCAAGCAAGAACGCTATCGATATTGTGCTCTTTAATACCGCCAATTGCCACGTATGGGAGCGCGATGTTTTTTATCACATATTCTAAATAAGAAAGCCCAACTGGTGCACACACGTTCTTTTTGGTGTGCGTCGCAAAAATCGGACCAACACCAATATAATCTGCTCCGCGTAAAACAGCATCCTGTGCCTGCTCTGGATTATGGGTAGAAAGGCCTACTACCATATCGCCGGCTATCTTTCGCACCGCTTCAATTGGCAAATCGTCCTGCCCGATATGGACACCATCTGCCGCACAGCAAAGTGCCAAATCCACATCATCATCCACAATGAATACCGCTCCGCATTTTTGTGTCATGCGGTGGATTTCCATACACTCACGGTATTTTTCCAGCATGGGTTTTTCCTTTTCCCGATATTGAATGACGCGAACACCGGCATTTAACATGTGCCCCACCACTTCAATATTGCCGCGTCCATTTGAAAGTTCTTCAGCAGTAATCCCATAAATGTCAGCTTGTTTGATGATTTCAATGCAATGCTCTCTTTTCGAAAACAGCTCTTTTTCCAACGAATAACACGAGAATCTAAATTCCTCATACGTTTTTGCCACTTCGTAATATCCTAAAATTTTGAGCGTTTCTTCGACTGTACGAAGCGCCTCTTGCGCCCTTTTACAATTCGCCGCTACAAATTCCGATGTATTTTTTCTATCATCCGTTTTCGTAGCCTTAGAGATTTCGCATCCCACATCATGTAAAGAATCTCGCCCTAATAGGCATTTTTCTAAAACATCCGTGGGCAAAGAGCGTATCTTGTGGCGGAGCAGTTTACACATGCGTGAAAGCTCCTGATCGTTTTTAACAAACCGTGCATAGTCCTCACACACACGAATTCCCTCCGCCGCCCGATTGATATTGGCGTCTATCATTCGATAATACTCAAGCATATCGCCACCCCTATTCACTTTTCAAAACCAAATCTAGCACAATATCCGCCTGTTTGGCGGCAGCTACCATGACGCGCGGCGCCAGAGGCGGAATACCATTTCCAATGTCACTCTCCCCATCGCCAACCATATACCAATTTGCAGACTTCTTCGTAATTTTAATGTCATCACTATGCCCAAATCCTGCTATGCCGGATACACAAATGACCGGTTTTTGTAATGGCAATGCGGCACTGACAAAAGCTGCTTTAGAATCAGGTTTATCCATCGCTTCTACTAAAATATCGCAACCGCCAAAAATCTCCGCTGTATTATCCCGCGTAATTTTTATAACCTGCGCTTCCACATCCATATCCGGATTAACTTTTTTAAGGTTTTTCGTTAAAGCTTCAACCTTATTTTGTCCGATTTGATCCGCAAAGAAGAATTGCCTGTTTAAATTAGACGGCTCTACGATGTCAAAATCAGCAATCACAAACTTACAAAATCCGCATCTAACCAGCATCTGCGCAACATTTGACCCCAATCCGCCCGCTCCGGCGATTCCTACTGTTGTCTTTCGGATTTTTGCCAGCGATTCATTGGATAAATAGCGTGAAAGCCCTCTATCTAGTGAATTTTCACACATAACTTAGCACATCCCAATCTTTATATATTGGCTGAAACCCGCGCTGTTTAATGGCTTCTGCCATAGCCGAAGTATCGCGATCATCAGAAATTTCAAACTGACCTTCACTTTTTGCTTCTCCCGAATGCCCGCCTACTTCCGTCACTGACCCAGCCGACATCTTCGTAACGCCTAACCCCATTAAGTGGTCACGAAATTCTGGGCTTTCTCGCGTGGATACGGTAATGCCTACGCGCGGCAGATAACAGCGAAGTGCCACCATAGCCTGCACAATCGCCTTATCGTCCACAATACTTTTAGGCTGAAACGCACCATCACCCACACATGGACGAATACGGGGGAGCGATACCGCAATGTCGGTATTTGGATAAAAATCTCGCAAATATTTGGCGTGAAGTCCTGTATAAAACACTTCCCGACGCCATTCATCAAGTCCAAGAAGTGCTCCGATATTCACACTGTGGTAATTGGCCTGACACGCTTTTTCAGGACTATCCACTCGTGTTCGATAATCATGTTTCGGTCCCTCTGGGTGCAAGACAGGATACATGTCCTCGTTATAGGTTTCCTGAAACATGGTAAAACCGTCCACTCCCGCATCAAAAAGCATCTTGTATTCCTCTTCGGTAAGCGAGTACACCTCGATGCAAATGGAGCTTACATATTTTTTTAAAACGCGCACACAATCGGCTATGTAGGACGGCGGGGTAGCGGCTCTGGATTCGCCGGTTAAAATGATGAGGTGGCGCATGCCCATATCATGGATGGCCTGCCCCTCTTTTTCCACTTCTTCTACTGTCAATTTGGAACGCTTGATGTGATTGTAATGATTAAATCCGCAATAGATACAAGCGTTTTCGCAAATGTTGGCCAAATAAAGGGGTGTAAATAGTACTATGGATTTTCCGAAATTCTGCAACGTTAATTCATGCGACTTTTGCGCCATATCCTCCAAGCATTCGTCCTGCGCGATAGGCGATAACAGTCGTAAAAAAGAAAGGTCATCTTTTTTATCGAGGCTGAGTGCACGACAAACATCCGCTTTCGTTGTTTTTAGGAAAAAATCGTCATAATCAAAATCTTTATAATGCTTATAAATTTCATAAAAGCTCATCAATCCCACCGCCTAACGCAAAAAGCCGGTAAGTGGCGAAGAAGCGTTCGCTAAATCGGACACAGCACCTAACCCTGCTAAATAAGCTTTTCTTCCAGCTTTGACCGCATCGGAAAATGCCTCCGCCATTAAAACGCTGTTGCCCGCTGTTGCAATCGCGGTATTGACTAAAACTGCCGCCGCTCCCATTTCCATCGCCTCCGCCGCCTCGGACGGTTTACCGATACCGGCATCCACCACAATAGGCAAATCGATTTCATCAATCATGATTTTAACAAGCTCGCGCGTTTTAAATCCTTTGTTCGTACCGATAGGAGCGCCAAGCGGCATAATGGCGGCCGCTCCAGCGTCGCGCATGCGGCGTGCGCTCATGAGATCGGGCGACATATAGGGAAGAACCGTAAATCCCTCTTTGACTAGCATATCAACCGCTTTGACGGTTTCTTCGTTATCGGGAAGCAAATATTTATTATCCGCTATCACTTCAATTTTTACAAAATTGCCGCATCCGGCGGCTTTTGCCAAACGAGCAATGCGTACTGCTTCCACGGCATCTCTCGCACCAGATGTATTAGGCATTAAGATGCACTGTTTCGGAATATACGACACGACGTTTTTTTCCGGCGCATTAAAATCGATACGGCGCATCGCTACTGTGATAATCTGCGCTCCAGAACGCTCAATCATCTGGGGAATGACACTCTCATCCCCAAATTTACCGGTTCCTACAAATAATCGACTTGTTAATTTCTTATCGCCAATTTTCAAAAAATCTTCTTCCATAAAATCTCCTCCTTTTTCTTTGCAACATACACTTTCAGAATCAACCCCCACCAACAAAACGCAAAACCTCTATTGCATCATCGTCCTGTATCTTGACATTAGCAAAATGGCTCGGGTCAATAATTGACCCATTTATTTCGACAACGGTTGCATTAGCTGGAAGAGATTTTTGGCTTAGCAAATCTAAAATTGACAAACTCTCTTCTACATTGATTTGTTCTCCATTTAATCGAACGCGCATCATATCACCTCCTATAATTAAAAAAGCCCATACCAAAGGTATGAGCAATTGTTTTCACTTTTGCTTCCCTCCGACAGTGTAAACTGACAGGTTCTAAGGGTCAGGTTTTAGCCTTCTCAACTTTAGAAGTCCCCCCGCAAATCTATATCTTATGTAATTGTCAAAAAAAAGCACCTGCCACTATAGATGGCAAGTGCTTTCATACAAAAACGCTTCCCTTCGACAGTGTGAACTGACAGGTTCTAAGGGTCAGGTTTTAACCTTCTCAACTTATAATAAGTCCCCCCGCAAATCTACATCTATGAAATTGTCATAAAAAGAGCACCTGCCACTATAGATGGCAAGTGCTTTATCATCAAAAACGCTTCCCTACAACAGTGTGAACTGACAGGTTCTAAGGGTCAGGTTTTAGCCTTCTCAACTTTTAAAAAGTCCCCCCGCTTACTATTCTCTTTTCGCTAGCAGTATAACACGTTTAACCATTCCTGTCAAATTTATTTTATGAAAAGCTGATTTTCGATAAAATACCATTAAGATGCGCGAGAGCAATCCCATAATTGGTAATGGGCACGTTCTGCTCTTTTGCCTCTTCGATTCGCGAGAGCACATATTTTCGGTTAAACATGCAGGCGCCACAATGGATAATCAAATCATAGGGCGATACATCTTTCGGAAAATCCACCCCCGCTACAATATCAACGGCTAGCCCTTCTCCCACTCTTTTTCTCAAAATAGCCGGAAGCTTCACGCGTCCAATATCCTCTGAAAGCGGTGCATGGGTACATGCTTCCGCGATGAGTACACGCGAGGTTTCTTTCAGGCTATCAATCGCTTTTGCCCCCGCAATAAAAGCATCCAAATCGCCTTTATATGATGCAAACAAAATAGAAAACGATGTTAACTTACTCTCTTCGGGTTTGTGTTCATAGGCAAAAGAAAACACTTGTGAATCGGTGATAATGAGTTTAGGTGGCTCTTTTAAGCCATCTAACGCACTCTGCATCGTGTCAGGTGTGACGGCTACAGTAATGCATATATGGTCTAATAAATCACGAAGCACTTGCACCTGAGGCAAAATTAATCGACCTTTTGGCGCTTCATTATCCTGAGGCATGAGGAGCATTACCACATCATTCGGTTCTACTAAATCCGCAATAATGCTCTCCTTTTCATACCCTTCAGGCATAGCGCGTAATAGCTTTTGGCGTATTTCCGCTAACCCTTCACCGTTTTTGCTGCTTACCAAAATCGCATTTAACCCATAAAGATTTTGAATAGCAAATGCAATCTCTTTTTTGTCAGGGAGCATATCTGCTTTATTAACCACCGCAATAATCGGGGTTTTGTTTTTCTGGCAAGCTTCCACCCATTCTTTGGCATCTTCAATATCACAATCGGCAAACACAAAAATGGCTACATCCGATTTGGAAAGCGCCTCTTTTGTTTTTTCCACACGCAGTTTGCCAAGCTCGCCTACATCGTCAAATCCAGCGGTATCAATAAACAGACTAGCACCAATTCCGCGAAGCTCCATCGCTTTGTAAACTGGATCGGTTGTCGTACCGGCAACCTCGGAAACAAGAGCCGTATCCTGCCCTGTTAAAGCGTTCACCAGTGAAGATTTTCCGCTATTTCGTTTACCAAAAATACCAATGTGCAACCTATTCGCATTTGGTGTCTTTTGCATACTCATCATTCCCTACTTCCTCTTAAAATCTAAAATCACGCTTACCCTCTGCAATGTCTTTTAAATGTTCAATCGCTATATTTTTTACCTTTTCATTAGGAATACGATTTAATTCTTCAGCAATCATTTTTTCGCCTTTTTCTCTGGTATCCGCCGACGCATAATCCATTAAATATTCTTTTAACGTCATGAGAGCGTTCGGTTGACAGCAGTTTCCAATTTGCTTTGATTTGACAAGCTTCATAAAACGGTCACCAGTTCTGCCTTCGCGATAGCAAGCGGTACAAAAGCTAGGAATATAGCCCATCGCCAGTAACCAATTGACCACTTCATCAAGTGTTCTGGTATCACTTACATCAAACTGTGCCGAATTATCATCCTCAGCTTCTTTTTCAGCATAGCCACCTACACTCGTGCAAGAACCTCCACTGACTTGTGAAACACCAAGATGCAACACTTTTTCACGTGTTTTTTGTGACTCACGCGTCGATATAATAAGGCCAGTATATGGAACAGCAATACGCAAAACTTGTACGATTTTCGCAAAAGTTTCATCTGAAATACTATTGTCGAATGTGCTCGGGTCAATGTCTTCTGCCGGACGGATACGCGGCACACTGATCGTATGTGGACCAACGCCCTTAGCGGCTTCTAAATGTTCGGCATGCATCAAGATTCCAACGAAATCATAACGGTAAAGGTTAAGCCCAAATAATACGCCACAACCCACATCATCGATACCTCCGTCCATAGCGCGATCCATTGCCTCGGTATGATACGCATAATTGCTCTTTGGTCCGGTTGGGTGCAACTCTTCGTAAGCCTTTTTATTATAAGTTTCCTGGAATAAAATATACGTGCCGATTCCGGCTTCTTTCAATTTGCTATAGTTTTCTACGGTAGTAGCTGCAATATTGACATTGACACGGCGGATTGCACCGTTTTTATGTTTGATACCATAAATGGTTTTGATACTTTCCAAAACATATTCAATAGGTGAATTAACAGGGTCCTCGCCTGTTTCCAATGCCAATCTCTTATGCCCCATATCCTGTAAAGCTGTCACTTCGCGTACAATATCTTCTTGGCTTAATTTCTTTCTGGCGATATGCTTATTCTTCCCATGATAAGGGCAATATACACATCCATTTATACAATAATTTGATAGATATAGCGGTGCAAAAAGCACGATACGGTTTCCGTAAAATTGAAGTTTGATTTCTTGTGCAAGTTTCTCCATTTTCTCGTTTAAATCTGGAATATCGCAATCGAGTAGCACAGCTGCTTCCCTATGGGTAAGACCTTTACAGGTGCGCCCTTTTTCCAATATTTCTTCAATCAACGCGCGGTTTCGTTTATTCTTTTCAGCATAAGCCAATGTGTCCAAAATTTCCTCGTCGGAAATAAATTCCGTTGCATTTTTGGATTTTACATCATACATCTTCTATTCCTTCTTTCTAAAATAGGGCTTCCCCTCAAACACGAATCTTTTATGGATTAAAAATCCTCGCATACAAATTTTCTAATTTGCTTCTATTTTTTGATAAACTGTTTTAACACTAATATTGTCGATCATGCCAAGTTTCCCAGAAAGCGCGCTTATCACATCATTAGGTGCATCAATTGCCACACTAATCAAACTAACGCCCTTTTCCTTATGCGGCACACCCATGCGCCCAAATATATAGTCGCCATATTCATGTAAAAGCATATTCAGCTTTTCCACAGCGTCTTTATTTTCGACCACAATCCCAATCAGCGCAATACGTGATTCTGTAGTTTCCATAACTCGTCTCCTTTTTGCAAAAAAATTCCTATGCCAAGGCATAGGAATCGTAAACCAAATTACTATACCGCCTTGTAACGCAGGAAAACTTCCTTAGTCAGTCAGAACGATGATTTTCAATCTATTTATTAGGATACCACGTTTTTCTAAAAATATCAATGCAAACTTATTCATTGGGCGCAAATTGGCTGTTATATAGGTTGGCATAAAAGCCACTGTGCCCAAGCAATTCATCGTGCGTGCCTTTCTCGATGATATGCCCATCTTTCATGACCAAAATCACGTCTGCTTCTTTAATAGTGGACAATCGATGTGCTACCACGAAACTGGTCCGGTTCTCCATCATCTTAAGGAAAGCCTTTTGAATTTTAATTTCGGTTCGCGTATCGATTGAGCTGGTAGCCTCATCTAAAATGAGCATAGATGGTTTGGTGAGCATCACGCGCGCAATACACAAAAGCTGGCGTTGCCCTTGCGAAATATTCCCGCCGCCCTCTTCAATAACGGTATCATATCCTTTTGATAACCGTTTGATAAAACTGTGCGCATACGCACTCTTAGCCGCTAGGGTGATAGCTTCATCGGTGGCATCTTCGCATCCATAAGCAATGTTATCACGAACGGTGCCATTAAAAAGCCACGTATCCTGAAGAACCATACCAAAATTTTGGCGAAGGCTGTCCTTTGTGAGGGACAGTATGGGATGCCCATCTATCGAAATTTGCCCGGAATTCACGTCATAAAAGCGCATTAGCAAATTAATAACCGTCGTTTTCCCACACCCCGTCGGACCGACGATGGCAATTCTCTGTCCCGATTTTACTTTCAACGAAAGATTCTCGATAAAAGGAACATCTTTTTTATAAGAAAATCCCACATTTGTAAGTTCCACGTCACCATGGCATTCCGCCAGTTTTACAGCATCTTTAGGATCGGGTTCTTCTTCTTTTTCACCTAGTACATCAAGTACTCGTCTTGCCGAAGCAAAGGCTGTTTGCAATTCTGTCACCACGTTTGATATATCATTAAACGGCTTGGTATATTGATTGGCATATGCCAAAAATGCTGACAACTTACCAACGGAAAAATGCCCAAACAATACGGCGATCGCTCCGCAAATGCCTACCGCTGCAAACACCAAATTGTTGACAAAACGAGTGGTCGGATTCGTAAGAGCTGAATAGAACTGCGACTTGACGCCGCTTTCATAAAGGCGCGCGTTGATTTCATCGAATTTTTCCTGCGCTCTTTCTTCATATCCAAATGCTTTTAGTACTTTTTCACCGCCAACCATCTCTTCGATAAATCCACCGATTTCCCCTCGCGTTTCGGCCTGTTTAGTGAAATAATTATGCGACTTTTTCGCAATAAAAGAAGCGGCAAAAAGGGATAGCGGCGTTAACACAACCACAACAAGCGCAATGGATACGTTAACCGATAGCATAAAAGCAAGCGTTCCCAAAATGGTAATAGCACCACTAAATACTTGCGTAAATCCCTGCAAAAAGCCATTGCCAATGAGATCGACATCGTTAATCATACGACTAATGAGATCCCCGCGTGGATTTTGGTCAACAAAGGAAAGCGGCACTTTCGAAAACTTCAAAAAAACCGAACAACGAATATCCGAAACTGTCTTGTAGGAAACAAGATTCGTGAAATAGGCCATGAGCCAATTAAAAATCGCGGCACACAGGACGCTTATAAGCAGTATCATTAAAATATGGCGAATAGATGCAAAGTCAACCTGTCCTTTTGCAATGATAAAATCAATGGCATCACCGATAAAAACAGGTGCCGCCAAAGTAAGGATAGTCCCTGCCACCGCACACAACATCGCTAAAATCAAATAATGCATATGAGGTTTGACAAAGTGTAGAAGTCTTTTTAAGGTTGTTTGCTTTTTCATGCTAAACCACCCTCTTTCGCGCTGTCGAAATCGCCGTTGTTTTCCTGAGAAGCACAAATTTCCGCATACAGTTCAGAAGTTTTGATGAGTTCCTCATGTGTTCCCATGGAATCGATGTGCCCATCATCTAGTACAATAATCTTGTCCGAGTCGCGGATGGTATTCGCTCGCTGGGATACTAAAAACACCGTCATGTTGTGGCATTCCTTTCGGATGGCACGCCTGAGAGCTAAATCCGTTGCATAATCGAGCGCGCTGGCACTGTCGTCCAAAATTAAAATTTCCGGATTTTTTATAAGCGCGCGAGCAAGGCACAATCGCTGTTTTTGTCCGCCAGACAAATTGCGCCCTCCCTGCTCAATTTTTGTATCATACCTGTTAGGCCACTTTGCCACAAATTCTTCTGCCTGTGCCACCCTTAAAGCACGCGCTATCTCTTCATCTGTGGCGTTCTCTTTTCCCATATTCATATTTTCGCGCAATGTTCCCGAAAACAAAACGGCTTCTTGTGGCACGATACCAATTTTTTGGCGCAAAACCTTTAAATTTTCTTCCCGAACATCTATCCCGTCAACCAAAACCTGCCCAACTGTCACATCATAAAACCTAGGAATAAGGTTTATAAGAGACGTTTTCCCACATCCAGTACCGCCGATAATGCCAACCAGCTGACCCGATTTCACCGTAAAACTAATGGATTCCAAGGCGTACTCGCCATCTTTTTCATATGACAAACCCGCATCACAAAAAGCTACTTTGTCAGCATTTTGATTGACACTTTTATCTGCCTTATTATCCGCCTTATTAAAAATTGTTGACTGAATATCAAGCACCTCGCTCACACGATTTTGTGAGGCTTGCGCCTTGGTGAAAATCACAATCACATTGGCAAATGCCATGAGTGCCATTAAAATCTGTGACATATAGTTGACCAGCGCCACAATTTGTCCCTGCGTCAAATCACCCGAATTCACCTGATGACCGCCAAACCAAATAATCAGCACGATAGCTAAATTGACAATAACATACGTCATTGGGTTTAACGCAGATGAAATTTTGCCCGATGCAATCGAAATACCCGTTAGCGTATCCATCTCTTCATCAAATCGTTGATTTTCTGTTTTCTGCCGATTGAATGCTCGTACAACTCGCACGCCCTCCAAATTTTCGCGCGTTATTTTCGACACTTTATCGAGAGATTTCTGCATATTACGAAAAAACGGCACAGATTTATGCATAATTAAATAGATGGTTCCTCCGATCAGCGGAATAGACGCCAAAAAAATCAGCGAAAGCTTTATATCAATCATCATCGACATAATGGTTGCGCCAATTACCAAAAACGGACAACGCACCACTAAACGAATGAGCATCGCGACTGCAAGCTGCAACGCGTTAATATCATTGGTCATACGCGTAATTAATGAAGGAACACCCATGGTATCAATCTCACGGTGGGAGAACGAATTGATATGACGATAGAGTGCGCTCCTAAGCTGCGTTCCAAACCCTTGTGATGCCTTAGCCGCGCTGTATTGGCAAACTAGTGCCGAGCACCAGCCTAAGATACCGAGTCCAATCATAACCGCACCCATTTTTAAGATATATGGCATATCTGAGTTCTTAATTCCCACGTCGATAATTTTAGCCATAACGAGGGGTACAATCAGTTCAAATATCGCTTCAATTAATTTGAAAATCGGTCCTATCACAACTTCCTTGGTATATGGTTTTAAATATTTTGTAAGATTGGCCACTTTGGTACACTCCTAAAGTTTTCATATTGCTTTTATTATACCACAAATTTTTAAAATGTATGGGCTCCTAACGACTTAATTTTCCACAAAAAAAACACGAGGAAACAATCGTTTCCTCGTATATATTTATTTATTGCTTATTGAAATTCAATGACGTCTAACCATTTCATGAGTAAATCTTTTTCTTCTGGTCTGTTTGCATTAAGACGTGCTGCTGCCACAATTGGAAGCCAATCCTGTACATACTTCATATCGGTATTCGTCTTCTTACAAAATAGTTCCAAATATTTATCGGCAGTTTTTTGTGGATACTTTAAACACAACAGTAAATACGTATTGGCTACATCCTCACTGGCATTACCCTGCCCAGCTTCTACCCAATTTAATACATAATCACCATTTTTACTCGCAATAATCGTGCGTGGTCTAAAATTACCATGGCAGAGCTTTCTGTGTTTGGGCATACTATTTAATTTCGTTAACAACTCATATTTTTTAGAATCGTCTATTTCGGTCAAATCTCCGATTTCCTTTTCCAACTTTTGATTCATGCGTCGTAGCCGCGGCATCTGTTTGGTGTGAATCTCTAATTGAATATCTAGCATTTGCTCGATATATTTGTCGATATGAGCCGGATCCTCATCCATAAGATCAGCCAATGTTTTTCCTTCAATAAAATCCATTTGAATATCCCAGCGTCCATTTATGTGAGAAACCTCATGAATGGCAGGAACTTTAAGTCCCATTTCTTCTACACGGGCTTGGGTTAAGGCTTCATAGAGAACTTCTGTTTCTGATCGCCCTTCCTTAAATAATTTAACCGCAAAATCGTCACAATGGTAAATATCAGCAACTTCACTCGACATAATCAGATTTTTTAATTCCATAAAAATTCCCCTTTCAATGTTCAGTGCTAGAATCCTGATATGAATGGCCTTGTATATGGCGCTGCCGTTCCTAATCTGTCTGTATTATACAACTTACCAATGGAAATTGCAATTATTTTTATAAAAATTTTACAAAAAAAATTACACTTTTTGGTTGGATAGCCTATTATTTTCTGCAAGAAGACGATACAGCGTTGGATTGAGACCAAATTCATTCATCAAATTCTTCACTTCCAAAAGAGAGCATTCCCGTTTTTCCAAAGAAAGATTCGCGCGTTTGGCACGAATCAACATATTTTTAGGCGAATGTTCAATATCGATAAACTCTAAAATCTGCGTTTTATACCCGCACGCTTCCAACAAACTGCAACGTATTGCGTCTGTCATCAAAGCGGCAGTACGTTCCTTTATAATACCGTATTTTGTCAAAATAGATAGCTTATCCGTTTCTATTTGACTGTTTAACTCATGCTGGCAACATGGCACCGATAAAATAAGCGGACTCTCCCAGCAAAGTGCATGATACAGTGCATAATCGGTTGCCGTATCACAAGCATGAAGCGTGATAACCATATCCACATGGTGGGCGAAAGAGAAACCAGCAATATCACCCACAAAAAACTCCAGACCATCGTATCCATATTTTTTTGCAGTTTCATTGCAATGGGCAATGACATCTTCTTTTAAATCAAGTCCAATAATATGCGCTTTCATGGATTTAACTTTCACCAAATAATAATAAAGGACAAATGTTAAATAAGACTTACCACATCCAAAATCAATAATTGTAATGTCTTTCTGATTTTGTGGCAGTACATCCTCCACCATTTCGATAAATCGATTAATTTGCTTGTACTTATCGTACATACTATTTACCACTTTTCCCTCTTTAGTGAACACACCCAAATCGACGAGAGGCTCGATCATCATTCCCTCTTCTAACAGATAATTTTTCTTTCGATTATGTGTTTCGGGTGCTTTATTATCAGTAGGATTAATCTGATTTTTCCCCTCACCGAAAAAAATCTTCCCACTTTTCGAAATTTTTATGGTATACACTTTATCACCTGCAAAGGCGTCTATTTGCCTGTAATCCTCTATAAAAACCGACAACTTATCCGCTAATTGCCCGCAAGAAAAATTTTCATGAAACACCTGCTTTGCTGTGAATTTTTCCGCTTGATATACCTCTAAATTCTTTACATTTTTCAATGTAAGGGTTATTTTCTTATAAGGTGTACTTTTTAGCCGCGGATTACTTATAATCATGCGACTTGCCAACGTTTTTTGCAAAAAGGCAATCACTTCGCCTAAATTTTCCAATCATTTCACCTAACTTCCGTTTTATACTCTGCTTATTATACCGCGTTTCTTCCCTTTTCCGCAAGTTTTTTGCACAATCAAAAAAATCCTGTGCAAAAAACTCGCACAGGATTTTAAACCGTTCATTTATCATGACAACTATTGTGAAATACCACGAATCTGATTGGTTTTAACAATTCGTTCGATGGCTACCATATAAGCACCCATACGAAGTGAACAGTGATTTGATTTTGCCTTATTCCAAACATTGTCATAGGCCTTAGAAAGTTGTTTGATGAGTTTCTGATTTACTTCGTCTTCTTCCCACATCATGGATTGCAAATTCTGCACCCATTCGAAATAAGACACAATAACGCCACCAGAATTAGCTAAGATATCCGGTACAACCGTTTTGCCGGCTGCCTCTAAAACTTCATCGCCTTCTACTGTCGTTGGGCCGTTTGCTGCTTCAATAATAATATTCGCACAAACTTTCTTAGCGACCTCTTCATTAATCTGGTTTTCAAGTGCAGCAGGAATCAAAACATCACATTCACATGTTAAAATACCAACATTATCAATTCGCGTTACGCTCGAATTTTGATAGTCTTTCAAAAGTTTTCCCGTTGACCTTAAGAATTTTAAAACAGCGGGAATGTCCAGTCCATTTTCATCATAAATACCACCGGACACATCACTGACAGCTACAATAGTTGCACCTGCTTCATATAAAAGTTTAGAAGCCGTACCACCAACATTTCCCATGCCCTGAATGGCAATTGTCGTGCCTTTAATAGAAACACCTATTCTCTTCAATGTTTCAATTGTTGTATATGTAACACCACGTCCTGTTGCTTCCGGTCTACCTAAAGAACCACCAATTTCAAGTGGCTTTCCTGTAACAACAGCCGGTGTAACGCAACCTGCTTCAGCACTATACGCATCCATAATCCAACCCATGATTTCTCCATTGGTATTAACATCAGGTGCTGGAATATCCTTGTGTGGCCCAATAATCGGGGCAATTCGATGGGTATATTGCTTCGTTAAACGCTGCAACTCGCCCTTAGACAGTGTAGTAGGGTCAACTTTAATGCCACCTTTAGCACCACCATAAGGAATATTAGCAACAGCACTTTTAAAGCTCATCCAAGCAGCTAGTGCTTTTACTTCATCAATATCCGAATCCTGATGATAACGGATACCGCCTTTGCAAGGACCACGAGCCGATGAATGCTGTACTCTGTACCCTTCGAACACTTCGATTTTGCCATTGTCCATCTCTATCGGAATAGAAACAGTCAATTGTCTTTCAGGAGATCTTAATTCTACGTAATCACTATAGGCAAGGCCCAGTTTTTCAGCTGCGCTGTCTAAAACTTCTAACATATTTTCAAACGGATTATACTTTTTACTCATGATAAACACTCCACTCCATATCAAACCATATATTTTTTAAATCAAACTATTTTACATCCACAACTTTGCCATTTTCGGCAGATTCATATGCACAGTTAATAATCGTTTGATCATACAGTGCATCGTCAATGGTTACTTCAATCGGCGTATCGTTCAAAATAGAATTACTGAACGATTCAATTTCTTTGGTATACATATTGCCAAATTCCACTTTAATATCAACAGGAAGCACATCGTTTCTGGTCTGCTGTGCGTCATATTCAGCACTATCGTCAGATAATACAACGTCAAGCTTTCCGCCTTCGACTTGTCCAATAGTACCTTCAGCTAACATACTGCCGCGCGTACCATAGAATTCCAATCTGCATTTGGCAGCCGCATCGGGAATGTTGAAGTTCGCGTCAACATAAGCGTATGCGCCATTCTCTAGTTCCATCATAGTAGAAGATTGATCATCTACCTCGTATCCAAAAGTTTTGTTCGCAGAAAACCCGGAAACGCGTTTAGCTTTAGAACCAGTAATGTATTGAATCAAATCGATACAATGCACACCCATATCCATGAGAGCGCCGCCACCTGCGGTAGCTTTTTGTTGTCTCCAGTTTCCTTCCATCTTTGGATACCAGCACGTAAGCTGACCACGTGCGGAAACTACTTGACCCAATTTACCCTCAGCGATAATTTTTTTCATTTCTTGATGATAAGCATGGTAGCGCATCATAAGACCAACAGCAATTTTAACGCCGTTTTCCTCACAAATTTTCTTCACTTCTTCGCCATCTTCGACGGAGAATGCTACTGGCTTTTCAATCAAAATATGTTTTTTTGCACGAGCTGCTTTGAAAGCTTGCTCTTTGTGAAACGTAACCGGAGAAGCAATATATACCGCTTCAATTTCCGGATCAGCTAATAAATCGTCTACATTATCGTAGGCTCTTTTGGCGCCGTCTTTAACGCGAAGCTTTTCAGCTAATTCCATGTTAATTTCATGAACAGCTACAAGTTCTGCATTATTGGCAAGAAGCAAACCTGGAATCGTTCTTCTATCGGCGATACCACCTGCTCCAATAACACCCCATTTAACTTTCATAGTCATTCCTCCTTTTCTGTTTAGTTGCATTCAGCCACTAATGGACCTGCTAACTCTTTTAAGAAGAAGAGTTTGCCAGGAAGTGTAGGCATGTAACTCGAAGTAATCCATCTGGTCGGGCCATAACGCAAAGTCATCCATAACGAAAGTCCCTGCCATTGCATACCACGATTAAACGTACCATCACAACCACCGATTACGCTATCAGATTGTAAGAAAAGAGCAGGACCGATTGTATTAGCACGGCAAGGTACTAATGTCGTACGGCTCTTGAAGCTAGTGATAGCATTTTGTTCGATTGTCATTGGGTGAAGTTTGGCACCCAAACGATATGGTGCTTTTAACCATTCTGCGTCTGTTGCAAAATCAGCTGCAAAATGCGGTTCCCAGAAAGCAACATGGCACATTCTGCCTATACCATAAACGGTGACTAATTTAGCACCATCTGCTTTTAATGCTGCGATTTTTTCTGGATAAGTCGGTAAATTGTCATGTGTAGCAAAGTTTCTTTGCGATACAGGAACGGTAAGGTCTCCCAAAGGACCATAAAAAGCGTGTTCCATAGCATATTGGAACGCACCAGAATTGGTAGGTTCTAAAGTATTGCCGTCTTTATCGCTCCACTCATCCATATTAAATCCATAAACGTGAGAACAACTAACGTTCCACTCTTTTAAGAAATAAACAGCCCAACGATACATTCCCATTGGTCCAACAGGAAGAATGATAGCCAACTTTTGTTTGTTATCTCTCGTTTTTCTGATCTCGTTTGCAATTTCATGTCCCAGCATCATATCAAAATCTGCGACACTATTGCATTCAACTGGTTGAAAGTCTTTGTTCCAGAACGACTGTCTGTCATAAATTTCTTCGGGAGCGTGAGAAGCACACTCGTCGATTTTCTTCATGTCCCAGCCAGCTGGATAAAAACCTTCTAATAAGGAACCATCAACGGTATCCATAAAATCCATAATTTACACCTCTTAGTATTTTTTTCTGAAACTATGCCACAAAAAAGCAAACCAGAGGTTTGCTAAGTTTATTTACGGCAAGAGTCTTTTCGGAACCATACGCGGCCAACACATAGCAGGTCTAAAACCTTCTGCAAATCCTGCACCGCACTGCAACCCTCTGAATTTTGAACAAGTTTTGTAAAAATCCAAAAAGTCGATGTTGTCATGTTCCCTCATCCATTTAATCTGACTTTGGTGACAATCCAATGCCTCTATCTTCAAATCAATGGTTTCAGTAATATCAACATATTCCGTTGGTAGGAAATTAACGCCCGCAAGCGTATCCATATAATAGAGCGGAACAATGTTATAAAATCCGCTTTCTTCTGTTTCGTAATGCACCACGCTACATGCAAAGCTAGCATCATAAGCAAGTTTACTGGTTTCTTCATGATCACGCATATAATCATCTGGATTATGGGTGATGATAACATCAGGTTTTGCATAACGAATCGCATTGACAAGTTCACGTCTTATGCTATCTTTTGAAGAATCTACCGTAAGATCATCCACGCTATTAATAATAATAGGTTCCGCTCCAATTAAAGCGGCGGCTGCTCTTGCTTCCTTGTCGCGTACACGTCTTAGTTCATCTGGCTCAATGACCACATGACCTAATGAACCATTTGCAACATGACATACGAAAACTTTGTGCCCCTCTTTGACATATTTGGCAAGGGTGCCGTAGCACCCTATCTCCAAATCGTCCGGATGGCATCCAATAGCTAATACATTCATCTGTATGCCTCCAAGTATTTTAAATTTCTTATCTTCTTACTTTTTCAGCTGCATTCTTGATACCTTGAATAGCAATATCGCAATCTGCTTTGGTAAGTCTTGGATGCATAGCAATGTTTAATTCTCTCTTATAGAAGAATGCATCTGCATTCGGGCAGTTAGAAACTGCTTTATATTGTCTGAAAGAAGTTAAATCATAAGTTGGCTGATAGTGAAGAATACCCTGAACGCCTTCTTCTCTGTAAAGAACTCTTAAGAATTCATCACGGGAAGCACCTAATTCTGCTTCTTCAACACAAACGGTATATAAGTGATATACGTGACCGCAATTAGGATCTTCGTATACAGGTGTAATACCTTTGATACCTTTGATTCCTTCAGAAATATAACGACCAATTTCACGTCTTTTTTCAGTAAGCATTGGTAATTTGATCATCTGTTCAACACCAACAGCACCTTGGCATTCGCTCATACGATAGTTGTTAGCCCATTTACCAGCAAACATTCTATTATCAAAGTGAGAAGGAATCCAATAATCTGTTTGGTTTTCCCATTCACAGTTATTCATACATCTTAATTTATCAACACTTTCTGCCCATTTGTCATTGTTACAAGTAATCATACCACCTTCACCTAATGTGGTGATGTTCTTTAAGGAGTGGAAACTGAAGCTACCGAAATCACCGATAGAACCAGCAGCTCTACCCTTATATGTAGCGCCTGGAGTATGTGCACAATCTTCAACAACGATTAAATGGTATCTGTTTGCAATATCCATAATAGGATCCATATCGCACATTTGTCCGCCGTAATGAACAACGAAGATGGCTTTTGTTTTGTTTGTTACTAATTTTTCAATAGAAGCTGGATCGATATTGAATGTTTTAGGATCGATATCAGCATACACAGGTGTAGCACCTTCTTTTACGATAGCTAAAGAAGTAGCAACAAATGTGTTTGGAGTTGTGATAACTTCATCACCTGGTCTTAAACCAATAGCCTGAGCAGCTACGTGAAGACCTGTTGTACAGTTAGAAACAGCTAATGCATGTTTACAACCTGTTAATTCTTTGAACTTGTTCTGAAATTCCTGCACTTTAGGACCCATTGTTAAAGAATCTTGGTGCATTGCTTTCAAAACAGCTTGCTCTTCCTTTTCATCATAAATACTACCAAAGAAAGAATAAGGGTACTTTAAAACAACACCGTCATCAACAGCATAGCTACTAGTGATACCGCCTTCGGTTTCTTCACCGACATACGTTTTTTCTTTGTCACTCATGTTTTTTTCCTCCTCAAAAATATATGTTTAATATGGTTTGGACACACTTCCTATTATATGAAATTGCGAATAAGAAATATGTTCACAGCTTAAACCCACAAGGGATTTAGGCAAATATTGTGCTGATATTTCCTGACGCTTTTCCATGTTTTTTATGATATGGAATACGTCAACTTTATATCAAGTATATTCTATCAAATTCTGTTTTACTTTGCAAATCTAATTATCTCATTAGCGTTTGCCACAATTTTCACCATTTTTTTCAACCATTTTTCCATTTATGGATATATGTGTAAATAATTGATCGAAAATCTGTGATATTTGCATATTAAATATGAAAATTTATTAGAATTTTTAGTAACTTCGACGATTCACATCGTTAAAGTATAAGAAATTTCCATAAAAAATAAAAAAAATTTTTTTAACCTTTTTATTTTAACCTTTTTAATTGATTTGAAAAAGAAGCAAATATAGTGTATGATTAAAAAAACGATGAAATGAAAGGCAGAAAAACCATGAATTACATATTATTAACCTTAAATATACTCATAATCGTCCTTTTAGTCATTCTCTTCATGAAACTCAAAAAATTTTCCGGTGGACAAGCCGCTCCTACTGATGCACTTTCCGCCATCAAAACAGAGATCTTAAACGAAAATCGTCAAAATCGTATAGAAACCATATCATCTGTGCAAAACTCCATGAATTCCTTCAATCAAATGATGATGGATACCCAGCAAAAAACCAGCAATATGCAAGATAAAAAACTCGATACGATTAATCAAACATTAGCAGAAAAACATGCGGTTCTTCAAGAAAGTGTAATCGGCATGGTATCCACACTCGATAAGCGTATGCAGGAGTCTACTGCGCAAAATCAGGTGAATTTCGAAAACATCAGAAAAACCATGGAAACACGTCTTAGCTATATGCAAGAGGAAAATGGCAAGAAACTGGACGAGATGCGTAAGACCGTTGATGAAAAGCTGCAAAAGACGTTAGAAGAACGCATTGGCGAATCGTTCAAAATGGTCAGTGAACGTTTGGAGCAAGTCTATAAAGGTCTGGGCGAAATGCAAAATTTGGCTGCCGGCGTCGGTGACTTGAAACGTGTATTATCCAATGTTAAAACGCGTGGCACGCTTGGTGAGCTTCAGTTAGGCGCTATTTTGTCCGAAATTTTGGCACCTGAACAATATGAAACCAATGTTATCACCCATAAAGGTTCAAAAAATTTCGTGGAATTTGCCATTAAGTTGCCAGGCAGCAGTAACGGCGAAAGAGTTTACCTCCCCATCGATTCGAAATTTCCAATTGATACCTATCAGCACCTTTTAGATGCTTACGATTCGGGAGACGCGAAAGCCGTGGAAACCGCCGTAAAAGCTCTCATTCGCAACATCAAAGATTCCGCGAAAGAGATTCACGAAAAATACATTGACCCCCCATATACCACCGATTTTGCCATTATGTTTCTGCCTGTAGAGGGGCTATATGCGGAAGTCGTAAAAAATGGCATGGTGGAAGAACTACAAAGCACCTATAAAATCAACATTGCAGGTCCCACAACCATGGCGGCTCTTCTAAACAGCCTGCAAATGGGATTTCGTACGCTGGCTATCAGTAAACGTTCTGCAGAAGTGTGGAATATATTAGGCGCCGCTAAAACCGAATTTGCCCGTTTTGAAGATGTTTTGGCAAAAGCTCAAAATAAGTTAAATGGCGTGAATAAAGAGCTAGATGCCCTGATTGGTACGAGAACGCGCAAAATTCAAAAATGCTTGGAATCGGTTCATTCCCTACCGACTGATAGCGCCGCAGAAATCATCAATGGCAATGATTTGGTACTGGAGTCGCTGACAGAGGAAGAAGTAGAAGAATAAGTTTTTTCTTTGAAAGAGAGATGATATATATGGAATTCAAAAATCCTCTAATCGTGGTAGATGATATTGATAGATCCAAAAAATTTTACAGCGAAATTTTCGGGCTACAAGTCATCATGGATTTTGGTGCAAACATTACATTAACCGGTGGCATATCCCTACAATCGAAAGAAACTTGGGCAACATTTATTAAAAAGCCTGAAGAGAAAATCGTCTATCAAGGGAATGACGCAGAACTTTACTTTGAAGAAGAAGAATTTGATAAGTTTATAGAGAAACTGAAAAACGTGCATAATATCCAGTATGTCCATGATGTAATCGAGCATGATTGGGGGCAAAGAGTTGTCCGTTTTTACGACCCAGACAAGCATATCATTGAGGTTGGCGAAGATATGAAAGTCGTTTGCAATCGTTTTCTAAATGAGGGCCTTACTATTGAAAAAACAGCAGAACGCATGCAAGTTCCTGTTCAATATGTAGAAGGTTGCCTTCATTAAATCAAAATGAGCACATGCCTAGCATAGGTTGTTAGAGTTACGCTTAAAAATAGCATGCCATTTTTTATGTAATCCCGAACCATTTTTATGATTCGGGATTGTATCCTAATCAATCCAATATGGATTTATTAAGATATGTTCCTAGTCACAACATCTGTCGCAACGATCTTCACAATGATCGCAACGTTTTTCGCATCGATCTTCGCAAGGTTCACAACGCTTTTCGCATCGATCTTCGCAAGGTTCACAACGCTTTTCGCAACAACATTTGCAACGCTCTTCGCAATGTCTTTCACAGCAGCACCAGCATCTACGTTCACATCTGCAACAACATACACGTCTACAGCAGCATCTACGCTTGCAACAGCACCTGCAACATCTGGATTCACACATAAATATTCTCCTCTCAACCATATATAGTAAGCGATGTTCTTCTACTCGCTACACTATATATTATGGTTTTTATCAATAACGTGTGAATTATAAATGCTATTAAATTGTTATTTTTTACAGAAAATTGTCAAAAAATTTAATTTGTTGTAATTCTGGCAAGATTAAGAGCGTTACTCTTTTTTAAAACCAATAATTTCTCACTATATTGATTTAACATCTCCTCAAATTCATCTCGATTATTTTCGAAATCATTCGTCCACTTAACCATATGTTTTAGCATTTGAAAATCCGATTCATAGTGACATTTTTCAAGACCGATTTGTTGTTTCATATAGCGCAGTAAAATGCGATATTTTCGTTTCCACAGTGGTGTATCTAAATAAATGATAGCATCCGCTAATTCAAACAAAGAATGGCAACTTTTTCGATAGGTTCCCTCGATAATCCATTTTCCCAAAATATTGATTCGATTTATTTCTTCTACTTGCTCATCAGGTGTTCTTTTGCTTCTCCCATTTTCTGTGATGGGATGAACGATGCAGTCAAGCTCATAATGCGGAATATCTAATACTTTTGATAACTTTCGTGCCAAAGTGGTTTTTCCACTGGCAACACTGCCTACTATATATATCTTTAGTGCTTCTTCCATGTCAATTCCCCCAAAAATATTGTGATTCACCATTCATTATAGCATAAATCTATGAAATAGAAAGTTTGTTCTTTTATCACAATTGTGGTATACTATCTTTATATTTATAGGAGTGATGATCTGATCATGGACAAATTTGAACTACAATCCGAATATAAACCAACCGGCGACCAGCCAGAAGCTATAAAAGAGCTCACTGATGGGCTAAAAAGCCATGACAAGGCACAGACCTTACTTGGCGTAACTGGATCGGGAAAAACTTTTACCATTGCCAACGTGATTGCCAACGTGAACAAACCAACTCTTGTTCTGGCTCATAATAAGACACTGGCAGCGCAGTTATGTTCCGAGTTTAAAGAATTTTTTCCCAACAATGCTGTCGAATTCTTTGTCAGCTATTATGATTATTATCAACCCGAAGCCTATATCCCCATGACCGATACGTTTATTGAGAAAGATTCAGCGATAAACGATGAAATTGATAAATTGCGTCACAGCGCCACCAGCGCACTATTTGAAAGACGCGACGTCATTATTGTATCCAGTGTGTCCTGCATCTATGGGTTGGGTGACCCTGAGGATTATGTCAACCTAATTCTCTCGCTTCGTCCCGGCATGCAGAAAGATCGTGACGACTTAATTCGAAAATTAGTGGAACTACAATACGAAAGAAACGATATTAATTTTGTCCGAAACAAATTCCGCGTACGAGGCGATGTGGTCGAAGTGTTTTTATCCAACGAGGGCGAAAATGCCATCCGCATCGAATTTTTTGGTGACGAAATTGAACGCATCACCGAAATCCATGCCTTGACAGGCAAAATCATTGCCGAGCGAAACCACGTGGCTATCTTCCCCGCATCCCACTATGTCACAACACACGAAAAAACAGAGCACGCGATGGTGACCATCAAGGAAGAACTGGACGAGCGTGTTCAATATTTTGAAGAAAACCAGAAATTGTTGGAGGCACAGCGCATTCGTCAGCGTACGGAATATGACCTGGAAATGATGCAGGAAATCGGGTTTTGCCAAGGCATCGAAAACTATTCGCGCCACATTAGCGCCCGAAGCGCTGGAAGTGCCCCCTATACCCTGCTTGATTACTTCCCAGACGATTATCTTTTAGTCGTCGACGAATCGCATGTGACTATTCCACAAGTCAGGGCCATGTATAATGGTGACCATGCCCGCAAACAATCTTTGATCGATTATGGGTTTCGTCTGCCCAGTGCTTTTGATAACCGCCCACTAACGTTCACGGAATTTGAGGAACGCGTCAATCAGATTATCTACGTCAGCGCCACTCCGTCGGATTACGAACGTGATTTGTCTACGCAAATTGTCGAGCAAGTCATTCGCCCTACCGGACTTTTAGACCCGAAAATTGAAATCAAGCCGATTGAAAATCAGGTTGATGACCTGATGGAGCAAATCCGCGTGCGTGCCGAAAAAGGCGAACGCGTTCTGGTAACAACGCTTACCAAAAAGATGGCAGAAGATTTAACCGACTTTTTTTTGGGTGCTAACATTCGTGTTAAATATCTGCATTCGGATATTAAAACCATCGAACGTACTGAAATCATTCGGGATCTTCGCGAGGGGAAATTCGATGTGCTCATTGGCATTAATCTCCTGCGTGAGGGGCTTGATATTCCTGAGGTATCCTTAGTTGCTGTGCTGGACGCCGATAAAGAAGGCTTTTTGCGCAGTGAAACCGCGCTCATCCAGACCATTGGTCGCGCCGCCCGAAATGTGGATGGCACTGTTATTTTGTACGCCGATAGAATCACCAATTCCATGCGCCGCGCCATCGACGAAACGAACCGTCGTCGCAAAATTCAGGCAGATTATAATGATAAGCATCATATCACACCAACGACTATATCAAAAAGCATTCGCAAGATTATTGAGATTACCAAACCAGCAGAGGAAGTAGAAGAATTCACCATAAATCCTCAAAAGAAAAAGAGTGTCCGTGAATTAGAA
>Ga0183100_1000219_pt1 | contig 65319 bp, 77 predicted proteins | sample Biomet2_FD_127789 | JGI IMG/M metagenome (GOLD analysis project Ga0183100, IMG submission 127789) | Microbial communities from bioreactor (seeded with anoxic lake sediment) at LBNL, California, USA - Biofuel metagenome 2 | ecosystem: Engineered > Bioreactor > Anaerobic > Unclassified ...
ATGTCCGCCATCATGGAACCCACACCGGCCACAACAGCGCCATAACGCCATCCCAAAATCAAAATCGACAAAAATACCATAGCGTCGCCTAAGTGTGCGTACCCTTGGGTAAAGGGAATCGGTATTCGGATAAACATAGTCGCTATTGTGATCAGGCACATCATGATTGCGCTGAGAACCAGTCTGGAAGTGCGGTTTTGTGTGTTCATTGGCGTCTCCTCTCACCGGTTGACCGGCTTTCGTCACCAATATATAATACACTAAGCGAGGTAAAATTAAAATGGAATTCATTGAAGTACTTAAAAAAAGACAGAGCATCCGAAAATACAAAGAAGGAGAAATTCCCGAAAACCACATCCGGCAAATCATTGAAGGAGCCGGCATGGCGCCGTCAGGCAAGAATATTCAAAATTGGCATTTTGTTGTGATACGTGACGACAAGACCAAACAGGAAATCGCCGATATCGTGGAAAAAAAGAATCTCTTGATCAGTGAAAAAATGGATTTGGTCGATTCCGAAAAAGGAGAACGTTTTCGCAAGTTCTGCAGACATTTCACCTTGTTTTTCACCAAAGCGCCGGTTTTGATGGTGGTTTACAGCACCTTCTATCCGCCTTCAGGTTATTATGAATATAAGCTGGTGGGAATGGATCCTGAAAATGATCTGGTTCATCATCGCAATCCAGGCATGCAAAGTTTGGGTGCCGCATTGGAGAATCTCACTCTTCGCGCCATTGATCTGGGTTATGGATCCTGCTGGCTGACCAGCGCGAATTATGCGGCGGAGGAAATCGAAACCTATCTGGCACAACGTCATGGATTCCAAAAAAACAACTTCTTCATGGCGGCGTTGATGTCCATCGGCATTCCGGAAGACAATCAACCCAGCCCATCAAAGAAGTCATTGGATGAGATTTGTACTTTTCTATAAAAATGTGACTGACAGCGACCAACAAATTCAGTGGCAGGTTACGAAAAAATACCCACCGCAACAGTCGAAAATCCAGTAAGCACCACGGCCAAAACCGCAGCGGCAACCAGATAAATCGGAATCCCTTGAAATGCGACGGGGATTCCTTTTGTATGGTCGATTCGATATCGCATGCCGGCAAACAACACCATCACCAGCACGAACCCAATGCCCGCGCCCACCGCTCCAAGAACCGCCTGCAAATAGGTATAATCCTTTTGGACGCTGAGGAATGCGATTCCCACCACCGCGCAGTTGGTCATCAGCAGAGAATTCAAGCACCATACCCCTGCGAAGAAATTGGGGGAAAGCTTGCCGATCAGTCTGACGATCGCCGAACCCACAAGGCATACCAACGGCACAAAGACAATGATTCGGAAATAGGTCAGATCGTAAGGTATCAAGATATATTTTTCGATGGGCCATGTCACGGCGGTTGCTGCAACCATGCCAATACCGACTAAAGAACCCAAAGCGGCGGACCGTTTGGCGTTGACGGACAGTTTGATCGTGGGACAAATGCCCAAGCCTTGCACCAGCACCAGATTGTTGACGAGCACCATGCTGATCATGATGACGATAATTTCTTTCATGGCAGCATCGCCCCCTTCTTTGTCGATTGTCTTTTGACGCCAATCCATTTGGCCAGCGCCGAAAGCACACCGAGGGTCAGCAACCCGCCGGGCACCATCATGAACAAGGCGTTGTCAACCGGTCCGTTTTGGAGAAGCACCATCCCGAAGAATGTCCCCGCGCCCAATATTTCACGCACAGAGCCCATAATGAGCAACACCAACAAGAATCCCAAGCCGACGCCCAGTCCGTTTTTGATGGTGTCGCCGAGAAGATGGTTGCGGCCATAACCGGCATTCTCGATGACGATGCAGTTTACCGCAATCAGCCCAACAAAAATGCCAAGGGATTCTGAGATGTCCGGGAAGTAGGCGTCCACCAGCAATTGAACCATTGTGGTGAGTCCTGCGGCGACGACGATATGAAATCCTGTCACAAATTTGATGGGAATCAAATTTCTGGCCAAGTATGATATGATGCTGGCAAACAGCAACACAAACAATGTGCCGACACCCAGCACCAAACTGTTTGCTGCGCTGGTGGTGACCGCAACCGCCGGACAAAGCCCTGCGATTGTCACCAGCACTGGATTTTCACGAAAGATTTTTTTGCCGATCAACTTAATTTCCTCCGCCATCCGCCGCATTGCCGGCCGCATGGTCCTTGTCATTATCGATGACTTCCTGCTGCAAAAATGCGGTTTTGACCGCCTGATAGACAGCATTGGACGCCTCCACCGCGCCTGGAACAGGCTCGATCTCATAGTCGCCGGTAATGTCTGTCGCGCTAAGCACCGTTCTGCCGATGTACGCGCTCAGGTATTGTTTGTCATTGATGCCCGCATCGCTGCCTTCGGTATAATCCTGCTTCAGAATGGCGACATCTGTGATCTGACCTTCGTTGTTGACGCCGACCATGATTTGGATTTTTCCGTGGGATATGGTCTCATCCACAACCACCGCAATCCCTGCGCCGTTTGCCGCCACGTAGCAGGCGGACACATTGTTCGCCAGCGTTCCCTGATACAAATCAAAATAGTACCCGGCGGGTAAAACCATCCTTGGGATTTTGCGCTCCGCGTTGATTTCGTTTTGATGAAACTGGTCTTGCAGCAACCAGTTCAACCCAAGAATCAGCCCCAGCAAAACCACGATAGTCGCTGTGATACAGGAAATCGCTATGAGGTTTTTGTGGGTCCCACTATGCTTCATGGTGTTTCCCTCCGGACTTTTGGAACCCGGGCAGCTTGATCTGCGGAAATCCCGATGGGATCCGATCGATGTATGGGGTCACGATATTCATAAACAAAATAGCGAAGAACACGCCTTCCATGGGCTGTCCCGACATACGGATCAACATGGTCAAAAGGCCACATCCAACACCAAAAATCAGCTTCCCCACACGGCTTTTGGGTGTGGTCACCCGGTCACCCGCCATAAAGATGGCGGCAAAAATGGTGCCCCCGGCCAAAACATGGAACAATGGGTCCTGCCCAGGGATCATCCATGAAACAATGACCACCGTGGCGATGAACGCCAAAGGCGTGATTGGCGAAAGTATCCGTTTGTACCACAGGAAGACAGCGCCGATGAGCAAGGCCAACGCACTGATTTCGCCTAGTCCGCCACTGACAAATCCTAAAAACATCTCGATATATGTGGGGATTTCTTCCACTCGTCCTTCGATCCAGAGCTGAAGCGGACTTGCGCCCACCTGTCCGTCAAGGGTCGCGGCGGTCAAGGGAAAAGGATAGCTGTTCATCTGTTGGGCAAAGGAGACCTGAAGGAACACAATGCCAGCCGCGGCGGGATTCAGAAAGTTGTTGCCGGCTCCACCAAACAACTGCTTGGCGACGACGATGGCGGCCAGACATCCAAGAATGGCCATCCACAAGGGCAAATTTGCCGGCAATGCGTATGAAAGAATGATGCCGGTCACCACAGCGCTGCCATCCCGAACGGTGATCTTTTTTGATGCGATGAATTGGAATGCCGCCTCCGCCACGACGCAGCTTACCACACAGGTCAATGTGAGCCAAAGGCTTCGGGTTCCAAAAATATAGATTCCTACCACCAAAGCAGGAAACAGTGCAACTGCAACCATCCCAGGGCTTCGAGGTTTTTGTTCTGTTGTAATGATTTTTTCGTCCATTGCTCTACAATACCATACCATACTATGATTGACAAGAAAAACACTCAGGCCATGGACACGCCGACCCGCTCCGCCACCATGACGACTATAAAGCCAAAACTGAGAAAAGGTCCCAACGGGAACGTGTCTTTTGGCTTTTTATGGCCGACGAGCAGCGACGCCGCTCCAAAGAGCCCTGCGAGAATCAGTGCGAGCAGGCTTCCGGTCAGCACCTGTGTGGATCCAAGCAGGAACCCTACGGATCCGCACATCTTGATATCGCCGCCGCCAAAGCTGTCTTTGCGGATCAACTCCGCTAAAAGCATGGGGAGGGCCACGATGAAAAGCCCAAGTATTCTGGCGCCGAAGGGAAGACCGCTGCCGCAAAGCATCTGAAGCAGCCCCAATCCGATGAGCACCAGATGGCAGCCATCCGGGATCTCCATGGTCCGTCTGTCCGCCCAGGCGATAAATACCAAAACGGCAACGGCCATGACGAAAATCCCCATGGAACAAAATTGTGTGAACATGTTTCCGCTCCTTTCATGCCCCCCAATCGGCATGCCCTAAAAAACGGAATCCTGCGATTTCACCTGAAATCAGACGATTGTTCTAAAATCCGGCGGCTTTCCCTATAGTTCGATTCTTATTTTGGTGTCCTCTTCAAATCCATGAAGTTCTCCCACAATTCCCAGAACACTGGCTCGAATGATGGATTCCACAAATGGAACCATTGGGACTTCTTCATCATTGAAATAAAGTTTCAATTTTCTTTCCTCGTTTTTGTTCTTTTCCATGGCTTTCTCCTCAATATAATCCGTTATCTCTTTTATCTGCTGGTTTGTTTGGAACACAGGAAGGCCTTTATATGTGGTCATACTGTTCCCAATCAAGCCCCCAAATCCAATCGTATGGCTATCCATTCTAAAATCCAGATCCGCAGGGGTCAATCCGGTCACCAGATTGGGGCACGAAACCCCGGGGTCTCCTTCAATGACCAGATAGTCCTGCTGAAAAAAAGGGATGAGTTCATTGGCAGTCAATCTGGTCTGAAACAACAGGTCCGTTTCAGTCAACCCCCTGGCGGCCACCAGCATGGCTCCAGCCTTCCGGTGCACAAAGGTGTCCGTACCCGGTCGATCCATCGCAAAATCCTCCGCGTGGATGTCCTTGATGGTGCCGACGGTGTGTCCCCGTGCAGTCAGCTCCTTGATGATGCCGGCGACAAGGGTGGTTTTGCCACTGTTGTGCACGCCTTTGATCATTATCATTTTCAATGGAAACTCCTTCAGGCATCAGTGCCCTATGTTCATCACCCTGTTAATTTGTAACCCCTGTATCATTTACATCCCCTGCCTAAACGTCAGGATTTCATAATCCTGGTTCAACAAATCAATGGTCAACAAGCGGTTTCGCAATACACCTTCCTTGTGAAGCAACAACTTGATGCCTTCCGCCACTTCCAACGAAGCCACCAACGCCGGTGTGAAGGATGGGTTGCCAAGCTCTGTTTCGATGCCTTTGTTCACCCCCTCCGGCAAAATGCCGCGAAGGGTTCGATCCCCGGGAAGGACCACACAAACCTGCCCAAACCACCCTGCGATGGCCCCATGGACCAAAGGAACGCCGGCAGCCTCGCAGGCGTCTTCCAAAATCAAACGGGCATCGGCGCTGTCCAACGCATCAAAGACCAAGTCTTTGCCGGAAACAAGTTCCACGCCGTTTTGGACGGTGAAGAAGTCATGAATCGGTATGATTTCCACATCGCTGTTGACCTGGGCCATCCGTTCCTTCGCAGCCATCGCCTTTGGCGATCCGATGTTCAGTTCGGACGAAAGGAGTTGCCTGTTCAGATTGGTGACGTCAAAAACATCGCCATCCATCACCGTGATCCGTCCAATCCCCAGACGGCCCAGCATTTCGATGATATATCCTCCAAGACCGCCGCAGCCGACAACCATCACATGGAAGTCCTTGAGACGCCCGTTTTCTTCGGGGGTCAATGCGCACATATTGCGTTGATATCGATCCATTTTCAACTCTCCTTGGCGTCCGTAATGTTTTATAATATTATATCACTTTATCGTTTTCTATGTTAAAATACAAATAAAAACTCACAGGATTTTCACGGAAAAATGAACGTTAAAGAGAGCCGCCTGATCCGGCAACAACTAGATCGTCTTCAAAAGGCAGAAATGAAATGGCTTCGGTATCAACCCGAAGGAAGGAAGGTTTCCGCTGGAGATTTTATTCGCAAAAAGGTGCCGAAAAAGCTGATGGATACGCTGGAGTCCGCCTTTGAAAAGGGATTTGGATATATCTTCGAAAAGGGCACCGGCTTGATTGAGCGTTCCGGCAATCTGGATGCGGTGAGAGAAAACTCCGCCTACCACTTCACCATGCTTCGGCAAGGAATTTCCAAAGAAACCATACGAAATTTTGACGTGAGCGCAAGCAACAAAACATGGGCAAACAAAAGCCTCACTTCGGTGGAAGGCGCCGCCTTGGGGGTCTTTGGCATCGGCTTGCCGGACATTCCTGTTTTTTTGGGAATGATTTTCAAGTCCATCTATGAAATAGCAGCCAGTTACGGTTTTGACTACCGTTCACAGGCGGAGCGGGGATTTATTCTGTCCATCATCCGAATCGCCGCCAGCGAGGGAAGCGAAAGGATTCTGGCTTCCCAGGAATGTGACCGCATTGGAGAGTTGATTGATGGAGGCAACGAATCAGAGGTGACCTGCACCGTTGATGAAATAAGAAACACTTCAACCTTGCTGGCGTCCTCCATGCTTGTCGCCAAGTTTATCCAAGGGTTCACCCTAATCGGCACGGTGGGTGGCGTTTTCAACTATATGTGGATCCACAAAATTTCCGCCATCGCTCGAATAAAATACAAAAAACGATTTCTCTTTCGATTGACCAAATAGCATCAATCCATCACTCCATGTTGGCGGAGCCGCCTGATGATCTCCAAAACCATATGGGTTCTGCCAAAAGGAATGATCATATAAAATCCATCCACATCCTGTCTGATGCGGGTCGCGGTCTCCACCGCGATTCGGATTCCCTCTTCTTCCCCTTCTTCACGGTTCATTTCCTGGGAAAATCGGCTGAGTATCTCAAGGGGAACGTCAATCCCCGGCACTTCATTGTTCAAGAAAACCGCATTTCGATATCCAATCAGGGGCATGATGCCGGCGATTATTTTTGCGTTGGTCCTCTGTCGGATCTCCCTCAGCGGCTCCATCGTTTTTCCATTAAATACCGGCTGGGTGAAGAAAACCCCGGCGCCTTTTGCAATTTTCTTTTCCATTCGTCCAAGTTCGTTTGGCAGATCCTTTGCATTGACATTCAGCGCGGCGCCAACGGTGATGTGGCTGTCGGCACACATTTCCCGGTTCATGACTTGAATCAATTCTATGAGACGGTAGGCGTTGAGATTGAAGACACTCTTTGTGGCGATGCTGTCGGATTCCAAAATCGGGTCCCCCGTAATGGCCAGGATAGTTCGGATCCCTTCGATATGGCAGGCGATGATGCCGGATCTCAATGCGTTTACATTCTTGTCCCGGCAACACAAATGAGGCATCACCTCAATGCCCACTTTACGGTGGAGCATGGCTGCCGCCATGAGGGAATCCACCCTGGCGATGCCCCGCGGAGAATCGGCGACTGTTATTAGGTCCACCCCGGCTTTTCCGCAAAGCCTGGCAGCGTCCACCATTTGCTGTATGTGGATGTCAAAAGGCGGATCCAGTTCCACTGCAACCACAAATTCTCCACGGTTCAATTTTTTCTGAAAGCGGCTGGTTTTCGGCACGCCCGGACTTTTGCCTTGAACCGCTGTTGTCGCATTTGTCTTTTTTTCAATATTGAGCTGCCCCAGCGCCTGGGAAATCTGACGGATATGTTCCGGTGTGGTTCCACAGCAACCGCCCGCGATTCTGATGTTCGAAGCGTTGGTGGAAAGAGTTTCCTTCATCACCCTGGCGAAATATACAGGGTTGTTCACATAGACGGTTCGCTCGTTGACCACCTCGGGGAAACTGGCGTTGGGTAGAATCGATAGCGGTTTGTTTTGCCATTCCGGTTCGCTGATTCTTTCCAGTTCCGCAACAAACCGGCGGATTCGGGAAGGTCCCGCACCGCAGTTGAATCCCATGGCATCAATAAATGGACACTTTCCAATTTCGCCAAAAACGGTGGGAAGTCCAAGCCCATCCCGAGTCAATCCATCGGCCGAAAACGCAAATTGGGTCAATATATAGGCATCCGGATTCCATGTTTTGATTGTCTCCGCCACCTGGCAAAGGAAATCCGGCGATGAAAATGTTTCAAAGACGAAAATATCCACCCCTGCGTCCATCAGTGTTTTGGCGATAAAAAGGTATTCGCTGAGGATTTCAGCATCATCCTCCTCACCTGTCCTTCTGATGGGGCCGATGCTGGCGGCGGCCATCGCATCACTGCCGTTGATGGCGTTTGCTGTAATTTTATACCCTGCGATGAGTATTTCCGCTAGTGTTTGGCGATCGACTTTCAGCGCGAACCGGTTGGCGGCAAAGGTGTTGGTTCGAATCAACATCGCTCCGGCTTCCAGATACTCCCTATGGATGTTCAATATGACATCCGGTTGGTTCACATTGGCTAATTCGCAAAATCCATGGATGTCACCGGTCTTTTCAGCATAATATGTGCCCATCGCACCATCGGCAATCAGGATGCCATGTCGGTTGTCCATCATTTTTGATTGTAGAAATTCTCTTGTTTTCATAAGGTCTCTCCTGTGAATATTATTAAGATAATACCCGTTCCTCCTTTGCTTTGCAAGTTCAATGCATAAATATACCAAAAAAATGCTGAAAACGAATCCAAGCATATTAAAAGCACCCCGAAGGCAAAATGCTTTGGGGTGCTTTTTCACACTATTTTCCGTTCATCCTCCGGCTACGATGCGAAGGATTTTAATTGTGTCTTTTTCTTGGATGATGCGGCGGTCATAATCGGCAGCCAACAGTTGTTCCCCATTGATCCATACAGACGCTCGTCTGTAGTTCAGCGTGGCGACCAGCTGGGAAACCGTGGTTTCGGGAGCCACTTCCAAGTCTTTGTTGTTGCAGTTTACTATCATGGATCAACCTCCGGAAATCTTGGAATACGCCTTGAGCTCATCTCCCTCTTTGAGGTGGTCATAAATCATGACCCGCATGCTGTTGATGGCGACAAAACCAAAGCTTGGGATTTCCTTATAATTGATACCGATGGTCTGCAAGGCTTCATCGCAGGTGCATCCGTCAGGGACCTCAACCTGCAGTTCCTTGTGGCCGTTCAAGTATTTTTTGAGTGTTCCCCGTAGGGTGATTGTAATTTTCATAGTGTCCTCATGGCGATTCAAACGTGCGGGTCCATGTTTGTTGTTACAGCGTCTTCAGCAATTCTTCAGGAAGATTGCCGTTCTCATCCCAGCCCATAACTTCATAGTATTGGTTCAACATATCTTCAAAGGCTTCCTGTGGAATCTTTTGACCGGCTGCCGGCCCCGACAAAAGGGCTTGTTCAACAACCTTTCGTGGGATTGTGTCGTCCTTTCGGTCAAATCCCTCTCTTTGGTTGAAGGCGCGTCCGATGTTCAGCACTCGACGTCCCACCTGACCCATTTCTTCGGCTGTCCATTCTTTTCCTGTGATCAATGTCAGCATCTCGGCCATGATGTCATAGGTGATGGTGCCCCAGAAATCGCAAATGCACAAGGAGAATTTAACGGCATTGAATTCACCCAACTCGTAAACCATTTGTCCTTTTCCCTCAGCGGTATATGGCGGCATGGCTGCTGCAAAGACTTCCACATTGGGCGCATAGGCTCTCATGTGGCAGGCGCCTCTGTCGGAGACCGCATAAGACAATGCCATTCCCCAGGATCCGCGTGGCTCGTATTGGGGATATTCCAATCCCTTGACTTCCATGGTCAGTTCGCTTCCGCCGAACTTTTTGGCGGCGACTTTGACGCCGTCAGCCAGATCTGCGCCAACGCCTTCTCTTTTTGCCATGAGTCTTAGGTATTCAGTCATCTTGTCGGCATCGCCGAATTTGATTCCGAAGTCATGGATTCCTTTTTCGGTCATTTCCATTGCCCAAACAAGGGTGTCGCCGGCACTGATGGTATCCAGTCCCACATCATCCGCGACCTGGTTGAACTTCACAATCTTCTCCGGATCCTTGACGCCTGCGTTTGGTCCTGCCACTGAAATGGATTCGTATTCAGGTCCTTCGCATATGGCATCGCCGATTTTCAGGAAGTTTCCGCAACCCAATCCGCAACTGCCGCAGCCTCGCTTGCCTTCCAGCCCTTTGAGAAGGACATCGCCATTGTACTCGGTCCACTCGGGGTCCGTCGTATCGGTGAAGTTCTTGAGGGGAAGAATGCCGCCGTCGTTGCAGGCTTCCAAAAATGCGGTGGTTCCGCAGTCAAATACAAAGGTATTGTCCTCTTGAAGCACGTCGGATTGCAGAATTTCGATGATTCGGGTGGTCGCCTTCACGGCATCCGGCACCTTGACGCCCTTGGTGCCTGAAATGACAACAGCCTTCATGTTTTTGCTGCCCATGACCGCACCGATGCCGCCACGTCCCGCTTGTCTGTAATAATCCGAATTGATGCAGGCCATATTGCTTAGGTTTTCACCGGCTGGGCCGATGGAAAGATAGCTGGGTTCATGACCATATCGGCCAATGAGCTCTGTTTCCACATCATGGGACCCTCTTCCCCAAAGATCCGCCGCATCCAGGAATTCAATTTTGTCGTTTTCGATGACAACCAATCCTGGTTTATCCAATTTGCCTTCAAAAATAATCATGTCATATCCGGCATATTTCACCTTCAGGCCCACGTGCCCGCCGATGGAGCAATCATTCATGGTGCCGGTGGCCGGGGACTTGGCGGCGACGGACAATTTGCCGGAACAGGGTACGTTGGTGCCCATTGTGGGTCCGGTTGTCAAAAATAGTTTGTTGTCGGGAGAAAGGGGATCGATTCCCGGTTTGAGTTCCTCATACATGTACCGGATTGCCAATCCCTTGGAGCCGATGTATTTTTCGGCGAACTCCATGTTCAATGGCTCCATGGCGAACGTCTTTTTTGTCAAATTAATTCTCAGAACACAGTTCTGGTATCCAAGCATTGTCATTTTGCCACCTCCTACTCAAATGTCAACGCGTTCTGCGGACAAGTTTTGACGCAAGTGGGGTCTCCCTCGCAAGTGTCGCAGATGCATGATTTTTCTTCAATGATTCTGATTACTTTCTTTGGGCATTTTGTGGCGCAAGTACCACAGCCGATGCACTTGTCCTTGTCCACCAGGATATATTCATCCTTGGAGATGGCGCCGACCGGGCAAGCTTTCACACAGATGCCACAGAGAATACAATAAGTATCTTTATACTTCAAGTTTCCACTGTCATAATATGTTTCAATGGCAATTCTGGCCTTGGAGGGAATGTATTCCCCCTCTTTCATGGCAGAACACACCTGAGAGCAAAGTTGGCATCCAATGCATTTTTCTTTTTTAAATTTTAGCCGTTTCATTCCTTTCCTACCTTTCCGCCCCACAAAAAAATGCAAAGCAAGACACATCCAAAAAAAAATGGCATCGTCTCTCCTTTGCACAATGGCAGGCAACTCAATCGCTTCAGCTGCCCTAACGTTCTTTACGGCAGCAAGTGTCGGTAAAGACTCGGAGAAATACTGGGATTCCTCAATATTATACCTGTTGTGTTACATTATTGTCAATCCAGATTCCGGACAAAAAAATACCCGAATCTTTCATTCGGGTATTTTGTCCTTAGGTTTAGATCCACTCCAATCCCAAACGTTTGATTGTCTCAGGGGTCGGATTGCCGGTGGTTTTGTCCCATCCTGCAAAATCGAAGTAGGCGTCCAGGGCGGATTCAAACTCTTCTTCCGTCAATTGGGCCACCTGCCCCTCCCCATATTCAATGGGTAGGTAGGATTTTTTGGGGGTCACGTCGTCTTTTCGGCCGAATCCCAGTTTGGCGTTGAACAGCCGCATCATATTGATGCGCCGCTCTCCGATCTCCTGAAGTTCTGCGATGGAGGTTTCCCAGCCCATGGCGTATTTGCAAAATTCCACCAATTCCATGGGACCATAGAGCTGCCATGCAGGTCCCCAGGCGAATTGGCAAAGGCACAGGGTGTCCATCATGGCATAGAATTTCTGGGTTTCCCATGAAAACTTGGCTTTATTGGCGTCCAGAACGCCATAAGCGTCACAGTCTTCAAAATCCGCCAGCATCGCAGGCCACAACCAGTTTTGGTCATCCTTGGGCGCCATCAACGCCGGATCGTGTTCCACGGACTGGTGGTCCCCGCCAAAGGGGTTCACCGCATAGTGAACCATCAGGTTGGGCTTGAACTGAACCATGTGGGCAGGCCATTCCTGACCTTTGCTGGCGACAACCAGATCTTCGGAGCCTTTGCCAATCTCCTTGGCTGCCGCTGCGCTTCCCTTGGCCAAGAGGGCGCCGATGCCCGGCTCTCTGGCTGCGATTTTGTTTATCAGGGTTTCAAAGACTTTGCCATCGCCGAATTTCAACTGGAGGCCATCGGTGTCTTCGTCTGTCAGGATTCCTTTTTCGTAGCAATCCATTGCCCAGGCGATGGTGGCGCCGCAGGAGATGGTATCGATGCCGTACATGTTGCATAGTTGGTTGGCATGGCAGATTTCACCTAGATCCGTATTGCCGCAGTACGATCCAAACACGGAACAGGTTTCATATTCCGGCCCGCCATATTTGGGATCCGCCTTGCCGGGGACATCCACCACACCCTTGCAGCGGATAGCACAGCCGAAGCAAGTCTCTCGTTCTTTGAGAATGGTGTTGGTGATGGTGATGCCGGATGTCTTGAGCCAGTCGTCCATGATGCCCTTTTCCCAGTTGTAGGAAGGGAGGAACCCTTCCCCTGCATGGGCGTCCACACAGATGGCGGAGCCATGGAGGGCGGTGTCGACGATGACCTGATTGGCTGCTATACGATCCTTCACATTGAGTGTCAGGGTCTTCATTCCATCCGAATCAACCGGTCTTGTGGGTGGTTTTTTGCGAATGACCAAGGCTTTCAAGTTCTTGGACCCCATCACTGCACCCACACCGTTTCGTCCGTTGGCACGGCTTCGACGATGCATGATGGCTGCGTATGGTATGAGGTTTTCCCCGCCCTGTCCGATAATGGAGGACTCGAACTTTTCGTGGCCAAGGTCCTCTTTGATCAATTCTTCGGTATCTCCGGTGGTATGCCCCCACATCTTGGCGGCATCTCTCAATTCCACTTTGTCATCGTCCAGATAGAGATAGACCGGCTTCGTTGCTTTGCCTTTTAGGATGATGGCGTCATACCCGTGTCCCGCCAGAGCCTGTGGAATATATCCACCCACCTGGGAATCCCCTGCCAATCCGGTCAATGGACTTTTTGTGGCGACATTCATTCTGCTCTGTCCGCTGATTGGAATTCCAGTCAACGGCGATACGGAAAACACCATGATGTTTTCCGGCGAAAGGGGGTCCACCTTGGGATCCATTTCTTTCAGCAGAATGTACATCCCAAGAGCCGATCCTCCCGGGTATTTTCGATAGGTTTCCCCATCCAGCGTCTCAACTTTTGTGGTTCCGTCGGATAAATTAACGTACAGGAGTCGTGCATCTTTAAACATTTGATATCTCCACCCTTCTATGTGTGCTGCACAACATCTAATTTGGATTCGTCATTCTATTTTCCCATTGGATTTTTCGCCAATAAAAAACAAAAGAAACAATACCAGCCATCGCTGATTCAACGTCTCCTTTGCGCAGTGGCAGGCAAGAGAATCGCTTCCCTTACCCTATCGTTCTCCCCGGCATCTTGTGTCAACGGAGAATCGGAGTAATCATATTACTTGATATTATACCTGTCCTTTTACGGTATTGTCAATCAAAGGGGCAGAGATTCAGCCGCCGACCAAAACGTCGCCCCGATCGTTGACGCCGATGACTTTTTCACCTCGGGCGCGCAGTTCCTTGATGTACCGAACTGTCTCCTTGTCGAACCGTTCACCGGGGCAGACCAGTGGAATGCCCGGCGGATAGGGGATGACAGATCCGGCGCAAATTTTACCCGCAGCGTCGTCCAGAGGCACGAATTTTTTGTCAGGGGGCACTCCGACGAACACCGCCTGTACGGGCACTATAAGACAGGGCTCTGATTGTCGCATCTCTTCCAATCGCTTGTTTGCGATTCTGTCAGGATTCGGCGTCTTCCCCATTGAAAGTTCAACAGACTTCTCCGCTGAAATCTTTGTCAAGGCGCTCTGCAGCCGCTGAAAATCAGCAGTGGTGTTTCCGATTCCGGTCATGCACATCAATAGGTTGCCGGCATAGAGCTCGGCATAGATTTCCTCTTTGAGAAGAGCTTCCTCCAATTGGCTGCCGGCAAGGCCAAGGGCGCTCATGTCCAAATTGATTTTGGTGGGATCCAGAGAGTCGGACCTCATCACCGCAAGGCCGGAAACCCCATCAGCTTCTTTATAAAAACCTTCAATATTGCTTTTCCATCGTTCAATCAACACAGGTCCCTTGGATTCCAGAATGGCGGCATTGATGTCCAGGGATGCCATGAGCAAATAGGATGGGCTGGTGCTTTGGATCGCCTGGAGTTTGTCTTCCAGTGTGTACCGGTCCACCCGATTTGAATTTAGATTCAGCACCGCGCTTTGTGTAAAGGACGCCAAGGTTTTGTGGGTGCTGTCCACCACAATGTCCGCACCGCAACTTTCCGCCGAAGGCGGCATGCCGACGCCAGCTCCGAACTTGTGGAAAAAATGGAGGTGGGCGCCATGGGCCTGATCCACAATCAGCACTTTACCCGCCCTGTGCACCACCGCTGCGATTTTCTTGATGTCGCTGCAGATCCCGTAATAATTGGGACTAGGCAAAATCACCGCCTGGGCATCTGGATTTTGTCGGAGAAGCTCCTGGATTTCTTCGGGGTTCACCGGCCCTGCTACGTCATAGCCGGGTACGGGATCCGGGTAGGCGTACACAGGCTGGATGTTTCCCAACGTCAGGGCATTGAACACTGATTTGTGGCAGTTTCTGGCCATGATCAATTTGCCGCCGGGTTTCACCGTGGCCAGAATGGCCGCGATCAAACCGCCGCTGGTACCGTTGATCAGCAAATAGGACCTGGCCACGTCATAAAGCCTGGCGTACCGTTCCTGGGTTTTGAGGATAATCCCTTCGGTTTGAAACAGATTGTCCGCCCCGGTGATTTCGGTGATATCACAGTCCACAAGCCGGCTCAGAAACTCACTGTATCCGCAATCGGCATATATGCCGGAACCTTTATGGCCCGGCATATGAAAAGACACAGTATTTTTTTTGGCATGTTCCATTAGAAAATCATAGATCATAAGGTTTCCTCCGCCAGTTTCTCAAAGGACTCTTTGGATCTCAAAATCGTTTCGTAAGAGACGCAATATGCCAGGCGAACGTATCCCGGCGCCCCGAAAGCCCCCCCGGAAACCATGAGAATCCGGTGTTTCTTGGCTGTTTCCACAAAAGCTTTATCGTCCACCATGGGCGACTTCATGAAAAGATAGAAGGCCCCTTTCGGCTCCGCGCAGGAAAAGCCCAGCCGGGTAACCATTTCGTACAAAGTTCGGCGGTTTCTGTCGTAATAATCGATGTCCACTTTAGCGTCGATGCACTCGCCGATGACCTTCTGAATCAAAGAGGGGGCGTTGACAAAACCTAAAATCCGATTGGCGTTGGAGGCCGTGTCAAAAACCAGACGGGCTTCCTCCATTTCATCGGGAATCACTAAATATCCGATGCGCTCTCCCGGCAAGGAGAGGGATTTGCTGAAAGAATAAGAGATGATGGTGTTGGGATAATACTTTGTGATGTAGGGCACTTGGGTACCGTCATACACCAGCTCCCGGTAGGGTTCGTCCCCCAAAATAAACAAGGTACGTCCCAGTTCCTTTTGCTTGCGTAGCAAAATTTCAGCGATGCGCCCGATCACCGAAGCGGGATAAACCACGCCAGTGGGATTGTTGGGCGTGTTTAATATGACCGCCCTCGTTTTGCCGTTGATTTTTTTCTCAAAATCGTCAAGATCCGGCATGAAATCCTCATGAGTGTCCACCCCGACCACAATGCCGTCCACGTTTTTGACGTACCAGTTGTATTCCAAAAAATATGGTACAAACACCAAAACTTCCTCGCCAGGATTGAGAATGGTCTTTAAGGCCACATTCAGTCCTCCGGCAGCGCCGCATGTCATGATGATATTGTTTCGGGTGAACCCGGTTTGATGCTTCTGATTGATGGAACGGGCGATGGCGTCGCGCACTTCCGGAAACCCGGCATTGCTCATATAGCTGTGGATGTCCTGATGGTCTTCTTTCAACAATCGAATCATGGATTCGTTCACTGCTTTGGGGGCGGGCACGTTTGGATTTCCCAAACTGAAGTCATATACATTCTCGGCGCCGTAAATTTCACGCATCCGGGTGCCCTCTTCGAACATCGCCCGGATCACCGAATTATTGGCCATCAAAGGTTTCATTTTTTCTGAGATCATCGGTTGCTCCTTTCGTCCCGTCCTACAGATGCAATCCCTTTTGAAGGTTGATCACAAAATCCTGAACGTTGGTCACAATGCCTTTGGAGCCCAGACTACCCCGGTCTGACAGTTTGTTGACCGCAAACTCCGTGGTGTCGACGATATAAAAGAAAACAGGCCTCTTGGTGCCATCTTCGGTCACACGAAAAACCGGTGTCATATTGCCGGTCGCGATGGTATGCAGTACAGTCGCCATGCCTATCACCGTGGTCGCCTTTCGAATATGCTTGCGCATGGTGTCCTGACCGATGTAGGTATGTTCCAACACTTCCGGCAACGGTCCGTCGTCCCGGATGGATCCGTTCAGGACAAAGGGGACATTGTTTTTGACACAACTGTAGATAATCCCATTGTCGATTCCTTCCCCTTCGATGAACGCGGGGATGGAGCCGTATTGGTTCACCTTGTTGATGGTGTCGATGTGATTGTAGTGTCCATTGTAGTGGTGACGCTGGTTGTAGATATCCGCGCCTAGGGCTGTGCCCAGATAAGCGGCTTCCAGGTCATGGGTGGCAAGGGCGTTTCCTGCCAAGATGGCATGGACATACCCGCCGGCGATCAACTTGGAAAAGGCGATCCGCGCTTGTTGGTCGAAGGCACAGGCAGGTCCAAGGACCCAGACGATATTTCCGTATTGCTTTTCATGTTCCAGCAGTCCCAGCAGAAAATCATAGTCGCATGAAAATCCCGTTTCCCTGGTACGACTTTGTCGGAAAGAAAAAGACTTGTCCACATCGTAGGCATCGGTGACGAAGCAGTGGGAATGTACATAAATTCCTTCTTCGCAATCTTCCGTACGACCGGTGACCACCAGGTCATCCTTTTTGAGGTTTCGAAACTCACGGATGAAAATCTGTCCGTCTTCGTAGACCGGCAGGCAATCCATTCTGGATTCCTCCGCCAAAATCCATTTTCCATCCACTTTAAAATATTCGGGGAAAATCGAAGTCGCATGGAAGTTGTCCGGTGCCGCCATATCTTTTGGGCAAGGCACCAAGACCACGTTTGGCGCATTGACAAAAATGTCCTCGGTAAAGTCAGGTTCGATGTATTCTTTTAAACTAAATTCCATAATATTTCAATATTCTCCCGTCTGCGGTGGTGGGTGATGGCGTATAAATCTTATTTCGCTTTGCGGATGACGTCGATGCCCATAAAGGGTCTCAAGGCTGGAGGAACCACCACGGATCCGTCCGCCTGCTGGTAATTTTCCAGGATCGCTGCGAATGTTCTGCCGACCGCCAATCCTGAACCGTTCAGTGTATGGACAAATTCGGGTTTTTCCTTTTCATCGGGGCGATACCTTATGCCGGCTCTTCTCGCCTGGAAGCTTTCAAAGTTGCTGCAGGAAGAGATTTCGACGTATTTGCCGTAGCTGGGCATCCATACTTCAATGTCGTATGTTTTTGCCGAGGAAAACCCCAGATCTCCGGTGCTGAGCGCCACCACACGATATGGAAGGCCAAGACGCTTCAAAACTTCTTCAGCGGCCAACGTCAGGCTTTCCAGCTCATCGTAGGATGTTTCCGGTCGAACCAGTTTGACCATCTCGACTTTGTTGAATTGGTGTTGACGAATCAGCCCTCTTGTGTCCCGTCCCGCGGAGCCCGCCTCTTTTCGGAAGCAAGGGGTATAGGCCGTGTAATAAAGGGGCAGCTCATCCGGATCCAATATTTCCTGTGCACGCAAGTTGGTGACAGGCACCTCTGCGGTGGGAATCAGGAAAAAGTCCTTGGACGGCAAATGAAACATGTCATCCTCGAATTTGGGCAATTGGCCTGTCCCGGTCATCGATTCCCGATTGGCCACAAAAGGCGGCAGGATTTCGGTAAAACCATGCTCCGTGGTGTGCAAATCCAACATGAAATTGATCAAGGCTCTTTCCAATTTCGCGCCCAAACCTTTGTACACCGTAAATCTGGTGCCGGCGATTTTGGCTCCCCGTTCGAAGTCCAAAATATCCAAATCGGTTCCGATATCCCAGTGGGCCTCCAGCTCGAAGTCTTCTTCACGGGGGGTGCCGACTCTTCGGATCTCCACGTTCTCGCCCTCATCCTTGCCCACGGGGACTGAGGGGTCAGGTGTGTTGGGGATGCTGTAAAGAAGGTTGTTCAGCTCCACTTCCACCGCATCCAGTTCGTTGTCCAGAGTGCGTATGCTCTCGGAAAGCCGCTTCATCTCCGCCATCAATTCGGTGGTGTTCTTTCCTTCTTTCTTCAATTTGGGAATTTCCCTTGAGTCAATGGATTGTTTGTTTTTCATTTGCTCCACGTTGACAAGGATTTCCCTTCGTTTGATGTCTAATGCCCGCACTTGATCCAATCCGTAATCTCCCTGCCCTCTGGACATGACGGCAGCTTTTACGTCCTCAAATTGGTCGCGGATTCGTTTAATATCCAGCATAGTTGTCTCTCCTATTAAAACAGATTTTTTTTGTATGTGCTATAAAGGGCCACCAGCTCCTCAACCTGTTCCTGCATAATCACCTGCAGTCTGGATGCGGTCTTGTAGTTTTCTTTTTCCAGGGCCCTGACGATTTTGGTCAACAGGCAGATATCGCTCAGGGTGTCTCTGCCCAAATCATTTCTGATCCGGTCTATCTTTCTCCAGTACTCCAGATCATAATCCACGCAATCCGCTTCGTCATGGCACTTGTAGGTTGAGCGGATCAGATTCATTGTGTTTGGCACAATCCGGTTGTGAAGTTCCGTAGCCCACTGTGCCAGCGTCGCTTCTTTGTAGGAGTCGATGGTTTTTTCGGACATCACATTGCCCGCTTTGAAAGCTTTGAGTTTTTGGGGATACTTGTCAAAAGCGCAAATGTTTTCCCAAACCGTCAAGGGTGCCTTGCCGAAAAGACGATTTCGCTGTAAAACAGTGTATTCATCAAACACATGCTTCTCGCTGCGGTACTCTCGGTCTTTCTCCAGATAAAACGCCTCTTCGCCATGTGATTTGGAAATGGCGTTTTCCAAGTCCTTGGAGGTCATGTTGTTTTCCAACGCCGCCTTCATCCCATCCAGCATGGCCATATAGGATGCGGCAAGAAGCAAATAAGTGTTGCTCTTGGGGTTGGGGGAACGGAGTTCAAATCGGGTGGCCAGCGGTTCGTTGATGTCCCTGACCAACCCTATCAGCACTGTCCGATTTCGCGAAGGGGATTTGGTGGAATGGCCAAGAGAGGTGACAATGCACACCGGAGCTTCATATCCGGGCTTCAATCGGTTCAAGGCATCCGTTGTGGATGAAATAAAGGGATTGATCACCTCATAATGTTTCAAAATCCCCATTAGTCCGCCGAATCCCAGGGGACTTAGGAAATCTTCCGTTAGATTTTTGGGACTGAACAAGTTGACGATTTTGCCGTTCTTCAGTTTGGCGGCAACACCGATATGGGTATGTTCCCCGGAGCCGGCGATGCCTTCCATCGGCTTGGCGCCGAAGGTCACATCCAGTCCATACATGCGGAAAACGTCTCGAATCACAAATTTGACGTGGTTTTCATTATCCGCCGCCTGAACCGCGGTGGAATATTTCCAGTCCACTTCCAGCTGTTCCATGACATGGTCATAGTGGCCGGTGTTGCCCATTTTGGCCTTGACGCCACCCACTTCCTTGTGGCCCATTTCCACTTCCAAACCATACTTGTCCAGAATCAGCAGGGACTTTTCCAAAGCGGAGCGAACAGGTCCTATGGTGCGCTTCCAATATTGTTCTTTTAGAATTTGTGCGGTGGAAAGCTGGTCTCTGTCAGCCTTTTCGTCCGGTGTCTTGACCCAAAACTCCAATTCGGTGGCTGAGGTCAGGATGATTTGGGAAATATCCTTCACTTTATCCACGCCAAGATTTTCAAATACATAAGGGTGTTTGTGCAGCAGTTCCAGCAGTTCTTTTTCGAAGTAAGCCACGCAATCCTTTAGAATCACCCGGGACCCCACTTGATTGACTTCATTGTGCACCAGGCATGCGGGGATTCGAAGTGTCCCCACCGGCAAACCGGTATATAAATCTGTATGGTTCAAATTGTGGTCCACATACCAGTTGGCGTCCGGATCCGGAATAATATCGACTTTGGCATCATTCAGGTCGGCGATTTTGGGGAGAACCACGCTGGACCCATCCGTTTGGACTCCATATTTAAGCATTTTATCCATATCATCCAAAAATGCGGTGACGGGGATTTTTTCATCGGTGTCGTTCCCGCTGATGTCAATGCCCACCAGAGAAACAAACTTCACTTCAGGATGGGCTGATAGAATTTCGGTCAGGTCTTTGGGGGAATGCTTGCCCGGAGGTATCGTAAACAGCATTTTCTCCAAATCAAAATTAAACATACAAGTCTCCTCTCGATGTGATACAACAGGTAAAGCATCCCCCGCCAACCCAGACAAGGAATGCCTTACTGCTCTACACAACATTTATTTGATGTCAAGCGATAAGCTGACTATTTCAACTGGCTTAAATAGCTTCTGAGTTGTTCCATATATTTGCCGTATGCCGCCCAATCTCCTGATTTGACGGCGGTCTGCGCCTTGTTGTATGCGTCCACCGCCTTCGCGATCAATTGTGACTGGGTCAGTTCGCCGCCATTGTTCGAGCCGGTGTTTTCACCGGTGCCGTCGCCGAACAGGGTGTCCAGCGCCTGGGCCAAGGTTGGCTCATACGCGATTTTGTCGCCGTAGGCGACGATGACACGTTTGACCTCTGGGATACTGGAGTTGGTCGCTTCCAGATAAACCGGTTCCACATAGATCAAGGAATCTTCAATCGGTATGATGAACAGATTGCCACGGCTATAGGTGGATCCTGAAGAATTCCACAGCGAAAATTCTTTGGAAATCTCAGGGGTCTGGTCAATCTGAGCTTCGATCTGCATGGGTCCATAGACGATTTTGCTCTTCGGAAGCCTGAACAGGACCAGTTTCCCATAGTTGTCGCCATCATTTCGGGCCATCAGCAAGCCGGTGAGATTTCGCTTGTCCTTCGGTGTATATGGAATTGAATTGACGAACTCTTCCTTGGACTCGCCTGGCAGGCTCAGGATATAATAATTTGGCGTCATGGCCTGCTCTTCGGTGCCATAAATCTCGTTGGCGATCTGCCACATATCCTCGTTTTGATAGAACACTTTCACATCGTTCATGTGATATCTCTGGAAAATCTCAGCCTGTATCTGGAACATTGTATTGGGATATCGGATATGGTTCTGCAGTGATGCGGGCATTTCCGAGAAATCCTTGAACAATTTGGGATAAATGTTCTTGTAGGTTTGGGCGATGGGATCCGTTGGATCGACGATGTAGTAGTCCACATTGCCGTTATAGGCGTCCACAACAACCTTCACAGAGTTTCTGATGTAGTTCACACTGGATGCTTCACTATAAGGTTTGGAATACGGATATTTGCTGCTGGTGGTGTAGGCGTCGATGATCCAATACAGCTTCCCGTCTCCGACCACCATGTAAGGATCATTGTCATAAGAAAGGTACGGCATGATTTTTTGTACTCTTTCTTTGATGTTCCGATTGATCAGGATCTTGGATTTGCTATTGATATTGGAGGAAACCAGCAACTTTAGACTGTGCTCGCGAAGAGCGAACACTGCTTTATTGAACATATTCAGTTTAATGCCGGCGGATCCTTCATAGGTGGTGTAGGCGTTGTTGTCGCCCTTTGGATAGTCGAATTCCTGCTCATCGGTGTTGGTTACAATATAATTGTTTGTCAGTTCCCCGAAGTAGACTTCAGGTCGCGTGATTTTGATCTCTTTTACTGCCGACACCGGGGGAATGCTGTCGATCAGCATGTCCGGCTGGCCATTGGCTGTGATTTTATCCACTCTGGATAAGGTGATGCCATACCCATGGGTATATTTCAAATGAGTGTTCAACCAGGTTTCACTTATTTTCGTTTCATCAATTTCTCTGGCTGACAGGAAGGTCTGGGTGTATTCCCCGTTGACCATATACCGGTCGACGTCCACATCATTGAAGCTATAGTACTGTCTAAGGTTTTGTGTTTGATTGTAAAACTTTTCAGCCGGCATATAGTCGTTGATACGGATGTTGGAAATCGTCGCTTCATTGTTTTTGATATCCTTGGTATCCAGATTATTGCTTGCCGAGAAGGAGCGAACATCCACCTTATCCAACGCATAGGCATATTGGGTGAATGCGATGTTTCTCTCCAGATATTTGCTTTCTTTGTTGATTTCATCGGGAGATACGACAAAGTTTTGAATCAGCATGGCCGTGCCGCCGCCTGCCAGGCCAACCACAATCATAATCACAGGGATGGTCAGAATCATCTTGAATCGCTTGCGGGCGATCCCGATGGCGAATCCAATGGCCCCCAGTACGGACAGACCTATCAGAATTCTATACATCCACAAAGTGACATTGACATCTGTGTAACCGGCACCGTACACCACTCCTGTTTGATTGAACAAAAGGCTGTACTGCCTCAAGAAAAAGTTGACTGCAAGCATCAGGAAAAAGACAACGCCCACAACAATCAATTGTTTGGAAGCGATGTGCAGCAACTCATGCATGTTGTCGTTATCAAGGGTTTTCTTTCTCTTGGGTGCTCCGGGATTGCCGCCGAAGGCTTTGCTGAACTGCCCAAAAATCTGGCTGAATGGGTCGTTTCGCGTATTACCCTGGTTGTTTGCCTGTTCCTGTTGGTATTGTTGTTCTTCCTCCGCCGTCTCGAACACACGGGGCACTCTGGTGGAAATGAGGATGACATAATAAACCACTGTCGCCACCAACAATGCTATCAGCACGCCAATAAGCATTCCGTTGATTTGGGTGATGAAGTTCAATTTGAATGTGTAAAAGGAAACGTCATTCCCAAATACAGGATCTTTGATGTTGAAATCGGTGCTGTTTGCGAACTGCAACGCATTGAACCAAAGACGGGTTACGGCCATGTAGGTGACTAGCGCGCCCATCAGCCCTGAAAGCAACCAAGTGATTCCGTTGAGCGCACGTACTTCGCCGGCAATATTGGATTCAACTTTTTTGTAGTATCCACGTTTCAACCCCTTGAGGTAAATAAAAACCAAAAGGGTGACAACGATGAACGTTGGCACACCGATTTCCAGTTGGGTGACCAACTGCTTGAAAAATACACTGACATAGCCAAGCTCTTTGAACCAGAGAAAATCTCCGATAAATCCCGCCAGGCTAACCAGCAATATGATGGCCAATATCACAACTGCTATCAGCACTTTTAAACCAATTCCGCGTTTTTTGCTTTCCAAAATAGCTCCCTCCTTATGCGTCGTATTCTTTTACGACAGCCATGGTCTCCCCTTTGACTGCAATCTTGATGATTTTTTGTTGCAATTCATTGGGAGAGATTTTTTCAGCGACCCATACATACAGGTTCTCACCGCTGACTCTTATTTCGCCAATCTGTAATGTCTGAAACTCTTGATTATCTTTTAGTGTTTTGGACGATTCATAGGATATCACCGTCCCGATCGCTTGTTCGTCGTAGTATACGGGAGTGCCATCCTTGTCAGTGTACCACTGGTTGTCCTGAAGCTCAATGGAGTCTTTGATTTTGCTGTCCTGATATGATTTGCCCGGCGCAAAACCCAAATCCGCATTGTAGACGATGTCCGTGATGGCGCCATCCTTGTTTTTGTCAATCTGAAGCTGAATCAATCCGCTTTTGTCCTCCGCGGCCACCGTGCGGTCCGTCACCATATCCAGGGATGTATTGTCCTTGCCCTGAAAGAATGTGATGACACTCTGCACTTTATCATCCACAAACTGAGCCACCGCACTTTCGGGGGCGATGAACTTGATGCCCAAAAGCGCCACCTGTATCAGTAAAATGAATATCAGTAAACCAATGATGAACTTGGCGAATTTCCCCGTCTTGTGCTCCCCCTCCTCGTCATCATCGCTATCTTCTTCGTACTTGAGCCATCGTTCCCGTATGGACTTCACCTCATCATCGTCAGCCGCTTCAGCTTTTGCAGGCTCAGAAGTGTGGACTTCAGCCGCAGTCTCCACGGGTGCTTTCGAATCTGAGGGTGGTTCCAAATCTGAAGGTTGTTCCGGACCTGAAGGTTGTTCCTCCGGTGGCACGTCCACAAAATCAGCAGGGTCTTTTGGATTCAAATCGGGAAGCAGATCGGCCTCCGGCAAAGGTTCTTCGCCGGGCATTTCCGCCTCTGATTCCGTCTGCTGCTCCGCTTTGATTACCGGTGCTGCTTCCGGTTCCGCTTTGGTCTCCGGCTCCACCTTAGCTTCAGACTCCGGTTTCACGGTTTCTTCTTTCGATGGCCGAGGCTCATCTGTTTCCGGGTTTTCTTCTATCCTGGCGATTTCCTCCACTATGGGATTTTCTTTCACCGGTGGTTTGTCGGGTCGTTCAGGGATGGTATAAGTGGCATCAGGGCCAAAAAACGCTTCACGGGCTCTGGCCATTTCGGCCACGTGTTCCGCCGGATTGAATTCCGGCCACAACTCATCACTTTGTTGATTGATGGCGTGAACGCTATCCCGGAAGGACTGTTCGTCCAGGGGATCGCTTTCTCCCATTTTTATTTTTTCGTATTCTTTGTCCAACAACTTCTGGAACTCTTCGTTCTTTTTGTTGAAGGTATAGAATTTATCCACCTTTGTGGTTTTTTTGTTGCTGTCGTTGCCGGTGGGAATGGTTTCGACCAATGAAGCTTCGGCAAATATTTCGTCTTCCAGCTCTTTGCCCTGAAGCACCGGTTCCTCCACCACAGGGGGCATCGCCTCCACATGAGCTGCAGATGCTGGGGGTTCCAACGGTTTGGTGGGGTTTTCATCGGGTCCAGCGGCTCTTTGGGTTGGATTCAATGCGATTTCTTCAGTTGCCGCACCGGATTTTTTGAAAACTCCTGTGTCGCCCCAGTCGAAGTTGATATCTTCTGTCTTTTTGACGCCATGGTCGGGAAAATCCTGGATGTTCCACTGGATGCTTTCCACCGGAGGCGTTGGCTTCACCGTGTTTACAGCAGCCTCTTCGGAAGTGTCCATCTCCTGGGAAGTCGTTTTGAACATGGTGTCTTCATCTATTTGGCTTGTCGGCGTTCCGCAGTTGCTGCAAAACTTATCAGATTCAAGTAAAAATTTGCCGCAATTTTTGCAATACATATTCTTCCTCCCCGCACTTATCGAATTTGAGCTTCCAGCTCTTCTTTGGTATAGACCTTACCGCTTTTGCCGGTCTTGAATTTGTCGATCGGCTCAGGTATTTCTTCTTCGATGGCGGCAGCGTCTTCGGGACAAACCCCGACCGGATCTTCAGCCTTCCCATCCGATGGCCCCGGCGTTCCCGGCTGTTCCTTCGGTTCTTGCTGCGCCTGTATATCTGGATTCACAGTGCCGGTTTCTGTCACAACGGTATCCATATGTTTCAGACTCTCGTCGATGCTGCTCAACGTTTTGACCTGCCTGTTGGTTTTGCTATTCCAAATCACAAGGCCCAGCAATGTCAAAACAACGAAGATGACAATGCCAAGTACAAAAATTGTTTCAGTGTTCAACGTGTTCAGATTAAGCGTATCAAACATAAAATACCATCCCAAAAACCTTCACCCATGCATATATTCCGTTTAATTATACAATACACCCATTGCATTTGCAAACGTCTGAGCAAAAAACTGTCCACCCCTGCCCAGACAATTATAGGTTGACAACCCCCTTGGTAAATGTTATATTTTTCACTGTGCCGACTCCACAAAAATGCGCACCATTAGCTCAGCTGGCAGAGCACCTGACTCTTAATCAGGGTGTCCAGGGTTCGAACCCCTGATGGTGTACCAATACAAACCCAGTAATCGCAACGGTTACAGGGTTTTTTCTTTTTTGGAAATTTATTCAGAATCTGTGCCGTACCCCAACCGTACCCCAACTAGGATTTTTAGCCTATATAAAGGTAATAAAAAAGGACCCCACCGCTTGATGAGGTCCTGTATTCATTACTGGAACATATACTTGACCATGACGCTGCAAATGGCGACTCCGAGAACGCCCATTACGGCTATGATCATGTTCAATTTTGTGTTGATGACGGCAAAGTTCGTTGCCCCCTTTGCCAACTCCAAGCCGTGTTTTTCAACCTCCTTCTGGAGTTCTTTAAGAGGCTCGCATGGTGAGCCGTGTTCATTGATGTGTTCATTCATTATGCGCTTTTCCTCCTAAGATATTTCGGGCTGCAATAGCTGGCTTTGGTCCATGCCACTCTTTTCCATTTTGTTTCCGACGTCCAGTAGACAGTAACAGTGGCCCCGTTTTTTATACGGTCAACAATTTTGCCCGCAATGCCTGGCTTGTTTCTGATATTTAGGAAACTGCTCCCCACGCCGAAGACTTCGTATTTTGGAAATATCGGGTCCTTGTACATTGCAAAGAACTCCGCAGGGCTGATATGGTTGTGGTTGTCATCATAGAATTCGATATGAAGGTGTGCTGCAGAAGATAGCCCGGTATTCCCCATTCCGCCGATTCTGACCTTCTGGTGGACATACTGGCCAACCTTGACGGACCGGTACTGAAGATGCTGCAGCAAGGCGGATCCATATTTGCATTTGATCTCAACAAAATTGCCTCGTTCACCATAGTATTCAGATCGAACAACCTTTCCCCAAATCGGAGAGTAAAGCGGGCATAGTACGCCATAGGTCCCATAGTCATTTCCCCAGTGTGGCCGTATTTCTCCTGTGACAGGATGAACCCTCTTCAGGTTGAATGGTGATGTCAGGTGATAGGATTGATTCCTGAAAACCCTATCCATTAATTGTTTTTCTGTCATGCTACACCTCCGGATCTGGATCTGTGACTTCCCCTTGCTCAGATTTTATATCATCTTTCAGTTGGTCGCCTGCAAGTGCAGCCTGGGTGAAGCTGTTGTTCTTCCACCATGCCCAGAGCGATGCAATAACCGCCCAAACCACTGTAATCGCGTTGGTCAATTCGGCGTTGTCGAACGGCAAGGGACTCTTGCCAAAGATTGCTAGGGCTGCGTTTAACAGCCCCAAAATAAGGATTGCTGTGCGGATGATGGTTGCTTTGGATACTTTCATGTTGTTCTCCTTTCATACAAATAAAAAAAGCCTTTTGGCTCTAGGTTACTTTTGGGGTTTGGGGCTGTTTTCATCTGGCAACGCCCCCGCTGTTTGAATGCAGTCTCTCAGCATCAGGATGCCCTGCGCCATGGCGATACTATCATCACCTGAGGTCTTTACCTGCATCAGTACTTTGTGCGTATTGGTTAGTTTTTCAAGCAGTTCTTTTTTCATTGGTTCTCCCTTCTTGTTACCACGTGCCCAGTGCATGAGCTGAACAATACGTAGTACTTGACGATGATGTATTTCTGAGCACTTGTATACCAGCGCTCGTTGCGGATATGGGATAACATCCAGCCGCGCCATAGCTTGCCGCCGAACTTCCCATGCTCCCCAAAACACTGTTTGGGGTCGCGCTAAATAGTCCAGCGGGTAGCGCAAATGTGCCTGTGTGATTGTAAAGCCCGCCAGTACCGAATGCCCCTGTAGAAGCTATGGATATGCCTGTCGGCGTACCCCAGCACTCGGCTGTTCTATTTGACATCCTCCGGTATGTCCATACTCCACTAACGCCCGATTCCGTTATGTACCCTGGCGAGTCCACAAATGTAAGTGTTGATGTACCGGTCTTTTTCAGCTTATACGATTGGTAAGCCGATGTTGAGAGTTTGGCGACAGTTGGCAATCCGGTTATTGTATATGTCACGCTGCCAATAGTTATTGTTGGGCTTGCAGCAGTGTTCCCGTTTGAAAACAATACGTCGATTATCTGATCTAAAAAAACATGCCCATCAAAACTACCCTTGTCAGCTGTTGCGGCCGCAGCCGTGGAGCTATACGAAAATGGTATCTGGGTAAGATTTAACCCTGCGCCAAACAATTCCCAGGCGATTTCGAGTCCAGGAAATTCCGCCACCTTTCCAATTGATATTCCAAGCCCACCAGCGAGAAAGTCCATAATGACTTTTGCGGTTGATACCTGCGCCGTTTTTGTCACAGATCCCACTTTATCTGTTACCGCAGCTTGAACTTCCCATGAGTTAGATGAAGATGCGGATTTGATGAATGAAACGTCAAGCGCAAAATTGTTTGCGTATCCGGACATATCAATGGTTGTCCAAGTAGAATCCGTAGTTTTTTTATATTTTAGGACATAAGCAGCAGTATTGTTGCTGTTTACGGAGGCAACGACACTCTTCAGCTTTATATTGATGTATTCTCCATTCGCATCAGTATTGCCTGCAGAGTCACATCGTTCGCTTGTTAAGGTAATTGACGGCGCAACATATGGATACACAGTAATCGCCTGATAGTACAAGCCCGACAATCGACCTCTGGAATCCCTTACTCGAAGTGCAACATACATTGTCCCGCTGTAACCCAAAACAGCTGAAACGAAGGTCGCATCCCGATAGGATGCCGGCAACGATGACATGCTCGGAGTGATGTACCAATAATATGTTGCTGTCGAAGCTCCGTATTGATTGGATACTGTGGACCCCGTAACTTGTACCTTGCTGATACCTTGGACATAATACGAAAATGGATCCCCGGTGGCATATCGGTTGAATGCGATTCCCGAAACCACCGGAATAACACTGTCAGGCACACTTATTGTAAATGTGTCCTCAACATACCCCAGGTTATTTCCATCCGCGTCATAAGTGGTTACTCTGCAAATTACTGTGCCGGAGACATCATTTGGTATCGCATTAAGCCACGACATAGGCACTGTAAAACTAGCGCTGGTGTCAACGTTGGTATAACTTTGGGTGTACGCTCCAATGCTAAATTTAACGGTGTGGTAAAAACTGGACGATGCCCTGCTTATGTTTACAACCGCTGCGTTGGATCCATCGACTATTACGGATTCCGTAAGCGAAGAAATCGATGATTTGCGAGGGATTTTTGGTAAGGTAACCGCAGCTGTTTGGTTGTATGTTCCAGCACCGACTCCTGTGGCGCAATAGCCTTTAACGTCAACTTCTTTGGAACCATCTGTGTTGTGATAGACTTTAATGCTGGTCTTGGAAAGAATTGTGTACCACGTCCCCGTGGAAAATCCTCGAAAATCAATGACATCGTCCGTTACTTTTGTATCGCCATCCACTGCAATATATACCGAGGCGCCACCATTGTTGTACGATGAAGCATTTGTATCTTCCCGGACTTGGAGCTTGATGTTTATGATGGAGTAATTGCCCGAAATCGACTGACTATCCACTTCAACAGCGATTCGCCCAGAATGCAAACCACCACTAAATTCTGCTGTTTTATAAATTGTATATGCCATGCTTTACCCCTTGCACACTAATGATACATTACCGTTGTCCCTGTTTTCGAACGCAAACGCTCCGTTCCCAAATCCCAGGCTCGACAAAATAACAGCATTATCGATATAAAGTTTGGAATCACCAGATTCACCAGTTGGGTTTTCAAGATACGCGCCGGCATTTCCATCATCATCAAGTAAAGACAATCTCGTTCCAAGTAATTGTAGCTTTGGTCCATCACCGCTTGTGCCAAGTATCAGTCCATCATCCGCAGAGAAACTTAAATATTGACTTAGCCCAGATTGAAATGCAACTGAAGAATCCACGCCTGACAACCAATCGGCAGAATCCGAATCAAACATATTTAGCGATAATCCTGTAGCTGTTATGTTCCCCTGGCTGTCCACTTTGAATTTGTCGCCACAGCTTATTCCATTTGCGCCAATGTAAACGCTGCCAGTTTCCCCTTCGTTAATGGTGCCGAACACACTTGTCCCTTTGGCAATATAAGCATCGCCTATCGTAAAGGCACCAATTACTCCTTCGACAGCGTTCAATAACCCACCCACATCAATGCAACTGACAGCTAACTTATCAGCGGTAATCGCACCAGATACAATGTGATTGGCAAGTATGGACTCAGCTGCAATCTCCTCTGCTGTTATCGATTCTGCAACGATCCTGTCAGCGGTGATTGTCCTGGGCGTGAGCACGGCGCCATCAAGCGAGTCAACGGCAGTAGAGACTAGTTCACCATAATTATTCAATGCGAACAGCAATCCACCTTCCGCGCCACCTATCAACAGTCTTTCAACAGACAGCGTGCCGGCATTGATTTTATTGGCAGACAAGTCTGCAATCAAGGCATTCGTAATGGCGGCTTCTGCAATTTGAGCAGTTTTGATAACGCCCTGATTTGCGATTACAGCGTTCAAGAATCCATTGTCAACAGTGGCTATCTTGCTAGTGATGAATTCTGCATCGATGCTTCCAGCAACAAGTGAACTGATTTCGGCAACGTCGATTTTTGCGGATCCAATAGTAGCTTCTTCAATTGATGCATTTATGGCTTCAATCACGTGTGCCTTTAATATAGCTGCAGATATTTCAGTAACGTTCGCTAAGTCAATTTTCGCGAAATGGGCATCCAGATATGAAACATCAATTTGATTCGCTTCAAGTGTGCCAATACGCGCTGTGGCAGCGACTAGATTTTGAATCGTCGCATAGGTTATTTCGGCCTCTTCGACCTTAAGCCTATTTACAAGTGCGTCCTGGACAAACAGCAAATCGGTATAAATCCGTTCAATTTGTTGAGCGACTGGACCTTTGGATTCAGTGGATGCATCGGTATCGGTGGTCCCTGGTGACGTGATTCCGGTGATGAGCCCACCATCGAATTGCTGGGTTATCCCGAAAGCCGGAATACTGAAGGTGTTCTCGCCATCAATTACAGCCAGTAGATCCCATGGTTCAAGTCGATTGTCTCCTAAAAATGTGACTGTCCCAGGTCGATAACTGTATCCTTCAACTTTTGGGTACATAACATCGAACATTGCCTGGGTCATAAATGGATTGTTGACCAAGATGTTGGGTGTTCCATGGCTGTACGCAACTTCTGAGACGCTTTCGCCTTCTTCGTCCTCAAATCCGGATGATACAACCACTTTTATTCCAGTACAGGTGTAATCCAAATCGTTTACTTCGGGAAAGTCGTAATATCTGTCACCCGTCAATGTATAGTCCGGAATTGTTGGGAACGGTGCGATTACAATGCCACCATTCGTATCTTCGGTCGCAAATCCGCCAAGTAAACCAGCGATATACCCAAGCATTTCCCTGTGCAAGTACCCTTTTGGCATTTGTTCTATTAATCCAGTCCCCGACAAACCACCAATTAGCGATATTCCAATCCCGGACTGGGAGCTGATTTCAGCAAGAACCGAAGATATGGTTGCCGGGTAGGACAACCCACTAAAATACCCTTCCGTCATCTTTGAAGTGATTCTTCCATTTGCTATAAAGTTCGATGTGTTCCGTCTGGTCTTTGGTGCGCCAACCGTATAATATCCCATTGAAAGATACTCAACAGAGCCGTCTACCAGCAAACCCATTTCGAGCTTCAGTTCCTTCCCCTGAAGACCTTCCACGCAGTTGTCAATTGTTACATCAATATATGGAGAAAAGACCGCGCCAGGGGCAAATACACCGTCAAATGTCGCACCTTGTGTGAGCGTTATCTGCTTGATGTCGCCTGATACCGGAATGCCGTTATACAAGAATCTAGCAAAAAATGTTCTAGTATCCTGGTTGATTGCAGTTATGTAATTGGCAGATGCATTTCTCATAATATTCCTCTACTGCTGGGTTACACTGACGCTCACAGACTGGTAATAATAGATGCCGTTCACGTATCCCTTATGCTCTTTTTGGATTGTGCTTCGATAAGCGGTCATGGTTTGTGCACCGTCGTTGTCCCGAAATGTGATCTGGAAGAACCCAGGGACAAGATTTTCTCTGATCACTCGAAGTTCATCTTCAGTGACCATGGTCCACTCAATATCAAGTGTCTTCTTCTGAGCTATGACATCGCCAACCATCTTTCCACTGTCAGCGGATCGTCCCGTATTTGAAGACCAGATGATTTCGTCTGTGCTTGTCACTTTCGACGGTTCGGGCAAATTTACAGCACCGACGGATAAAGTCGCCATACTATCCCTCCTTAGATGTTAATTGGACATGTTCCAGTCGCTTTGGTTCTAGCGTTGATTTCCCTAACTACCATATCGGTGACCTTGCGCCCGCTCATGTAGACATCAAGATCAAGCGCCTTGATTGCCGCCAGTATTTCACGCAATACACGAACGGCATCTTGATTGTTTCCATTTCCTGCGAGTGCTGCGGCTTGTTTGGCCATCTCCAAGAGTTTGTTTTCAGGGGCAACCACTTCTCCATATCGCCTGTTGTCGCCAATCATGGCCAGTTGTGGAGTGTTCCGCTTGACATAGCCACCCTGGGCAAGTTTAGGATACTGGATGTAGCCAGCATCTTTGTGGCCTGGTATCTTATTCCAGAATTTAATGATGCCGTTGATGGCATCGATTATCCCACGTATGATACTTCTCAAAAGTGAAGTAAAACCGTCTTTTAACTTGAGTGCCACTTCAGCGGTTTTATTTCTTAGCCCATCCCATTTTGATTTTATTGAACTGAAGGTGTTGCTCACAGAACCAGAAATGGTCTTGACCGCCTTGCTGTTCTTGATTGCATCCCATTTTTTCGAAAGGGAATCAAACGCGTTATCTTTCACTGCTTTAAGTGTCTTGACGATGGTGACCGCTGCTTCTTTCAGATCTTCCTTCTCGTTGTCCCACCATTCCTTTGCTTCATCCCATTTGTTGGATAAGGCGTCTTTTATGCTGTCAATGGTAGGAATTTTGATTTTGGGCATTTTAATTTTTTCTTTGAACCATTTTTTAAGGGTCTTATATTTATCGATGACCCATTTGATGGCTTTGCTCATTAGCTTGAAAGCTGCTGCAATATCCTTAATATTTTTAATAATTGCCGCCCCAAGCACCTGTGCCATTGGCTTGAATACGTGTTTAATTAGCCACAATGCAATTGGCCTGATAAAGTCCAGAACATCAGCCAAAAACTGAAAAGCTGCCGCAAGCATATCAATCACAATAGGAGCTAGTTTATTCATAACCCACTTCCCGAGGGGTTTTAGAACTGCCTTGTAAAAAGCGGCAAAAGATTTTCCCGCCGATTTTTTGAGGTTTCCGAATGCTTCCTTTAGCCTGCCTATATTCTTTTCGTATTTTTTTGCGATTTTATCAAGAAGCGCATTTCTTTTTTTTGTTTGCGTTTCAGGTTGTGAAAAATCTGCGATTGATGACGCCCCGGTGCTAATCCCTCCGGCACCACTACCTGAGCTGGTACTGGACTTCTCAGAGAGCTTGGTGATTTTGTCAAACCCCATCAACTCCCTTGCCGCCTTCTTTACTTTGGATGCTGTTTTTTTAGCCGCGGTACCAACGCCATTCACAGCTGAACTTGCCGTATCAGCCGATTTCGCCATTGACGACATTGAAGATGATCCCGTGGCAGAAGCATCTCCAAATATCTTGGCTGTCCAAGTCTTAAAAGCATTGGCCAGCTGACTCAAACGTTGCATTAAATAGTTGATGATCTTAAGCACGGGAGTGAGGGCATTGATAAGACCTTGCCCGACGCTTGCTTTGAAACTATCAAACTGAAGTTTTAGTATTCTAGTCTGATTGGCCCAGCCATTTTGAGTTCGAATAAAATCACCAGATGCCAAAGAGAGCTGTTGCTGAACAAAGGCATATCGCAAGGCAACCTTCTCTTGCTCGGTCATAGCGGCGGTAGTCTTCCCATATCCATTGGCCATGGCATATTGATCCAAGCTTGCCTGGGTCATTACCACTCCAATATCCTTAAGGGTTTCTGTCTCGCCGGTAAAAATGCTTTTCAACTTTATGAAGGCTTCATCCTGATCCATATTGTAGAAGGATGCCATATCACCGGCCAGACCAGTAATCGTTGCGCTCATGTCATATGCCTGCTTCTCAGTAAAGCCAAATGCCTTGGCCATCGCGCCGGTTGTTCCCATGTATTTCTTCGCCATAGTTTCAGACAGGCCAAATGATGAAGCCGCATTTCGGGCAAAATCATCAACCTTCTTCGACATTGTGGGGAAGGATACGTTCACCACGTTCTGCACTTCATTCAAATCTGATCCCAGTTTGACGCAAGACGCAGCGAAACCAGCTACCGCCTTGACTGAAAATGCAGCCAGAAAAACGCCGCCCAACTTTTTAGCTGCGGCTCCAATTCCACCAAGCTGACTGTTGAATCCCTTTTTATTAATATTTAGATCAAGGTCAACGCGACCTACTGAATTGGACATTCACTCACCCTCATTTGGCCATTGCAATCAATGCCTGTTTTATCTGTTCCATAGCACCATCAATCTGTTCAGGTGATGCCATTTGTGCACGTCTTCGGAACCATTCACTCCGAATACGATTTTCTTCTTTTCCAAAATTTTTGATTATTTCTTTGTCCGTTTCAGAACGGATGGACACAATTCGTCCAAGTATAGTTTCCGGTCCAAGTCCCGCTATCATTGCCTTAAACTCATCCCATTTCATTTTCTTGAAATCTTCCGAGTAAATCCGAATGCCGTATTGGGACATCAAACTCGATACAATCAAATCAAAATCATCGATTATGCTATACCAGGACTCTGCAACTCCCCCGGCTGTTCTTCCTCTTCGTCCGTTCCGGTGACTAGATCCATCGCTGCTTCAACGACAGTCGCAAAGTCTTTCGCTTTAAGGTCAATTTTTTGAAATTTTTCTCTGCTCCCATTCGGAAAAAGTAAATCGAACAATTCCATAACTTCCGAAAGCGTCGGTTCATTGGTCCCTTCCATTACACCCATGACCTTTAAAAGTGTAATAGCATCATCGTTTATAACAAATTCTTCGCCCTTGATAACCAAGATTGGTGATTCGTCGAAGTTCAATTTGTCGGTAATATCAATCCGTTTCATAATTCCTCCATAACAAGAAAGGGACCGCATAGAGCAGCCCCCTCATCGTGTATCACTAAACCGCTGGCGTGATGGTCGGTTTACCGTTGGACATCACTTCAAATTCAAGTGGTCCAACGGCGGTGGATTCTCCAGATCCGCAAGCAGTGACATTGAAAATGGCATCGGCGAACAGGATTTTTGTTCCATCCGCAAACGTCCATTCAAAATTGCCTTGAGCGTCAGTGCCATTGACCAGTGCCTTGCCAGCGACATAATCGTTGCCCACATCGCCAAAGTTTCTTTTCCCCTTGACGGATATGGTAACAGATTTCGCTGTCATCAGGCGTCTAATCCAACCTTCAGTGTTGAATGGAGTCCACTCCTCGACACCGTTGTCGAAAGAAACATCAAAGCTCTCCATGTCGCTGATTGCATTGGTTGTCCCTGTGGCTCCCGCTTTGAACTGGTTCTTATGGCAAGGGAAAACTCCAGTAAATGCTGTCATTCTTCTTCCTCCTTCTTGTAATATAGATCAAACGTGATTACTCGCTCATAGACTCCATTATCATCTGTCCCGACGTCTTGCGGCTCGGCCACGGTGAGTGTTAGAAAATGGACGAAAATCCCGCTTATTTGAATGTTTGTTTCGCTTCTCAGCTTTTGGAATAAGTCAATGGCTGCATCTTCGGTTTCCTTTGCGTTATTGTTCCAATGAATCAGCAGGGATACGCTTTTGACTTCATATCCATTGTTTACAAATCCACCTAGGCACTCTCGCGCATGACCCGATAATGACCCCTGATATATTCCTATTGATTTTTCTTGTTTGTTGTCCAGTTTTCCGACGTAATAATGTTCGGCAATTTCGTAAGACTTAATCCAGTCTTTCACACCTGAAAGGTTCATTATCATAGCCCGGCATGCCTCCTATAGTGCCTCATAAAGGCTTTTTTGCAGAAATCCTGCTTCCGTCCGCCATCCAACCAGTCCTCGTACCATCCTCCCCTCGCATTAGGGTTTTCCTCTTTGCTGAAGTTATATTCGGGGTGATAATATAGTCGCCTGGCGTATGGTGTTGAGGAAATCAATTGTACAGTTCCCGCATCGGCAGATTCAACACTCACAAAGGTCTGGTCATTCTGAAGTATGCCTTGCTTGTAAGGTAATACCTGTGCCTGAGTGACATCTGTTAGAAGGGATTCTGCCGTATCTCTAAGCGCTGCAACCTGTGCTCTTGACAATTGGCGGATCTTATTCAGGTTCGGCTTAAAGGTGCACTTCCCGTTCATATGATTTGGATCTCCGTGAAATTCACAGTACCGTCGGGGTTCCGTTTCTTATACCCTTGCAGAATGTTCCTCTTGAAGCCGGAAATAGTTATTCGTCCAGACGTGATTTCCACAACATCCGGGCATAAATCACCTTGAATTAGGAATGTACCCGTCAGCTGCACACGTTTCTGTTCTTTGTCAAAGACTGTTTTGCCTCCGGACTGGTAGTTGCCATGGGTTGAGCCCTGAAAAGCGATTGTGGGGGCTCCCTCTTCGGTAAGCCCCTCACTATAAATCACTATATCAGCAGCAGTCTTGCACGCCCACAAGGGCACGATAGAAGGGTATCTCAATACACCACCCCCTGGCACAATCCTGACTGTTCGAGCAACTTGTATATGTCCTTCTTGATTGCTATGCCGCTCCTCACCATGACGTTCCAGCTATTGCCGAAAGACATGCTTACACCATTTATTGAATAGCTCTGAATTACCGATTCAATGACATCCTGATTTGTATACTCGAAATCTGCAAGCTGGCAACAAACCTCTTGGATCGTCTCCTGCTGAAAGTCTGTTAGCGTTTCAAATCCTCTCGCTACAATCCGGTTATACGTCAAGGCATCAATGTGTCTGCTGGCCAATTTCAAAGCCTTTTCGCAGTCGGTTGATGGAATCAAAGTTCCCTTGTAATCAGTTGCATAATAAGTGGCATCAGCATAAGGTGTATACATTCCTACTCCTCTTTCATCTCTGCTTCATCGGCATTGGGCTGGACAACTTCAGCCTCGGCTTTCGCCCCTTTGGATTCCTTGGGAGCCTTAGGCTCTTTAGGTTCTTTGGCCTCGGCTTTCACCTTCTTGGCCTCATACAACAATCCTACTGTTCTCATTTGTCAGTCCTCCTTAAGCTCCAGCTTTTGCGTGCAGATAGATACCTGCAACCTTGTTGCGATATACATCGACAAGGCCGTATTTTCGGTACTTGGAGATGTATGCATCGCTGTCCGGGTTGTTTTCCGGAGCAATAACGTCACTCGCCACGTGCTTATCAAATTTGATGATTGCCGGTTTGTGGATGATCATGAAATTGATGTCGCCCGCTCCCGTTGCTTTTGCATAGTGGCCCAGTTCCTCACCCGCTGATTTGCCGTCTTTCAGGTCAATAGCTGTGTAGAATCTTGCCTGGGGAACCTTTTTGACTGCTGCAAAAGAACTCAGTACTTCTCGGCTCTTGGTTGTATCCAGTGCCATTACACTGTTGACCAAGGTTGGGGTTGCGTACAGATATCGGTTCTCTTCAGGAACCTCGTCCTCGTCCATTTTGGTTTTTGCAACCAGAAGAGCTGCAAGGAAAGCCGCTCCATCTGCAAGGGATGCGGGGGTCGCTTTGGAAATGCCAGTGATTCCTGCAAGAGTGGCGAAGAAGAAGGCGTCTGCTTCAGGGCCGACTTTCTCTCTCTGTAGGGTTGCTCCAGCCATGCCAAAAGCGATGTTGAAGGACTCTTGATCGTCCATGGTATCAACAGTAAGTTTGGTACCACGGTCATAATTGAAGGCTGCAGTCTTCCAGATCAGGGAGACGGCGCCGCTTGTGTACCCACTATTTCTGTCATAGTCGCCAAGACCGGTGACTTCAATTTGCGGATACAGGATTTCGTTTGCATTGGCGCTGGCTCTCATCATCGAAGAATCGCTGATCAGGTCAGCAGTGACCGATGCCTCGCGGTAAACCTCATCCAAGAGGTCAGTGTAGTTTTTAGCTAGTGCAATAGAATTTGCCATGTGTTATATTCCTCCTATTCTTTTTTATCTTTGAGACCCATTACCCTGCGCAATGTGTCATCTGCTGTACCGGCTCCACCTTTGCCTGGTTCTCCACCAATTTTCTTGAAGCCTGGTTCGGATTGCTGTCCGGTCCCTTTGAGGGATGGCACGTCTGTCAGCACCTTCTCAACAGCTTCTTTTAGCTTAGCGTCGTCGATTTTCCCATCCGTAACCACGTCTTTCATATCTGCGAGCTTCAGGATATATGGCATTGATTTCATGTCAATTCCCAGTTCAGACGCAAGGCCAAAAGACTTGACTTCGAGTTGGGCGTCAACAACAGCCTGTTTGGCGGATGTAAGTTCATTTTTGAGCTCATCTGGATTGGGTTGGCTCTTTGCTTTGTATTCCTTGAAGCTTTCCACTGCGGTTTTCATTTCCTCTTCGGACAGACCCTGTTGCTTTAAATAGCCAGTCAATACTTGCTTTTCTGTGACAGTCTGTTTCCCGGCAATGATACCGGCCAATTTTTCATAGTCGATTGCAACAGTTTGAGCTGGTTGGGTAGTTGTCCCTCCTGCCGGTGGGTCTTGTCCTCCGCCACCTCCGGCGGGTGGATCTGCATCCATCATTGGCATGAATCGGTTCTCAAAGATTTTACTAAAGATCATGTTGTACCTCCTGTTTTAAGTGTGTCTCACTTTCAAAGTTTTACGTGTGTCTCACATTACAGTTTTAGGGGTGTCTCCCCAACAAAAAAGAGCCTATTTCTTTGGCTCCTTAGGTTCTGATTTACTTTCTTTTTGCTCAGGCGCTTCTTCTGCCACATTGCTGGCTTTAAGCACAACCGCTCTAGCTGGTGTTGCTTCGAAGATATCTCCGGGGCTCCTATACACATCATTTTCTTTGTCGAAGAAGTCCCTGGTTGTTTTCATTTTCACATAACCACCTCCTTTCTGTGCAATAAAAAACCGCCGTTTGGCGGTATTTTTGCTTATTTATCCTGAGCTTTGTGCTGTTCAGAATAACGGTATCCGGAACAAATCATACCCATCATCTCCAAGTATCCCTCTTTTCTAAGCAAGTCTCTTTGAGCATCTGTAGTATCTGGATGTTCCCAAAAGGCATCGATCTCTGCTTCGAGTTTCAACCAATAATCCCAATCCGCTATACCTTTTTGGGTCGCCTCAATCAGTTCATAAACCGTCCTCATCTGCTTACCTCCGTAATAAGTTGATCAAGAAGTTTTGACACCTCATTGTACTGCTGAATGGATGCGGTGGAAAGCATTTTATTTTGAACTGCCGAGTTGAGCCAATCAAGGCGCTTTGTCATTGGAATGCTATGCAATGCTTTTGCAAAGTCAATATCTTTACCGTATAACCCTGCAATTCTGTTTATGCCACGAAGTGCCCGGACCCAAGTGCCATAACTTATAGATTCAGACATTGGGATTTTTTCCAAAGCAGCGATTTCCTGGGTAAGCAGCTCTGTACTACCTTCTTCAATGACTTGGTTTTTCAAGAAATCCTCTTGTGAGTGATAGCTCGCTGAGTGTGCATGGAGAAGCTCATGAAGCAGAATGTACGGTGATGTCTCTGGGCGAGTTGTTATATCACAGGTCCATTCTTTACGGGCCAGCTGTTTCATCTGGTCGTCTACACGCACTTTCCCGCTCCATTTGCTCTCATTCACCGTGTGCTTCGAAGCAACAGCGTCCATTTCTTTCGCTAGCGCATTGATTTCTTCCGGTGTCCGGGGGATTATCTCCTGTGCTTCTTTGAATGATGGGTATTCACTTTTCCTGGATTTCCATTCATCCGCCTTTGCCTGATATTTTACCTGGTTCTCTGGATCAATCGAAAGCGCAGACAGCCGGGAGAAACGATCAAATTGTCTGGAAGCGTAATTCGCGCTCTGCTCTTCCTGGTATGCGTTCTCAGCCTCTTTGATATCCGTATCTGTTGCTTCTTCCATATCGTCTCCCGGGAAATAGGTTGTATGCCCATCTTTGCAGTTTGGCTATTTGGACTATCTCATAACAAAGGTTTATCCTTTGTCCGATGCGCTTCGAGTGGTACATCTCCACTCTACTTCCTTCCGGAATAGTCTCTACACTTTAATATTAAGTAATATCCTCTTTGTATTTCCATATAAAACCGCCTGCCGTGCTCTGTTTTCGACCTTTATGTCTCTCCCCCCGGCACACTACATCTATCGCCATTATCCCGGTTTGCCTAAGGGCCTCACGGTAAGACGGATATTCTTTTATGAAATTACCTTGCAAATCAAATTGAATTACAGGTTTTGAGCCTCGCTTATTTTTTGAAGCGCGATTTAGTTTCTCAATGCTGTGAACATTGTTCTCGGTATATGTTGCCCACTCCAAGTTAGAAACGTTGTTATTGGCCTTATTCCCATCAATGTGATTCACAATCGGGCTATTGTTGGGGTTATCAATGAATGCCTCGGCGACTAACCGGTGAACGTGTTTTGGCTTTACCCGGTTTTCCTTGCATAGTTGAACATATTTATATCCGTTTTCTTTCGTCCCTGGGCTAAGGATGAAATTGCTTTCCCATTCCTTTCCCGTTTGATTTCGGTATGTTCCAACTCTCTTAATTCTTCCTTGGTCGCTTACTTGATAAACTCCTTCGTAGCCTACAACATCTTTCCAGTTTTCCATGATATTACTCCTTATAATAGGATTATACCATAGCTGTAAAGACATCGCAACACTCACTTAATATTCTTAGCACGGGATTGGGCATTGCCGTTCCCCGTTAGCACATAACTATTTTTTTTGTTTGTTATGCACACCGACTTTGTAATGTCGTTCACATCGTTTTACTACCACCCAAACTTTTCATTCAATGGTAGAGCCCTGCGGCTATTGCACTACTTAGTAGCGGATAAGGTCCATCCCTGGCTGTTCCGCCACTCCAAACATCATCGATGAACACCTTCCCGACAAAGGGCATGCAGATTGTACAAGGATTTCCACGTTTATTCACAATAACAGTGGTGATTCCATATTCCTTTCGCTTTTCACCCTCACCGGTTAGCTTTGCACGTTTGGAAGCGGTCCTGATGCACATCTTTGAATAGTTCGCTGGTGTATGCCTGGCACCATTCTTATACTCAATACAGTTAATGCCAGCATCCAGATAATCCTTGGTTGCCATGTCAACAGCCTTTTCATAGGTTCCGGCACCTGTGTTTGCATAGACCTGAGCCTTGAAGATGATCTGTCGGTACTTGTCATTACTCATCCTGAGGATTCCAGTCTGAGCGGTTTTCATATCATTGACTGTTGCCCTACTCAGCGCCCCCAGTTTGTGCGTATTAAGCTTAAAGAACTGCTCATGAGAAATTGCCCCTGACCCGCTATTGCCTGGCCGAAAGCCACGTTTCATGGCTTCCATGATTTTGATTTCTTCTTCCAATCCTCCCGTCTCTCTTGCTTTGGCGATGATACCATCAATTGATGCATTCATTTCCTTGAAAGTCTGTGAGAACTTGGTAGCATTTTCTTGCCTGTAGATTTTAAGGGACTTCAGCTGCTCTGCCTGCCACATTGACCACTGTTTATTTTCGCTGACTTCTTCCACCCGGTGCCTTTTCATGTTCCGGATCATGGAGGCCATCAACTCATATTCAACTGCCTCAAAAGCTTTACCGATATCATACTCGTTCATCATTACTGTGTACCTTGAAACCGTTTTGCTTGAAAAGCCTTTTCTCTTGTTTTAGCTGGGTAATGCTCTGGCACTTAATGTTTACGAATTCACCATACCCATGCTTTTCCACAGCATAGATTCCGAAGGGGACACGTTCCTTGGCAATCTCCAACATCTCAAGAAATTTCTTTCTGGGCATCTCGTATATTTTTTTACCTAGTTTCACTTTCATATTCATCAGGAAACCTCCTCAATAAACGAAATGGCTTTATCTTCAGGAACACCTAATGTACTTACCGCCATTGATATAGCAGCAGAACGTGATAATTCGCCGGACTTTTGGGATTCGACTATCTTCAATAGCGCCTGAATCTGAGCACCATTCAAAGTTCTAATGGCTGACTCGCTTCCAGCTGCTGGTTCGTTGCCGACTCCTGGCTCAGTTGTTGCCATTACGCCTTGTTCTGTCTTCAGCCGGAGAACCTCGGCCAGTTTCCATTCTTTATCCTTCGTATCACCGTAAAGTTCTTCAACGGAGGCTTCGATACTGAGTATCCCTCCGGTACGCCCTTTCGATATAGTCTCAATTTGGCTCTCAAATGACGGATTCGCATATTCACCAAAGGGAAAATCCACCGTAAACTCTTCAACGGTTTTTTTCTTGTGATATTCGTTATATGCGCGGATTGCGGTTTTAATTACATCCGGAATGTCCTTTTGCAGAGCTCCCACAATTGCGTTCCTGGAATACAGCGTCGCCTTTTCCTTTTCCCTCTGCGCTTCCGCATTGTCCAGCTTTTTCATGTCAATTCCAAGGGTGGACGGGCTAATCAGTCCTTGCAAACAAAGATCTAGCGCTGTACTGTAGGATGTCAGCATGCCTTCATAGTCAATTGTTGGCTGCTCAGTTTGGATCTTATTAGTTCCGTTTTCTTTGAGATCATCGCCAATGGCTATAAACTGATTATCAAAGGGATTAGCCTTCATAAGCTTGCCAGATTTCGGGTCTCTTGGAATAAGGGATTCAGGGATGTACTGTTTTATCTTGCCAGCGCGAAACGCCGCCATCCACTGAGACCATACTTCATCGAAAGCATCAAAGTTGTCTACCTTGCGGTCGAAAATGCTCTGCCCTCTCCCTGGCCATTTCTGGCTTTTAAAAACTCTGATTGGTACCGCGAGCATATAAGTGCCTCTAGTACCTTTATTGCCTTCTGAAGATTCCGTATAACCACCAAAGCTGTAATCCGCCATTCCAGATGTTTCAGGGATAGATGCAAGGTCTATTTCTCTGCCATCCCGGTACAACTTGTTTCGGATATAGCCATATCCATATGTCTCTTGGAGCTCATAAGTTTTACTGGCATGAGTGTAATATGTCTTGAAAACAATCTCCTGAAGGCGCCCACGTTTGATGACGTAATCCACCCGATCACCAGGATAAAACTCAATAATTGGATACTCTGTTATGCTCGGATCAAAAGAATATTTGTATGCACCATCACCAATATGAAGCGTCTCCTTCAAATCGGATTCCAACTCCTCCATGAAGTTGTTGTCCTGATCTATTTTCTTCCAGAGCTCGGCATACGTCTTTGCTTTATCATCAAATTCGATGCTATTCGCATCAGCTAGAGTAATGTCTACCAAGGTATTGACAATGAGGCTAGGAAGCCCAGTGTGCGCTTTCCTAATCTCAAGCCCTGGTGTAGACTTCGCTGCCCAAAAACTTTGACTATATAGGCCGTTGGACGCCAGTTGTTGATGAAGTTGTTCGAGCTCATTGGAGTCACCACGGTACCAAATTCGGTTCTTGGCAGCATTTGTCTCATAGTCCATGGCCTCGGTTACTCTTAATTCTCTTGTGCCTGATTTTTCAATCTCAAGAAAGCTTCTAATTCCTGATTTCATCTTCTCAACCCACCTCATTATTTCTTCACGCCCTCCCTGGCTTCAGTTCGTCCAATTTTATCCTTGAATGGCAGCCAAGCATATTGCCTTGCATTCGTCAAATGATCATTCCTGTCTTCCGGCTCGTTCTTGTCCTCTTTCCAGCTATACAAATTCATCTCCCTGATTGTCTCGGTGCAGACATCCACAATCAAAGCATCTTCATGTGCCAGCCAACCACATTCAAGATTGATTCGGTCAAGAATCTGCGTTTTCTTCCAAGAGCCCTGAAATGTGTAGGTAAGGCCATTCGCTTTTTTATATTTCTGGCATTCAAGTAGTGTGCCTTGATCTGCATTATCAATAAATACATGCCTTGCAAAGCCCCATCCTAAGCCGCCTTCATTAACCGGTGTTCTGCACTTCTCCAAAAAATCAACAAGCAGCTTCGGTATATCAGAAGGTGTGAGTGGTACTTTCCTGTCTTTGTTGTTATATGCCTGCTCAGCCAGGGTAACTTTCTTCCTGGTATCGGTTATTCCCTCAAACACAAAAGCAAACTTGTCATCGCTGGTCTGGCTGTACGAGGTGTCAACACCACAGCTGAAAATAATATAGTTCATTCCGGCTGCTTGTTTTGTCGTGATGATGTTCTTTGGTTCCAGGTTGAATACGAGGCCTGTCGCCCGTCCTCTCAGTCCTAATATCTTGTTTTTATACAGCTTTGTCCCAACAGGCACATTACCAATGATCTGATCCCGCTTTTCCGGTGTCAGCCCGGCGTTGTGATCAAAAGAAAAGAACCAGTGCACCCATCCGGGCTTTGGCTCTTCGTTTAGCATTTGATTCAGTTCTTCCGGCGCATCCTTTTCGAATTCAGGTAATGGCCGGCTGTGGTTGATGTATTCCTTGTACACCGGCAAATCCGGATCATCCGGGTTTAGGGTTGCCATGAGATAGTCACAGCGCATGCTGGTCTCTCGGATATAGTCCATGTCGGCGACGTTGATTTCATCGATGAACACACAGCCATTCTGTGAGCCTAGTGTTTTCTTCCAGCGCGCCTTATCCCCATAACCCAGAACATATATGATCTTATCCTGGTAGGCAAGATGTGGTAAGTTTTCCTTGCCCCGCCCAGATGGATTGTACTGGACCAAATCCCCAAACACATCCAAGATGCCAAGGTCTTTGTTGATAATATTCTTTTCGATGGTTCCAAGATCAAGCCCCGCAATGATGTGCTGTTTTTTAGCACTTTCCTTGACCATGAGCATGAACTTTACAATGCCGACCGTTGTTTTTCCTGCATATGTTGTCATGTCCCTTCGAGAAACTCTACCGGGGATTTGTGTTTCAGAAAAGTTTTATATTTTTCCGATAGTAGAAATTGTTCACTCAAAGGGATGTCACCCCCTTCCGCGAGGACGTCTGTTATTGGATTGCTCCTTCATTGTTGCCCATCTACAGTTTTCTGGGCAATATGCACCGTTAACATCTATCCGATCGATTGTAAGCGTGTCCTCGTAACCATGAGTCAACGCCCAATCACGAAAAGCAACAAAATCAGTTTCCCATTCAGTACAAACCCTGATTCCTCTTCCGCCGTAAAAAGCGTAATTTGTGGCGGCTTGATTATTGCAACGCTTTTTTATGCCTTTCCAGATATTATATAGTCTGGTACCTCTGCCACCGTGCTTCAAAGCGTTGGCTTTGTTCCTTTGCGCGGCTTCTGGAGTAGCAGATATCTCGCGATTATAACAACCACAACTCGTGGTGCCTCCGCTTGTTAGGCTTTTGGCCATAATGGACTTTTGCCTTCCGCATGAGCATTCACAAAGCCATTTAGGCGCATGTTTGCCGCTTTTCGGATATATATAGTCTTCATCTCGTTCAATGACAGTCAAGCGGCCGAACTGCCTGCCAGTCAAATCCTCTAAGGTTCTCCACATCACCAAGCCTCCTATTTTTCTTTAAGCTGCTTTATTATATCATCAAGCTTATTATTATTCACGTTAATGCCACCAGAGAGGCTTAATTTGTCCTCGTACAGACCGTAACGTTTGCCAAGAAGCTCAGCTGCCTTCAAGCGGTCTTTGGCCCCTACCTGCTTATCCCTGAGCCTTTGTTCCCCATCTCCAACAAACATCGGGACCTCTTCGGACTCTTCCCCACGGAGAATGGCAGTCAGGAACCGCAGGACCTCATCCTGACCCGCGATCAGCGCTGATTCCTTCTCTGCCATGCGTGAGTCAATCGCACTTCGAATATCAAGTTTTGACAAGTTTTGTTGCCCGATTCTATTTGCGGTTTTCCGGGAATACCCCGCTCTTATCGCCGCTGCTGTGGCGTTCAAATCAATCAGGTATTCATCGACGAACCGCTTTTGTTTGTCCGTCAGTTTCATGTTTATCCTCCAGCGCCTTCCTGCCGCAAGCTTTGCAGTACCCCAGGCGTTCCTTGCCATGGGTCACAATAATCGATACCGCTTTGTCGCATCCCGGTGTGGCGCAAATTTTTAATTTCTTTTGCATAATTCATCCCACGAAAAAACCGCCCGATAAGGCGGCCTTTCCTGCATTAATATATTTTTTGTCAGTTCTCTATGCTAACATATTACCACACTTTTTCTGCGATTTTGCACCATCTTTTGTTTTTTACATCAACAGCAACCTTTCAGCTAAATATTTTATCATTCTAGCTTTCCAACGGCTGAAGGTATTCCGGCCTGTATAATCCGGATAAGGTGTCCGCTTGACTATTTTGTCCCGGATGTCCTGCCTGTATTCCACCGGGATGATGCTGAAGGCCTCATCCACAGCATTCAGCTTGATTGATAGAAGCGCCCGTTCGATTGCTTCACACTCCACCGCTTTGCCTGGGCATCTGGATCTAGGTTGGCCATCGGGGGGTGGCGGACTGGAATGCAGAAGACCTTCGTACTCTTCATGCAGCCTGTCGTACCCCCTAATGATTCTGATGCACTCGTCCCAAATGTCTTTCGGAACTGTGTACTGCTTTTCGCTCATAACGTCACTCTTACCCTTGGAACCTTTTCAAGCGTTTTTAGAGTCTTGTACTTGCCATACTGCCATGGCTCAAAGCCGGCAGCCTTGGCTTCATTCAGCACGTCTTCTACTGTGACTGTCTGCTTTTTTTCTTTTGGTTTGACTTCAGGCTTAAGGCTATTGATCCGCTTAAGCTCATACTTGCATTCCGGGCAAGTTTGCTCGTATCCAATTGGTTTGAATTCCGCTCCACAAAGCTTGCAGGTTCTGGTTTTGTGGAGCTTTGCTTCTTCTCGCATTTTCTTCTGGTATTCCTTTTGCAACTGGTACATCCGCTTCTTCTTGCATTCAGAGCTGCATGATTCCTGCTTCTGATGTTTTCTATCAACCTCAAACTCTTTTCCACAAACAATACAGGTCTTTGTCATCTTTTGAAATTCCTCCTGTCAAACAACCATGCCGGATCTAAATCGGCTGCTTGTACCGGTTCCAGCATTGCGGCTGATATGTAGAAACACACTCCGTTCAAACTGCATTTTTCGAGAAAATAATGATTTCCTGAATGGCATCTTTTGATTTTGAATATCCCGCTCTTGAAACGATCCATACGTGTCGAATCGTAATGCAGTCCCCCGTACATTTCCCCGTCCTCCAGATCGTCCCGGAACTTAACCAAGTCACCGACTTTGTAGGTATTTGTCATTTTGCTCTCCTCTCGAATTTTCGACACCATCCGCTTCCGTCGGGCTTGATGAACACGCGGCTCAACCAGCAATACGGATCCTGGTATGGGTTCTCTCTCCCGATCAAGTATGTGCATGCGGCACAGTGGCCGGGTATCTTACGCTTTTGTTTTGGCATCTGTCACCTCCAACGATTCGATCTCGATAACGATTCCGGGATACTTCTCAGACCACATCTTTTCAACTTGCTCGATGCATACCTGACTGTCATCCTTCCAGAACCCCAAATCAGTCATCACGTCCTTGAGTAGCTTCTGTAGGTTATCCAAGTCCGGCTTTGTCGACCGCCATGACCCTTCAGGATGTTTCAGCGAGTAGAATCTCCAACTGACCGATAACTTCAGCGGACCAGTCAAAATTTTAGCCGGAACATGTTTGCTGAAATGTGCCATCAACTTTGACCTGGCCGCTGCCAACTCCGGAGGCTCATAGAAAATAGGTTTGCCTTTCACAATGCGCACCTTCTTTTCCTGGTGTGTGCAGCAAGGCGGATCCATGGGAACGTAAAAGTTAATTGTTTTCATTTTTACTGCCTTCCATTATTTTACATTTGCGTTGAGAGGGAAAATTTCATTAAGTCACTGGTTAGGGGGAGGAGTCGTCGTGCGAGAGCTTACGCACGACTACTTACCCCCAGCGACGAGCGGGAGCGAGGGAAGAAAAAAGTTTTATATTTATATATATGTTTTTTTCTTCCCTCATGTTTTAGGGAAAATAACATGATTTTATGTTTTTTTCCATCCGCGCGTTTGAAACTGAGCAGGGAAGAAAATAACTTGATTTTATGTTTTTTTCTTCCCTCAAGGATTTGAGGGAAAAGGGAAATTTTATGTTTTTTTCCCTCACTTCTTTCGTACAAAGCCATCTTCAATCTTGTATCCGCCATGCTCCATCACCCAATTCCGTACTGTCTTTTTTGTCTTGTCCAGGTACTCGGATAGGGCTTCGATTGTCACTTGCTCTTCATCGAAAACGCACAGGTTGATTGCCGTCTCCAGCTCCATCTTCCGACTCAATTGTTTCTCTTCCTTCGGCTTTCTCGACTTGATCGCCTTCTTCCATGGCGGGGCTTCCCCCTCCGCATCAACGTCTTTTAGGACCCCGATTTCATCCACCTGATGCACCGGATGAGTGAACCAAATATTGATTGGGGACATCTTCGGAAACTCTCTAAATGTGCCCTCGATTCGCCAAGCGGTGAACGTATCGACATACTTTCCTTTGGCGGCGATTTTGCTTTGAAGGGCCCGAAATTTCGGTTCTGGAAGCATCGTGATGGCGTGTTTGAGCATCGCTTTCGATGAGCATAAATCATCTTGTGACACGCGGTCTTCCCATGCGGTTTTGCAGTTCTCCTCCAGGGCGTTGATGCATACTTGCACGCTCTCTTCGTTCGTCTTGTTTGTCAGCATCTCCTCGGTCACTTCAAGCTCGATCACATCGATGAGCGCGTCAGGATCCCGGGCGAATACACCTGATCCGGAAGCTCTATCCATGGAGCGTTTATGCCCCTGGTCACCCTTTGAATGATGATGGCAGTAGATGACTGCCGCCCCCAAATCGTTGCATACCTTGTCAAACTGGTTGCAGAAATTCGCCATTTGATCAGCGCTGTTTTCGTCGCCTGTGATGACCTTATAGATTGGGTCGATCATTATTGCTATGTAACCTTTTTTCGCGGCTCTGCGGATCAATTTCGGCGCCAGTTTGTCCATGGGGATGCTCTGGCCTCGAAGATTCCAAATGTCGATGTTTTGCAGATTCTCCGGAGCCCATGAGAGCACACGGTAGACATCCGCGAACCGGTGCAGGCATGACGCCTTGTCCAGTTCGAGATTCACATATAGAACCTTTCCCTTGGCGCAATTCCATGTGAGCCATTTTTTGCCCTCAGCGATGGCGATGCAAAGCTCGATGAGCATGTATGACTTGCCAGCCTTTGAGGGACCCGCAAGCAGCATTTTGTGCCCTTGTCTAAGCACTCCATCGATGAGAGGTGGAGACAGTTCCGGGAGGTTGTCCCAAACATCCGCCAGATTTTCAGAATCAGGCAGATTGTCGTTGATGGACTCTATCCATTCCTTCCATTCATGCCATGACTCCTTGCCGATGTTGGTATCCACCAGGTATTGTTTGTTACCGTTTCGAATGATGCCCGGCATACGGGAAAGCCTCGAAGGATTCCGGTTCTGGCTATCGACTTTGAGGCCGTTTTTCCTGCAAACGTTGTAAAGGTAATCGACTCTTTTTCGATACTCATCATAGTTTCCGGCATCCACACGAACAATGGCATGGAGACTCTTGCCGCCTGAATGAACCAGGCATGCAACGGGCAGCTCCAAATCTCTGATGATGGCATTTTGCTTTTCAATCTCCATCTCATCGGATTCCACCAGCGCGAAACGGTAGTCGGTGACGTTTTCGTTTTTAACACCTTTCCCATCCAGTGGATTGAATCGGATCCATGCGCCTGCCTGCTGATTGTAATCACCGATAATGGCGCCGATGTCCTTCTTGTTCTTATTGAGCAGTTGAATCAGTTCACCAGCTGTGCGGTCATAGTTGCCTTTATTTGGTAGGAATTTACCGTCCTTCTCCCATGTTCCGGTAACATAACCGACGTTTTCAGATGCTTCAAATAGTGTCTCTAGGTATTTGATAAGCTGATCTGCCGGCTTCCATGAATCCGGTTCGGCAACTTCCTTGTCTTCAACCCATGCAGGATTGATAACCTCCAAATCGTCCCGGTCCGCAATGACATCATCCCAGTCAATTTCACGGTCCTCAGTATAATAAGAAGGCTCCCATCCATGTTCCTTGGCATACTGGACGATGGTTCCGGCCGTAACCTTGGCATCAAATCCACCACTGAAAGAGTCCCATTTCTTATCGCATTCTCCGGCATGGTATCTTCCAATGTCCCTACGGCTCCAGGCATCCCAGACATCGACTCCAAACCCCTCTTCTTTGAGGGCCATGCCCACGTTCACCCATTGCTGGTAATCAAGCATTGATGGGTCAATGTATTCGAGGGCTTCTGAAATATTTGATTTTCCTAATTGCTGGTCCATGCGTTAAACCCCCATGATGTTTCTAGTTTAGGTTGATGCGGTTCCGGTGTGTATGTTTGCGGTGAGATCCCTCTTGGAGTTATCCAGCCATTTGATGCTATGCGGTCAATTAGATTCTTGGCACTTTGGAAGTCCCACGTGCCTACATGCTGAAACCCCTTGCTTTCCAGAAATCGAATCTGTTTGGGTGTGGTGAGGCCCTCACTTCTACGAGCGTTCAGGCGGTCAAGTAGCTTAGTAGCCTTGCCTGCAGAATCAACTTCATCGGGGAAGATTCCCATTTTCTCAAGCGATGCAAGCTGGGCCGCTGATGGCGGCATCATCTCCCAACCAAAGCTTGGCGTATAGCTCGCAAGATCTTCAGCCTGAATCGACATCTCGAATTGGAGGGGATCCACGAGTTTTCGCTTACGATGTTTCATCTCCGATAGCTGTTTGGCCAAGGCCATTTCACGCTGTGCCACCACATCCGACTCGGCTTGCGTTTCAGCTTCTTCGATATCTACCGGGCAGCCTGCCACCTGGATGTTCTCGGTCATCTTCTTGGCTACGTCTTCCGATTCACAAATCAGATGTGCCGGATGGCAGAGTTCATGGCGCTCGGTGTGCCATAGAAAATCGAGGAGCAGAAGGTTTTCCTTCCCCGGACTTAATCGGGTACCACGTCCCACCATCTGAGCATAAAGGCTGCGAATCTTCGTCGGCCGAAGTACAACGATGCAATCAACTGTCGGACAGTCCCATCCTTCCGTGAGAAGCATAGAGTTGCATAGAACGTCATATTCTCCGGCATCAAATGCCGATAGTACTTCCGCTCTGTCTTTGCTCTCACCATTTACTTCAGCTGCACGGATGCCCTTTGAAACGAGGATGTCCCGGAACTTTTGGCTAGTTTTGATCAGTGGTAGAAACACCACCGACTTACGCCCTTTACATGTGACCGCCATTTCATCCGCGATCTGTTCCAAATATGGTTCCAGCGCATTGCCCAGATCCGCGGTTTTGAAATCTCCGGCCTGAATAGAAACGCTTGTGAGGTCAAGTTTCAACGGAATCGTCTGCGCTTTGATAGGGCAGAGGTATCCGTCCTTGATAGCTTTGGGGAGTGTGTATTCATATGCCAGGCTGTCAAAAACTTGCCCCAAGTTCTTCATGTCACCCCTGTCCGGGGTTGCTGTAACGCCCAGCACTTTGGCATCGCTGAAATGATCTAAAACACGCATATAACTATCTGATACGACGTGGTGCGCTTCATCAACGATAATTTTGTTGAAGTAGTTCTTTGGGAAAGTTGCCAAACGCTTCGGCCTCATCAGGCTCTGTACGCTTCCAACAACCACTCGGAAGAAACTACCGATGCAGGTATCCTCTGCTTTTTCGACTGCACAACCAAGTCCTGTGGCTTGCCGCAGTTTATCAGCAGCCTGATCGAGGAGCTCCCCCCGGTGAGCCAGGATTAATATCCTGTCACCGGAGGCAACACACTCTTCAGCCAGTTTGGAAAAAACGATTGTCTTTCCCGTACCGGTAGGCAGTACAAGCAGTGTCTTTTGCACTCCCCCATTCCATTCACCAAGAATGGCATCTTTCGCCTGCTCCTGGTATGGCCTGAGTTGCATTAGAACTCGCCCTTCTGGAACCCTGCAGCCGGGGCTTGCTGCGGAGTTAATTGTTCTTTTTCGTAGAACTTTTTGATGTCGTTGAAATCATTTCCGTTCTTTGATTTTTTGACGTCAATTTTGCAGCGACCGGTTGATCCTGTGAATGTCTGCCAGTTCACCTTTGTCGGTTCGCCCTTCTTCTTTTGCCCGATGCTCTTTAAAAATGTGCTCAGCATTCCTTCTGTCTTTGTATGGAAGAACAGGTTGTGTCTCATGGTCACGTAGCCATCCGGAGCTTGTGGATATTTGATTCTCAGTTGCACGATAAGCTTACCGCAGGGTGGCAATTTTTCAGAGCCTTCATGTCTTGCTCTTTCATAGTCTGCAATCACAAATTCATAGTCTCCTGGGGGGAGTAGAATGAAATCGCTTTCCTTTTCAATCACATCATCAAACCCAAGTTCATGATCATCAAACGTTCCCACTTCTTTTGTTGTTGTTTCTTCAAATCCTGACATTTTTTCTTTCCTCCTAGAATGTAATATCTTCTATCCGTTTATCAGTAATAGCTTCTTTGACTTGCGTCCAGGCACCGACCAGCACACCGGCGATGAATTCATCGGCGTAGTTTTCAATTGGGGTGTTGAGCGGATAATATTTTTTCTCGTGGACCGCCGCCTGGATTTCCTCTCTTGTCACTTCCCATTCATCCATCAAGGCGTAAAGTTGCTCCAGTGGTGTCTTTGACGTGACGAATGTTTTATTAGATGTTGAGGGCTGTTTCTCTTCGGCTTTTGGGGTAGGTTCTTCATCAACCTGAGGAGCGGGCGCTTCTTCAACCGACACTGGAACGCCCAGAACTTCTTCTGCTTTGGCCGCTATTTGTTCTGCGGTTGCGCCTGAAGATTGGGCCTGGTCTGATGGGAACAGGGGGATCACATGCGCAATTGAGGCAAATCTGAAATCCAGCTCTTCCGGGAGACCCTCCCGGTTCTTTGCATCCCAACATGGATGGTGCGAAGTGTATATGACGCGTTGTCCGCCACGGGCTTTGGCCTTTTTCCCCTCTGATTTCTCGTCTTTGACAACCAATGTCTTGTAATTGGCAAAGAGCAAGAGCGAGGCCCATTCCTTTAGCATTGGTGATGTCTTTTTTTCGAGTTTGAGTTCCCATCGGTCATATGCGCCCGACTCATCCGGCTGCTCAAACTTCCGCATAATCGCGTGAGCGGTCAAAACCACATTGATGCCGCGGTCCGTCAGATCACTCAGAGCATTGAGCATGCGGCCGAATTCCTCGGCCAAGTAAACGTAGCCTTTGCCATATCCAAAGTCTTCGATGCCGGCTTTGTCATATTTGCCGCAAACGTACTGTATGCAAAGCTTTTCAGCCCAGTCCGCGGTATCGATGATGAGTGTTCTGCAAATGGATGGATTCTGACGTACATAATTCACGTCATCCACTAACATCGCCCAGCTCGTTGGATTTGGAAGTCTCGCCACATCAAGCGATTCCGTGGATCCTTCCGTATCGATGAACAAGGGGCTTGGAAATTGCGATGCAAACGTTGACTTTCCGATTCCTTCCGGGCCATACACGCAGACACGTTGAGGTTTAATTATCTTTCCCTTAGTGATTTCCATTGTCTCCTCCTTTACTCTTCAATCTCTGCATATGCCAGGGCAAAACCAATTAACAGACATGCAATCTTGCTGATTGGTTGATTCGATTCGTCGGCTAGGACCTTAACCGCTGCATGTAATTCGGTAGAAACTTTCAAAGGTTTCATGTAGTCCTCATTGCTGAATGTTTCTTTTTTGATGATTAATTTATCCATTAGAATGTTCCTTTCTCAAATTTTGGTGTTTCTCTATCTGGGGAAACCGAGTATCCATCTTCTATAATGATGGAGCATTCGGAACCAGAGGATACCCGAGTGGCAATAACTTGTAGCCCTTCGCCTTCAAGCCAGGCGCCGAACTCTTTCATGGTCTGCAGGTCCATCTGTTCCAATTTGTCCAACAATACAAAGCCGCAATTGGGGTTCAGCTTTCGAACGATGGCCACCGCCACTCTCAGTTGATCCGAGCTACTTAGGCAATCCCATTTTTGACCCTTATAGACCAGCTCTCCATCCTCAACCGACAACTCGGCAAGGGGCAAGTTCGCACCCGTCAGGAGCTCGATCTTGGCCTTCCTGACTGACTCGATGGAATCTGTCAAGGCTTCATACCTGTTGAGGTATTCTTGTGCGTCTTGATCCGCTTTTTCACGTTCCATGTTGCTTCTGATTTTGTTGTTGATGTCCTCAACAGAGGCGATGTTCGCTTCAAGCTCTTCCGTTGATTCGTCATGAAGATCTTGGGCTGATTTTTTTGCGATATCCAAGTCTGCTAGAATCTGTTTCTGCTTAGCCAAAATTTGATCAAGTTGTTCCTGAATATTTGCAGCCTGCGTTAGAAGAGAATTAACCTGTGCTCTCTTTTTCTGGTTTTCTCCATTTTGGGCTAGGATGGCTTGCTGCTGTTGGATTAGTTCAGAAACCGAGATAAGCTCCTTGGGGGCATCTGAGAAAAACTCCATTTCAGCAGCATGTTTTTGTTTCTGATCCGCGATTTGCCCCATGGTTCGGCGCTGGTTATAGAGGTCTTGCTCTTCTCGTTCCAGCTCGTACAATTTGTCCCCAACTCCGATAATCTGCAAAAGCGTTTTTCCCTTATCCTTGCTGTTTGATTCCATGAACTTTGGAAGGTCTAAGGCCAATTCCGCGATGAACTCGTCAAGCAACTGCTGGCCATTTCGATTCCCAGAAGGATCGATAACCTTCAAGTCCGAGTTTTTCCCGTCTCTTCGAACCACAAGGCCATTTGACAAAGTGGCGTTGATGATGGGCGGTGTGATGCTGTCTTCCCGTTTGGGTTCCGACGGTTTGAACTTGTTCCCACCAAGGACCCAGGCAATGGAATCCAGGACTGATGTTTTCCCCTGGTTGTTGCGCCCCCCGATGATGGTGAGACCGTTTTGGGAAGGCTCTAGCTGCACGGCCTTCACTCTTTTGACGTTCTCGATTTCTAGCTTGTTGATTTTTACTGTCATTTCTTACCTCCTTGACAATTTGTTCGATAAGGCGCACAATATAATTGCTTAATTGCATGGGCGCCTTCGGGTGCTTTTTGCTTTATTTTCTTGGATTCATTTCATCCGTTCCGATCCCATGTTCTACAAACTGTTCCATTAGCCTCATAATTGGCACTGGATCTGTTGATTGGCCAAAGAATCTTGAGACGAATTTCCCCAGGGATACACAATCCTCCCTATCGAGTTCAATTGAAATCTTTTCACTCATGCTATTCCCCTTCCTTTTCTGCTTGCTCCAAGAGTTTGATCAGCTCTTCCGCACCGCCCCGGTTATTCACATAACCGCCCTCATACTCGCGATTGCCGGAGTGATCAACTGCGGCGGTATCTTTCAGCCGATAGACGCGGTACATGGTTTTCTCATTGATTCTGTTTGATTCGATTTTCCATTTTCCTTTCATTGTTCATCCTCCTATTTTCGGGGTCATCATACACCCGTTTTGCCGTGCAATGTGTGCAATTTTCAACACATTTTCAACCTCGCCTACTAACTCAAACTAACTCATAATAATGCGTGATAAAACATTATTCGCCATTGAATATTTCCATTTTTCAGACAATTTGTTTTTAGCTATTTGCCGCTCACCTCGTAGATTTTCACCTGCTTTACTCCATGCTCCAAGGCTTCCTCATGGTTCGCGTAGCAGACATCGATTTGATATGTTCCGTAAGTTGTTTTTCCAGCAAAGCCGCCGGTGTCTTCCGCGATGCCGTAGATTATCGAGTTGTCCGGATAGACGATTTTCAGCTTGGTCCCGTAAGGTATCACTCTTGGATCCACCGCGATGGTCACCCATTTGTTACCGACCGGTTTACACTTGGAGCCTGTTGATGTGGTTCCGTCTGTTCCGCATATCGGACACCCACCCCCGAATCCGGCGCAGTAAGCGGTCGCCTCGAATGATCCGATGAGCTCGTCGGCGGTCACTTCCTTTTGGATTTCATCGACCGTCTTTTGGAGTTGCTCGCTGGCCATCATGCCTTGGTTCAGCATTTCGCCTTGGTTCTCTTGGCCTTGGATCAGAAAGGTGATTCCCACCAGCACAACGATGATCAGCATCAGGATAAGGGATAAAAGGAACCGGCCTTCCCGGCTGATTGCTACGTTTTCACGTAGGATCCGTTTCGGTTGTTTCATTCAGCACCTCCTCAATGACCGATGTTCTTCAAGAACTCTTTGGCTGCAGCTACGGTTGTGTAGTAATGCTCGCCCATTTTGATTGCTGGGAATCTTTCGTCTTTGAATAGGTCTCGAATCTTGTCAATTCCGATTTCCGGTGCAAACAGTTCTTTGTACTGTTTTGGGTTGATCATTTGATAATCGTCCGTGATCACGGTCATCCACCTCCTTTCTGATTCTTTTAAGTTCCTTCTCGGCCCCTTCCAGAATGGTTTCCATTTGTTCTTCCATGACCCAATTTGCTGACTTTTGCATCTCTATCCCTCACTCAAGGATGTTTTGTGATATAATTTCTCCAGTATCTGAATATTGGAGGTGTCTTATGTCTGCTTTTACTGCGTCTGATTGGGTTTATTTTGCCCTTGCTGTGGGTTCGTTTCTTCTTGCCGGTCTTTCCATCGTATTTGTTGTTATTACCGTTAGACAAAACAACCGAATGATTAAAGCTTCAACACGGGCTTATGTGAATGTACAAATTGTTACTTCTTACGATCACGCCTGGTTCCTTTGGAAAAATTATGGTAATTCAGCAGCTGTTATAACCTCATTCAAAGTTGATGTCGATTTGTCAAAATGCGCCTTTACTGAACAACACACCCCCTTTGAGAATGCCGTCGGAACGCATTTGGCGCCGCACGAGTCGATTCTATCGGCATTTATAGGGCCACTGTTGTTTTCATCAGAAAAAGAAATTACTTTTGAAATTGGATATAAATGTAACGTTGGTGAATATTTGGAGAAAACAACCATTAATCTTCAGTCAATCACAGATCATTTTGCAACTCGCCGGACCGTAAACACGAAGAACGTCGATATTGAAACCGTGAAGGCCCTTCAAGATATTCACGAACAGCTGTTAAAAATCTAAACTCTTATATTTGACAAGCTGCTTGGTGTCTTCTAAAATATCTTCAATGATTTGCGCAATCCGATACTTGGGTTCTAGTTCTTTACCTATTAGTACCAGTATTTTTTCCGCAATCTCTTTTCGATCATCCTCAGCAAATATAAGACCGGGGCCATATTCAATAAACATCATCCTCTACTCACCTCCTTCCGATTCTCCGGGTGCGGCTTCTCTAATTAAATTAGAGTTTGAGCCAAAAAAAATATTCGAGTACGATACGCCAACAATATCAGCAAAGTCTTTGCCCTGATCAATTGACATACTGCCCGGATTTTTCTCGAATTTCTGATAGGTTGTTACATGAATGCCCATTTTATAAGCGATTTCTTGCTGTGTCGCTCCGATTCCAATGCGTGCTTGCTTAACTGTAATCTGCATTATATTTCCTCCTTTCAGTTGCGGATTAGTTTTGATAGGCTTATATTACTCTAATTAAAATAGAGTGTCAATGGGCAAATTCTATTTTATATAGATATTTTTAAGTTTTTTGTTGCTTTTTTTCTATTTTAATTGTATGATAGCGGTAAAGTTACAATGCTCTTATTGTCTAAAGGCAAGGGGAAACAATATGGGAGTACCAGAAAACATAAAAAGGTTAAGAGAAAAAGCAAATATGACTCAGGCGGATTTCGGTAGAATCGCCGGGGTTACTGACAAGGCGGTATCGTCTTGGGAGCAAGGTACGGCAGAACCGCGTATGGGAGCTGTTCAGAAAATTGCCGATTATTTCGGTTTGAAAAAATCCGATGTTATCGATGATGCGTCTTCGGCTGATATCGAACTCCAAGATCTCCAAGAGCAACTCCATAAGACGCCTGGCATGCGTACCCTCTTCTCCCTTGCAAAGGACGCCACACCTGAAGATTTGAAGCTTGTCGAGGACATGCTGAAAAGAATGAAAAAAGACAGTGGATTTGAGGATTAGTGTGCTACTTATCGTAGGACATAAAGAATAGAATAGCCCCGCAACGTATTAATTGGGGGCTGTAATGGATAACGTATTTGTAAGATTAAAAGATTTGCCTGATGGGGTGAAGGGTTTTGTGGCGCTGGATCCAAACGGAGATTACAACGTATACATCAATAAGGATTTGAGCCAGGAACAACAAATGGCTACGTTGGCACACGAAGTGCTGCACATAGATAATAACCATCTGCGGGTAATGTTGCCGGCGTGGTTGTGTGAAAAAGAAACCGTATAGGAGAATGGGGAAAATGAAAAAAGTATTTGCGCTACTATTAATTATTGTACTTGTTATTGGATTGGCTGGATGCGGTAACACACAGTCCAGTGGTGAGTCTGCTACTAAAGATACACCCACCATCGAGAGATCAATAGATGCGGTTGCAGAAGCTCTCGGGTTTGAAAACGGGGATGATGTTTATTACAGCATGATTGGTGCCATCGATGGTAAACAATATGTCAGTAATGATAAAGAATACGAGATTTATCAGTACGAATTGAAGTCTTCAGAATATCAAAAAATAGTGGATGGCAAAACAACCAATGGGATTGCTTTTACTGCTTACAATAACGGCTTTGCACTGCTGTGTTTTGATAAAGACGACAAAAAAACTGTTTCAACATTTGAAGGACTCAACATAGGGGATTAGCCTCTACAGATTTGAGTGTCTACGTTGGCACACGAAGTGCTGCACATAGACAACAACCATCTGCGGATTGAAATTCCCGAGTGGCTGTGCGAAAAGGGAATTGACTAAAATCACTCAAAACCAGTACTATTTCGTCAAAATATAGAATAAAACGGCAATTTGGCATGAAAAAACATTCGCATTGTGCGAAGGAGTTTTGCAAAAAAGTGTTTACAAACTAGGTTACCGGTGGTATTATTACCTAACAGAGAAGAGTTCTTCTCCTTGAATATGGAACGTACGCCGGAAGCCTTAGGGCCCGGCGTCTTTATTTTTTGGAAAGGGATAATCATGGCAGAGGATAAAGAATTTCGTACTCACGATCAACTCATTGACAAACTGATAAATGAGCGAAAAATGACAATAACAAATCGTAACAAAGCAAAGAAAATGCTTGAGCGAGAAGGGTATTATAATTTGATAAATGGTTACAAAGACCCCTTCTTATCAGCACAGTCTCAATGCGAAGAATTTCTTCCGGGAACTAAAATGGAAGAATTATTGGCCGTATATACATTTGACCGGGAACTGCGTCAGACAATACTCAAACGCCTTTTACACATCGAGACGCATGTAAAAAGCTTAATCGCTTATCGTTTTTCAGAACAATATGGACATGACAATTATCTAAAATATATAAACTTCGATACCTCAGATAGAAATCTTTATGAGAAAACGATTAAGCTAATCGCACACATACAACGCCAAGTGGCTGATCGTGCTTTCGACCCTTGCATTGCGCATTATCTTGGTAAATATGCTTACATTCCGCTCTGGGTGTTGAACAGTGTTTTGACCTTTGGAACCATAAGTAAATACTACAGTGTCTTGAAACCACAAGACAAAATGAGCGTAGCAAAGTCGATGCAACTAATGTCTGAAGATCTCGAGAACATATTGCTTGTATTGTCTTCTGCCAGAAATATGTGCGCCCACGGGAATCGACTTTTTTGTTATCGGAGCAAGCGCCCTTTGATTGACCTGCCAATACATAAAAAAATGAAAATACCAATGAATGCGTCTGGTAAGGAGTATCAATATGGTAAAAGGGATTTATTTTCAGTTATTATAGCGATGAAAATGACTCTACCAAAAAAAGAATTCGAAAACATGACAGACAATATTCATTATCATTATAAAAAAATGAACAAGGAGCTTTCAACAATTTCCGGAACCAGCATTTTGGACATTATGGGGTTTCCTCATGATTGGTTAAAACAAATAAACACAATATAGCAAAAAACCAAAACGCCCCTGTTACCGCAGGGGCGCCTGGACTGCAACCGTCCGGAGACGACCACAGATGCACGACATTATAGTAGCATCTCCGGGCCCCAAAGTCAATTTGACGGGGTCTTTTTGTACCCCAAATGTCAGGAGGAGGTACTAATATGCCTAAAAAACGCGCAAACGGAGAAGGTTCCATCCGTCAGAAGAAGAGTGGTATATGGGAAGGTCGCGTGACCCTCGCTGATGCCCTGGGGAACAAACAGCGGCCATCATTTTACGGTGAGACCCGGAAATCCGTTCGTAAGCAAATAACTGAAGCACAAAACCAAAGTGACCGGGGAACCTACATGAATAGCAGTTACACGCTCTGGCAGTGGTTAATGGTATGGCTGTGGTCTATAAAGGATGCAGAGGTAGACAAGAAGCAGCTGAGCCCTAAAACCTTTGATGGGTACCATGACAGCATCTATAATCATATCAAGGGCGCGACGATGTGCGATATGAAAATACCAGATATCAGGAAGATCCATGTGCAAGGATGGGTAGACGCAAAAGTGAAAGATGGTGTAAAACCATATGCCATGAAGCAAGCTTATGGGGTTATCCGAAATGCCATGAATGGAGCGGTTACAGAGGAAGTAATTGCCTTCAATCACATATCTAAGATTCGTTTACCCAAACCACCTCATAATGAGGTCGAAGTATTTAGTCGTGAAGATCAGGCAAGTTTTCTTTCCGCTATCTCCGGGGATCGTCTGGAAGCCATGTACATATTGGCTCTGACCGGTGGATACCGTGAGGGAGAATTACCGGCACTCAATTGGGATGATTTTGATCTGAAGGCGGAGACAGTAAAAATAGACAAGGCCGTGGTTCGGATTTCCATCTATGAAAACCAGGAAAAGGTTGGCACAAAACTGATCATAAAAGACAACCCCAAAACTGCAGCTGGTATCCGGACAAATCCGCTGCATCCTCTCGCTGTTGCCGCGCTAAAGAGACACCGGGCGCATCAGCTTAAAGAGAAGATGAAATACCGAAAGCTATACCAGGATAACAACCTAGTCTTCTGTAATGAAATAGGCCAGCTCTATGATCCAAAATCATTTTACATTGCCTTTGCCAAGGTTCTCAAGCGAAATGGTCTGAACCACATCAAGTTCCATGCTCTTCGACATACCTTTGCCACTCGGGCCCTGGAAGCAGGAATTCAGACTAAAAGCTTACAGGACTTACTCGGCCATGAGACGCCTGAAATGTCCGAGAAATATATGCACTTCCTGGATGATTTTAAGAAAGAAGAGATGGCACGGCTAGATGGTTCATTTACCAAACAACTGAGTTGACCGTACCCCTACCCGTACCCCAACCCAATAAGTTTTATCAAGTTCCAATAAATCAAGATGGCGATGTTACCCCTTGTATTTTGGGCGATTCAAGGGGTAACGCATCCAAACAAAAGCCCATAAAATAGGTTTTGAAGTTCTCTTAATCAGGGTGTCCAGGGTTCGAACCCCTGATGGTGTACCAAAAATAAATCGTTGAAATATCAATGCGTTCAACGATTTTTTTATTGCGATTTTGCATGTTTTATGTGAATTAATTCCGTTATATTTCGTCATTTTCCTGCATGTTTCCAGGAATTTTATAAGGAAAATTTGAGGCTAAGGTGATATAGCAGCACCAGCAATGAGGCCCACAACTGCAACAAGGATATATGCTTTCAAAAATAAGCAAAAAGAACCCGAATTGGGTTCTCTTTGCGTTTAAATTGTCTCGGTCGATCATTTGCCATCAACCAGTTTTTCGTAATCGGATATTTTTGTTGTTAGCGCATCAATATTTTGACTATCGGGTTTAGCTTCAGCTTGGCTGGCTTTATCAAGTGCAGTTCTAACATCAGCAGGCGAGATTTCTTTTTCTAACCACATCGATGCAGGATTTTTCTCAAACCACTCAAGTGTATATGCTTGATTTTTATGCAAAACAGCATATGGAGTTATAAAGTGTTCAAGAATTTTGTTCATATCCCCCGAGTACAACAAGTCTATTTCCTCTTGGCTAAATGGTGCAAACTCTTCACCGGCACTCCAGTTTGCTTCTTCGAAGGCTTTTTTTGTTATCGCAAATTCGTTGATAAAGCTTAAGATTGTGTAATAATTTTCCGAGCTCATCAAATTTTCCGAAGATTTGTGGCTTTCAAGATAATCAACTTTCGCTTTCCACTGTTCTTCGCTGATAAGATCGCTGAATAATGAGCTGATTCCGCCAAATGAAGTGTTAGGATTGTATAAAGTGTTCCAAACGGTTTGTTCGCCACCGTATACATTTTGATCGTCGTCGTTTTGGGCTGATGTGTTTCCACATGCAGATAACGCAATAATTATCATTGACATCAGAACAAACAGTATGCATTTTTTCATATCCCTAGCTCCTTTCTAATTATAAGTTGAAGTATCCCCAGAGAATGATACTCCCGGAAATAGTTTTTGTGGATTTTCTGCTCCGCTCGGATTGTTATATTCCGAACTCGTTCCATCGCTGATAACGGCAAAATGCAAATGTGGACCCGTCGAATCACCAGTTGTCCCAACATAGCCAACAATTGCGCCTTCACTAACACTATCTCCAACATCATATGAGGAAGTAGCGTTCATATGTTTACACGAGTAGCGAAGCAGGTATCCACTTGTTGGATCATAAGATGATGACGTTCGAATAACTATGAAATTCCCTTCCGATGAACGGTATTCACTAATCATGACAACGCCACTGCTTGGTGCATGAATAGCCCTCCCATTAATACTTGTGCCGTGACCAACAATATCGATTCCATAGTGTGTCGGACGCGTTGGTAGTTTATAACCTGAAGATATATAATCATAGTACGAAGAGCTGACAAACATATATGACCAACCAAGCTTAGCATAATTCAGCCAGGAGGAGTCTGTTTTTACGAAAACCCATTTACTGTACTCCGCCCCGCCATTCATATGCTGATCCACATCATAATCCGGGTGATCCGAGCAAACTTTCATCCCTCTGCTTAAGTAACTTGCCTGAACAGATAAACGGAAGGTTCCAGCGTCGCTCTGATCTCTAACAATATACCACTCACAATCGTTCGCTATATTATCCGGATCTGAACCAGTCCCTGTTGTATAGACTGTTATGTTCTGCCCTGATTCATCAGCTGCAGGGTAAGGCGGATCATCACCATGTGTGCCACTTACATGCAGCGCCAATGTTGTACTATAATTTGGTCTTAGGACGTACCGACCATTGCCAAGATAGGTTACATCCCACTTTTGGTTATTCCCCCCAGTATATGGGCTGCAATTGACATTTGTATCGTTTGCCGTTCCCGATCCATATACGGTTAAGAACTCCCCTGTATCATAATTTTGTATGTAATACTCATCTGATGATAATGTATTAGTCATGCTCCCAGTTTGAAGAACTAATAGCCAATATTCGTACTCACTGCCACTTGTTTCAGTGCTAACATACACAGACCCAGACGAATTGCATGTTAGGACGAGATTTGGATTAGATTTCAAACGAATAATATAATGTTGCCCATCCGGCACGTAGTCCAAAACCCAAAGTTGGCAATCGTCTGCAGCCGCGAGTTGGCTATAAATCTCGACATTCGCACCACTTTGTAACGGAGTCTTGACATCAAGTACCTTGGTGCTTGATGTGTATAAATATAGACGATAAGCATCATTCGAACTGTCATACTCCATTCGCCATTCTTGCTCTTCGCTACTGTCTTGAACCTCAGCATTCACATCAGTATAGTTGGCTGGATTTGGAGCTGCCCCCGTAGAATTCAGGTAAAGATTTGTTGCTTTGCACTTTAGTTCATACCTAAACCCGTCTGAGACGCCTGCTTGCTCTGCTGGGTTTGAAGTTGCTGTATAAGTTTCTCCATACGCTGGTACCAGATTAATCGAAAGCAAAAACAAGATAGTCAAAATTGCAATTCCAATTTTTCTTTTCTTCCTCATTTTGTTACCTCCTAATATTTTACCTAATCTTATAAAACCTCCTTTCGTCTGAATTTTCACACTATTATTGTAGCACATAATTGGCATCGTGCACGCTATATGGCGAAACTCGTATGTCTACATGGTGAAACTCGTCTTTTTTTGTCGTTTTCACACAGTTTAGGATAAAAAAAGAAGCTCTGAAGAGCCTCTCATGGTGCTTTAGCTTGCGAAAGATTGCAGCGTTAATATCTTTGGAATAACATCCGCATAGAAATCAAGCTCAAACGGGATACTGAGGTTTTGAATCGAGCCATCACTTAATTTTTTGCTAAACTCAAAAACGTTTACCCCAGTGATTGATCTATCTTTTTTATCATAAAAAACCCATACACCGCTATCAAATTCACGCCCTATCGATCTCGGTGATGCTTGAAGCGTGACATATAAAATGTCACATTCCCTGTCATAATCAACATGTATTACTTGTTTCTTTTCCATTTTACTCCACCTGCATCATTTGAAACGTTAAAGCCCGTCCATGAAGATGCTACTCTTCCAACTGGATCGTCGTCTGAAGGCATAAACACTGAGGCGTGTGCATAAACAACTTCTGAAATGTCGGGATCCAGATACTCTCGAATATAAATTTCCTTCTCGGGTTCTTTCTTATGTTCGTAAATAGCGTCCGGATAATTAATGGTATCGTGCAAATCCTCTAAGGTTATCTCAGCGTCGTGTTTGGATTGAATGTGCGCCCATCGCTCTTCGGTGCATATCACCGTGTAGCCTTCGCGACTCCAAACTTCTAAAACTGGACTGCGTCGAAAAACGAGCACTGGGTAATGTAATTTCATATGCATAGAAAGGGAGATTACAAATGCCAAGCAATAACTCGAAGTACACAGAAGAAATGAGAACCCAAACAGCGGAGTTCATCAT
>Ga0183100_1000220_pt1 | contig 65304 bp, 59 predicted proteins | sample Biomet2_FD_127789 | JGI IMG/M metagenome (GOLD analysis project Ga0183100, IMG submission 127789) | Microbial communities from bioreactor (seeded with anoxic lake sediment) at LBNL, California, USA - Biofuel metagenome 2 | ecosystem: Engineered > Bioreactor > Anaerobic > Unclassified ...
GGCAAACCTACTACTATCTTACATCGGAGGTATTGTTTTTTCTACTCATAGCTAAAAGCTTTCCGGAACCACCGGTCTAACCGGTGGTATTCTAAATACAATAAAAGGTGACTATGAAATCATAGCCACCAAAATATAACGAACATAAATAAATATAAAATTTATTACAATCATATTTTGGCAGCCTGACGATCATAGAAAATAAACTTTCCCTTAGACTCATGGTTTTGCGACCTTATTTTTCAATAAGTGTGCTATTATCATTTATAATTTACTCTTTTAATTATAGGGTATTCCAATATTTTTCGCCATAACTCTTTTCCAATTTTCGATAAAATTTGCACAATTATAAATTATATTATGATAAATTTGTAAAAATAATAAGCTATAGTAAATTTTAAACATTCAAATTTACTATAGCTTATTATACAAAATATCATTTTAATAACTATTTGACATTAGCTAAAATATTTAGTGCATCTTTAGGGAAATTATTACTCTGTGCCATTAATCCAATTGAAGAATTAACTAATAATTGACTTTTTGAATAATTCATCATTTCTTCTGCAATATCTGCATCCCCAATTCTACTTTGAGCTGTTTGAATATTAGTATCTTTATTACTTAGATAATCAGCAGTTCCTTCTAATCTTTTTTGTATTGAACCATATTTGCTTCTTATCTTACTAACCATTTGAGTTGCCTTATCAACAGCTTCAAGAGATGCATCTACATTGCTCATATCCAAATCTCCAACCCCTAAATTTTCTGCACTAACATCAAAAAATGGTATTTCCATACTTTCATCATCCATTGTTCCGATAGCAGTTTTTATTGTTTTGATTGGATTTTCATTTAAACTCGATGATCCACTATTTACAGATAATTTTATTCCATTAAATTCTGTGTTATTTGCTAAATCATTTATATCTGACTTAATACTATCAATTTCATTTTGAATAATTTTTTTATCGTCAGCTGTTAAAGATCCAGATCCAGCACTAACTGTTAATTCCTTCATTCTAGCTAAATTATCATTAATTTCTTGAAGGGAACCATCAAAAGTTTGAATCATAGAGTTAGCGTCTTGAATATTTTTACTTGCTGCATCATTAGTTAATACTTGAATCTTCAAGGTCTCATTTTTTCCTATTTTGTTAGGATTATCCTTAGCAGAACTCAATTTACTTCCCGTGCTTATGTTATTTAATGCTTTAGCATTATCATCAATCCTACCTTTATACGTTTTATATATGCTCAGTGAAAACATATTATGAGTTAATCTCACTTTATAATCCCTCCTTGTTTTCTTTATTATTTATGATTTTACGATCTTGCACCTATAGTTGCACCTTTGCTTGTGTCTACAGCCATATGCCTACCTATACTTTATTGTCGTAAGTATAAACAATATCTTTAGCAATACACTTATGTTATTTTGTTATAAGTTATTATTATATCAAATCTTTCTTTCATAACTTCCTTATTAGGAATTTTAAGCTCACAATTTAATGTTCCTTCTATATTTTCTGTTTTAACTGCATTCAAATATCCACTCATAAGTAAAAAACTCCAGACATTTTCATTAGAATCCTCAACCTCTGCCATTACTATATTATCATCAACATTTTTTGTAATACTCTTTCCTTCTATAAGACATTCAAGTTCTAATTTCATAGATTGATTTCCTTTTACAAGTAACCTTTTAATCAAATCATTTGAACTACTGTTAATCCAATATGGCATAAAGCCTTCATTTCTTCGCTTTAAATAATTTAAAACAGACCATGGGTTATATATTATTGTACCGGCAAAAATATATCCATTATACCACTGTTTTATATTTTGAATATCCTCTATTGCACTATAATAATTAGATAATTTTTCAACATCTTCTTCAGTAAAGCCAAATTTATCATTAAAACTGTATCTTATAAGAGTGTTTACTTCTAAATTATTTAGTCCTGAAAAAATACTTTCCTTTGCAACTCTAAGTATCCCGGTTATCATTGCTTTTTCTAAATATATATTATCTTTAAGTTCTGCTGTTAACAAATTTCTTATAAAAACAATCATCTCGTTATAGTAGCCACGTATATATGCTTCTTGAATTGGCACATCATATTCATCTATAAATAGCATTACTTTTTTCCCATAATGCTTATTTAAGTAATACATTAAATCATTTATACTATTTTGCAATTCAGCTAAATTCATATCCTTATTTAGAATTTTTTTATACTTCCTCTTATCAATTTCTGTTAGCTTATCACTTTCTAATAAATACTCATATTCTCTATATAAATTAAATATTAGCACTATCATTTCATCTATAAAATCTTTATAATTTATATCCTTTTGATTTTTAAAAGTAATAAAAATAACTGGATGTTCTCCTTGAAGTTTCATTATTTCTTTTTCATTTTCTATTTTTAATCCCTTAAATAATTTTTTAGTTTCTTCTTTAGTATTTATATCAAAAAAGTATTTAAGCATACTTAAATTTAGAGTCTTACCAAATCACCTTGGCCTAGGCGTTAAAATAATCTTTGCTCCATTTTCTAAGAACTCTTTTATTAACAAACTTTTATCTACAAAATAATTATTTTCTTCTATTAATTCTTTAAAATCAGATGTTCCAATTTGTATACTTTTTTTGATTTAATTCACCTTCTCAGTTTTACTTTCATTATATATTATTATAGCCAGTTTTACTTACTTTCAAAAGAATTACTATTTATGTAGTATACAATGAAGATTTAAAAATGAAATAAGCAATACAAAAATATACTACTAAAATAAAATAAGCATCAGTAATTATTATATTGTCTACTGATACTCATTCACCTTCTATATTTTCATCAAAATAATCATTTTACTTTTTATTCCAAGTCACAGTTGCCCTAATTTTATTTTTGTTTAATTCTCTAATAAATTAGAGATACTAATAACTGCAATTATCTAATATAAAATTTGAGGTTTAAGAAATGAATGAGTATATTAACAAAACATATAATGTTACAGAAATAGAACAAAATATTATTATAGGAAGCCTTTTAGGTGATGGGAGTCTTGCACTATATGGCAGAAGTAAAAATGCTTACTATAGAGAGCATGGATGTAATGCACAAATACCATACAGATTATGGAAATGCGAAAAACTATGTAAATTAGATTTTCGCTTAAATACAAAATGTAAATACGCAAAATTATCTTCACATAGTAATATGTTTTTTACTGAGTTATACAATAAATTTTATATTAATGGTGTTAAAACAATTACTAAAGATAATATAAAATTACTTACTCATCCAATAGGTTTAGCTTGTTTTTACATGGATGATGGAACATTAGTTATAGATTCAGCAAAGCGTAAAGACAAATCAATTTATATCTTTCCACGAATATCTCTATATACTTTAAGTTTTTCTGAAATAGAGAATATTATTATAAAAGACCATTTAGAAAATACATTTGGTATTAAAACAAAGATTAAATATAGAAAAGACGGTAAAAAAACTATTCTTGAAATAAATAAGAAAGAGGATGTTATTGATTTTATCAATATTGTAAAACCTTATGTATCTGAAATTACCTGTATGAAATACAAAATTGATTTAAAAAGAAGATTTGAAGAAAAAAGATGTAGTCTTAAAGAACTTGGTTATATAAATATTAATTCTTGGAATGAAAATATCGTTGATAATTCTTATAGTAAAGATGATGAATTATTTATTTTAAAAGCAAAGAAAAATGGAATATCAACTAAACAAATTGCTGAAACTCTTAATCGATCTTATTGGGGTTTAGTAGATAAATTACGTAGAATAAATAAAAATTTAAAGTAGAAGATTAAAGATAGCGTTCTCTACGCTTTTAAGAACTTTAGTAAAGTGTGAAATAAGCCATTTACTTAAAAGAAGCATTGGTAACTATTATATAAGATACCAATGCTCATTCACTTATTTGTTCATTTTTAATTTTTCTGCTTTCTTCATCCAATGCTTTAATCTGTTCTGCCAAATTATTGATTTCAATATTTATAGCCTCAATTTCATATTCACTAAGATTTACCTCTTTAGCTACTTCTGCCATATTTCTCATTTTCACTAACTTTTCTTCAATGATATCTAACATTCTCATTCTATACTTTACCCATTGAAATTCTGATTTTAATTCTTGCTTTAGTTCTTCTCTTTCATCCATCTGTATTAGGCACTAACATCTATATGATTGTCCAGATTAGGGTCTACTGCAACATTCTTTATCATGTCTGTCATTTGTGTAGCAGTTTCTTTTCCAGTATCCATTGCCATTTTCATTACTGCTATGCCTGCTGATTGTTGTACTCTTGATTGACTCATTACCATTGATAATTCTCCTATATCCATATTTATCCCTCCAATATTTGTTTTTTAGCTTCAGTAATATAAATCACTTAAAATATCAAAGTATTTTCTCCTTCGACATAAAGCACCAGATATCAGGCTGCATTATCTAATTAATATAGTTAAATATGCTAATGTATCATATCCAGCTTCTTTTATTTTGCTATAAATTATATTAATAAAACTTTCACTATGCTCTAGTATTCTAGAAAAAGAATACAAGACATCTATAATATCTTCTTCTTTTAATAATTTATCATTTTTACTCCATCTAGCTATCAATAATGTCTTTATTACAGAATAACTCAATATTAATCTTACAATCTCTTTATTTAAATCTTTACTATATAATGCTTTCATATAGTTATTATATAAATTATAAACTATATAATTTTCTAAAATATACTCTTTTTCTTTAAAATACTCATTAAATTCTTTTTCTTTACTTTCTAGCAACTGCAATGTTTCGTTTTCACTCTTTCCAGTAACAAGAATATTAAAATCAACTAATAAACCAAAAAAAGTATTATTACTTATACCCACATTTGATCTTGCTTTAATGAACGTACTTATAAATAAAAGCTTAACTTTATCAACTCTTTTAATATTATCCAATAACTTTATTATTTGTGAATCAGTTATACTTTCTCTCAAACTATTAATTAAATTATCGGCTTGATCATATGCCGATGTATTAATTACATTTTGTATCTTTTCTTCAACTAATTTTATAAATAAAAGTCTTTTCCAGATTTCTATTTCCTTAAATTGAGCAACTTCAATTGATAATGATCTCGCTTCCCATAATAAATTATATAGTTTATTACTATATTTTTCTTCATTGATATATTCTTTTTCAGAATTAGTTAATATCTCATAATCCAAATTAAAACTAAATGATTTATTGAAACTACTAATAATTCTAGCAACCTCTGGACATGATAGTGTTAAATTCTTTTCACAAATCTCACCATATTTTTTTATTATTCTAGGATATATCTTACATGTATTACATAAATCATCCCCCCCTAAATTTATATATAAGTCACAAAGATTCCCTTCACTTAATAGAGGACATCTGTTATTATCCAATTTCATTTTTCCATATGATAAGTCACTTAATTTTTTTCTATTTCTTATAATATTCTTATTTAAAAATCTCCCAAAATCACCCTTGACCTTTTTGTATTTATTATAACTTTTTTTATCAATATGTACTGTCCAACCTATACAACAACTATCCTTACATTTGTCAGCAATACAGTTAAAATCATCATAATAAAATGGCTTTAGAATTTTCATATTTATTCTCCTCTTGTTTTATAGTTTTTATTTGTTAAAACACACAATCTCATCTCTATGATAACAAAACTTTTAGTAACAAAGTTATTACTAAAGCATATATGTAATTATCGTGTAAAGTGGTTTATTATTTATACTTTATGTTGAATTATAAAAAAACTATTTATCTTAACAGATATAATTTTTATATAATGACTTAATATTTACATTTTATCAAACTATATTTACCTTATAATGCTTCTAATCGTCATACTTAATTAAATTGTACCTTAATTCTATTCATAGCTGGTTTATAATCACCACACATACCATAATACTCCATAGCCTTTTCTCTAAAACCAAGCACTTCATATATAACCCCAATATTATAATAGGCATTATATGTGTTTGTTCCTTCTACCTTAGCATATGGAAATTTTGTGCACTCTAAGAAGCTTTCTACTGCTTTTTCAAATATTGCATTATTCATATATATTAATCCCATAAGAAAATGAAAGTCTGGAAGTCCTGAGTAAACCTGAAGACAGTTTTCTAAAATAAGAGCATCTGAGTATCTACCATTATTAATTAAAGAATATCCATAAGTTTCTACCAAATCTTCTACATATTCTAGTCTGAAATCTAATTCAAAAGTTAAAGCCTTTTCAAAATATAAAGCAGACGTTTTATATTCCTTTAACATATAATATGACTTACCTAGTTGAAAATAAAGATAAGGGTCTTCTGAATTATTTTTAACTGCTGCATCTAATAACTCTATATTTCTTTTAATTTTATCTGTTCTATTTAATACTTCCTTTGTATACCCCACATGATCTGCTATTATATCTACATTTTCTGTTTTATAAGTTTTATTATTTAAAGCTACAATCTGCTCATGAATTATTCCTTCGTAATGAAAATATTTTCTATTAAAAAGTCTATTTACTCTTTCTATATATTTCTTATTATCATTAGAATCGTCCATTATATTAATTCTCTGAATTCTACCAACTTTATTTTTACTTGAAAAATCATTTATAAATTTATTTAAATTATCTCTATTGAAATCTACGATAAACTCATCTGCATCTAACACAAGTATCCAATCATTTGAAGCTTTAGATATAGAGAAATTTCTCGCTTTTGAAAAATCGCTGCACCACTTAAAATCATAAATCTTATCTGTGAATTCTGATGCAATAGTCTTTGTATTATCACTAGAACCTGTATCTGCTATAATTATTTCATCCACAAAATTCACTAATTGGGATAGACAACTTTTAAGATTTTCCTCTTCATTTTTAACTATCATACATAAGCTTAACATATTTCACCTCAATAATTCTTTATTCTTCATGTTATTTATATATCACAAAGAAATTTCTATTATATATTTCTTATAACAATTTTATTGTATACCAATTTTATAGAAAATGCTTTCTATAAAAAGTCAGCACCAACAGCTATTGCTACAGCTATTGATGCTCATTCTAATATTTTCCCATCTTCTGTTGTTCTACTTTCTCCATCTAATGCTCTAACCTGTATTGCTAAATCATTTAGTTTAGAGTTTAGTGCTTCTATTTCTTCTGGAGTAAGACTTTCCTGCTCAGCCTGCTCCGCTAGCCACTTCATTTGCAGTAGCTTTTCCTCCATTGTATCCAGCATCTTAATTCTATACTGTACCAACTGAAGTTCTTCTTCCAATTCTTGCTTTAGTTCTTTTCTTTCATCCATCTGTATTAGACACTCACATCTATGTGACTACCTAAATTAGGGTCTACTGCAACATTCTTTATCATTTCTGTCATTTGAGTAGCATTTTCCTTACCTGTATCCATTGCCATCTTCATTACTCCTATACCGACTGCTGCCTGCGCATTTGCTTGACTCATTACCATTGATAGCATTGCTATATCCATATGATTACCTCCTACTATCTTTATTTGAAAAAAGAGCCAGAGTGTTCACCCTGACTCCTTAATATTACTATTTTTAATGAAGTTAAAAGCTATTCGCTTTTAACTAAGCGACTAACTGAAAATCAAAGATTTTAGTTATCTGCTTAAATTATCTTAATAATTGAAGAACTTGTTGAGGTTGTTGATTTGCTTGCGTTTCATCAATGACCTTTCAATCATTGCCAGACTATATCTTCACCCTTTTTCTAGTTGAGAATTGAGAGTGGAAAGTTGATAGTTAAAATTCAACTTTGCTGAACTTCTCCATAACTTTCAATTTTCCATTTTAAACTTTCAACTAAGTTAAGGGGTTGGGCACTTCGGGAAACCTCATCCCTACGAGTTTCATCACCATGGCTATTGCTTTAGGTGGTATACTCTAGTCGTTGAACCTTCTCCAACTTTTCAGTACAGGAGCTTGGCTGCTGATTATCCAATCCGTTTGCTTTTCAATCTATCACGTTTGTCTTTTCAAACTCCGCTGTAGAGAAACGGCTTAAGGAAGTTCCAGCAATTCACCCAATGTATGCTTAAAGATTACTCTTTAAGAGACCCTCAAATAATCAATTACCTAAGAAGTTGTAACACTTGTTGAGGTTGATTATTTGCTTGAGCCAACATAGCTTGAGCAGCTTGAGAAAGAATATTGTTCTTTGAGAATGTCGACATTTCTTTTGCCATATCAACGTCTCTTATTCTTGATTCAGCAGAAGTTAAGTTTTCTGATGAAGTTCCCAAGTTATTGATTGTGTGCTCTAATCTATTTTGAGAAGCACCTAAATCTGCTCTTTGACCAGATACTGCATTTATAGCCTTATCTATAACCTTAATAGCTGCAGTTGCTTTATCAGCACTTGATAAATCAAGTGCATATTCTGTATTAGTACTAGTTGTTCCATCACTTACACTTGTTGTAGCCGTAAGTGTTGCTCCATCAGTACCTACTGACTCTCCTGATATATCTCCAGATACTCCAAGAGCCTTTGCTCTCATATCTCCTATACTAATTTCAAAACTTTGTCCTTGATTAGCTCCAATTTGTAATTTTGCCGTAAAACTACCACCTGATGCATCTTGTCCCTCAGTGATTCCGCCCAACAATGTAGATGCAAAGTCACCTGATATCTTTAATGTAGGAGTAGTTCCATCAGCTGGTATTTCTGTTGAATCCATTGTAAACACTAAACTATCATCAGCACCAGCACTAGCTGCAACATCAACTTTATTTGAACCAAATACTCTATCCATTGCATTTTGAGTTACAGTAGCTAGGTTACCCTCTGTATTTGGAGTAGCCGTTAAATCAGCTACAGTATATTCAATAGTTGTTTTCACACCATTAAGTTCAATGTCAAATTTCTTACCAACTAATGAATCTTCTGTTAAATCAGCAATTCCATCAATGTTACTTCCTGTAATTTCTGCTGCTGTTCCTGCACTTCCTGTAATTGTATCAGAAGATGGGTCAAAAGTAGCTGCTATACCAAGGTCTGCCGCTAATGTAGAACCTACAGCAGCTGCTGCACCTGTTGAACCAACTACTAAATTAATATTTGATGCATCTCCTGTTCCTTTTGCAGTAATTGTAACTACACCATTTTCTGTAACATTTACATCAGCAAACTCACTTAATTTCACACCTAATTCATCCGTCTTTAGGTTTTCTAAGGCTGCTTTTAAACCTTCCGCAGTACCATCAGCCATTGCAAGTGCACCATCATTATAAGTGGCTGTTGCACCACCAGCAGTACCATCTAAAGAGAAAACTGCTCCATTTATTTTTAAACCTAAATCACCAGCTTGTAATTGGAATCCATTGGCAACAACTGTATCAGGGTTTATTGATTGTAAAACGGCTCCACGTGCAGCAGTCCCTACTGATTCATTGCTACCAATTGCTGACGTATTTTCTGAAGCACCACCATCAAGTAACTTTTGAGTATTAAATTCAGTAGTATTTCCAATTCTATTAATTTCTGATGTTAATTGATTCATTTCTTTTTGTATTGCATCTCTATCAGTACTAACATTAGTATCATTAGCTGATTGAGTAGCTAATTCTCTCATTCTTTGAAGGATTGAAGTAGTTTCATTTAATGCACCTTCAGCTGTTTGAATCATTGATATACCATCTTGTGAATTAGCTGTAGCTTGGTCTAAACCTCTAATTTGTCCTCTCATTTTTTCTGATATTGCTAATCCTGCTGCATCATCTCCAGCACTGTTAATTCTAAGACCTGAAGAAAGTTTTTGCATTGACTTACTTGCAGTTGCTGAGTTAGCATTCATTTTGTTTATTGCGTTCATACCTGGTAAATTGTGATTAATTATCATAATAAATTCCTCCTTGATTTTTAAAGTGGACATCCTTGTTCCACTGTATTTATAGTTAAACTCTTTGAGTTTACTAACTTAATTAGTTGAGAATTGAGAGTAGAAAATTGATGTTAATTTTTCTACGAAAAATCTTTAAAATTTAATTATCAGTTTTTCTGAACAAAGTGAAGAAAAACATCCTTAACTCTCCACTCTCCATTTTCAACTCTCAACTGTTAATCTATACTTTTATATTCGATTTAATTAAATATTACTTTAGAGTTTATTTTTAATTTTTCAAAATTTTCATTCATTATGTTTTAAGTAATAAATATTTAAATCTCATATTTATATATTCGTTGATAAATTCTAATACTTTATAGTATTTTTACTCTAAAAATTAAATACTTTTATTAAATACTCTAGCTTTATTTTCAATACTATTATAGTTTGCATTAGCTTGTCTAGCCTTCTTTAAAGTTTCTATTTGTTTCTTAACTTTCACCCTTTCTTTTTTGATTAAATTTTGTACTTCTTCTTCTAATTCTAATAGTTTTAGTGAATTTCCAATCGTCTTAATTTCTTCTTTATCAAAGTTAAGATTATTAATTGATTTCAAAATATCTTCTCTCTTTTTAATTAAAGGGTTTAACTGCCCATCTTTTTTAACCTCATCGATCAAAACTAAAGTTAAAGCTTTATATTCCTCTAAATATTCACGTAAATTCATAAGTTATATCCTCGTATCATCTTAATTTGTTATTATGTTTAGCCTTGTCCAAGCATACTACTTAATGATGCTTGTTGTGAATTTAGTGTTTGCAATGCTGTTTCTAAATTAGAATATTTTTTATACAATGAATCTTCTTTATCACTTAGTGAACTGTTTAAATCAGCTATCAGTAATTTTTTCTTATATATATTATTAGTTAATGTATTATTATATTCAGTACTGCTTCCTACTAATCCAACTTTTTTAGCTAATGATGATGTACTTGTTTTAAATTCGTTATATAATGCCGATTTAAGTTGAGTAAGTACTCCACCGTTATCTGTAGTTGATGACTCTCTTGTAAATAAATCTTTTACGTTTCCAGCATTCTCCTCTAGTGCTTGTGTTAATTTACTTTCATCTACAGTAAACATTCCATTTTTATCTGTATAGTCTTTAACAGGAGTTATTCCTATAGACTCTAAATATGAACCCGAACCTGACATTACAGATGACATAGCACTTTTCATTGCATTTGTTATTCTTTCAAGATCACTATCTTTTCTAAGTAATCCTGTTTGTGCTTTTTTCTCCCAAGCAGTAATTTGATCTTCAGTCATTGCTTCTTTTTGTGCATCTGTTAACGGCATATAATCTTTATCTCTATTTTCATAAAGCTTTTTATTTATACCTTGTATCAATGTATTGTAATCATTAACAAAGCTTACAATTTTGTCTTTTAATTCGGTAACGTCAGTTTTTCCTGTTAATGTAACTTGATTTTGATTTGTTGTTATGGTTCCATCGCCTTTAATTGTCATTTTAGATCCATCAATAGTTGTAAATTCCATTGATTCATTAGCACCAAGTGTTGTTTCATCCGCTTTAGTTATTGTTGTTGTTCCATCATCTGCTATTTTTATTTTACTATTATCAGTGAGTGTATATTCCTCCGCTGTTTTAGTAATATCATTTCCAAAAGGGCTACTCATTGATGATGTTGTTATATTACTTGTAAAAGTTCCATCACCTTTAATTGTCATTGTTGTTCCATCAGTAGTTGTAAATGACATTGTATCCGTGGGATTAAGTGTTGTTCCAGAACTGTCCTTTATAGTTTTTGTCCCATCACTTGCTATTGTTATTTTAACTCCATTGGTAATAGTATATTCTGTATCACCACCATCTTTCTGCAATGTTGTAGTAATATTATCACCCAAAAGATCTGTTATTGATGATGTTGTTATATCTGCTGCACTAATTGTAAAGGTTCCATCACCTTTAATTGTCATTGCTGTTCCACCAGTAGTTGTAAATAGCATTGTTTCAGCAACACCAAGTGTTGTTCCATCATCTTTAGTTATTGTTGTTACATCATCTGCTATTGTTATTTTACTATTACCAGTAAGTGTATATTCCTTTGATGTTTTAGTAATATCATTTCCCAAAAGGCTAGTAATTGATGATTTTGTTATATCTGATGTACTAGTGGTTACTCCTTTAAAAGTAAATTGAACATTATCAACAGTAACTATATTAGATGTTCCAGTCAATGTATAAGATGATTCACCTTTAGTTATTGTTCCTTGAAGCTCTTTATCTATCGCACTATCACCATTAAGTGTAAAACCACCTTCATCCATCTGATTTGCTGTAAAAACTATGCCTTTATTAAATTCACTATAAGTAGCAGTTACATTTAAACTTTTTAATTGTTGTTGAATTATGAGTTTTCCTGCAGCATCTGCTGTAGTCAAATCACTATTTAATTCTGCTTTTTTAGCAATTATTTTTGCATTATAATTAGCTATTGTTGTAGCAGCATTTTCTGCTGCTGTTTTACCAACATCACTTCCAACCGCAAACGCATCTAATGTTACTAAATTTGCTCCCGAACCAAATGTCATTGTTTGATCTGCAGTTTGACCATCTGCTAAAGTAATTGATGCTTTAGCTGCTAATTGAGTTACGTTTACTGTATAATCTTCAACACTTGCTCCAGCAAATCCTTTTGCAGTTACCTTTCCGTTATCACTCGATGTAAAGCTTTCTGTTTGGTAAGTACTTGTTGACATGAAATTTCCAGTTTTTAAAATATCAAAATATTTATCATAAAAACCTGATGCATCACTCATTATTTGCTTATATTGTTCTTGTTGATATTCTAATATTTTCTTATCTTGAGTTTGTTTGTCAATTTTATTTTGCTGAGTAGTCAATGCGGATTTAACTAAAGCATCTACATCTAAGCCTGAATTTGTTCCTGTTATTCTTTGTATTGTTGACATTTTTCTCACTCCTTTTTTAGTTGAGAGTTGAGAATTGAAAGTTGAGATAACAATTTTCAATTGTTATTAATCAAACAAATTACAAAGTGATTTGAAAAATATATTTATCAGAAATCCCAACAGGATTTCATCCTTCACTCTCCACTATCAACTCTCAACTTTCCACTTGTTTAATTATTTCTTAGCTCTCTTATAAGCCTCTTTCCAAGTTTCATTTATATCTTCAACAAGAGGAAGAATTTCATCTATAATTTCTAAATTTTTAGTCATATTAGCTTCAATTAACTTTTCTTTAATAAAAGCATACACTCTAAATAATTGAACTGCCCATTCGCCTTGTGTTGTATCTAAACTAACCATAAGTTCTGAAAATATATCTTGAGTTCTTACTAAAGCATCATGTGCTTTTTTTATATTTTTATCTACTATAGCTTGTCTAGCTATTCTGCAAAACTTAACTGCCCCTTCAACCAGCATTAACAACAATTGTTCCTTTGATGCATGATTTACTGAATTATTCTTATATACATTATATCCATTAGAATTCATTTATAAATCCCCCTATTTTTTCTTGTCTAAAATTCTACCTTTTGAATTTTCATAATTTATTTCTTCTACTTTTTCTACTTTTATACTTATATTTTTGTCATTATATTTTGTTCCATCTATTGTAATATATCTTTTTTCATTTTCTTCTTTAGTCTCATCTAGCTTAATATATTGGCTTCTTTCATCTTTTAAATCTTGTTTTATATTTATGCCTTTACCCGAATGAACTTTATCTTCTTTAATATCTTCCTGCATTTTTTTTCTTATATCTGTATCAATCTTATTTAATTTAAACTCCAACTAAAATTCCCCCTTAATCTTTAGATTAAGCTTTTTTATCTAATAAACCTACTTGTTTTAACATACTAGCTACCATATCTAAAATCTTTTTCGGTGGAATTTCCAATAAAACCTCCTTAGTATTTTCATCTATTACTTTTACCATCATTGTTTTCATTTCTTCATTATAAGTATATTCTGCATGAGTTTTATTATCTTTTAAAAAGTTATTTATTTTATTTAATGCATCATCTACATCTTTTTTGCTATACTCTTGATTTTTAGTTTCATTTTCTGCTGATGATTTAGTTTCAACCTTTTTAACTTGTGGAATTGCCGCCTCTGTATTAGCTTGTGCATATTCTGATATATTTGAGCTATATGCATTTAAATTAATTGCATTTTGACCTATATTTTTAACATCCATGTTTTTGCTACCTCCTGTTTTTTTTAGTTGAGAGTTGAGAGCTATTAGGGAAATTATACAATTTTGATTTTGCATTGGCAAACTTTCCTTCACTCTCAACTCTCCATTTTCAACTTTCCACTATATTAATTTTATTTTTTCTTTATATTACCAAGCACACTAAGATCAATCTTAGTTGCCTGCTTATTTTCCTGCTCTATTTCTTCATACAATTCTTTTCTTAATATCTGAACATCTTTAGGAGCTTTTATTCCAATCTTGACACTTCCATCATCTATCTTACTTATAATAATTTCTATATCATCGCCTATCATAAGAGATTCACCTTTTTTTCTGGTTATAATTAACATCTTTTACCTCCTATACAAAGGACTTTTAACTTTATATTTAGAATTATCTAATACTATTTGTTCCGTTGCATAAAACTTATAAAAGTCTACATATATAAATTCTACTTTTGTTATTCATTGCTAAATAACATTCCCTATTCACAGAACCCCATTTCAATTACCTAAGTAATCTAATTTAGTTTGATATGGTTCTAAGTAAACCATCAAGTGATTAACTTAAAAGCAAAGCTTTACGTCTTTACTTTTCCAAGGGCTTAAATTCGGGTACAACGCACCCTACATGTTAGCATAATTCTCAAAATTTTAATTTATGCTAACTTATATCTTCCGAGATTAATTGAAGCGTTCTTATCTCTATCAATTTCCAAGCCACATTCATAACATATATAAATTCTATCTTTAAGCTTTAATTCTGTTTTCACATTACCACATGAACTACATATTTTCGATGATGGATAAAATCTATCAACTTGAATAAATTCAATTCCACTAAACCGACATTTATATTTCATTTGTCTAATGAATTCGTAAAAACATTGCTGTGCTATTGCTTTAGATAAATGTCTATTTTTCATCATACCACTAACATTTAAATCTTCCATAACCACTCTATATGGTTTTAATTTTATTACTTTGCTCGTAGATTGATGAATGTGATTATTTCTTATATTTGATAGTTTTCTGTAAATAAGTTTAATTTCTTTTTCTAATTTAATTATATTATTAGTCTTTATAAACTTATTTCCATTTTTATTCGCTTCATATTTTCTACTTACTTGTCTTTGTAATCTTTTAAGTCTTTTCTTTAACTTTCTAACTTTAACCGATTTATTAATGTTTTTAATAGGTTTATCTAAACAATTTAATATTGCTAAATCTTTAACTCCCAAGTCTATACCTATAGACAAATCTTTATTTAACTCAACTTGGTTTTCATTGTGTTCAAATCCAAATGTTAGATACCAGTACTTACCATCAAAATTGCATCTAGGATTGTTGTATTTAGATAAATTAGGAATATCATAATTGGTTTTATACTCAATTTTTCCTATCTTTTCTAAATTAACTTTTCCATCTTTAAATTTAATATTATCATATCTAACATAAAATGATTTTTTTGATTTTCTCTTAGTTTTAAATTTTGGATGTTTACCTATTTTCTTAAAGAAGTTTTTAAATGCTTGATCTAAGTCTCCAAATGCCTGAGATATAACTTTAGCACTTACTTCATTTAACCATTTAAAATCTTCATCTTTTTTAATGGTGTTATTAAATTCCTTTTTAATTACATATTTAGATGGTTTTATCTCTTGCTTATATAACTCATTCCATCTATTTAATCCCCAATTATAAGTAAATCTAGCTATACCACATGATTTAAACATTAATATTTCTTGTTCTTTAGAAGGTTTTAATCTTATTTTTACTGACTTTATCATTTTTTATCACCTCTTTTCTATGTCTTTATTATAACCAAATGCTATCAACTTATTAAAACTTAGCTTTAATTGTACAATAAAAACATAATTTGCTTTTGAGGTGACACATACAAAGATTTTGTAAGTAGATCTCGTAATTTATAGTATATTTTATATATTTATAGCTTTTACAAATTCTATGCGTATTCACATAGGTTCGTTACCCCTATGCAGTTCTCAAAGCTTTGCAAACTTATGAACTTCTTATACTTTCGTATAAGCGTAGACTATATCATCCACCTATTTCTAGGCAGTCCTCCACTTCCACCCACTTGAGTGTACTCCCATTACAGGATAGTCGTTGAAGTTTACTCTATTTTCGAGTCTTACCTGCTGATTGTCGATTATTAATGCACTTAGGATTTAACCTTATGCTATACACATTCGTTTTTTCTACTTTCGTAACATTCACGCTTAGCCTTATTTCATACTTACGTTTTAGTCAATGTGCCTTTACGAGTTTCCAGCAATTCAAAGGATTTTGGATGGTTATATCAAACCAACACTCCATACTCTTTACGAATATGGGAGGCTGTCAACAATTTTCTAAGTTATAACTTATCTTTAAATTTTATAATCTTTTATAACTTATTTGTAACTGTTAGTTACCCCAAAATTATTAGAAGTATTTATAACTATAGGCCCTTGTAGATTAGTAGTGATTTTTTTTACATCTGAATTTAATGTCACCGTAGTTAATATCATTACTTGCTCTGGAGAATCTATTTTTAAGTTTTTAATTGTTTCTTCACTTAATTTAATTTCATATTCTTTAAAAAATTCATATGGTGAAGTTACTATTAAGGAAATTTCATCATCCTCTAAAGATTGTAGTAATTTAAAAGGTTCATATTCTTGTAAATCTAAAAGAATAAATTTTTTTAATTCATTAAATCCTGGAATACCTTTGTTAAACGTGATTATATTATTTTCTTCATATTGCATTTCACCATGAACTTTAGAAATAAATTTCATATTCATCTTCTCCTAACTATAAATAACTTAATATGGTCATTGGTAATATTTTTGCACTAGTTTGTAGTGCCGCTGTATATACTGTTTGCATCATTGAATATTGCATAGTAGTTTCTGCAAAGTCTATATCTTCTGTCTTAGATAATATATCCGTCATATTATAATTTTGGGTTTCATTGCTTGATTGTGCTGAATCCATCCTATTTTGGTAGGATCCCACTTCTGATCTCTGTTGTAATAAATTAGCTGTTACAGACTGTATGTTTTTTAGGTCATTTGTAGTTAAATCACTTGTAGTTCCATCTGTTCCTAAGTCACTTATTATCTTTGATAAAAGATCAGAAACATTTATAGCATTTCCGTCTTTATCTTTAAACTCTAACACATCAACGGCTGTTTTATTATAGCCAGTTTTAACACCTTCTGAAATATCAACTTTTAAGCCTGAATTTATTTGAGTTAATGCATTAGGTGAATCATTATATACTGAAATTGCTTTATTAGCATCATCTTCTGTAAAATCTGGAGTCAATGCAGATTTAAATAATGAGTCTACAGTTGCAGGAGGAATTCCAGTACCTACAGTAGTAAGATCAATTGTAGAGGTTAATGTAACTGGTGTAGCAGCAACAGTATAATCTTTAATTGTTATGGTTACAGTGCTATCTGATTTAGCAATACCTTCAATCTTTTTATTATTTGAAGGTGTGACACTACTTTCAATTGGATTTGTAGACAAATCTATATTCATCCCTGTACTAGTTTTGGTTATTCCATTTCCAGCTTTATCTGCATATTTTAAAACTCCGTCATTTCCCACTGTAGTAGGTTTTGACCCAGTCTTTGTTCCCCCAAATATATAAGAACCATCAAAGCTAGTATTTAAAACCTGAGATAATTCATTAACTTTTTCTTTAACTTCATCTTGAATTGAAGTTTTTTCATCTTGCCCATAAGCTCCATTACCAGCATTCACAAGTAAAGTTTCTATTCTCCCAAAAACATTTCCCATTTGTGATAGAGCTGTATCTGTAGTGTCAAGCCAATTTGTCGTATCCTTTATATTTTCATTATATTGCTTATTTGCAGAAATTTCTGTATGTAATTGCATACTTCTTGATGCTGTATAAGGATTTTCAGAGGCTTTTTGTATTTGACTTCCTGAAGCTAATTGATTTTGCAATGTTTTCATATTTGTTAAATTTGTTTGCATATTTCTTAAATAATTTGAACTTAGCATACTGCTTGTTATTCTACTCGACATATTATGCCTCCTATCTCTTCAATCCATTTATTACTACATCTAAAAGTTCATCTATTGTTGATATTATTTTTGCATTTGCTTGATATGCATGTTGAAATTGTATTAAGTTAGTCATTTCTTCATCTAATGATACTCCAGAAACTGCTGCTTTTTGATCTTCTAAATTTGCTAATATTGACGCTTGATTATCAGATACTCTAGTGGCTTCTTGATTATCTACTGCAAGATTATTTATTATACTTTTATAATAAGAATCTACTGTTGATCCATCTGTTCCAGCATTCAAATTCAAACAAGTAGAATCTGAAAATCCTGTTGTTGCAGTATCTATACCTATATCATTTAAAAAAGTTTTTCTATCCGTTCCACTTAAATCATCAGGTAATGTTGTACTACTTAAATTCATTTTTAATACATTAAGGTTAGCAATTGCATTAGCTCTTGCTCCATCTCCTTCTCCACTAGTCGATGTTGTATTACAATTTAGTAAAGTTGGATCTGTTACTAAAGCACTATTTATTTTTATAGTTTCGGCTGTAATTCCGTCATCTGTTGTAGTACTAGCTCCATTTGTAACAAATACAAGATTGTTAGAAAGTCCTTGTGAAGAAGTGCTAGAGTCTAAACTTCCAGTTTGAATTGCATTAACTGAATAAGCCAATCCTGCTGCAAGTCTATCTAAGTTGTCCATATATCCTTGTATTTTTTCTTGTACTGATTGATTACTAGCTATTTCTCCTTTTATATGATTGTTGTCTACACTGTTTACCCCACTATCACTCTCATATTTATAAGTTTGGAATATTCCACCTTTTAATTGCGTAGCAGTTGCCGGTGGTTTTGATTTTACTAATGTTGTATACATTGTTGAACCATCTGTATTGGTTACAGATGTCACTGTTGTTACGGTTGTTACTCCACCTGTTGTTGTAGTTGTTGTTCCTAATTGAGGTGGTGTAGTTATTGTATCTCCAGCATCTATTTTTAATTGAGTTTTAGTTGCACCTACTACATTGCCATCCTTATCTGCAATTAAAATTTTATTTTGTGTTAAATTATCTGCTAAATCTTTAGCATTAGCTTTCTTTTCATTGGCATTAGTTCCATCTGCTGTTATTGTAAATGTCTTAGTTGCAGATTTTTCATTTCCTAGTGGATAATATTCCACCTCAACAGTACCATCATCCTTAGCAACAGCACTTTTAACATATGAAAGTCTATTATAATCCGTATCAGTTGGACTTGATTTAACTAACGCTGAATCTGGATATTCTGTCGAAGAAAGATTTATTGTTTCAAGGTTGTCTTTGTCAATTTTTATTCCAAATTTAGAGCTTAATTTATCTAAAAGATTATCTCTTTTATCCATTAAATCATTGGGGGTTTGTCCTACTGCTGACACACTTCCTATTTGTTTATTTAATTCATTTATTTGATCTAAATAACTATTAACATCTGTAACATTACTTTTCAAGACATCTTGTGTATCCTCACAAGTCTTTTTTAGTTGATTATAAGTATAATTTATTGCATCCGCGAGTGTTGATGCATTTTGAATAGCTACCGTTTTTACATCTGATTTATCTGGACTTTTTGATACTTCTTGAAATGAGCTATAGAATTTACTTATAAGTTCTTGTATTCCAGTATCCGATGGTTCTCCGAAAACATCTTCAACTTTTGATAAAGTAGTACTAGTTGTAGTATAATATCCAGATGTTCCTGTTTCACTTCTTACTTGATAATCTATAAATGAATCTCTAATTCTTTGTATTGATGTTATTTCAGCACCTGTTCCAACTTGTCCTACTGAGCAAGTATCAAATCTTGACATTCCTCCAAAAGGTGTTGTTGTTTCTGCTACTGTTCTTTGTCTTGAATATCCTTCTGTATTTGCATTTGCTATATTATGAGATGTTGTGTTTATTGCACCTTGTTGTACATTTAATCCTCTTTTAGCAATGTTAAATGTATCAAATAATCCTGACATATTTTATCCTACCTTTCAACTTATCTCGATAAATTCCCATAAGAATTATAAGTTTTTATTTCTCTACTAGGGTTCATCAAAGCTATCATTTTAGTATTAAATATAATCTGTTGCTTTAATAACATATCGTTTGTTTCTTTTTGAGAAAGCACTGTATTTAATGTATCTTTTATCTCATTATAAGATTTTTTTAATTCTTCATTTTCTGATTTATTTACAACTTCTTTAATATCATCTTCACCTATTAATTTCCTTCTTTTAACTTCTTCTTGTGCAATTCTCTTACCACATTCATTAATCTTATCAACTAACCCTTCTAAACCAAATACATCTTTACTCATTATCATCTTATATTGAGTTTCTAGTAATTCTAAGAGGTTCTTTAAATCTTCCTCTTGGTTTTGTATTAATTTAATAAGTTCATTTATCATCTCTATGAATTACTCCCTTTCATTGCATTTAATAAACTTTGTGCAGTCAATCTTGCATCAACATTGTATGTTCCACTGTCTACTTTATTTTTGATATCTTCCACTTTTTTTGCATTTCCTATATCACTGCTTAATGAATAATCTTTAAGGCTCTTTCCAAGTTCTGAAATCTCAATTCTATCTACTTCTTTAGATTTATTCACTTTATCTATAGGCTTATTGCTATTTGAATTATATGCATTTATATATGTTGATCTGTTTATTCTATCAATACTCATACTTCATTTCCCCATTCCTTACTCTATTATTATACTTATCGAATAATTTTTAATTAAGTTTATACTTTTTGTTACAAAAAAAAATGAAGAGATAATTCTCTTCAAAAAAACTCCCCTTAGGGAGTTTTTATCTTAATTTTTTTATTCTTTCAACACTACTTACTATATTAGTTATTCTTATTCCAAAGTTCTCATCTACAACAACAACTTCTCCAAGTGCTATTTGTTTTCCATTAACTAATATTTCAACCGGTTCTTCTGCAAGTTTATCTAATTCTATTAATGAGCCAGTTCCTAAATTTAAGATATCCTGTATACTCTTTTTGGTTCTGCCTAGAACTACAGATATATCTAAAGGAACATCCAATATTAAATCTATATTTTTTATTGGCGGAACATTACTTTGAGGAACTAATGGTTCAAATGCGGCTTGATGAACTTCTACTGGTTGTTGCATTCTTTGTATTGGTTGTTCATATTGAGGTTGTATTTGATACTGTGGTTCTGGTTCATATTGAGTCTCTTGCTGATATTGTGGCTGTTGTTGCATAACTGGATCTGGTGGTCGTTGATTTATTATTTCCTTATTCACAATTGGCTCACTATATGTATCTTTAACAGGCTCTACCTTTGCCACTTCTTCTACTTTATCTTCCCCTGTCATTATAGCAACAATATTCTTAGCCGTTTCTATCGGGAATATTTGCATTATATTACTATCTACAATATCTCCAATAGTCATCTTAAACGATACTCTAACTATCTGTTCATCTTCTGATATTTGATCTGAAAGTGGCATTGATCCATCTGTTACTAATTTCGATGTTGGTGGTGATATATCAACTTTTCTTCCAAACATAGTAGCCATTGATGTGGCTGCTGAACCTATCATTTGATTCATTGCTTCTGACACTGCACTAATTTCTATTTCAGATAATTCGTGAGTATCTGTTATGTTTCCATCTCCACCCATCATAAGATTTGATATAACCAAACCATCTGAAATTTTTACAATTAAGATATTTCTTCCTACTATACCTGCAACATACTGAATATCAAAAACAATATTAGGTGTTTCAAAACCTTCTTTTATTTCTCTTAAAGTTGTTACACTTACTACAGGTGTAGTTATGTTAACTTGTTGATTTATAAGTTGATATAATGCTGTTGAAGCTGAACCCATAGAAATATTTCCAATTTCTCCAAGTAAATCTTTATCGATATCAGTTATGATTTCTGCTTCCAATTTGCCTGAATCAGATGATGTATTTTCACTTTCAGACGATGTATTTTCGCTTTCACTAGAAGACATATCTTCACCTGCTAATAATGCATTTATTTCTTCTTGTGATAAAAAGTTATTACTCATACTCATTCACTTCCTTATCTGTTATATCTAAAATAATAACACCCATATTCTTTCCCACTATACCAGGCTTAGCATAGTAACACTCTTCATCACCTACATATACCTTTATTGGAGATGAACTCTTAGTATCAAGTTTCATTACATCTCCTACTGCTAATCTTAAGAAATCATCTACAGTTATATTTGTATGTCCGAGTTCAGCTATTACATCAACATCAACTTTCTGAATGCCTATTTCTATTTTCTCTCTTGATTCGGCCATCAAGCTTTCATCATCATTTCTAAATGCGTATTGTACTACTAATTTATCCAATATTTTTTCTATACTTAAATATGGAAGACACATATTTATAAACGTACTACGCTTATTCATCTCTACTGAAAATGTTATTAATGCTACTGGATCATTAGGTGCCATAGTCTGATTTACTGCGGGATTTGTTTCAACTGCTTCAATTTCAGGTTCAACATCTAAAATAGATTCCCATGCTAATTTCAAATTACTTATCATTCCACTTGTTATTTGTCGCATTATATTTTTATCTATATCTGTGAATTCTTTTGTTTCAATTTTCCTATCTCCTTTTCCTCCAAGTAAAATATCTATTACTTGAAGAGAAAACTGAGGGTTAGTTTCAAATATTATTGTACCTGATAATGGTGGCATTTTAAATATTGTAATAATAGTAGGATTTTGCACAGAATGTATAAATTCCTCATATGATATCTGCTCTACAGTTTCTATTTTCACTTTAACATTTTGTCTTGTTTGACCAGTTAAGTAATTAGAAATAATTCTTGCATAATTGTCATGAATTAATTCAAGAGTTCTTATATGTTCTTTAGAGAATTTTTGTGGACTCCTAAAATCATAAAGTTTAATTTTATGATTTTCATCATCTTTACCAACATCTTCTGATTCTAATTCACCTGTAGATAGGGCAGATAGCAAGGCATCTATTTCATTCTGCGATAATACATCTGCCATATTTTCCCCTCATTTCAATAATTAATTCCATAGTTAATTTAATAATTTATCAATATCTATTATTGTAAGAAGCTTTTCATCATAGTTTAGTATACCTTTTATATAAGGTTGTGCGTTATTAGCATCCTTATCTACTTTTTGTATACTTTTTTCATCTATATCTAAAACTTCTTCAACTTCATCCACTGATATTCCTATTTCTTCATCTTTAACTGTTAAAATGATTATATTATCTTGTTCTTTCCCAGGAGTTACATTCAATAACAAATTTATGTCAACAAGAGATTTAATGCTTCCACGTAAGTTTATTAATCCTTTAATATAATTTGGAGCCTTAGGAACTTTTGTAATTCCCATAGTATCATTAATACTTTGAACTCTTTCTGTTTCTACTGCAAAATGTTCTTCTCCTAATTTGAATACTACTATTTGCATTTTCTTAACCTCCTTAACAATGGACAATTAATGTTCATTGTCCATTGGATTATTAGCCTACAACTTTCTTTATAGCTTCTAAAACTCTATCTGCTTGGAATGGTTTTACGATAAAATCCTTTGCTCCTGCTCTTATTGCATCCATAACCATTGATTGTTGTCCCATTGCAGAACACATGATTACTTTGGCGTCTGGATCAAATGCTTTTATTTGTTTAACAGCTTCAATACCATCCATGTCAGGCATTGTTATATCCATTGTAACAACATCTGGTTTTTCTTTCTTATAAAGATCCACTGCAACTATTCCGTTATTTGCCTCTCCCACTATTTGAAAATCATTCTTTTCTAAAATGTCCTTTATCATCATTCTCATAAATGCTGCATCGTCTACAATCAAAACTCTAGCCATATAATTTTCCCTCCAAAATTTAATTTATTCCTATAGATTTCAATATTTTTTCTAATGATCCCGGCATAGGGATATAATAAAAGTGCCCGCCTATATTTTTTTCTGTATCATCTAAAAATACAGTTTCTATATCTAATATGTATTCATCATATTGATTAGATTCTATAAATGTTGTTGTGAGTATAGCACCTAACATATCATACGATGTGGCTGGTACTGATGGTGCTATAGCAAGATTAGTTAATTGTGATATAGAGTTCATATAAGATGCTGATATTATATTGGCTATCTCACATAATACAGAACTACCCATTTCACTTTCAGGTGATTGCTTGCTTCCCACTAATTTTTCTATTATATTTTCAGCTGTTGGCTTTTCGAATACCAAAAGAATATTTCCTGCAATATCACCAAGTACCCTAACAACTGTACCAGCAACTTCACATTCTCCATTTTCTTCAACTATGTCTTCTAATCGTACTATATTAACTGCCGGTACTGTCATATCTACTTTTCTTCCTATCATCATAGAAAGAGCAGTTGCTGCATTTCCTGCACCTATGTTAGAGACTTCTTTAAGTGCATCTAATTGTAAAACGCTTAAATTAGAATACTCCACTTATATTCCTCCTTAAAAATTCTTCTCTAGTCCTTATAGTAATGCTCCTACATCTAATATTAATGTTACTAAACCATTTCCAAGTATAGTTGCACCAATATATTGATCTAAACTCTTTAATATTTTCCCTAGTGGTTTGATTACTATTTCTTGTTGTCCAAGTAATGAATCAACTAATAAACCTATAGTTTTATCCCCTACATTTACTATTATAACAAATTTCTTATCAGTTTCGCTAGCCTCTATATCTAAAGTTTCATTTAATCTTACTAATGGAATCACATTTTCTCTGTAAACAATAACTTCTCTTCCATTGCTTCTCTTTATATTTTCTTCCTTATAATCTATTACTCTATCTATGAAACCTAGTGATATAGCTAATGTTTCTTCACCTATTTTTACAAGTAGGGCTTGTATTATTTGTAATGTAAGTGGAAGTTTAACAACAAAAGTTGATCCTTTGCCTTCTTCACTATATAAATCGACTGTACCTCCGAGTGCTGCAATTTTTGTCTTAACAACATCCATTCCAACTCCTCTACCTGAAATATCTGTTACTACTTCATTAGTACTAAAGCCCTGTGCAAAAATCAAGTTTTTAATATCATTATCTGACATGCCTTCTGTATTTATTCCCTTTTGTTCAGCTTTTGCTTTTACTCTTTCAAGATTTATTCCTGAACCATCATCTATTACTTTTATTAATGCTTTTGTTCCTTCTTGATATGCAATTAACTTAATTGTTCCAACTGGTGACTTACCTTGTGCAATTCTCTTTTCTGCTGATTCCACACCATGGTCTGCCGCATTTCTTAATAAATGAATCAATGGTTCTCCAATTTCATCAATAACAGTTCTATCAAGTTCTGTATCAGCACCTTCTATAACAAAGTTAATTTCTTTATTTAATTCTACTGATATATCTCTTATCATTCTTGGGAATCTATTAAATACTGTATCTAATGGCAACATTCTAATTTTCATAACTAAATCTTGAAGATCAGATGTTGTTCTTCCCACTTGTTCTAAAGTTTCATTTAATTCTTGTGATTTATGTGAAATGACTATTTGTTCTAGTCTTGTTCGATAAATTACAAGTTCAGAAACCATATTCATCAAATTATCTATTCTCTCTAAATCAACTCGTACAGATTGATGTGTTTTTTTGACTTCTTTCTTTTGAGCTGGCTTCTTTGCTATTACTTGTTCAGCTTCTGGCTTTGGTGATACTAGATTTTGATTTGAAACTTTTTCTTCTATTATTTGTTCTACTTGTACTTCTTTATTTTCTATTTCTTTTGGATCTACTACTTCAATATCTTCAAATTCAATCAATGCAGCTTCAACTTTTGCTACTTCTGAAATTCCATTTACAACAGCTATTAGTTCATCAACAGTATTTTTAGTTACTAAAACAAACTTCAATTCAAAATCAAATTCTTCATTTTCAATATCTTGAGTTGATGGATCTGATTTTAAAATTTCACCATATTCTTCAAGATCTTTAACAATTAAAAATGCTCTTGCAGATTTTAGCAATGTATTTTCACTTAATGTTATTTTTATTTCAATTGAATTAAATCCTCTTGCTTTTGCTTGCTTAATTACAGATGTATCATATTGATTTAAGTCTAATTCTAAATCATCATTAATCGTTAAATTCATAACATTTTGGTCTATACTTTTTTCATCTTCAATATGCTCTAATATGCTATTTTTATTTCCATTATTTTTTATATTAGCTAGAGCTTTAATTATATTATCTATTTCTATTTTTTCTTCAGATCCTTCTTGAACATTATCAACCATTTTTTCCAATGTATCAAGACAATCAAATAATACTGTTACTACATCTTGAGTTACTTTTAATTTTCCTTCTCTAAACTCAGCTAATACATCCTCCATTTTATGTGTAAGTTCTGCAAGATCTGTAAATCCCATAGTTGCTGCCATTCCTTTAATTGTATGAGCAACTCTAAAGATTGCATTCACCTTATCTATATCCTCTGGATTTTGTTCTAAATCTAATAATGACTCATTTAATGTTTGTAAATTTTCTAATGATTCTTCTAAAAACATTGACATATATTGAGATGTATCCATCTTTATTCCTCCTTTATATTTTTTTATAGATAAAGGTAGATGCTTTTTCAAATCCATAGTCTTTATAATTATAAATACTTTCTGTAGCTCCTACAAATAAAAGCCCACCTTTTTTTAATGAATTACTAAACTTTTTATAAATTTCTTGTTTTATATCATTGTTAAAATAAATAACAACATTTCTACATATAATCAAATCAAAACCAGTTTCATATCTATCTAAAATTAAATCATGTTTTTTAAAAGTCACCATATTCTTTACTTTAGACTCTATATAATATTTATCGTCTTTTATTTTAAAATATTTACTTAAGTCAGAACTACTTACACCTTTCATTTCATTTTGCGTGTATTCTCCAACTTTAGCTCTTGCAAGTATAGTATCATCTATATCAGTTGCTATTATATTATGTCTTCCATTTGGTGCTAACTTATTTAATATCATTCCTACAGTATATGGTTCACAGCCTATTGAACAAGCTGCACTCCAAATTTTTAAATTAGGAGTATTCGGTAATAACTCTTTTGAAATTTGTTTTTCCAAATCAGCAAACAATTCTGGGTTTCTAAAAAATTCTGTTACATTTATTGTTATAAAATCTAAGAATTTTTGTTTTTGCTGCGAATTATTTTTTATAACTTTTGAATATTCATCCAGTGTTTTTATTCCAACTCTTGTCATTAAACTATTTATTCTTCTATTAAGTTGTTCTTGTTTATATGCTGATAAATTTATTCCTAATTCTTTATGAACCCATTTATGAAATTCATTAAACTCCATAGTCTCTCCTATACCCCTTTTATTATTTTTGTTATCTTAGTAGCTATTTCATTCAGCGGAATTACCAAATCTACTTTTCCAGTTTCAAATGCAGCTTTGGGCATACCATAAATTATACACGTGGATTTATCTTCTGATATTGTTATACCACCACTATCTTTTATATTGCTAGTTCCATCAGCACCATCTCTACCCATTCCAGTCAAAATTGCAGATATTAAATTGCCTCCATATACTTTTATAGCAGAGTTAAATAATTTATCTACGGCTGGTCTTACACCCCACATAGGAGGTTCTTCATTTAGATTTATTACATTATTAGAACCAATGGTCATATGTTGACCACCTTTAGCAATATATATTGTATTTTTACTTATCTTCATTCCTTCATATGCTTCAATAACTTTCATTTCGCAATTTTTATCTAGTCTTTCTGAAAATACTTTTGTAAAACCTTCTGGCATATGTTGAACTACAAAAACTGGAACTCCTAAATTTCCTGGCAGTTTAGTTAGTACTTCTTGAAGTGCCTTGGGTCCTCCAGTAGATGCCCCAATAACAACTGCATCTATTCTTTTATTTTTAGGTATAGACATTGTATTCTCTCTTTTAATACTTTTTTCATTTATTATAGTTCCATTATTATATGTATAGCTTGTCTTATTATTTGTACTAATTATTTTTTTTCTAGAATTTACGTTACTTGTTATACTTTTTATTTGTTCTATTAGATTTTTTTGAACTTTTATTATATCTAAAGAAATACTTCCTGATGGTTTGGTAATAAAACTAATAGCTCCGTTATCTAAACATTCTAAAGTTAATTCAGAGCCTTCTGTTGTTGAGCTACTAACCATTAATACAGGATAATTTTTTCCTAGTCTTTTTAATTCTTTAAGTGTTGCAAGTCCATCTAAGTCTCTCATTTGTAAATCTAGTGTGATAATATCCGGATTATATTTATCTACTTTTTCAACTAGTTCTCTTCCATCCCTGAGTTTAGCTACAACTTCAAAGTTGCTTTCTGACTCTATCATATCTGATATTGCTTTTCTCATAAAAGCTGAATCATCAACAACTACAATCTTTATTTTATCCACATTATCACACCTTTCTTTATAATTCAATAATTCCATGTCCTACGACTTTAAGTATTACTCTTCCATCCTTAGCTTGAAGAATCATAGTTCTTCCTTTATTTCCACCTGTTTCTTCAGCAACTATTGGAATTGATTTATCTTTTAATGTTTTTTTAACTGCTTCACTATTTCTCTTTCCAATATCACTTATTATACTTTTATCAGAAAAATTAAACATTGAAGCCCCTCCAGCAATCTTTGCTATGAGGTTTCTCTTTTTACAACCTTGTTCCTCCATTTTTTCAATTAGCATTGGAATAGCTAAATCTGCAAATTTCATTGGGTTTGTATTACTTTTAAATTGGGTACTATCTGGAAGCATTATGTGAGCTAACCCTGCTACTTTAAGGGTTTTATCATATATGGCTATCCCTATACACGAGCCTAATCCGATTGTCATTATTGCTCCTGGATCTAATACTAAATTCAAATCAGCTATTCCGACTTTTATTTCTGTACTTACCATTTTTACCCCCTAAAAAATATTATTTTCATCCTCTGAAGACAATATTTTTTCTAAATCTAATAAAATAACTATATTATCTTCTAATTTTATTAATCCCGCAATATATTTTTTATCTATTGTAGCAGTTATAGGAGGTGCTTCTTCCATTAAGTCACTATTAACATCTCTTACTTCATAAACATTTTCTACAATGATTCCAAATTTATTTTCTTTTCTTTTTACAACTATTATTTTTCTATTTTCACTTTCTTTGTCTTCTCCAAAATTAAACTTTGTTGATAAACTTATTATTGGAAGTATGCTTTGTTCATAGTTTATTACTCCTCTTACAAAGATAGGTGCATCTGGAAGAACTGTTGGTTCTTGATATCCCAAAATTCTTTCAACTTCTTTTATGTCTGTTGCATAATGCTCTCCATTCAATCCAAATATCAGCATTTTAATTTCATTATTAACCATTATTCTTAAACCTCCTATAAATTAAATTTATCAATTGTAATTTCACCAGTTTTATCTATATATGCTTGTACATTTTTAGCTGATTCTTCTAACATAATTTGTCTTTCTCCAAAACAAAAAATCGTATTATTATACGCTATGTTAGCCATAATATGACCTGTTTTAGGAACCTTTAATATTGTATTAACCCCAGCTACACTTCCTACTGTTTTTAATTTTATTTCAGAACCAGCACATAAAGTGCCTCCTCTACAAACAGAATTATCATCATTAAATTCTATATTATTTAATGCTGTTATATTAGAGTTATATTGTCCTTTCCCTGTTATAAAAACACTTCCTGATGATTCTATATTAGCACCTTGTGCATACGCCAAATAAATATCTATTGGTACTACTACTAAAGTTTCCATTTCTTTAATTTCTTCTTCTAATATTTCTATAAAATCTTGAAATTCTCTATTTTTTTTTATTTGTAATGGTCCAAGTCCTAATAATTTATGTATTATAAAGGTAGTTATATCGCTTTGTTGAATCCCTTGGGACATATTATAATTTAAAATACTTCTTGATAATTTAGGAAGTAACTTAAACTTATTTTCTATTAATATTTTAATAATTTCACCATATTCCTTCAACCCTAGTAAATTATTTTCATGTATTTGTTCTGCTGCAGAACTCAATTCATTTATAATGTGTTTAAAATTAATTAAATTATCTATATACAGTCTTCTTTCAACGTTTTCAAATCCAGCGGTTATTGTTGAGTTTATTGCATTACCATTAATAGTAATTTTCCCCGAAGCTCTTAATATTGCTGATTCTACATTCTTTCCAATATGAAGTTCATTTCCAGCTTTAACTTCCATTCCTTCTGCAACAGCTCCAACTACTTCTACATTACCAATAAAATCTATGTTTCCACTTTTTAAATCAACTTCATCTACTTTATATAACTTATTCACATAAAAAATATTGCCTTTAAGAATAGGCTTGCCATCTGTAGTTGCTATAATATCATTTTTATCAATTTTACATCCTTCTCCAGCTTTTACCATAAGTTTTTTAGTTGTTTTCCTCTTTATAGGAATTCCTAATACGTCTATGCCATCACAGCCTACTTTACCTGGTATTATTTTTCCTATAACATCTCCTATATTTACATTAGAAATTGAATATCTATTTCTATAATCTACCTTTTCCTCAAAATCCGTATGCTGTATTAGTTCCTCTTCATTTTTAAATAAAGTCTGAATTTTATCTTCTATATCATTTTGAACTGGTAATCCCTTAGCTATTAATTTATTATTTACTTTATGTTCATTACATATATCATTAAGTTCATCTTCTATAATCCCATATCGGATACCTTTACTTTGCAGTAATTCTTTTAATTCTTTTGAACTATATTGTGGTGGATATTTATCACCAACTTTTTTCTTTATAATTGTCAAATTTTTATGATATTCTTGATCAACTAATTCATATTTATGTTGTAAAATAGAGTTTATGTTAATATAAGCTTCCATTTTATCAGTTGAAATCGATACATCTACATTTCTTATAGGTTCAATTTCTTCAAATTTATATTCAATTCTATCTTCTGATGTTACTATAGTTATTAGGTCACTTTTCTCTCCATTAATAAACAGATTCACACCTGGACATGATTTTATTGTAATAATGTCATCCTTGTTTTTAGATTCTGTTATTATTATTTTCCCATTCTCTACCTTAGCTCCAAATTCTGCTGTATCTTCTTTTTCTTCTTTATTTGTTATTATTTCAGTATCTTTGTTGTCATTTAATATTTCTATTTCAACTTTCTTTTTGAAAAATCTTTTTTCTTCTTTAGTGACTTTATATTTTAGAGTTTCTTTAGAAATATTCAATTCAGAAGATGCTTTTTTGATACATTCTTCTAAAGACTTTGCAGAAAATTTTACACTCATAAATACTCCTCCGTAAAAATCCTTGTTACTTAAGTATACCATAGCCTAGTTTAATTTTATATTCAAAGTTATATTAATTAATATTAGGCATATGAAAAAAATTACTTTTCATAATTTTTTATATATTGGTTTATCTCATTATCGTATCCAATCATTAGTTTCCTAATTATACCATTATTAGGATTTAAACTTATATCGTTTACTGCGTTTATTGGCAATATCTTCGGAGATGTACCTGAAATAAACATTCCATCTAATTTGTCAATATCTGAATATTTATACTCTGCTTCTTTAATCTCGATCCCAAGTTTTTCTGCTATTTTTATAATTTCGCCTCTGGTGACTCCTGGTAATACTGCTTTTGTTGGTGATGTTAAAAGTTTATCGTCCTTAACCATAAATATATTAGATTTACTTCCTTCTGTTATATATCCATTTTTGTCAACTAATATGGCTTCATAGACATCTTTATCTTTTATTTCACTGTTTACCTTTTCCCTAAAATTTTCGTTAACTATTTTTGCATTTGGATTTTCTCGCTCTCCAAAATATAGTATTGTTTTAACTCCATTTTTGTACATTTCATCACATGGATAAGAGTGTTCAACAAAAAATATTTTCAATATTTTTTCATGTACTCCATAAGTTATTTTTATGTTACCTTCAACTTTTTTTTCAGTTTTTATTAAATCATCTATTTTCATACTTATCTCTTCATAGCTACATGTAAATTTTTCGTTAATTAATTCAAATGAGTTTTTCATTCTTTTCAAATGAGTTTCTAGAAAAATTGGTTTCCCCTCTATGACTCTAAGCACTTCATATATTGTTTTATCTTTCATATTTATCACATCCTTACATTTATTTCCACTTCAATATTTCTATATCATGATTTTTTCTATAATTTATTAAATATGGTTTTCCAACTAAATCTAATAATGGTTTATCTGATAGCGAATCTGAAAACATATATGATTCTTTGAAATCTACCTCTACTTTTTCATTGCTAAGAACTTCTTTTAATCGTCTTACTTTTTCTTCCCCTTTGCAATTATTACCGTCCATCTTCCGTGTGAAAATCCCATCATTAAAATTAAATTTAGTTCCTATTATTTTATCCACTTCTTTTATATTATAAAACTCATTAATATAAAATTCAGGTGATGCTGAAATTAAATATATATAATATCCTTCATTTTTAAGTTTTTTCATCATCTTCAGTGCATCTTCATACAATATTGTTTTTAATTTTTCATCATAAAATCTTTTTACAAGCTTTGCTAAATCTTCTTCTTTTATTCCATCTATAAATTTCAAAAATTTCTCTTTTACTTTTCTCTCATCATATATTTTTAAAGCATACATACTTCCACAATATATAGCTCTAGGTAAAAAACGAATATTTCTTTTATCGTTTTTTATTACATATTTAAACAATTCCATTAAAGTTTCCTTTTTAGTAATAGTATAATCTATATCAAATATAGCAAGTTTTCTCAAAGTACAATGCCCACCTTTTTAATATTAGTTTCTGCTTTAGAATTATTACAAAGCCTAATATTCAATTCTGAACGCTCAAACTCTATTAATTAGATTTTAAGTGTTCAGAGTTAAATATTATTTATTGAGTAAATAATATTATAGATACCCACATTCCAAATTATTCTTATACGTTGCTTATATATTCAAAAGTAGAAATAAGTTTATACGCATAATTACAATTTTCACTTTGGGTATCTATATATTTTCTATTTAATTTTACTTAAAAATGTAGAGATTCTATCTATTCCATTTTCTATTATATCCATAGATGTTGCATATGATAATCTTATATAATTATCTAATCCAAAACCTGCTCCAGGTATTACTGCAACTTTTTCTTCTTCCAATAATACTTTTGCAAAGTCTACTGAATTATTAATAGTTTGTTCTTTAAAAGTAGTATTTAAATATGCAGATATATTAACCATAATGTAAAATGCTCCACTTGGCTTTATAATAGATATTTCATTTAATTTTTCCAATTTACATATCATAAAGTTTCTTCTATTTTCGAACTCTTTAATCATATTGTTTAAATCTTCTATTGGTCCATTCAATGCTTCTATTGCTGCATATTGTGCTATTGTATTGGCATTTGATGTCATATGACTTTGAATACTTGTCATAAGTTTAGTTATTTTTTCACTTGCTGCTACATATCCTAATCTCCATCCTGTCATGGAATATGTTTTAGACACACCATTTATTACTATTGTTCTCTCGTATGCATCTTCATTTAAAGCTGCTATACTTATGTGTCTTTCCCCATCATATATTAATTTTTCATAAATTTCATCCGATATAATTAACAAATTATGTTCTTTAGCAAAATTCGCTATTTCTAATAATTCTTCTTCATGATAAATAGTTCCAGTTGGATTATTAGGGCTATTTATTAATATTGCTTTTGTTTTATCTGTAGTAGCTTTTTCTAAATCAGATATTGTATATTTATAATTATTTTCTTTAGATGTTTCTACAAATACTGGCACTCCATCAGCCAACTTCACTAATTCAGGATAACTAACCCAATATGGCACTGGAATTAATACTTCATCTTCTGGATTTAAAATAGCCATAAAAATATTAGCTAAACATTGCTTAGCACCTGTAGAAATTGTTATTTGACTTGGCTTATATTCTAAGTCATTGTCATTTTTAAATTTGTTACATATAGTTTGCTTTAATTCTAATATTCCTCCTGCTGGAGTATATTTAGTTTTTCCATTTTGCATTGCTTTTATAGCAGCCTGAATTATATTTTCTGGTGTATTAAAATCTGGCTCTCCAGCTCCAAAACTTACTACATCAACACCCTGACTTTTTAATTCATTAGCTTTAGCTGTAATTGCTAATGTAATTGATGGATTAATATTCCCCGCTTTTTTAGATAATTGCATTGCTTTATTCCTCCAGTTTAGACACTTTAATATGCCTTAATTCGTTTGTAGATTCTTTTGTCATATAATAAAAATATATCATTAATATATTGAATTGTAAACAATCTAAAATACATAAATAAAAGACCTTAGTAATTATTACTAAAGTCCTTAATTTTATTATTCTTCGCCCACTAATTCATCTTGATAGTAAGCTGATACTCTATCAAACTCTTCCTCATCAGGAACTACAAGTTCCTCTTCATCAAGTCTAAAAAGATAAACTGAATCTTCTTCTGGATTTTGAGCTAAGTAGTATGATTTTTCTTCAAATTCAAATTCATCAATTATAGGACATGTAACTACATTCCCATTTTCATCTTCTAAATCTATAACGAAGCTTTCATCTTCATCATTACATCCACATTCGCAGTCATGTTCCTGTTCACTAGCATGATCATGTCCGCACTTACATTCATGACCTTCATCATGATTATGTCCACCACAACATTCATGTTCTTTATCATTATGATCATGTCCACCACAACCACAACTTCCTTCTTGACTATTGCATCCACATTTTTCTAAATCTTTTTCCATCTTATAACCTCCTTTAGGTTCTATATCTAAAAAATCAACTTTTTCAGATATATTAATTAATTTTACCCTTAAATGCTTAAAATTAAAACCCCCAAAATAAAAATATTTTTTTTAATGCATAATTCATATCTACTAAAAAAAGGTTGAGGTAAATAAATTACCTCAACCTTTTTTATTCTATTTAATACTATTGTTGATTAGCTAATTTCTTATATCCTTCTAATCTTTCCATAGCGTCTTTTTTAGTCTTTTCAAATAAAGCATCTGCTTGTTCTGGGAATGCTTTAGCAAGAGAAGAGTATCTAACTTCTCCCATTAAGAATTCTTTGAAGTCTGCTGTTGGTTCTTTAGAATCTAATGTAAATGGATTCTTTCCAGCTTCTTTTAATTCTGGGTTGAATCTGTACATTTGCCAATATCCACATGCAGTAGCTCTCTTAGCTTCTTCTTGGCTGTTACCCATACCAATTCTTAATCCATGATTAATACATGGTGCATAAGCTATTATTAATGATGGTCCTTTATAAGCTTCTGCTTCTGCAAGAGCTTTCATAACTTGGTTCTTATCAGCACCCATGTTAATTTGAGCTACATATACATAACCATAACTCATAGCCATCATTCCAAGATCTTTCTTCTTAGTCTTCTTACCACTAGCAGCAAACTTAGCGATTGCAGCTGTTGGAGTAGATTTAGATGATTGACCACCAGTGTTTGAGTAAACTTCTGTATCTACTACTAATATATTTACATCTTCTCCAGTAGCTAATACATGGTCAACTCCACCGTATCCGATATCGTATGCCCATCCGTCTCCTCCGAAGATCCATTGAGATCTCTTAACGAAGTAATCTTTTTGAGCTAAAATTGATTTAGCAGCTTCAGTTCCTGATTTTTCTAGAGCAGCAACTAATTTATCAGCTCTTTCTCTAGTTCCTTCACCTTCATCTACGTTGTCTAACCAATCTTGTAATTCAGCTTTTGCTGAATCATTTGCAGCTATAGCAGCTTCTGCTTCTCCTGCAATTCTTTCTCTTATAGCTTTAACTCCTAAGAACATACCTAATCCAAATTCAGCATTATCTTCGAATAATGAGTTAGCCCAAGCTGGACCATGTCCGTTTTGGTTAGTTGTGTATGGAGTTGAAGGAGCAGATCCTCCCCAGATTGATGTACATCCAGTTGCGTTAGCAATCATCATTCTATCTCCAACTAATTGAGTTATAGCTTTAACATATGGAGTTTCTCCACACCCTGCACAAGCTCCTGAGAACTCAAGTAATGGTTGCTCAAATTGGCTACCCTTAACTGTCTTCTTGTTCATTGGATTCTTCTTAGCTGAGATATCATGAGTTAAGTAATCCCAAACTTCTATTTGATCATGTTGAGATTCTTGTGGTTTCATAATTAATGCTTTTCCTGGAGCAGGACAAACTTGAGCACAGTTTCCACAACCTGAACAGTCAAGTGGTGTTATACCCATTGTGTATAATAATGGTTCTTCAATCTTTAATGCCTTAGCAGCTACAATCTTAGCTGCACCTGGAGCAGCATTCTTTTCTGCTTCTGTTAATAAGAATGGTCTTATTACAGCATGTGGACATACCATTGCACATTGGTTACATTGAATACATTTTTCTGCATCCCATTCAGGAACATTTACTGCAATTCCTCTCTTTTCGAAAGCTGCAGTACCATTTTCGAAAGTACCATCTTCCATACCTGCAAATGCTGAAACTGGAAGTTGATCTCCTTCTTGTCTGTTCATTGGAATAACTATATCTTTTACAAATTTAGTAGCATACTTAATTTCTACTACTTCTTCATCTGCAACTGTCTTCCAAGCTTCTGGAATATTTATTGCAACAATTGATTCAACGCCCTTATCTATAGCAGCATTGTTCATGTTAACAACTTTTTCACCCTTCTTACCATAAGAAGATACAACTGCATCTTTTAAGTATTTAACAGCATCTTCAACTGGAATAATGTTAGCAAGCTTAAAGAAAGCTGATTGCATTATCATGTTGATTCTTCCACCAAGACCGATTTCTTGAGCAATACCTACAGCATTTAAAGTGTAGAACTTAATGTCGTTGTTTGCTAAGAATCTCTTATATGCTGCTGGTAATTTTTCTTCTAAATCTTCTGGACTCCAGATAGTATTTAATAAGAATGTAGAACCTGGCTTTAATCCATCAAGTACATTATATTTATGGATGTATGATTGGTTAGAACATGAAACAAAGTCTGCTTTGTTTATTAAGTATGGTGACTTAATTGCTTTCTTACCAAATCTTAAGTGAGATACTGTAATTCCACCTGATTTCTTTGAATCATAGAAGAAGTATGCTTGAGCATACATGTCTGTATGATCTCCAATGATCTTGATTGCACTCTTGTTTGCTCCAACAGTACCATCTGATCCTAATCCCCAGAACTTACAAGCTGTAGTTCCTTCTGGAGTAGCATCTATATCTTCAGTTACTTCTAATGAAGTATTTGTAACATCATCAACGATTCCGATTGTGAATCCGTTCTTAGGAGCATCTTGTGCTAAGTTTGCATAAACTGCAGCAATATGTCCTGGATTTGGATCTTTTGAACCTAAACCAAATCTACCACCAATAATAACTGGTGCATTTGTTTGTCCGAAGAATGCATTTCTAACATCTAAGTATAATGGTTCTCCTGCTGCTCCTGGTTCTTTAGTTCTATCTAAAACAGCGATTTTCTTAACTGTCTTTGGAATAGCAGCTAATAATCTTTCATTTGAGAATGGTCTGAATAATCTTACTTTAACAACACCAACTTTTTGTCCGTTAGCATTTAAGTAATCTATAGTTTCTTCACAAACATCTGTAGCAGAACCCATAGCAACTATTACTCTATCAGCATCTGGTGCTCCATAGTAATCGAAACAGTGATATTCTCTACCTGTTAATTTAGTGATTTCAGTCATGTAACTTTCAACTGTTTCTGGTAATTCATCATAGAATTTATTAACAGATTCTCTTTCTTGGAAATAGACATCTGCATTTTGAGCAGTTCCTCTAGTTACAGGATGATTTGGGTTTAATGCTCTTTCTCTGAAAGCTTTAACTGAATCCCAATCAAGTAAGTTTGCTAATTCATCATATTCTAAAACTTCAATTTTTTGTACTTCATGAGAAGTTCTGAATCCATCAAAGAAGTTTAAGAATGGAATTCTTGTTTTAATAGCAGTTAAATGAGCTACTGCTGATAAATCCATTACTTCTTGAACTGATCCTTCTGCAAGCATTGCAAAACCAGTTTGTCTTGCTGCCATAACATCTTGGTGATCTCCAAATATATTTAGAGCAGATGTAGCTAATGCTCTAGCTGAAACGTGGAATACTCCTGGTAACATTTCACCAGAAATTTTGTACATATTTGGTATCATTAATAATAAACCTTGTGAAGCAGTATAAGTTGTTGTTAATGCTCCAGCTTGTAAAGATCCATGAACTGCACCAGCTGCTCCAGCTTCTGATTGCATTTCCATAACTTTTACAGGTTGACCAAATATATTTTTTCTTCCTTGTGCTACCCATTCATCTACATGTTCTGCCATTGGTGATGATGGTGTAATTGGGAATATTGCAGTAACTTCTGTAAATGCATAAGATATATGAGCTGCTGCAGTATTACCATCCATAGTTTTCATTTTTCTCATCGTGTTGACCCCTCTTTCTATTTTTAAAACATAAATTTTGAATAATTAAACTTTTTATATAAGTAAGTCTTAAAGACCACCTAATAAACACACTAAATTTAGTAATTAAAGTCTTATTTCCAACTTTACACATATAAACAAAATTATAAACCTTATACTATTTAACTAGTTCTTGCCCTAATTTCTTAATAAGATTTGCTTGCTTTTTAGTTGGTGAATCTTTAACTGCTAAATCTCCAATTACATTAAACCCATAAGATGTCATTTCATCTTTCCATATTTTCATGAAAGTATCCTCAATCCATCCATAGGTCGCAAATAAAATACAATTTTTGTTTTTATTTTCCTTATTTAAATCTTTTAATTGTTCTAGAAATGGTTTCATTTCTTGTTGTTCTATTTTAGTGGAATCCACTGCAGGACTTCCAAAAGCAATAGAGTCTGCTTCTAAAACATCTTCTATAGTAGCATCTGCAACATGCTTTACAATTACTTCTGCACCTTGTTCTCTAGCACCATCTGCCATCACATTTGCAAGGGCTTCTATGTTCCCCCCACAACTCCAATAAATGATTGACACTTTTTTCATTAAAATAGCACCTCATCTTCTCGTTATCTTGTTAAATAATTAACTTTCTTTTTTTTACTAAAACGAACCTACTCTTTTATTATATCTTACATATTTTTTTTTGCAAGATTTGATTGAGTAATTTGTATTATTTTAAGTAATAATTATAGATTTTAGAAATTTATTTCTGTATACTCTCTAATAATACATCTATTATTGCTTCAACTCCATTTTTAGCTTGACTTCTTTCCATATTACTAATAAGTTCTGTTTTTTTGCCTTTTAGTTCTAAAATTTTCTTATATAATATGTCATCTTTAATTTCTTCTTCTTCTAACGTTAATGAATAACCTTCTTTTTCAAAAGACTTAGAATTTAAAATTTGATCTCCTCTACTTGCCTTTTTAGAAAGAGGTATTAACAAAGTTGGCTTTTTTAATGCCAAGAATTCAAATATAGAATTTGCGCCTGCTCTTGAAATTATATAATCAGCAGTGTTCATAAAATCCGGCAATTCCTTATTTACATACTCAAATTGCTTATATCCATCTTTGTTTATAATTTTTTTATCTATATTCCCTTTTCCACAAATATGAATTATATTAAATGATTTTAAAAGTTTTTCTAAGTTTTTTCTTATTTCTTCATTTATGATTCTTGATCCAAGGCTTCCACCCATAATAAATAGCACTTCTTTATCATCAGTAAATCCACATATTTTTCTTCCTTTAGTCTTATCTCCATGAAATATTTCTTCTCTTATAGGACTTCCTGTGAGTACTCCCTTATCTCCATTTATAAAATTTAAACTTTCTCTAAAAGTTACACATAATTTATTACAAAATGGCGCAGACAATTTATTAGCAAGACCTGGAGTCATATCAGATTCATGGGCTACTACTGGTATTTTTTTCATAGATGCTGCAATAACAACCGGTACTGCTACAAAGCCTCCTTTTGAAAAAATAACATCTGGCTTTTCTTTTGATAATATTTTTGTTGCCTGGGCAATTCCCTTTATTATCTTAAATGGATCTGTAAAATTCTTTACATCAAAATATCTTCTTAACTTTCCACATGAAATTTCAAAAAAAGGTATATTATTCTGTGTTATTATTTCTTTTTCAATGCCATCAAAACTACCAATATATTTTATTTCAAAACCTTTTTCTTTTAGTTTAGGTACTAACGCCAAATTAGGAGTTACATGTCCTGCTGTTCCCCCACCTGTCATTATTATTTTGTATTTACACAAACACTATCATCCCTTCTATAATTTCTACTTTCTATTTTAAGATCTCTATCTATAATTCTGCACTACAATTTGAATACTTTTGTTACCATTATATTCATTTATGCTTGGGTAAAATACTAAATCCAACTTTACATCATTATACGCCCCATCATAAAGTTTTTGTAGCTCTTCTTTCCCATATTTATCACGTATTGCTTCTTCAAGCTCATAAATATCGCCAAAATAAATAGCATCCAACACTTTATTAAACTTAGTCTTTAACTTAAATTTTAATACATTTTTATTCTTGCCCAATATTGTAGCTTTTACCAAATTAATATTTTTTTCTGCAAATAAAGGTTTAGAATTCGCTTTACCAAAAGGTTCTAATCTTTCTAAATCATTAATCAATTCATAATTTAATAAATCAAGAGGTAAAACACAATCTATTGTAACTTTTCTTAATAAATCTTCGTCTTTTAATGTTGTATTTTCATTTAATCTTCTTCTAAGCTCATCTATATTCTCTTCTTTCAATGAAAATCCTGCTGCCATAGGATGGCCACCAAAGTTTCCAAGCAAGTCTTTGCATTTAACAAGTTCCTCAAACATATTATATTCTTCTATAGATCTACCTGATCCCTTTGCTCCATTTTCTGATTTTGTTATTATTAAAGTTGGAACATTATATTTTTCTCTTATTCTTCCTGCTATTATTCCCGCTAAACTTTCATGCACATCAGGAATATAAATAACAAATACCTTATCATTTATCATATTATTCTTTTCTACAATTTCTATAGCAATTTCTACACCCTTCATAGTCATGTCTTTTCTTTCTTCATTTAGTTTAACTAATTCCTTTGAAATCCTAGCTGCTTCTTCTTCATCTTTTGAAAGTAACAATTCCAATCCTTTTTTAGCTGAATCTAGTCTTCCACATGCATTTATACACGGCCCTATGATAAACCCCAAATGGTATACTGATAAAGTTTTTTCATTCATTTCACATTCTCTTATTAATTCTTGTAGTCCTAAATTAGTCGTATTATTTATAAATTCCAATCCTTTTTTAACAAAGATTCTATTTTCATCAATTAAATCTACAACATCGCAAACAGTTGCAATTGCAAGGAATTCTATGAATTTATAACATTCTTTTTTATCTATACTTAACTTTTCATAAAGAACTTCTACAAGTTTAAATGCTACCCCTGCTCCACATAATTGCTTAAATTTATAATTACATTCCGTTTGTTTTGGGTTTATTATGGCATCTGCACTTGAACTTATGAATTTTCTAATTTTATTTTCATCTTCAACAAATGGTATATCATGGTGATCTGTAACTATTACAGTAATTCCTATATCTTTAGCATATTTTATTGGTTCTATAGCTGATATTCCATTGTCACAAGTTAATATAGCATCTATCCCATCTTCTTTTGCCTGTTTTATTATATTTATATTTATTCCATACCCATCTTTTATTCTATCTGGAATTTCATAATCTACATTTGCATTACATCTTTTTAATGCTGTATATAAAATATAAACACTTATAACTCCATCTACATCATAGTCTCCAACAATTCTTATCTTTTTATTTAATTTTATTTTATCATGCAGTATTTCTACAGCTTTCTCTAAATCTTTCATTTCTCTTGAATTATAAAGTTTATCAAAATCTGGAGTTATATAACTTTTTATCATGTCATCATTTATGATATCTCTATTTATTATAAGCCTACTCATAAGTTCTGTAATTCCATATTTATTTGATATTTTCTTATAATCAGCTTTTATATTTTTTACAAACCATCTTTCTGCCATTACTTCTCCTCTTTAAATTTTGCAGAGCAAAATTAATGAATGATGAATGATTAAGGAATATTTTGCTTTGCAAATTTTAAACTTATTAGGTGAAAATCACCTTCAATTTAAAACTCCACAAGGAATTTCTTCCTTCATCTTTCATCATTCATTTTTCATTATTTACCAAAGTGATTAGAAATTTATTTAGCCTATAAACATCTTATATAGCATACCAGATGAGATGCCTTCTACTTGATGCTCATATCCAAGTTTTTCTAATAATTTATAAGAAAATGCCATTGCTGTTGCAGGTCCCCTACTAGTTATTATATTTTCATCAACTACTACAGCTTCTTCTAAATATTCACAATTTGGTAATTCATCCTCATAACCTGGATAAGAAGTTATATTTCTGCCTTCTGTAATTTCAGCTTTTCCAAGTACTATTGGTCCTGCACAAATTGCTCCTATTAATTTACCTTGCTTATTTTGCTTTTTCACAAATTTTATTACTCTTTCATCATCTCTTAAATTAGTTGCTCCTGGAACCCCACCTGGAATTACTACTAAATCATATTCCATGTCTTCATCAAAAATTTTATCTGCTTCAACTACTAATCCATGACTTGATTTAACTTGTTTTTCTTTAATTGAAACTAAATCACAAGTTATATTTGCTCTTCTCATTACATCCGATACAGTCAACGCCTCTATTTCTTCAAAACCATCTGCTAACAATAAACATACTTTCTTCATATCTAATTCCTGGTTATGAAAATCGTAACAAAACATAACCATCCCTCCATTCTAATTTTATTTTTATTTTTACGATTATTTTTAAAACCAATATATCTTATTAAATCTCCATAATAATTTACAAGATTTAATTCCATATCTTTTTAATATCTTATTTTCTAATGTAGTTATATTACATTGTTTCTTTTCAAGATATAATGCAGTTATATAACCAGTGTAGGTTTCACCATTCTTTTTAGTATATTTAATTAAGTCTCTATGCTTAAACCCTAAACGATCATTAGTTTTAGCTTTACTTTGTCTTCTCATAGGTTTAATTATCCAATCTTTTATATTGCAACTGTCTTTACTAATAATTAAATACTATTTGTTATTATTTTTTGCAACTATTTAAAGTTCCTTTAATTCAAACAATGAGGATATCCTAAACTACTATTTAGAACATCCTCATCCTATAATTTCATATTTATATTTTAATTATACATCATATGTTAATCCACTACCATAAGTGAGATTCGAAATTTTATATTTCGTTATTCGAACTTCCCCAGCGAACGCACAATGTGGTCAACTTAAGAAAATAGTAGAAAAAATTTCCATATAAAAGCTCAAATTTTAGAATGAAAATCGTAGATTTTCTCAAAATATATATTCTCCAAACTCCTCAGGAGTTTGTTCCTAAATTCTCAATTATCAATTGTCAACTCTCAACCTAAATTTCGCTTCTAACTCTGAAACCCGCATAGTTGTCACATGACATAAAATAACAGGTAAAATAATACTGCTCCTAAACCCTTATAAAATGCAGATTCCCAAAATTGGAAGCGAAAAATAAGTCTCAACTAATTCAACGCTACATCTTTAATTTCATCTTCAAGCACAATCATCATTATATTCGTTCCTCTACCTGCTCTATTTTGCAGTTTAATATCATTTATTTTAACTACTGATTTTTCTTTAGATTTAGAAGTCAATACTACTTCAGTTTTATCATTAGATAAAGTTATACTATTTCCTTCACTACTTATATAATTACTATGATATTTTCCAAAAATAACTTCATCTTCATCTCTTAAGCTCATTCCTGTAACACCTGATGCTACTTTCCCCATAGCATTAACATTCTCAACAGGGAATCTTATTCCCATACCTTTTTTAGTTATCATAACTAAATATCCAAGTTTTATTTTATTCATTTCTACTGAAACTACTTCATCATATTCAAATTTAAATTTGTAACAGGCTTGCTTAAAGAAATCTCCTTCAAATTCTTTTAACAAAGTCTTTTTCACCATTCCTTTTTTAGTAAATGTGTAGACTCCTAACTCATCATCATAGGAAGCAATTGAAACTAAACTAATTATCTTTTCTCCCTTTTCTAACTTTCCTAAGAATGCTTCTACTGGCATTTCTTCATTTATAACATTCTTTATTAAGAATACTGGTACTTTATAAACATATCCTTTATTACTAAACATTAATAATTTTTTTAGTGAATTAGTTTTAACCTTCAAAGAATCTTCCTTAATTCTCCCATAAGCTTTAAGCTTATTCTTATCTGTAATTCCTAGATTCAGCTCGAAATATTCAATTTCATTTGTGTCTTCTACTTCAATGATCTCATCTTCTTGTGCAAAATTAAATAATTGAATAGGCAATATATTTCTAGCAGTATTCTCTAGGTTTTGTACTTCAAGAGTAAATTCTAAACCTAATTTACTTTTAATTCTTAAGAACTTACTTTCTTCTTCTAATTCGCTTATTGATATATTCATTAATTCATCATCATCTCTAAGCTTTAAAGCTTGGAGTCTATTATACGAAGTTTGGAACTTATCTATTGAACTTTGTTTAATCCCCCCATATTTAGTTATAAATCTAAATGCTTTACTAGGATTAAAACTATCCAAAGATACAGCTCCAACTACCTTTTCATTATCAAGATTCAAAGTTTTAATAACTTCATCTAATCTCTCTCCCTTTTCCTTCCACTTCATTTCAGGGATATTAATTCCCTTTGTTTGATACATAAAACCTTTATCCGTAAATATAAGTAACGTATCCTTGGTATTTGAGCTTATTAAGTATTTTAATGAATCACCATCTCTATATTCAATATCCTCTGGATTAGAACTTGATCTATTATAATTTTTTATTGGTATTCTCTTAATGAAACCATCCTTTGATATTGTAATCATAACTTCTTCTACTACAATTAATTCTTGAATATCAATTTTACTTTCATTATCATCTTTTACAACTAGAGTTCTTCTCTTATTTCCATATTTATCACTTATTTCTTTTAATTCAATTTTAATTACTTTTAAAAGCTCTTTTTCACTAGACAAAATCTTTTCCAGTTTTTTAATTAACTTCCCAAGACTTGCATATTCTTTTTCAAATATTTCTATTTCAAGACCTGTTAATCTATATAGCATAAGTTCTAATATTGCTTGTGCTTGTGCTTCGGAAAATTCAAACTTGCTTATTAAATTATCCGAAGCATCTTTTTTAGATTTTGAGTTTCTAATAGTTGCTATAATTTCATCTAAGATGTTTATTGCTTTAATAAAGCCTTCAACAATATGATATCTCTTTTTCGCTGTATCAAGTTCTTTTTGAGTTCTTCGCGTTATTATTTCTTTTTGGTGCTCCACATAATATTTTATTATAGCCTTTAAGCTCATAGTCTCTGGCTTTCCATTTGCAAGTGCAACCATATTAAAGCTTATATTACATTGTAAATCAGTCTTTTTAAATAAATATTTTAGTACTTTATCTGCAATATCTTCCTCAGTGTTTTTCTTTAATTCAATTACAGCCCTTATTCCATTTCTATCAGATTCATCTCTAATATCTGTTATCGACTCTAATGCTTTTGCATGTCTTTTATCACCTGTCATTTCAGATATTAACTGAAGAAGTTTAGCCTTATTTCTCCTATATGGAAATTCAGTTATTACTATTCCTAATCTTCCATTTTCCAATTTTTCAATTGAAGTTTTAGCTCTATATGCGACTTTTCCTTCTCCTGTTTCATAAGCTGATAAAATAGATTTTTCTCCAATTAAAATTCCACCTGTAGGTAAATCTGGTCCTTTTATATATTCCATAAGTTCTGAAGTAGTTATTTCATTATTATCTATGTAAGCTAATACGCCATCAGTTACTTCTTCTAAATTATGTGGTGGTATATTAGTTGCAAGACCAACTGCTATACCAAAAGTACCATTTACCAAAAGATTTGGATATCTACTTGGTAGCACCTTAGGTTCTGTTTCACTCTCTGAGTAATTTGGAATCATATCTACAGTATCTTTTTCAATATCACGCAATATTTCCATGGCAATAGGCGAAAGTCTTGCTTCCGTATACCTCATTGCCGCTGCTCCATCACCATCTATCGAACCCCAATTTCCGTGACCTTCAATTAATGGCTCTCTAGTTGAAAATTCTTGAGCTAAAATCACCATAGCTTCATATACAGATGTATCCCCATGAGGATGAAACTTACCTAAAATATCTCCAACTATTCTAGCAGATTTGTAATAAGGTTTATCAGGAAAGGCTTTAAGCATATATGCTCCATATAAAATTCTTCTATGCACTGGCTTAAGCCCATCCCTAACATCTGGAAGTGCTCTATCTTTCGCAACTTCTATTGCATATGGTAAAAAATTTTCCGGCATTGCTTCTTCTAAAGTAATACCAATTATATTATTATCTTTAGGTATGATATTATTATTTTTCTTTGCCATAATCTTATCCTTTCTTTTCAATCAACATTAAACCGTTTAGTTAATTGTTCACTGCTAGCTGACTAAAATTCTCCATATTTATATATATACTTCTTTCTAGGCTCTACAACATCTCCCATAAGTAGTGAAACCATCTTTTCAGCTTTTGCCGCATCTTCTATATTAACTTGAAGAAGTGTTCTGCTTTCTGGATTTAATGTTGTGTCCCACAATTGGTCTGGATTCATTTCTCCAAGACCTTTATATCTTTGAATTAATGACCCTTTCCCTACTTCTTTCTTTACTTTTTCTAACTCCTCATCACTATAAGCATACTTCATTATAGTTTTACCTTTTGTTTCCTTATATACTTTATATAAAGGAGGTTGCGCTAAATATAAATGACCATTTGCAATTAACGGTTTCATATATCTATAAATATAAGTCATCCAAAGTGTTCTAATATGATATCCATCCACATCGGCATCACTCATTATTATTATTTTATCATATTTCAAATCCTCTTCTTTATAATTATCTAAAGTCCCTGTTCCAACAGCCGTATTAAATATCTTTAATTCTTCTGAAGCTAATACATTTTCAAGCTTTTGTTTTTCTGTATTCATTATTTTACCTTTAGAAGGCATTATGGTTTGAAATCTTCTATCTCTAGCTTGCTTTGCAGAACCTCCAGCTGAATCTCCTTCCACAACTATAAACTCATTTACAGTTTTATCTTTTAATGTACATACTGCAACTTTACCTGCCAGTGGTGCAGTTCCTTTACCTATTTTCTTTTTTTCTGCTTCATTAATTTTTTTTATTTTGTCTCTTCTTTTTGCTGCTTCTAATGCATTATTTATTATACTTGTTGCTAAAGTCTTATTATCTTCAATCCATTCAGAAAATTTAGTATAAACTAAATCATTCATCATAGTATATGCTTCATTATTCCCAAGCTTAGTTTTAGTTTGACCTTCAAAGATAGGATTTGTAATTTTTATTCTTACGATAGCTGTCATACCTTCCCTTAGGTCATCTCCTTCAAAGTCCTTATCCTTTTCCTTAACTAATCCAAGCTTCTTTGCCCATTCTTTAAAAGATCTTGTCATTCCAGTCTTAAAACCTGTTTCATGAGTCCCTGCTTCAGTTGTCGGAATATTGTTTACATAACTTGCAATATATTCAGTAGTTGAATCTGTAAATTGCATACAAACTTCTCCATACATTTGAAGGTTTCCAACTGTTCTTTCACCATCAAAAATTATAGGTACTTCATGAATTGGTGTTTTACTTTCATTTAAATAATTAATAAAATCTAAAAGGCCATTTTCTGAATAATATTCTTTAGTAATTTCTTGTCCTTTTCTTTTATCTATTAATTCTAAAGTTATACCTTTATTTTGAAATGCTAATTCTTGCAATCTACTGTCTATTATGTCAAATTTAAAATCAGTTGTTGAAAAAATTTCATTATCTGGTTTAAATGTTACTCTTGTTCCAATCTTATCTGTTTTCCCAATTATTTTTAAATTTCCAACAGCTGTTCCTGGCATATCTCTTTTTAGTTCCTTATCAAAAGCATATTCAAATCTTTGTCTATATATATTTCCATTTTGATATACTTCAACTTCTAACCATTTTGATAAAGCATTTACAACTGCCGATCCAACTCCATGAAGACCTCCAGAAGTCTTATAATTTTTATTATCAAACTTTCCTCCTGTGTGTAGTTCAGTAAATACCATTTCAACTCCAGATTTCTTTTTAGTTGGATGAATTCCTGTAGGGATTCCTCTGCCATTATCTACTATTGTGACACTTTTATCTTCATTTAAAATTATAGTTACCTTATTTCCATACCCATTAGCTATTTCATCTATGGAGTTATCAATTATTTCCCATATACAATGATGTAGCCCTTTGCTTCCTGTAGAACCTATGTACATTCCTGGTCTTACTCTTACAGGTTCTAATTTTTCAAGCGATGTTAAATCCGTCACATCATACGTATTAGTATTTTTTAATTCCATAAAGCTCCTCCACTTCGAACACCAGTTCTTATTTCTTATAATTTTTCTGTTCTATAAAAATATACTTCCTTTCTGCTTTAATGTCAAAAAAACTTAGTTAACTCGTGTACACGAGTTAATTTCCTTATTCTATAATATCAAAAAAGAGTGTACTATAAAAATAATACACTCTTAAAAACAAAATAGAAATTTTCAAAGTTCTATACATCACATATTTCTATCTTTCTAACATGTTTTGTATGATTCCAATCCTTATTATTCTTATTTAAAATACCTTGAATTGTAATTGGTATCCATGTTAGTGTATAGAATCCATATAATATGAATCTGAAGAATAATATTAAATCCTTCTTTCCTAAGAATATGCCAGTCATTATTAAAAATACTAAGTTATATCCTATTCCTATTAACCATGAAATAATCCAATTATCTATGTTAGTAACTAAATAAGGAACTACGAAAACATTGCTTGAATATAATGCCATCATAAATAAAAATGATTTTTTAACTTTTTTATCAATTGCGAGTACCAATGGTGTAATTAAAAATTGAATAACTGCAAATGCTTTAAAACCCGCATCACTAAACAGATAGTTTATAATAAATATATTTACCCCTCTAGTATTTGCCTGTATTAATGTAAGCACTGCTGAAATACCTATTAACAATGTTACAAAAGGTTGTAATACATATAATGCACAGTCAAAAATATAAAATTTTCTATCTACTATTGCTTTCTTAATTAATTTAAAGAAATATCTTGAAGCAACATCTGTAAATCCTTGCATCCATCTTTTTCTTTGTGTCCATGATTGCATAAGCTTTAATGGCTTTTCATCATATATAATAGCATCATGAGCCCAACCTACTTTTTCTCCATTTAATACAAGTTTGCAAGTAAACTCTAAATCTTCTGTTAAGCAAGTAGCACCCCAACCTAATTTTTTTAATGTACTAGTTTCTATAGCAAATCCTGTACCACCAATTTGATTAGAAAATCTAACATTTGCTCTAGCTAATTGGAACATTCTATTTTGAGTCCAAAAAGCTATAGAATATGCTGCTGAAATCCATGAATCATCTGGATTTTTGCTATCAATATATCCCTGTACAACTTTGTATCCATCTTGTAATTTAGAATTAATCTCTTTCAAGAAGTTCTTATGCACAAGATTATCTGCATCAAATATAGCAACAGCATCATATTGTTTATCCATATTAAATAACTTTTCAAACATCCAGTCTAATGCATAACCTTTACCTCTTTTATCTTTTGCAAATCTTTCACAAACATTCACATCATAGCCTTTAGCTATTTTAGCTGTATCATCTGTACAATTATCTGCAATAACGAAAATATCATACATATTTTTAGGATAATCTAGTTTTAACATACTTTCTATAAGACTACCTATAACCACTTCTTCATTATGTGCTGCAATTAATAATGCAAACTTATTTTTAGGTGTATAATTTTTCTTTTCTTCTTTCCTAAAAAGACCTATTAATCCTAAAATTAAATAATAACATGTTATTGCAAAGACAAAAATTTGAAAAAAAGCCGTTATGGTAAAAATATATTTTCCCATTACATTCACTCCTAATACCAATGGAAATTATTCCCATTTATTATTTTATACCCTTAGGGGTAGCTAGTCTTATGTATAGCAGTTCTAACACTTCCATCTCTTTAGATAGATGCCAAGTTCAGCACTCCCATAGACGAGATGCCAATTTAGGGTATAAGTTTAACTAAATTCAACTGTAGTATAAAAAACTTCACATGAAAAGTTTCATTATATAATTACTTACATACTACACCTATTTAATAATATTTCAATAGAAAGAAAAAATCAACCCTATATTTATTAATATATAATTAATATTTTCCAATTAAAGTACATTAAAAAAATAACAACTCAGTATTATAGCCTATAAATACTATATCCTAGGACTATACCACCAATAAGACCTCCAACATGTCCAAAATTATCAATATTTTTGATACTTAAACCTATAAATAAATTTATTACTATTATTTGCATTAAACCTGACAAATACTTTTTTTGTATCTTATGTCTCTCTATAATAGCGAAAGCTAGCAATGCTCCCATAAGACCAAATATTCCGCCCGATGCCCCTACTGATATGCTATTAGGACTCATCAAATAACTTAATGAACTTGATGTTATACATGAGATAATATATATGATTAGATATTTTTTAGTTCCATAAGTTTGTTGAATTTGAGGTCCTATTATATATAAAGAATACATATTACATGATATATGAACTAAATTAGAATGTAAAAATGCACTAGTTAATAACCTCCAAACCTCACCCTGTTCAATTAACATATTATACTTAGCTCCAAAACTTATTAATACTGAATTATTTATAGCATTTACTATTTCGTCTGATATTACAGTTGAAGATCCACGTACAGTATTAGTAATATTATAAATTACAACTTGTGTAATTATAAATATTATTATATTTATTGATATTATAACTAATGTAGGTATTTTGTCTTTAAAAAAATCCTCTTTATTCCGAGTAATTTTTACTTTATTTTCTTGCATAATATTTTCAAATATATGTTTTAATGGTATGCAGGATTTATCACATGAAATAACATTATGATTTTTTCTATTTATAATAAGCTTATGTGATATAGATGGGTGTTCTGTATTTATGTATTCTTCGTTAGATAAAATTATCATATTTAGAGAAAATGACTTCTCTAATGTTTTTATAAATGAAATAACTTCTGAATAATCTATATATTCATTTTTCTCATCACTTATCAAAACACAATATATACCATCTTTTAGCTCCTTAACTGCGAAAAACATTTCTTCTTTATGGAAATTACTATAGTATTGTTTCATATAAAAGTTTTCTTTATTTATTAAAATTTTATAGATTTTTTCTTTAAATTTTTTCATATTTTTACCTATTCCTATATAAATTCAATGCACAATGAAGGATGAAGGAATTTTCACCTTCATCATTCATTAAAGTGCTTCTCACTTTCTATTTATCTATCATATCTAAAAGTTCATTAAATCTTTTTATAGTAGCTTCTATAGGTAAATTAGTGGTCATATCTACGCCTGCATTTTTTAAAATGTTTATTGGATAATCACTGCCTCCTGATTTTAAGAAACTTTTATATTTTTCTACTGCATTTTCTTTTCCTTCTAAAATTGATTTTGAAAAAGCTGATGCAGCTGCATACCCTGTAGCATATTGATAGACATAGAAATCAGAATAAAAATGAGGAATTCTTGACCATTCTACATCTACTTCTTTATCTATTATTATTTCATTTCCAAAATATTTAACATTTAAATCATGCCATGCCTTATTATAATCTTCTGCTGTTAAAGGCATTCCTGTTTCTAAAGTTTCATGGGTATATAGTTCAAATTCTGCAAACATTAATTGTCTAAATACTGTTGTTCTTATTTGTTCTAATTCTTGATTTATCAAATAAAGTTTTTTCTTTTCATCTGTTTCTTTTTCAATTAGATAATGAATAAGTAAAGACTCATTTGTTGTTGATGCAACTTCTGCACAAAATAAAGTATAGCCTGCATAATAATATGGTTGCTCTTTTCTTGAATAGTATGAATGAATTGAATGCCCCATTTCATGAGCTAATGTTGATACATCTCCTAGTTCATTGTTGTAATTTAATAAGACATAAGGCATAGTATCATATCCTCCCCATGAATACGCTCCACCTTTTTTACCTTTGTTTTCATATATATCTATCCAACCATCTTTTATACCATTTTTGAATATATCCAAATATTCTATTCCTAATGGTTTTAATGCATCTAATACTATATCTACGCCAGTATTAAATTCAATTTTTTCTTTTGGTATTTCGATTACAGGGACATACAAATCATACATATGAATTTCATTTAATCCGAGCAACTTTTTCTTAATTTGAACATATCTATGAAGAGAATTTAAATTATCATTTATCACCTTTATAGCATTTTTATAAACTTCTAAAGGAATGTTATTTGGCTTTAATGAAGCTTCTAATGCACTATTATAGTTTCTTACCTTACTATTAAAATTAAAGGTTTTTATTGAAGAAGTTAACGTAGTAGCTAAAGTATTTTTTAGCTTATCATATTCTCTAAATAATTTTTCAAATGCTACTTTTCTTACATTTCTATCTTTACTTCTTATAAATGAAGAATAATTTCCTTCTGTTAATTCTACTTTATTGCCTTCTTCATCTTCTATTTTCCCAAATGTCATATCTGCATTAGTTAAAATATTGTGTATTGCTGAAGGTGCGTCTAAACAATCTGAAGCTGCTGCTAATAATTCTTCCATTTCTTTTGATAATATATGTGGCTTTTCTTTTAATATATCATCAATTAAAAATTTGAATTGCTTCAATTCATCTAACCTTTGCATTTCACTTTCAATAAATTTATCTTCTAAGCTTAAAATTTCTGGCACAAAGAAAGCTGTATAACTTGAAAATTCAGCCATATATATATCAATTTTGCTCATTAAGCTTTGATAAGTAGCATTTGAAGTATCTTCATCAGATTTTAAATGTGCATAAATAAATAGGGTTTCTGCTTTTCTAGATATTTCTTCATTTAATTTTAAATACTCTAAAATCTTTTCTCCATTTATTAGCTTTCCAGAATAGTCTTTTAATTTAATTGCTTCATTTTTTACAGCTTCAAAATCCTTTTCCCATTCTTCTATATTTTTATATACTTTATCTACCTTCCACTTAAACTTCGCTTCAATTTCTTCTCTTTTTTTTAAATCACTCATCTTAACACCCTTTCCTTATTTTCAATGTATAATTGACAATTTAAGATGAAGCTATAAGAGAAAATTCTGCTAACCAAATATAAAATTTGGAGCATCACTTTTCCTTTGGAATTTATACCTTAATTGTCCACTGTCCATTGCCAATTATTCCTGATATTCTGTTTCTTTTCCTTGTATAGCTTCAAAAACTAGATTCATTTCTTTTTCTATTATTGGTACGACTTCTTGTATCTTTTTCTTCATTAAATCATAATCATCTTCATACTTAAATTTTATTATGTATGTAGGATTATATTCATCTAAATCTTCTTCTATCTCATAACCTCTTTCTGTAAATGCTTCACTATTAAATAAATCATATATTGCTGAGTATTCCCATTCTTCCACATTTTTATTTGTATCAAAATGCATATACACAATTTCATCTAATACATAAAGCTTTTTTACAAATAAAGCTCCTTCATTTACTTCAAAACTTCCTAATTCCTTTTTTATAAATCCTGTTTCTTTATCTTTTTCCATTAATACTAAACTTGAAAAATCCATAAATTCACCATCCTATTAGTTTTTATTAGGCATCCCTAATTTTTTATTTTATACTGCCTTGTATAAAAGTATATCAAAAAAGACATTTTATAACCATATAAATAAAATATGCTGTTTTATAACTGCTACAGAATTAGAATTTGCTCATATTATTATACTTCTTACCTTACCATGTCATTGATTTTTAATTTCATTATATGTAAAAATATGGTAATATTTTCTTATAATAATTCTTATTCTATAAAAACATTTATCACACCAAATACACTTTCCAAAAATTCATTTAAAAATTCAAAGTCCTTAAAATACAAGGAGGTCACAATTATGATAAATAATCTACAACTTCAAAAAGAATCTTTTTTTTATAGAAAAAACCGAAGGCTTAAAAGAAATATTAAAAGAAGAGCTAAAAGAAGAGTTATGTTATCCTTAGTGCTTTCTTTGGGACTTATAATCATAGTTTCTTTTTTAATAGCACATAATCTATATATATTTAGCAATTCTAAAGACCTTGGATTTGCTGTGGAATATAATTTTACTAGTAACTTTTCATCAAAAAGTAAGCTTCTTAGAGTTCAAAAAATGTCTTTAATTTATTGTGATGGTGAAACTGCTGTTGTAGAGGCTTCTGGACTTTCTAAAAATGAACCTCATAAAACTATTTCTATTAAAGGAAGCTTTAGAAAAACTAATAATAAAAGCTGGTACTTAGAAAAAATATTTACTCAATAATTTTTATATTATACACTATTGCAAGTAATTTGCATTTAAGTGTATAATATAATAATGTTTTAAGGAGTTGATTATTTGATAACTATAAAAAATCTATCATTTTCATATACAAAAGCAAATGATTTATTAAAAGACGTTAGTCTTCATATACCTAAGGGAATTTATTTATCTATTCTTGGTGAAAACGGAAGTTGTAAAAGTACATTAGTAAAGCTTATATTAGGTATTTTGAAACCTGATGCTGGACTAATTACTTTAGCTTCCAATAAAATTTCTTATGTTTCACAAAAATTAGATAATTTCAATTCAGAATTCCCAATAACCGTCAAGGAAGTACTATCTTGTCATGCAAAGACTGTTGGTATAAAAAATTCAAAGAACGTTCTAGAATCTTTACACAAAGTTAATATGTGTGAATTTAGCGATAATTTAATTGGGAATTTATCAGGTGGACAACAGCAAAGAATTTTTATTGCAAGAGCATTACTTGGAAATCCAGATTTAATAATATTAGATGAACCATCAACTGGAGTAGATGAAAAAAGTCAAAATGAACTTTATCCATTACTCCAAACTTTGAATAAAGATTTAGGGAAAACTATAATTTCTGTTGAACACAATACTAAGATTGCATTAAAATATTCAACACATATTTTAAAAATAGAAAATGGGACTCTAAACTTATTTACAAAAGAAGATTTTATAAAATCTTTAGAAGTTGAAGATTCAGTTTCTAAAATAATATAGATATTAGGAAGGTAATAATATATGTTTGAATTAGGTTTTATGCAAAATGCATTTATTGCAGGTTTTATTGTTTCTGTTCTTTGCCCATTTATAGGGCTTTTTATTGTGCTTAGGCGTTATTCAATGATCGGTGATACCTTATCCCACTCTTCTTTTGCTGGAGTTGCAATTGGTCTCGTTATAGGCACTAACCCCCTTTTAACTGCATTTTTATTTACTAGTGTTTGTGCTCTTGTTATAGAGTCTTTAAGAACTTATTATAAAAAATATGCGGAACTTGTAATGTCCATTATTTTGACCTTAAGTTTAGGTATCGCAATTATTCTAATAAGTAGTGGTAAGGCATCCGCTAAAGTAGATTCATTTTTATTTGGTAGTATTTTAACTGTTACAAAATCCGATATATTATTAATTGCTATTGTAGGTGTAATTTGTCTTATAACACTTTTATTCCTCTATAACAAATTAATTTATGTGACTTTTGATGAAAATGGTGCAAAAACATCAGGTATTAATGTTAAATTAATAAACTATATATTTACATTGCTAGTAGCTGCTACAATTTCTCTTTCAATAAGGGTAATGGGAATTCTTGTTGTTTCTTCAATAATAGTTGTTCCTGTAGCAACAGCTATTCAACTAAAAAAAGGCTTTACTAAAACCCTAATTTTTTCAATCCTCTTTGGATTTTTAGATGTTATGATAGGATTATTACTCTCTTATTACATAAACAGTGCTCCTGGAGGCACAATAGCATTAACATCAGTTATATTCTTATTACTAACTTTAATCTTTACAAGATTTTTTAACTATGAAAATTAATAAGGCATAATCAAAGAAGAGGCTGTTGCAAGATGATTTTTTAAAATCATCTTGCAACAGCCTCCTTTGGAATATTCTCAAATTCTAATAATTATACAATACCTGTAAAATATTCTTCTAATATTTCTATAAACTTACTCATGTTCTCTGGATATATTTGACCTATGTTTGCTATTCTAAATGTATTTTCAGACGATACTTTACCTGGATAAATTGTGAATCCTTTATTATATAAGTAGTCATGTAAATCATCAAAACAATAACCTTTAATTTTAGGTTCAACAATTGAAGTTAAAAGCATAGATGATGCTTTTTCATTGACTAATTTTTTTAAATTAAGTTTATCTAATCCATCCCAAAGAATTTTGCAACATTCTTTATATCTTTCATATCTCTTTTCTATTGTTTCTTCTTTTGCTTCTATTATAGCTTGTTTTAATGCATAAAGAACTTGTACTGGTGGAGTAAATCTCATTTGATAATTATCTTTAAAATATGAGTATTGTTTATATACATTAAGATATAGATTTCTCGGCTTAATATTCTTAGTTTTTTCTAAAGATTCTTTATTTGCTATTACAAAGCTTATTCCTGCCATTCCTTGTATACATTTATTTGAACTTGACGCTAAGTATTTTATGTTCATTTCATCCATATTTATAGGAATTCCAGCAAAGGAACTCATAGCATCAACTATCATATCTATTCCATATTTTTCACAAATACTTCCTATTGATTTTATATTATTTAATATTCCTGTTGTAGTTTCATGATGAATTACTGCTATATGACTAATAGGTGTTTTATCAGATGTTCTATTTTCTAAATTATATTTTTTTATGATTTCTTCTACTTCATTTAAGTTTATTTCTTCTATAGGTGAACTTTTTAATTCTATATAATTCAAATTATATATTTCTGCTATCTCACACATTCTTTTGCCATAAGCACCATTATCAATTATTAAGATTGTCCCATCATCTACTACTGAGCTTAGAATAGCTTCAACTGATGCTGTTCCTGAACCTCCAAACAATATAGTTGTATACTTATCATTTGAGCCTACAAAATTAGTAATCTCTTTTGATACAAATTCCATAACATCTCCAAATTCTTTTTCTCTTGGACAAATATCAGGAACAACTTGAGCAAGCTTTACTGTATCAGAAGTTGTAGCAGGCCCTGGGTTTAATAATATATTTCTCTTAATATCCAATTTAATCCCTCCATATAAGCCCTTACCTATCTAAAAATCCCATAAAGGCTTCCTTATTTTCAATTGGTGTTGTAGTAGGTCTTCCTAGATCTTTTCGCGCACCTTTTTTTACTTTAATTTCCAATAACACAGAACCTTCTACGTTTGTTATTTTTTCTGATAAATTTAGCAATTCAGCTTTAGTACTACATGAATAGCACTCCTTATAACCGCAAGCTTTTGCAATAGCTAAAGTATCTATTTTAAATCCAACAGTTTCTTGACCTCCTACTGAATCATGTGCTCCATTATTTATTAATATATGTCTAAAATTCTTAGGTGCTTGATTTCCTATTATAGCTAAGCCACCAAGATGCATTAATAAAGCTCCATCTCCATCAATGCAATAAACATCTTTATCTTCATTACTCAAAGCAATCCCCAAAGCAATTTGAGACGCGTGTCCCATAGAGCCTACAGTTAAGAAATCTTTACTATGATTTTCTTTACGCTTTTCTCTTAACTCAAAAAGTTCTCTAGATGCCATTCCTGTTGTTGATACTGTCGCTGAATTCTCTTTCATCTTTGATACTACAATTTCTATAGCCTCTTCTCTAGTCATTTCAAAATCAAAGACAGTATTATTCTTAAGTTTATATTCGTCAAAGGTATCCTTTTTTATTACCAAAGCATATGGTTCATTGTTTTCCTTCATATAAATATATGCCTTTTTTACCTTTAATCTCATTTCATCATTGTTTGTAGCTTCATCTAAAATTTCATATTTAATCCCTAACATTTCTAATGTTTCAGTAGTGATTAATCCTTGCTTCTTATGTTGAGGTTCGTCTTTCTTATTTGGCTCCCCCCTCCATCCAATTATTAAAAGCATTGGTATACTATAAACCAATTTGTCAGCAAGGGAAGCAAGTGGATTCACTGCATTCCCAAGTCCTGAATTTTGCATATATACAAGCCCAATTTTTCTTGTTGCTAAATAATATCCTGAAGCTAATCCTATAGCATTTCCTTCGTTAGCTGAAACTATATTATTTTTACTACTCACATTATCCTTAATATAAGCACAAAAAGATTTTAATAGTGAATCTGGTACTCCTGTAAAAAAACTTATATCATTATTTAATAATTCATTGTAAAACTCTTTAACTTCAACCATTTAATTAACTCCTTAATTGCATATTTGCACAATATTTTTACATTCCACCTGGAATTAGAGTAAGAATTTCTTTTATAGGCATACAATTTGCTGAAGCTTCTTTTGATCTTCCATTTTCTAAGATGCTCTTTGCTGTATTTACCATTGCTGGATATGCACTTCTTATTAAGTGATTTGCATAAATAATCACATTAATTCCTAGTTCCACTAATTCATCCTCTTTCATAAAGTTATATGAAGTTGGAACAACTATTAATGGAACTCTATTTTCAAATTCATTGTATCTTCTACAGAATTCAACTATCTCTTTTCCATCTTTTTCTTTACTATGAATCATAATTCCATCCGCACCTGCTTCAATATAAGCCTTTGCTCTATTAACTGCGTCATCCATACCTGCACCTGCAATTAAACTTTCAATTCTTGAAATTATCATAAAATCACTTGTTGCTCTAGCTTCTCTTCCTGCTTTTATCTTATCGCTAAAATGTTCTATAGTATCTTGAGTTTGAGTAACATCAGTTCCAAATAATGAGTTTTTCTTAAGTCCAGTCTTATCTTCAATAATAATTGCAGATACTCCCAATCTTTCCAAGGTTTTAACTGTATAAACAAAATGTTCAATTTGTCCACCTGTATCTCCATCAACAATTATAGGCTTTCTAGTAACCTCTAAAATATCATTAATTGTATTTAATCTTGATGTTAAATCTACTAATTCTATATCGGGTTTTCCTTTGGCAGTTGAATCGCATAATGAACTTATCCACATACCATCAAATTCTCTTATTTTCCCATCTTTTTCAACTTTAGTTTTTTCAACAATAAGTCCAGTTAATCCATTATGAGCTTCAAGTATTCTAACAGGTTTTTTTGAATAAATTAATTCCTTAAGACTTTTCATTCTCATTTGAGGTGTTATACCTATTTGCATTAATTCCTCATCTAATTTCGAAATAGAAACTCCATGAGTATATGGTACTTCAACAAGTTCTCCGCCCCATTCTTTTATTGCATTTATAACTCTTTCTCTAAGTTCTTTTTGAGAACCTTCTAACCAATCATCGCCATGAACAACATAGTCTGGCTTAAGTTCCATAAGATTTGAAACTTGATCTAAACTATCTTGAGGGACTACAGATATAATACCTTTAATATTACTAACTACTTCTTTTCTTTCTTCGTATTTCATTATAGGATTTCTCCAATAGCCTCTTATAACATCATCAGTATGTAAGCCTACTATTACATCTCCAAGATTTCTCGCTTCATTTATTACATTCAAATGTCCTTGGTGAATTATATCAGCGCTCATAGCAACATAAACTTTTTTCATATATTAACACTCTCCTAAAATTCATAATTATTTTTATACTATTCATAATTTTTATATATTAGAAAGTCTTTTAACTTATTGAATCTAATATTATCAACTTTAAATTAAATCGTTCTAACTTTTAAATCCTTTAGGTATTTATTTTTTCTTCTATATTCTTTTCCAACTTAGGTAGTACAATTGTTTTTATTCTCTCAAGATGATCTTTATCATCAATTTCTCCCCATACTAGATTTTCAATTTTTAAATATCCAACTTTTCTTTTTTGTGCAGCATCAAATATTGCATTTTCATAATCATATTTCTTTGCTTTTTTATTTTCACTTTTAAAAAAGTTATCCTCATTTTTATAATCATTTATTTTATTATTAAAATCTTTATATTTTTTTAACATCTCTTTATATAGCTCTAGTGATATTTTTGAAATTCCAACTAATTCTCCATAAACTTTCTCTATTTCTTGTTTATTTTTAGATATCTTATATAGATTATCATCTCTAACTTCCACATAGCATTCGTCACCAGAATCTGTTTTTCCACTTAATAAAATACAATCGTCTTTTTCATAATTAATAACTTTAATTAATCCATAAACTTCATATATAAGATCACTTTCAAGTAATAAGAAATCTTCCTTTAATTCATTTTCTAATATTGACAGAGAAGTCATGCTCCCTGTAGCCTTATATTTTCTATTTCTTCTTGTTTCTATATAATTATTTTCTTTTGCTAATTCATCATAAAATTCATGTAAATGACCTGTTACTATATAAATTTTTTCTATACCTAAACTTCTTAATTTTTCAATAGATCTTTCTACTAAGCTTTTACCATTTATCTTCATGAGTCCTTTTGGTAACATGTCATTAGTTATATCTTGTAATCTTGATCCCATTCCAGCCGCTAAAATTACAGCTGTTTTTATTTTTCTCATTAATTTACAGTACCCCTTTCTATCTATAATAATATAAATAGCTATTTGTATATTTCACTGAGTTCATTTTTTGAACAACATTATATTACCATCTTTCATTGTTCAAAGCAACATGTTCATATCAAAAAATTACTTATTCTACAAATTTATTTTTTAATAATAAACAAATGAGCTTTTCAAATTAAACTAATCTAAAAGATAGTTTTTCTACTACTATTCTTTACAATATACGCTTTAAATTCTTATTATTCGCATTGATTGTTATATATATACAAATAGCGCCTTTAAATGATTCAAGAAATCATTTAAAGGCGCTATTTGTGAAGTTAATTTTGCCTCAAAATTAGCAAAACTAACTTCCTTTTCTAATATCAAATTTTTAAAATTACTAAAAAAGACCTTGTATTTTATTCATGAAGTCTTCTAATTATTTTATATACCACCACATTCTCCATTACCAATGGTGATGTATGTGCAAAAAATATTATTCCATCCGTTGGTGATATTACTTTTTCTAGAACTTGACCTTCATAAGGATGAATTATTTCACCAAGAACATCTCCTCTTTCAACTCCATCTCCTGGATTTTTTAATCTTCTATATATTCCCCCTATTGTAGTTTTAACTGAAAGTAAATCGTCTTCCTTTAGTAAACTTGCTATATATCCACTATGACTATTATATTTTATTACTCCCATTCTAGTTAAAAACCTTAAAACAGCTACCACTGCATGTTTTGCTGATTTTTCATCTATTTGATCTGTTGCATTTGTGTATAATGAAAATGCATTCGTTTCCCACAATTGCCAATTATAATTTAGTGTTGTTGTATCAAATGGCTTTGGTTTACGAAGAAGTACATATTGAAGACCAAAAAGATTTGCTAGACTTGGGCTATGATAACCAGTCTCCATCATCCTTATATGAGGTATAAAATCTCCTGGCATGTAAAAACTAGTAAACTGAATTCCATATGCATATCCTTTAACTTGTTCAAAAACACCATTTGCAATTCTTTGAGTTGTTTCCCCATTAATATCTCCTGGAAACATTCTATTTATATCAGTATTATCCATTGTCCAAAATCTTTTTCCTATGTTCATAGAATGAGCATTGACACATGGAATTACAAGAATCTCACTGTGCTTAGAAATTGCTCCCCTTTGTTCTAATTTAGTTAAAGTTTTTATTAACTGAGAACAAGTATATAATTGTTGTATTTCATTTCCCCTAATAGCTCCTACTATACATGCTGCCTTATCACCTTTTCCAAATTTATATCCAGTAATTCTCATATCATCTCTATAAGGTGATTTTAATGTATATAATATTTCTTTCTTCATTTCACACCTCCAAGTACTCTTGCAATAAGAGATCCCTCATAAACTACTGGATATTCTCTTAATGTGAAAATCATTCCATCACAAGGAGAGATTACTTTTTCCTCTATTTCACCAGTTAATGGATTTAAAATTTCTCCAATACTCTCGCCATTTTTAATATCATCTAAATGATCTACACAAGACATGAAAATACCAGAAGATTTAGCATTAACAAATTTAACTTCTTTTTCTGTTGATATGATGGGTTCTCTAACATGTGTAGCTTCACCTTTCCATATGTTCATTTCTTTCATTAAATTAAATATTCCCTTTACTAATTGATCACCATATTCTTTTGTGATACTCATCCCAACCCCCATCTCTACTAGTAATGTTGGTATATTTCTATTGTTTAAGTTATATGTGAGCGTTGATTCAAGAACAGTTGCTACTGGATGCACCCATATAAAATCTACATTTAACAATTTTGCATATGGTACTAATTTTTCTGCTATATGTTCACTAACTCTAACTTGAGGTATTTCTCTTAAAAATATATTACTAGAATGTAAATCAATACACATATCCGCTCCATCTATATCTTCTATAATCTTTGATGCAACATGTTCTGCCATAGCGCCATTTTCTGATCCTGGAAATATTCTATTCATATCCAAATCAAAAGTTGGCATTCCTCTATGTACTGAATCTATTCCAAGAGGATTTAGCGCTGGATATATATCCACTATGCCATTTAAAAACTGAATATTTTCATTTATTTTTTTAATTAATTCATAACATACATACTGTCCTTCAAGCTCATCCCCATGAATGCCTGTTACTACACATATCCTTTTCTCATTTCCTTTTAAATTTGCAGGTTGAATCCTATTTTTCTTTATTATCATCTTTTCATCAACTGCAAGTCCTATAGATACTACCGTCTCTACCATATTACCCTCCATCTAATTAGCTTATTGCTTTTTCATTAAATTTATCAAACACATTCTCTTTTAAGACATTTTATTTCAAAGAATATATTATGATTATTGTAAAAAAATTTTCATTGTGGACATATTCAATAAAATAGACTTATATACTAACTTATTATTTTTTTGAATATGCCTATATAAAAAAACAAGCAAAAAACCTCACTTCGTGAGCTTCTTTGCCTTAATTTAATACTACTACTTGAAAATTTTATTGTCAATTACTTTGATAATAAAATTCTTTTTGTCATTACAGATAGTTTAACCACTATTAAATGTATCTATGATATTATTTAAGGATAAAGTGATTTCATTTAAATTATCAATTTATGTTATTTTTATATAAAAATTAATTCATGTAGTTTATAAATTTAAATCTATAAATTACATGAATTAATTCATAAGTTGAAATATTACTATTTAGATACTTAAAACTTTAATATTTTTATACTCATATATTTATAGTGCCTTACTAATTCTATAAAGACTTAAAATAAATATCCTTAATTTCCTCTAAAGTAAATTCTTTTGGATGATTTACTATACTTGGCTTTGATACCTTCATGCAGTTTTCAGCCATCCAATCAATATCCTTTTCCTTAACCCCAAGTTCCCCTAAAGTTACTTTTAAATCAATCTTTTCAAGTAAGTTTCTTATAGCATTGGCACAATCCTTTGCATCAGTGCCTCCAAGTAGCTTTGATATATCACTATATTTCTCTATATCACTTTCCCATGACTTTTCAATAATTATTGGTGTAAGTGCCGCAAGGCCTTTTCCATGAACAATATCATAAAGACCACTTGCCGGATGCTCAAGTCCATGAGGTGCTGCTACTCCTGCTACACCAATTACCATACCACCTAAAGTACTAGCTAAAGTTATCTTTTCCCATGCATCTAGATCAGTTGGATCATTGTATACTTTAGTTAAATTTTGTGCTAATAATTTAATTCCATAAAGAGCTTTCATATCCGTTAATGGTTGTCCTATTTTAGATACATAAGCTTCCATATTATGCGCTAATGCATCAAATCCAACAGATGCAAGTATACTTTTAGGCATTGTAGTCATAAGTTCTGGATCAATAATTGATGCTTTTGCAATAATTAAATTCGTTCTAAGAGATTTCTTATCCTTAGTTTCTGGATTAGTAAGTACAGAAAAGCAATTTCCTTCACTTCCTGTTCCACATGTTGTTGGTACTAAAACTATAGGAAGTGCTTCAGTTCCTTGCTTTATTCCAAATATGTATTCTGATATGTCTCCAGAATTTTTAGCAGAAAATGCAATGCTTTTAGCGGCATCCATTATACTACCACCACCAAGTCCTAAAACAACATCACAACCTGTTTCATTTATAACTTCTACACCTTCATATACCGTTGTAGTAATAGGATTTTGTTCTACTTTATCGAAAATTTCACATTCAATATTTGCTTCTTTTAATATATTTACTGTTTTATCTAGTAAACCACTTCTTTTTGTGCTACCTCTACCAGTTACTATAAGAGCTTTCTTTCCATACTTTGCTACTTCAATCCCTACTTCATTTACCCTTCCTCTTCCAAATAAAATATTAACTGGTAAATTATAATTAAATACCATACTAATTCCTCCTAATAAAA
>Ga0183100_1000221_pt1 | contig 65230 bp, 60 predicted proteins | sample Biomet2_FD_127789 | JGI IMG/M metagenome (GOLD analysis project Ga0183100, IMG submission 127789) | Microbial communities from bioreactor (seeded with anoxic lake sediment) at LBNL, California, USA - Biofuel metagenome 2 | ecosystem: Engineered > Bioreactor > Anaerobic > Unclassified ...
CATGAATAATAGAAAAAACAAAAGGGGGGAATTTAGATATGGAATATCATAGCCCGCAAGTTGTTTTGAAGAATATTTTTTTGCATTTATTTAAGTTGGCAGCTATATTTTTGGTCGTCATATTTTTGTGGGGCAGGGAAGTTTCAGCAGCCAACTGGGTTTACTTTCAACGACACGAAGGGACTATGTTAGGAGCCTGCACAGAATATATGGATGCTGATTCTGTGGTTAAAGAGAATAAAACAATTACTTATTGGAATATTTTTGTTTTCGATGAAACACAGCTGAGGCATAATGTAAAAAAGATTATGTTTAAGAAAAGGGCAGATATGACATTTACGCCTTCTAAAAATACAACACTGGAGCAGTATTTTTTTGATGCTGAAGATAACGAAGTTAAACGTGAGCTTAAACCGGTTGTGAGTCCTTGGAAGGGTAGCGACGAAGTTAATAGGGCTCTTGGCTATGCCCAAAGTACATATGCCTCAGATAAACCAAGACCAAGCCATCGGAGTATACCACAACCAAAATGGCAGTATTACAAAACATATGGTGGTAGCGAAATTTATTGGGATGCCAACGCCATTGTTCCTTGGCCCAAAAATAAGTCGACGACAATAGATGTTCGCTTGAAACAGGTATGGAACAAAGAGGGGATAGAAAAACGCAAAGCTTTTCTTGCGACTAAAGAACCTTATTCTCATAACAAAGATAACGAAGTAACCTATACGGTATGGACCTGTCAGTTGTTAATCGCAAAATCCAAGGTACGAATATTAGAAGTTACTGACTATGATAGTGATAACAATCGTATAACGTTGTTAGACGGAAATGATTGGAAAGACATAAAACAGGGAAGCATGGAAGAGATTATTCAAAGTATTGCTTTGAACTATATGAAAGATGTGCAAAAGTGCGAAAAAAAGCAGTGATCTAGGTTGCTTATAGCAAATATTCATGTTTTTTTAAGTTAGAAGAAACTATGGCAGGTAGGAGTTGTTTTATGGTACAGACAGCAAAAATTATTGGGCTTAGGTATCTTGGTAAAGTTTGTTTTGCTATGTATGTGAATTTACTTTCATTTACCACAAACAATGAGAAAATATTACTTGAACAATATGCCGGGATAAGTTCAGCTCAGGCAGCAAAATTCCTCCTAATAGCTCCTTTGCAAGAAATAGGTGGTTTCGGAGAAGTAACATTTACGAATATGCCGGGAACATTAAACCCAAGAGAGCCATATTGTTTGGCTTTTCAATTTATACGTGACCGTTGGGACGATATTCCTTCAGGGAGTGTTTTGAACACTGACTTGCTGGGACAGTCTGATAATGATATAAATAGTTACATGCTAAATATTTAAGCATATTAACTTAGTGGAAAGCTTAAAGGAAAGAACCAGCAATAAGGCGGGAGATATTTATGGCAAAAAACATTTTGGTTCTGGTCGGGAGTCCTAGGCATAACGGTAATACGGAATTATTGGCTGATGCTTTTATTAAAGGTGCCATTGAGGACGGAAATACAGTAACTAAATATGCGCTACAGGGTAAAAAAATATTGCCTTGTACCGACTGCCAAGCTTGTTATAAAACAGGCCAGTGCATATTACAAGATGATATGAATGAGGTGTATGGGCTTTTGCGTAGTACTGATATTTTGGTGCTCGCGTCACCGGTTTATTTTTACGGGATTTCTGCCCAGCTAAAGGCCTTATTAGATAGGCTGCATAATCCTGTACGGGACACATTTCCCATAAAGGCTAGTTTATTGTTAAGTGTTTGTGCTGATAATGATGATGAAGCATTTATTCCAAGTATTGCGATGTACAAGGCTATTGGAAGGTATCTTGGTTGGGAAGATAAGGGAATTGTTACTGCCAGTTATGTGGAAAATAAGGGCGATATTGCGGGAAGAGCAGAACTGAATTTGGCTTATGAATTAGGCAAGCAGGTAGGGAAATAACATAAAACCTTAGCTTTTTTGTTAAGTTATTTTCAAAAACGGCAAAAAGCCTTGTAAAAGAACTGCCGATTGTGCTATAATTATCGACGGTTAGAAAACACACGCAGAGTATTACGTTACTGTCCGCCATGGTGCGGTTTAGGCGAAAAGAAATCTGCGGAGGAAAAAACAGGAGGAATAAAAATGGGCGTTATTAGTATGAAACAATTATTGGAAGCAGGTGTTCATTTTGGACATCAAACACGTCGTTGGAACCCTAAGATGGCTCCGTACATCTTTACTGAAAGAAACGGCATTTACATCATTGATTTGCAAAAAACAGTAAAAAAGGTTGAGGAGTGCTACAATTTCATTCGTGAAGTGGCTGCTCGTGGCGAAAACATTTTGTTCGTTGGCACAAAGAAACAAGCTCAAGGAGCTATGCGTGATGAAGCTCTTCGTTGCAATATGTTCTTTGTTAATGAGAGATGGTTGGGTGGTATGCTTACAAACTTTAAAACCATTCAAGATCGTATTTCTCGTTTACGTGAATTGGAAAAAATGGAAGAAGCTGGCACTTTTGAAGTGTTACCTAAAAAAGAAGTTCTTGGTTTACGTCATGAAATGAATAAATTGACTAAATTCTTGGGCGGTATTAAAGATATGAAAAAATTGCCTGGGGCTTTGTTTATCGTTGACCCTCGCAAAGAACATATTGCTGTGTTAGAAGCTCACAAGTTGCATATTCCTATTGTAGCAACTGTAGATACTAACTGTGATCCTGATGAAATTGATTATTTGATCCCTGCAAATGATGACGCTATCCGTGCTGTTAAATTATTAGCAGGCAAGATGGCTGACGCTATTTTGGAAGGTCGTCAAGGGGCACAAGACGAAAAAGAAAGCAAAGAAGAAGCTACTCCTGTTGCTGAATAATATTACTACTATATTTAAGGAGGATTTTTAATGGCTCAAATTACTGCTGGTTTAGTAAAAGAGTTGCGCGAACGTACCGGTGCAGGTATGATGGATTGCAAAAAAGCACTGACTGAGACGGACGGCGATATCGATAAAGCAATTGATTTCCTTAGGGAAAAAGGGCTGGCTGCCGCTGCTAAAAAAGCAGGCCGCGTAGCTGCTGAAGGTTTAGTTTATTCTTATATTCATGGTGGCGGACGCATTGGCGTTTTAGTTGAAGTGAATTGCGAGACTGACTTTGTAGCAAAAACTGAACAATTTCAAACTTTGGTAAAGGATGTTGCTATGCATATTGCGGCAGCTAATCCTTCTTATTTGACGAGGGATGAAGTTCCTACAACTGAGCTAGACCATGAAAAAGAAGTTTTGTCAGAACAAGCTCGTAATGAAGGCAAACCTGAAAAAATCATTGAAAAAATGGTTTCCGGCCGCATTGAAAAATACTATAAGGAAGTTTGTTTATTGGACCAGGCATTTGTGAAAGATCCTGATAAGACTATTTCGCAATTGGTTACTGAAAGCATTGCTAAAATTGGAGAGAATATCTCCATTAGACGTTTTACTCGTTATCAATTGGGTGAAGGTATTGAGAAGAAAAAGGAAGATTTTGCTGCTGAAGTGATGTCCTTTGTTAAATGATTAATACAAATAAGAGAACACCTAGGTGTTCTCTTATTTTATAAGCAGACCGTAAGCAAAAAAAAAATAATAATAGAGGAAAAAATCGTTGTTTGTAGAATCTAACAATAGATAAGAGGCTTCGGGAGGTCATGCTAATGACAAAAGAAAAAAAATTCAATAGGGTAGTTTTAAAACTAAGTGGTGAGGCCTTGGCAGGTAAAAAAGGCTATGGGATAGATCCTGTAGTGGTAGATGATATTGCAGGGCAGATTCAAGACGTTTTAGAAAGTGGTTTGGATGTTGCCGTAGTTAACGGTGGCGGCAATATTTGGCGTGGCCTTTCTGGCAGCTCTAAGGGCATGGATCGGGCAACTGCTGATTATATGGGTATGTTGGCTACGATCATCAATTCTTTGGCGTTACAAGACGCTTTGGAGAATCGTGGAGTGGCAACTAGAGTACAAACTGCTATTGAAATGCGTCAGATTGCAGAGCCATATATTCGCCGGCGCGCAATTCGTCACTTGGAAAAAGGAAGGGTAGTTATATTTGCTGCCGGTACAGGTAACCCTTATTTTTCAACGGATACAACGGCAGCTTTACGTGCCGCAGAGATTGAAGCAGATGCCATTTTAATGGCAAAAAAAGGTGTGGATGGGGTTTATGACAGCGATCCTGCTAAAAATCCTAATGCCAAAAAATATGATAAACTAGAATATATTGAGGTTATCCAAAAAAACTTGGGGGTTATGGATTCTACTGCCATTAGCCTCTGCATGGATAATAATATCCCTATTGTAGTGTTTAATATTGATACTAAAGGCAATATTTTGCAGGCTGCCTTAGGCAAAAAAATTGGAACAATGGTAGGAGGCGTTAAATAATGACTACAATCGCAGAGTTAAAGGTTCAAACTGAAGGAAAAATGAACAAAGCAATTGATGCTTTGCATAGCGAGCTGACCAGTGTCCGTACCGGAAGAGCTACTCCGTCCCTTTTGGAGAGAGTTATGGTGGATTATTACGGTACGCCTACACCTGTTAATCAGGTCGCTAATGTTTCTGTGCCGGAGCCACGCATGATCGTCATTCAACCTTGGGAAAAATCTATGGTTAAAGAAATTGAAAAGGCAATTATGAAATCTGATTTGGGGCTGAATCCTAATAGTGACGGCGTTTCTATCAGGCTTAATTTGCCACAGTTAACGGAGGAACGGCGTAAAGAATTGGTAAAAGTTGTACATAAAAAAGGTGAAGATGCCAGAGTAGTAGTTCGCAATGTAAGACGTGAGTTTAATGATGCCGTTAAAAAGATGGAAAAGGCTAAGAATATTACTGAAGATGAAACCAAAGAGGCAACAGAGAATTCACAGAAGCTGACAGATAAGTTTATTAAAGAAATTGATAATATCCTAGCTCACAAAGAAAAGGAAGTCATGGAAGTTTAATGGCTAGAGAAGATGTTCCAAATGTTTTGGCTTTTTCACTGACAGTGGCATTAGAACGTTTAACGGCTTTACATATCGTCTATGAAGTGGTTAGGACTTTGCCGCAAAAAAGGCGTGACGAGTTTATGTGGCGTGATGAGGATGCTTATGTTGTTAAGCAGGAAGTTACGCTTGACCATAAAGTGATTTTAACAGTAGGATGTAAATGCAGAAAGGAGGTGTAGTAAATCATGGCTTATAAAATTAATCGTGATGAGTGTGTTGGTTGTGGCACTTGTGAAGGGACTTGCCCAGTTGGAGCTATTAAAGAAAACGACGGCAAATATGAAATTACCGAAGCTGAATGTGTTGAATGTGGAGCGTGTGCTTCTGTTTGTCCAGTAGGTGCTATTAAACAACCTTGATGAGTGAAAAGATTGCGCAATCCCGTATTCATTCTTGGGGTTGCGCACATTTTTATGCGGGGGGAAGGGTACAACGCATGTTTAAAAATCTCTTTAATAATGAGACTTCTCTGAAAAATATTCCCATGGCTGAAATAACAGATATTAATATGGAAAAAGTTCCTAATCATATTGCTATTATTATGGATGGCAATGGAAGGTGGGCAAAGGCCCAGGGTATGCCAAGAACTTTTGGCCACAATGCAGGTGCACAAACATTAAAAACTATTGTACGTTTTGCTGATAAGTTAGGTATTAAGGTTGTAAGCGCATATGTTTTTTCTACGGAAAATTGGAAAAGGCCTATTACAGAAGTAAACTTTATTATGGAACTACTTAGTCGTTATCTGACTAATGAAATAGATGAATTTAATGAAAATAATGTTCAGGTCCGTTTTATGGGCTCTCTGACAGGATTGCCACCGATAATTATAAAAAAAATGGAGCATGCTATTGCAACAACTAAAGACAATAATGGTATTATTCTTAATTTAGCAATAAATTATGGCGGGCAAGCTGAGATTTTGCAAGCGGTACGAAACATTGCCAAACTGGTGAAAAACAATGAGTTGTCTATAGATGCTATAGACAATAAGACTTTTGAAGATAATCTATATTCTCACCACTTACCGCCTCCTGATTTATTGATTAGACCGGGTGGAGATTTACGTATTAGCAATTTCATGCTGTGGCAGATTGCCTACGCTGAAATCTGGACTACCGAGGTTTACTGGCCTGATTTTACTGAAGAACTACTTTTAGAAGCTATACGTGATTTTCAAAAACGTGACCGCCGATATGGTGGGTTAAATAATAAATAAGCAGGTGCAATAATGTTTAAAAGAACATTGACGGCGATAGTGGCAATACCCATAGCATTTTTTTTGATAAGAGCAGGTGGGCTGTTCTTTACCTTGGCTGTAGCAATTTTGGCTTTTGTTGGCTGGTATGAATTTCGCCAAATGATGCTGACCAAAGGGTACAAGGTATATTATCTAACCAGTTGCCTTGCCGTTTTATCTCTTATTATTGCTGCAGCTTTGGATAGCAAAAATTTGGAAATACCAATTATGACTTTTTCTATATTGGGTATTATGCTTGAGGCCTTGTACTACCACAGAAGAGGGAATTGGGCACCTGAGGTAGCTTTGTCTTCGTGCGCAGTACTTTATATTGGGCTTTTATTTTCTCATTTTATTCGTTTACGCAATATCACAGGACCCAGTGTTAGCACATGTTACTTTGGCGTAATGGATTTTGGGGAAGCATTGTTTTGGACAGTATTATTTGGGACCTGGGCCAGTGATACCTTTGCCTATATTTTTGGCTGTGCCTTTGGTAAACACGCATTATTAGCCGCTGTTAGCCCGAAGAAAAGCATAGAGGGCGCGGTGGCTGGGTTTATCGGCTGTGTAATAGTTGTAACTGCTGCAGGTACTGCTTGGCTTGGTTTGCCTACATTTAAAGTTATCACTTTGGGGCTTATTATTGCTTTATTTGCCCCTTTGGGAGATTTGGTGGAGTCACTAATGAAACGTTCATTTGCCGTTAAGGATTCAGGGAATTTTTTCCCGGGACATGGTGGAGTATTAGATCGCTGTGACAGTTTGCTTTTTGTAGTACCGTTGGCGTATTATTATATAAAATACTTCTTATTGTGATATTTGTTATAATGAACGAGTATAAGGGAGTGTAATATGAAAAAAATATCTATTTTGGGTTCAACAGGCTCCATTGGTACACAAACTTTGGATGTTGTCGCTGCGAATCCGAATAAATTGAAAATAGTTGCTTTGGCTGCAAATAGCAATGACCGGCTTATGGAGGAACAAATAGAGGCATTTAATCCGGTAGTGGCAGCCCTTAGTGACGAACAAGCGGCACAGAGACTGCGCTCCCGTTATAAGGGGAAGACTAAGATATTATCAGGTGTCGAGGGTTTGCAGGCTATAGCTACCCATGAAGATGCTGATACCGTATTGGCTGCTATGGTGGGTTATGCAGGGTTGAGGCCTACGTTAGCGGCCATTAAAAGTGGTAAAAATATAGCTTTAGCAAATAAGGAAACTATGGTGGCAGCCGGTAGTATTGTTATGGCAGCTGTTAAACAGCATGGTGTAGCAATAACTCCTGTAGATAGCGAACATTGCGCCATATTTCAAGCTTTGCAGGGAAATAAGCATGGAGAAGTAAAAAGATTGCTGATTACGGCTTCCGGTGGTCCATTTAGGGGAAGAACGGTGGAGGATTTAGCAAATGCTACATTGGAGCAATGTTTATGCCATCCTAATTGGTCTATGGGGCAGAAGATTACCGTGGATTCGGCTACTTTGGTCAATAAGGGTCTAGAAATTATGGAAGCCCATTGGCTTTTTGACATGGATTACGGTAAAATAGAGGCAGTGGTGCATCCACAAAGTATAATTCATTCTTTAGTGGAATATGTTGATGGCTCTGTTATGGCACAATTGGGATTAGCTGATATGCGTTTGCCTATTCAGTATGCTTTGAGTTATCCTGACCGTTGGGATAATGCCTTTGGACAACTGGATTTGGTGAAAGCAGGGACACTTACTTTTGAAAGTATAGATACAAATGTTTTTGGTGCGTTTAAATTGGCTGTAGAATGTGGCCGCGCCGGAGGTATTATGCCCTGTGTATTTAATGCGGCTAACGAAGTCGCAGTTTATGCTTTTTTGGCAGGCCGCATTAAGTTTTTGGATATTAAAAATCTTATTGCCGCAACTTTGGAAAAATTCACAAATATTGCAACGCCATCTTTAGAAGATATCGAGAACACAGATAGAGAAACTCGTGAAAAGGCAAAAGCAATTTTAGCAGAATTATATTAATGGAGGTAGAATTTGATAACTATATTAGCAGCAATATTGGTTTTTGGTGTTTTAATTACTGTGCATGAACTAGGTCATTTCATAACTGCAAAGGCTACAGGTATGCGCGTAGATGAATTTGCCATTGGTTTTGGACCTTTACTATACCAAACAAAATCAGCAGGGACTACATATTCTTTAAGGCTGATTCCTTTGGGTGGGTACAACAAAATAGCGGGTATGGAACCGGGAGCAGAAGTAGTAGAAAATGGCTTTTCTACAAAAAGTATTCCTGCCAGGATGTTGGTTATTTTAGCAGGGTCTCTTATGAATTTCATTTTACCTATAATTTTATTTTTTGGTATTTTCGCAATTTCAGGTATTGATGTGCCTGTTAACGAGCCGATTTTGGGAACAGTTGTTCCAAAGCAGGCAGCTTCTGATGCAGGGCTTATGCCTGATGACAAAATATTAGCTGTTAATGGTCAGAAAGTTAATGACTGGAGTGATCTTGTTATTAAGCTTAGGGCGGCCGGAACCAATGAAATAGTTTTGAATGTAGATAGAGCGGGATCTTTGCGTGACTATAAAATGAAAGCAGTTTATAATGAAGAAGTGCAAAGACCCCTTATTGGCGTTTCTCCTAAATTTGTAAAACAAAAAATTGGTTTTATAGAGGCAGGGAAAATGTCAGTTACCTATACTGAGCGGATAATTGTTTCTATGATAAATGGGTTGCAAAAAATTATCACAGGGAAGGCTCCTGCAGAAGTGGCCGGCCCAATTGGGGTTGCTCAAATGGCAGGTGACATGGCTTCTCAAGGTATGCTTGCGCTTTTAAATTTTATTGCATTTTTAAGCTTAAATTTAGCTATTATTAATTTGCTGCCAATACCGGCTTTGGATGGCGGCCATTTTGTGGTATTATTGGTGGAGGCCGTACGTGGTAAACCGTTGGCCCCTCGTTATATGGAGGTTATTCAAATGGTAGGTGTTGCTATTATTTTAGCTCTTACCATATTTTCTACGGTGAAGGATATAACACGTTAAGTAGGAAAGGAAAGCTCAAAATGGAACGCAGACAAACAAGAGTATTGCATGTAGGATGGGTAGCTGTTGGAGGGAATAATCCTATTGTCGTGCAATCTATGACAAATACGAAAACCGAAGACATAGAAGCAACAATTGCGCAGATTAGAAAGCTAGAGAGTTTGGGCTGTGAAATTGTTAGGTGTACTGTGCCAACTTTGGAAGCGGCCAGGGCACTTACTGTTATAAAAAAGGGAATAGCCATTCCGTTAATTGCGGATATTCATTTTGACTATAAGTTGGCGTTAGCTGCTATTGCTGCCGGTGTAGATGGATTACGCTTGAACCCAGGGAATATTGGTGGAAAAGAAAAGGTCGTAGAGGTGGTAAAAGCAGCTAGAGAGCGCAATTTGCCTATTAGAATCGGTGTTAATGCCGGTTCTTTGCCTAAAGACCTCTTAGAAAAGTATGAACATCCAACTGCTGAGGCTATGGTTGAGGCTGCTTGGCGTCATATTCATATTTTGGAGGAATTAAACTATACAAATATTAAAGTTTCCTTAAAGTGCCACGATGTTCCTATGACAATCGCAGCTTATCGCCTTTTAGCCGGTCAATGTGATTATCCGCTGCATGTAGGTATTACGGAGGCAGGAACAGTTAACTCCGGTATTATTAAATCTGCTGTGGGAATTGGGACTTTGTTAGCAGAGGGAATAGGTGATACTATTAGAGTTTCATTGACAGGAGATCCTGCCAATGAAGTTAAAGTTGCCTATCAAATTTTGAAATCCTTGGGATTGCGTGAATATGGACCAACTTTAATCTCATGTCCTACTTGCGGACGTACTTCTATTGATTTAGAAAAACTTGCCTTAGCGGTAGAAAGATATTTAGAAGGTGTTAAAAGCCCTATTACCGTGGCCGTTATGGGATGTGTAGTAAACGGTCCCGGCGAGGCAAGGGAAGCTGATATTGGCATTGCAGGCGGCAAGGGTGAAGGATTGATATTTAAAAAAGGTGAAATTATAAAAAAAGTTTCTGAGGGAGAAATCCTTAAAGAGTTGTTTAATGAAATAGATAAAATTGAGAGCGAGAGGAAGATGAATTAATGCGCGTTTCAAAGTTATATGCACCAACTTTGCGAGAAGTTCCCGCAGAAGCAGAAGTAGTAAGTCACCAATTAATGTTAAGAGCAGGTTTTATTAGAAAATCTGCTGGAGGTATGTATACTTATCTGCCCTTGGCCTTACGTGTTTTGAAAAAAATTGAGGCTATTATACGTGATGAGATGGATAGAGCAGGAGCTCAGGAACTTTTGATGCCTATTTTGCAGCCAGCAGAAATTTGGCAGGAGAGTGGCCGATGGTCAGTGTATGGCGATGAAATGTTCCGCATAAAAGATCGTCATTGTCGTGAGTTTTGCTTAGGTCCTACCCACGAAGAACTGGTAACTACTTTGGTGCGCGCTGATGTGCGTTCTTATCGTCAATTGCCATTAAATGTTTACCAAATACAAAATAAATTCCGAGATGAACGTCGCCCGCGTTTTGGCTTGATGCGTGGACGTGAGTTTATTATGAAGGATGCTTATTCTTTTGACCGTGATGAAGCGGGATTGGATGTATCATATAAGAGCATGTATGATGTTTATACGAATATTTTTACGCGTTGTGGATTGAGTTTTAGACCAGTAGAGGCGGATTCCGGTGCTATTGGCGGCAGTGGTTCTCATGAATTTATGGCTATTGCTGATAGTGGGGAAGCTGAGATTGTTTTTTGCCCTGAATGTGCTTACGCTGCCAATGTAGAAAAAACTGAACTGTTCCCAATTGATGCTCTCGCTGAAGAAATGCTGCCAAAGCAGGAAGTTCTAACTCCGGAATGTAAAACCATTGCCGCTGTTTGTGAGTTTTTGCAGGCCCCCATTGAAAAAAGCGTTAAGGCGGTCGCATATACTTCTAGCAAGGGGCTGATACTTTGCTTTGTCCGTGGCGATCATGATGTTAATGAGATTAAAGTAATGAACGCTTGTGGCGTTAGCGAAATAGATATGGCACCGGAAGAAATGCTTGTAGAAGCAGGAACCATAGGTGGGTTTATGGGTCCTGTGGGTATTAATCCTAAAAAAGTTATTGTTATTGCCGATAGCAGCGTAATGAAGATGCATAATTTTTGCTGCGGTGCGAATAAGAAGGACGTACATTTCATAAATGTTAATCCTCAAAGAGATTTCATACCTACGATTATTACAGATATTCGTTTGGTGCAAGAGGGGGATCCTTGTCCTCATTGCGGGGGAAAATTAAAAAAAGCCCGAGGCATAGAGGTAGGCCAGGTATTTAAGTTATTTACAAAATACAGCAAAGCATTAAAGACTAATTATTTAGATGAAAATGGCAGAGAACAACCTATGGTTATGGGTTGTTATGGTATAGGGGTTAGTAGGACTATGGCCGCTGCTATTGAGCAATATAATGATAAAGATGGCATTATTTGGCCGGCAGCAATTGCTCCTTATGAAGTATTGGTTGTGCCTGTTAATACTAAAGATGAAGCCAGTACTGCTAAGGCGGAGGAAATTTACAAAGCTTTGGGTGAAGTCGGTGTAGAGGTTATTATTGACGACCGCAATGAAAGAGCAGGAGTTAAATTTAAAGATGCCGATTTAATTGGGTATCCTTTGCGTGTTGTTGTAGGTCCTAAGACGTTGGCAACAGGGCAGATTGAAGTGAAAAACAGAAAAACCGGTGAAGTTAAGATGCTGGATTTAGAGGCTGATTATATTAGCGAAATACAGGCGATGTTGGCACTCTATAACAGATAATAACTCCCGGAAAAGGAAGTGAAGCTATGTTAGATGCCATGGATTGGCAAATGATTATGCGCCTTTTTTTGGCCGCACTTTTAGGCGGTATTGTAGGAATGGAGCGTGGTAGCGGCGATAGACCTGCTGGGCTTAGAACTCACGTACTTGTATGTACAGGATCAGCCCTAATTATGCTGGTTTCCATTTATGCTTTTGATCCGCAGACTTACACCAGAGATCCGGGGCGTATTGCCGCACAGGTTGTTAGCGGTATTGGGTTTTTAGGTGCAGGAACTATTTTACATGAAGGGCTGACTGTGCGTGGGTTAACTACAGCGGCTAGTTTATGGATGGTTGCTGCTATTGGACTTGCTATTGGTAGTGGGATGATTATGGTTGGTATTATTTCTACAGGTATTATGCTTATTACCTTGGTTACTTTCCATGGGTGGGAAAAACGTATGCCTGGCGCTAGCCGCAATGAACGTAGATATATACGAATCATAGCAAAAAGCAATCAAGATACTATGATGACTATTTTAGGCTATTTAGGTGAGCATAATGTTAAGGTACGTACGTTAAATGTGAAGAATAACAGCATTGAAGGTACTATCATCATTGAGCTTTATTTGAAAATCAGCAAAGATTTTAATATTAATGAAATCATTGCCGGAATTAATACGTTAGATGATGTAATTTCGTTAGAAAATGTAGTTTGATTACAGGTTGGGAGTAGAAATGCAACATGTCAGAAAAGTACAAAATAATACCAAATAAAAGTGAATTTACCTCTTTTTTAGAAACATTAAATACATCCCCCGGAGAATTAGAAGCAGTGCAAAATATAGTGCTGGTTGACGTTGATGTGGATAGTGCTCAAGGGACATGGACTATAAATTATCAAAAGAAAACCCAGGACCTACGAACTGAACTATTGGCAGCGGTGGCAGAAAAGCTGACCGCTGCTTGTTCTTTGCAAGGTGTGGCTTTTTTGCCATGCCAAGAAGCAGATAAAAGGCACAGTGAAGAGAATCACTATAGTGAGGAATATTTAGAAGCACTTAAATTTGTAAATGGCCAGTCAACTACGACTACCGGTGATCGGAAAATTTTGGGAAATAAAATAACTAAAAAACCTAGACCTATGTGTGACATAACTGATGAAGAAAATAACGTAGTTGTTGAAGGTACAATAGTAGGGTTTAAGGAAAGAGAATTGCGTACCGGCGCTGTTATGCTTAGCATTTTAGTCAAGGACAATACAGATGGTCTTGTGGCCAAAAAACGCTTTGGCGAGGGTAAAAACAAAGATGAACTGTCTAAAAATTTGGCGGAATGCAAAGCATTCATGGCAAAGATGCCAGAAGGTTCTAATGTTTGCCTTATGGGGAACGTACGTGTAGATAAGTTCGAAAATGACGAAGTTGTCATGACGGATATTCGTAGTATTATGCTCATGGAAAAAGAAGAACGTATGGATAATTCCGCAGTAAAACGAGTGGAATTGCATTGTCATACCAAAATGAGCAAATTGGATGCGGTTACACCAATCAAAGAGTTAGTAAAAACTGCTATGCGCTGGGGGCATAAAGCACTAGCCATTACGGATCACGGAGTAGTGCAAGCCTTCCCTTTTGCGTATGATGAAGTAGCAGGTAAAGATTTTAAATTAATTTTTGGGGTAGAAGGGTACTTGTGGCCGGATGAACATGTGAAAAAAACTTATCATATCATTATTTTGGCCAAAACCGCGGAAGGCTTGAGGAATCTTTATAGGCTTATATCTATGTCACATTTACAGTTCTTTGGAGGGAAACCAGCACGACCACGTATGACCAGAGACCTGATTGAACAATACAGAGAGGGCTTGATTATTGGTTCTGCGTGTGCCGCAGGTGAAGTGTTTCAAGCTATTATTAATGGAGCCACACAGGAAGAAATTCTAAAAATTGCTAAGTTTTATGATTACATGGAGATTCAGCCAACAGGTAATAATCAGTATTTAATTAGAGAAGATAAATATCCTAATATTACCACTCAAACCGATTTAGAAAATATTAACAAGCGCATTTATGATATAGGCAAAGAACTAGGTAAATTAACGGTGGCTACTTGCGATGTACATTTTCTTAATCCGGAGGACGCTGCTATCCGTACAATTTTACAGGCCGGACAAGGTTACAGTGACGCAGAGGAACAACCCCCTTTGTTTTTGCGTACTACAGAAGAAATGCTGGCTGAATTTTGCTATTTAGGGCAGGAAAAAGCCTATGAGATAGTCGTTACCAATCCTAATATTATTAATGAACAAATAGATCGCTTTAAACCTGTACCTGATAGAGATCAGTTATATTCTCCAATTATCCCAGGTGCGGAAAAGAAAATTAAAGATATGACCTATGAGAAAGCCCATGAACTTTATGGAGATAAGCTGCCAGCAATTGTGGAAGAACGGTTGCAATTAGAACTAAATTCCATAATTGGCAACGGGTTTGCCGTATTGTATTATATTGCGCATTTACTGGTAAAAAAATCTAATGATGATGGTTATATGGTTGGCTCTCGTGGTTCGGTGGGCTCATCGTTAGTGGCAACTATGTTAAATATTACTGAAGTTAATCCCTTGAAGCCTCACTATTGTTGCCCGAAGTGTAAATATAGTGAATTTTTTGAAGACGGCAGCGTTAGTTCAGGATTTGATTTACCGGTTAAAAGGTGTCCTGAATGTGGTATGGAAATGATACGTGATGGGCATGATATTCCATTTGCCGTTTTCATGGGCTTTCATGGGGAAAAAGTCCCTGATATTGATTTAAATTTCTCAGGTGAATATCAGCCTCAAGCCCATAAATATACTGAAGAACTATTTGGAAGAGATAATGTTTTCCGAGCAGGCACGCTGGGGACTATTGCGGCTAAAACGGCTTATGGTTATGTTAAGAAATATTTTGATGGAAAAGGACGGCATGTGCGTAACGCATTTGTAGAGGGAATGATACCTGGGCTGGTAGACGTAAAAAGAACTACAGGACAGCATCCGGGAGGGATTATGGTTTTGCCGCGTAATTTGGATATACACTATATTACACCGGTGCAATATCCGGCGGACGATGCTTCCAGCGGTATTATTACGACGCATTTTGATTATCATTCTATTAATGATCGTTTGGTCAAATTAGATATTTTAGGTCATGATGATCCAACTGTTATTAAGATGCTAGAGACATTGTTGCATAAGGACATTAAAACTATTCCTATTGGTGACCCTGAAACTATGTCTTTATTCCAAAACACAAAAGCTTTAGGAGTAACTCCTGAGGAAATTGGCAGTGAGGTTGGTACTTTTGGTATACCGGAATGTGGTACACAATTTGTTCGTCAGATGATTTACGACGTACAACCTAAGAATTTCAGTGATTTGCTACGTATTTCCGGTTATTCTCATGGTACGGATGTTTGGCTAAATAATGCTCAAGATTTGATAAAGGAAGGTAAACCAACAGAGGAGACTATTTCTACTCGTGATGATATTATGACTTCGCTTATTAATAAAGGTGTAGAACCAAGCATCGCATTTAGTATTATGGAGACTTGCCGCAAAGGTAAGGCGCATAAAAATGGATTAAGTGATGAACAAATGGCTGCATTGGAAAAAGCTCATGTGCCTGATTGGTATGTTAAATCTTGTAAGACTGTGCAATATTTGTTTCCAAAAGCTCATGCAGTTGCTTATGTTATTTCCGCTTATCGCATAGCTTATTGTAAGGTTCATCATCCCAAGGAATTTTATGCGGCATATTTTTCTATTAGAGCTCCCAAATTTGATTACGCATTAGTGCATAAGGGTAAAGACTTCATGAAGCGCTACATTAAAGAAGTTTATGCACAAAACAAAAAAGCTAAAGTGAACGAAAAAGATACGGCGACATATATGGAGCTGGTTATTGAAATGTTAGCCAGAGGATTTGAATTTGAAAACATTGACTTGTATCGTTCAGACGCACATAGGTTTATAGTAACTGATAAGGGGTTATTGCCTCCTTTGGGGGCTTTAGCCGGTATTGGTGACGTTGCGGCAGATGGCATAGCTAAGGCTAGGGAGAATGGTCCATTTATTTCTAGAGAGGATTTGCGCACAAGAGCAAAGATAGGAAACGCAGTTATAGAGGCCCTTGCAGACCTGGGTATACTAGATGAATTGCCAGCCACAGATCAAATCGAGTTATTTTAACATAATAATAGAAGGAATATTGCGTAAAGAGAATAATAGTGTTATAATATATACAGAAATTTTATGTTTGTATCTAAGAGAGTGGGTATAGCGCCCGCTCTTTCGTTTACTAAGAACAATTTATATGGGGGTGAGGAAAGTGGACAAGAAAAAACTGGTTGAATTACTTACTGATATGGCAGAGCCTATAGTCAAGGAATATGGCCTGGAGCTGGTAGACGTAGAGTATGTACGAGAGAAAGATTGGTTTTTGCGGGTTTATATTAATAAACCGGGAGGAATTGACATTGATGATTGCTCTGTTGTTAGCAGTAAACTAACTAAGGTTTTGGATGAGCGCGATCCTATCAAAGAAAAATATTATTTGGAGGTATCATCCCCGGGTATAGACCGCCCCTTGAAAAAGGATAAAGATTTTCAAGCGAATTACGGCAAGAAAGTTGATGTACAACTTTTTGCTCCTAGAGATGGGAAAAAAGAACTTGTTGGTGTGTTGAACAGTCATAGTGATATGCTCATTAATATCACTGTTGATGAACTTGAAATTGAACTGGAACGAAAAGCTGTTGCCAGTATTAGACCGCATATAGAGTTTTAAAAATGGTTAAGGAGGAATTGTTAAGTGAATGCAGATTTTGTGAAAGCCATTGCTCAGTTGGGTGCAGAAAAGGGAATTTTGCCGGAAGTATTGTATAGTGCGGTAGAAGAAGCATTAATTACTGCCTATAAGAAAAATTTTGGTTCATCTCAAAAAGTACGTGTTACTTTAAACAAAGATAACGGAGAAATACATGTTTTTGCCAGAAAGACTATAGTGGAAAAAGTAGCTGATTCTACGCAAGAAATGAGCTTGGAAGATGCTAGGAAAATTAATGCAAAATATCAGTTGGAAGATGTTATAGAAGAAGAGGTAACTCCTAAAGATTTCGGCCGTATTGCAGCACAAAATGCGAAACAAGTTATTGTACAACGTATTCGTGAGGCAGAACGTGGCATGGTTTATGAAAAATATTCTAGCCGCGAAAACGACATTGTAAATGGTATCGTGCAGCGGGTTGAAGGACATAATGTTTATGTTGACCTAGGAAGTGCGGAAGCCATATTGCTCCCTAACGAACAAATACCCGGGGAAGTATACCAACATCATGATAGGATAAAATCTTATATTGTCGAGGTCAAAAAAACTACTAAGGGACCGCAAATTGTTTTATCACGAACACACCCGGGACTTTTACGCAGATTGTTTGAGCTGGAGGTCTCCGAGATTCAAGATGGTACCGTAGAAATCAAATCCGTGGCTAGAGAGCCTGGTATGCGGTCTAAAATAGCTGTTTTTAGCAATGATCACAATGTTGACCCTGTTGGTGCTTGTGTTGGACAAAAAGGTATGCGCGTGCGTACTATTGTGGATGAATTACGTGGTGAAAAAATTGATATAGTCAAATATAGTGCAGATCCTGAAGAGTATGTAGCAAACGCCCTTTCTCCCTCCAAGGTTATTGTGGCCGTAGCTGATGAAAATGAGAAGATATGCCGTGTCATTGTTCCAGACTACCAATTATCATTAGCTATTGGTAAAGAGGGACAAAATGCTAGGTTAGCTGCAAAGTTAACCGGCTGGAAAATAGATATTAAGAGTGAGACCCAGGCTTTAGCAACGGGAGAGTTAGAATATGCTGACGATACTGTTGAAGGCACAACTGCAAATGTTGCAGAGGCTGCTAAGGAGCCTGTGCTGGTAGCACCCGGTAAAGAAGGTAGTGATAAGGAATGAAAGTAAGGAAAGTTCCTCAACGCAAATGTCTTGGCTGCGGTGAAATGAAAGAAAAGAAAGAACTAATTAGAGTAGTAAGATCTCCTGAAGGCGTTGTCTCTGTAGACAAGACTGGGAAAAAACCGGGGCGTGGAGCGTATGTTTGTCAATGTAAAGATTGCGTGGTTAAAGCAATAGCTGCCAAGTCGTTGGAAAAAGCTTTAGGGGTGAAGCTTGGTGAAGAGGTTTGTGCAAAGATTTTGGAGGAGTTGGCGGAATGATAGAAGAGCAGGGTTTGCTTTTTTCCTTGGGATTGGCACAAAAAGCAGGTAAGACTGCTTCAGGAGATTTTGCCGTGCGATCTGCTATCAAAAATGGTAAGGTTAAGTTGTTGCTGTTGGCGACAGATGCCGCGGAAAACTCAAAAAAAGATTTGGTTTATATGTGTCAAGATTACCACATTCCGCTAATTGAAGTTCTGGATCGACAGAGGTTGGGCTCAGCAATAGGCAAGGCTCAAAGGACGGCTGTCGCTATTATAGATAACAATTTCGTTAAGATGATTTTGAAATAGAGTACGGAGGTGTGTGGATGGGTAAACATAGAATTTATGAGATTGCAAAAGAATTTGATGTAGATAGTAAAAAAGTACTGGAATTTTTATCCGGGCACAAGGTGGAAGTTAAGAGTCACATGAGTTCTGTGGATGATAATGTTCATGATATGATTGTTAAAGAATTTGCAAAAAAGAAAAAAACTACGACTGCCGGACAAAAGGTAGCCGCGAAGCGCGAGGAAAAGCATACGATAACTAACGAAGTAACTAAACCTATACCAAAGCAAAATGTCCCGGAACAAATGAAGCATGAGTCCCATATGGCTTCTAAAAATGACGTAACCAGACATGAAGTAAAAACAGCAGAAAAACCTGCTGCGGATATGGTGGTAAAACCAGAAGTGGCTCCACAAGTAAGTACTGAAAAAGCTGCAACGGCTACGGCGGCTGTGAAACCTAAAATAATCATTCACAGAACTGCTGTTGCTGGATCGCATCCACAAGGACACGAAACACAAACAAGGCCACAAGGGCAAGGTTACCAACCACGTCAACAGAGCCCTCGGCCACAGGGAACCACCGGGTATCAAGGAAGGCCCCAAGGTCAGGGACAAAGCCCACGTCCGCAAGGAACCGGCTATCAAGGAAGGCCTCAAGGGCAAGGAACCGGCTATCAGGCAAGGCCGCAAAGCCAGGGACAAAGCCCGCGTCCACAAGGAACAGGGTATCAAGGCAGACCTCAAGGTACAGGCCCCCGTCCACAGGGTGGTAGTACAGGGTATCAAGGAAGGCCTCAAGGTCAGGGACAAAGCTCACGACCACAAGGCACAGGTTTTCAATCACGTCCACAAGGGCAAGGTACAGGATACCAATCAAGGCCGGGTGGTCAAGGTCAAAGACCTCAGGGACAGGGTGGGTACCAATCTAGACCAAGTGGCCAAGGTGGTAACCAAGGTTATAAAAAGCCGGTTGTAGTAGAAAAACCGCCGGTAGATATTAACAGCCCACATGCTGGTAAAGAAATGGGCCATCGTGGTAAAAACTTTACTCATGATAAAAAACCACAGGGTAGTTATGCGCAAAGAGGCAGCAGGCCTAATCGCAATAATAATCATATGGGGCGTAATAATAAACGTAGCAGCAATCAAAATAATAATCAAAACGTCAATCAACAATTAAGGCCGGTAGTGGAAATCGTCAGACCAACTAGTGTACAAGTTGGCGATAGTATTAACGTTAAGACTTTTGCCCAATTGATTAAACGTGAAGTTAGCGAAGTTATTAAGACTCTATTCCTTTTAGGTGTTATGGTTACAATAAATCAAGATATAGATCATGATACGGCTGTCCTCGTAGGTAGTGAATTTAAAGTTGAAGTGGTAGATTTGCCACCGGAGGAAGACCCTACGGAAGTTCCGGAAGTTGAAGATGATCCGGCTCTACGTGTCACACGGCCACCTGTAGTAACAGTTATGGGTCATGTGGATCATGGTAAGACTTCTCTATTAGACGCAATTCGCAAAGCAAATGTTACCGCACGTGAAGCGGGCGGAATTACCCAACATATTGGCGCTTATAAAGTAATGTGTCAGGGTAAGCCAATTGTTTTTCTGGATACACCGGGACATGAAGCTTTTACCGCAATGCGCGCTCGTGGGGCACAGGTAACAGATGTAGCTATTTTAGTTGTGGCTGCTGATGATGGAGTTATGCCACAGACTTTGGAAGCTATTAATCATGCTAAAGCTGCAAAGGTACCTATTATTGTTGCTATTAATAAAATCGACAAAGAGGGCTCAAATATTGAGTTTGTTAAACAACAACTGTCGGAACATGAATTAATCCCTGAAGATTGGGGCGGAGATACTATTATGGTACCGGTTTCTGCTCATAAGAAAACAGGTATTTCCGAGTTATTGGAAATGATTCTTCTGGTTGCAGAAGTTCAAGAATTAAAAGCTAATCCCAATTTACCGGCACATGGTACTATAATTGAAGCACAGCTTGATAAAGGGCGCGGGCCGGTAGCAACAGTCTTAATTTCTCGTGGAACACTAAAAGTTGGAGATACTATTTTAGCAGGTACAGCTTATGGCAAGGTCCGCGCTATGAATAACGATCGTGGAGAAAGAGTGAAAAAAGCCTTGCCTTCTACTCCAGTTGAAGTTTTAGGACTTAATGACGTTCCTATGGCAGGCGATATTTTAGATGTTACAGAAGAACGCATTGCACGTAGCGTAGCAGAAAAGCGTATTGCTAAGAAAAAGACTGATGAAATTCATAAAGCCGCCAAAGTTTCCCTGGAGGATATTTTTAGCAGAATCCAAGAAGGGGAATTGAAGGAATTAAACATTGTTGTAAAAGCAGACGTACAAGGAACAATTGAAGCTTTGAAACAATCCTTAGTAAATATTAAAAATGAGGAAGTTAAAGTAGTAATCGTTCATTCTGGCGTTGGTACGATTAATGAAACTGATGTTATGTTAGCAGCTGCTGCCAATGCTTTGGTTATTGGATTTAATGTACGTCCTGATGCTAATGCGCGTAAAGCTGCTGATCACGAAAAAGTTGATATTAGAACTTATCGCGTAATTTATGATGCTTTGAATGATGTTGAAGCGGCAATCAAAGGTATGCTTGCACCAAAATTCAAAGAGGTTATTATTGGGCATGTAGAAGTACGACAAGTAATTACTATTTCTAAGGTTTCAATAGCAGGTTGTTATGTAACCGACGGTAAAATTGCTAATTCTTCCAAGGTTAGACTTATTCGCGATGGAGTTGTTATTCATGAAGGCGATATAGAGTCCTTGCGTAGATTTAAAGATGATGTCAAAGAGGTACAAACAGGATTTGAATGTGGGTTAACATTGGAGAACTACCGCGATATTAAAGAAGGCGACCAGTTAGAAGTCTTTATCATGGAAAAAGTGGTAGTAGACTGAGGAGAAATAAATGGCAAGATTACGAGTAGAAAAAATGCAAGAATTAATTAAACAAGAGCTTAGCAATATGCTTTTGAAGGATATTAAAGATCCTCGAGTTAAGTTTGTTACTATTACTGAAGTAGAAGTCAGTGGTGATTTGAGTTATGCTAAGATTTATGTGAGCCTGTATGGTACAGAAGAAGAACAAAAAGAAGCATGGATCGGCTTAAATAAAGCCTTAGGTTTTATGCGGTCAGAAATAGCGAAAAGAATAAGGTTGCGTGTTGCACCAATTCTTTCTCTTTGTAAAGATACTTCGATGGCATACAGCTCACATATTCAGGAATTGCTTAATCAAATCAAGAAAGAGGCACCTGATCATGAGTAAGAAAGTTACTCTTCATGAGGCTCTGGATATTTTAAAAAAGGCTCATAGCTTGATTCTAGTTAGCCATGTTAGTCCAGATGGGGACACCTTGGGCTCAACACTGGCACTGGCAGAAGGCTTAAAGCAGACTGGCAAGAAGGTCACAATTATGGTGGATGATGAAATTGCATCCACCTATAGTTTTATGCCCGGTGTGGGTGAATATATACATCCGCAAAAAGGGCGAACCTATGAAACAGATTTATTGGTTATAGTTGATGCTAGCTCCCTAGATAGGGTTGGTATTATAGAAGAATGCGTAAAAGCACCAATTTTAAATATTGATCATCATGTTTCCAATACAGAGTTTGCCGATTATTTATGGTTAGATGACAGTGCTGCTGCTACAGGAGAAATGATGTTTGCATTACTCAAGGAAATGCAAATAGAAATTACTTTGGCGATGTCAATTTGTTTATATGTGGCGATTGCTACTGATTGTGGGTTTTTCAAATACTCTAATACCACTGCTGCTAGTATGAGGGCGGCAGCTGAATTGCTAGAGCGTGGAGTTGAACCTAATGTTGTTTCTGATTTTTTGGAAATGAAATCCCATGCTAATATAGAATTACTTTGTAAGGTCCTCAATACATTAACTTTTACTGAAAATGGCCGTATTGGTATTATAGAAATTAGTCATGAAGATTATAACAAGGACATTGACACTGATAGTTTTATTTCCTATCCGCGTTATGTAGTTGGAGTGGAAGTAGCTGTTATGTTTAAAGCGGTAGAACCGGGAAAAACCAGGGTGAGTATGAGGTCAAGGTGGATAGATGTAAGTAAAATCGCACTGGCTTTTAATGGAGGCGGCCATAAAAAAGCTGCAGGTTGTACTATAGATGCCGAATTAGGCGAAGCAAAAAAACAGTTGCTTTTTAAAATTCATGAAGAAATGCGAGCAATAAAATAATGGACGGTATTTTTAATGTACTAAAACCTCCCGGTATGACTAGTCATGATGTAGTAAGCGTAATGCGTAAGATATTAAAAACAAAAAAAGTTGGACATGGGGGAACTCTTGACCCTATGGCTGCAGGTGTGCTACCTGTTTTTGTTGGCAAAGCTACTAGATTCTTGGAATATGCGTTGGAAGGCAGCAAAGCTTATAGAGCCGTCATAACCTTTGGCAAGCAAACAGATACAGGTGATGAGGAAGGTAAAATAATTGCTACCTCTGAAATAATTCCGTTAAGTCAGGAAAAAATAAGGACAGTTTTACAAAGCTTTGAGGGACAGGGAAAACAAATACCTCCTATGTATTCTGCCATTAGTTATCAGGGCGAAAAGTTGTATAAACTGGCCCGTCAGGGAATAGAGATAGAACGAGAACCTCGTGATATTTGCATTCATAGTTTAAAACTTGTAGAGTATATTAATAACCAAATAATTGTAGATGTAGAATGTTCTAAAGGGACTTTTATCAGAACACTATCAGAAAATATTGCCCAAGCTTGTGGAATGGTAGGGACTATGAGTTTTTTGTTGCGCTATAGGGTTGGCGACTTTAATTTGGAAACAGCCAGTACGTTAGAAAAAATTGCAATAGACTACGAAGGATGTATACTTCCTATGGAACTGGGTATTAAACACTTGCCAACTGTGGAAGTAAGTACGTGGCAGGGAATGCGTATTGCTCAGGGTGTAGCCACAACGATTGGTGGCCTTGAAGAAGGTAAATTTTATAAAGTAATAACTAACAGGGGATTAATGATTGGAGTGGCAATAGCTAAAGATGGAAGGCTAAAAGGTCACAAAATAATTAATATTCCCAAGAGGGAAGAAGCAGGTATCGATGAAGACAATAACCAATGTTGAACAATTGAAAAATTTACAACTTGCACCTTGCGTGGTTGCCTTAGGTACTTTTGATGGCGTACATTTGGGTCATTGTGATGTTGTTAATACGGCAAAAAACTATGCGCATAGTCATAATTTAAAGTTAATGGTTTTTACTTTTAGTAACCACCCTTTGTCAGAAATACGCGGCTCTTTGGTTCCACCTTTACTTTTAGACAATACCACTAAAGAAAAAATTTTTGCTGAGTTGGGTGTGGATATTTTGTTAAATATTCCTTTTACGGAAGAGCTATCACAACTTACCGGGCAAAAATTCTTGCAATTTCTTAGTATAAATAATGTGCGAGCTATTGTTGTAGGGGCTAATTATAGCTACGGCTATATGGGCCGTGGCGATGTTCATTCCTTGCAGGCTGACGGACCTAAGTTTGGCTTTGCTGTATTGGTACGCAAGCTTATAAAAGTTAATGGCACGATAGTAAGTAGTACTAACATTAGGAATTTTATTAAAGATGGACGAATAGAATTGGCAAAAACCATGTTAGGAAGGGCATATAATATTAGCGGAACCGTAGTTCATGGAGATGAACGCGGCAGAATAATTGGGTTTCCAACGGCAAATATTGATTTAATAAACAGTAAATTTGTTTTACCCGCTGTTGGGGTGTACGGTGGTAAGGTAATTACCCAAGGAAAAACTTATGTCGCACTACTAAATGTAGGCAGCAATCCAACCTTTGGTGACCGAGGACTGAGACTGGAAGCACATTTATTGAATTTTAAAGGCGATTTATACGGAGAAAAAATTGTAGTTGAATTTCACTACCGCATACGTGGCGAGCGAAAATTCCATAACATACAAGAATTGCAGGAACAAATTATTAGGGATAAGGAAGAGATAGAAGGGCTGTTTTAAAAACAGTGAAGTTGCATAAAATGCAAGTGAAGTTATGCTGCGCATAAGTGAAGAGACAACGTTGTTGTCAGTGAAGTGTTCGCTACCTTAATGTAGTTTCGCGAACAGTTAAGGAAAGTTTTTTCAAAAACTTGAACTTATAAAAGCAATGAGTTTAAGGTTTTCATCTTTGTTTTTATAAAGTTAGTTTTCGTTTACGAAAACAACCATAACTTTCGAGCTTGCTCGAAAAGCTGCACTCCACGTAGTGGAAGCTGCACTACGGCGAAGCCGTAACTGCACTTTGCGACTTGTCGCAAAAGCTGCACAAGAATAATAGTGAAGTTGCATAAAATGCAAGTGAAGTTATGCTGCGCATAAGTGAAGAGACAACGTTGTTGTCAGTGAAGTGTTCGCTACCTTAATGTAGTTTCGCGAACAGTTAAGGAAAGTTTTTTCAAAACCTTAAACTTATTGAAAGAAAATATCTTTATCCTTTGTAAAATTTGTTTTCATAAATTTTCAGTTTTCGGTTACGAAAACATCCACAACTTAGCCGTAGGCTAACTTCACTGCACGAAGTGCACTTCACTTGTAGCTTGGCTACAACTTCACTGGCAACGACGTTGCTACTTCACTGCCTCTGTTGCTTCACTGGCAACGACGTTGCCACTTCACTTAGTTTCGCTGCTTTTCCTTGCTTTTCTTCCACAACCTATGCTATAATATCAGAGCATTAAAGAACCTTGGCGTGGTATAACGATTCTCCAACGTATTCTACAGCTAGGGCAATTACAAAATAGGAGGTAAAATTATTATGATGACACCAGCTAGAAAACAAGAACTGATTGAAACCTATCGCATTAATGAATCCGATACAGGATCTCCTGAAGTACAAATCGCCATTTTAACTGAGCGTATTACTTACTTGACAGAGCATCTTAAGGAGCACAAAAAAGACCATCATTCCCGTCGTGGATTGTTAAAGATGGTAGGACAACGTCGTGGCTTATTAAACTATTTAATGGACAAAGACATTGAACGCTATCGCGTAGTTATTGAAAAATTAAAAATTCGTAAATAATTCAAAACTCAAAGGTGTGTTGCTAAAAGCAATGCACCTTTTTTGATAAAAGATAAAGTCTATTTTTAGCTAATAAATCATTATTTTATTCTAACAAAGTTTCCTATTTTTTATAATCTGTAGTATAATGTTTGGGTAACAAAAAAGAGAGAGAAAAGAGGAGGATGCTGAAGATGCATACGTACAGCATAGAGTTAGGCGGAAGAACCCTAACCATTGAAGCAGGAAAGATTGCTAAACAAGCAAACGGAGCAGTGCTAGTTCGCTACGGTGATACTGCAGTGGTAGTAGCTACTACAGGAACTAAGACACCAAGAGAGGGTGTTGACTTTTTTCCGTTAACAGTTGATTATGAGGAAAAAATGTACGCAGTTGGTAAAATACCGGGTGGGTTCATTAAAAGAGAAGGGCGTCCGGCTGAGTCAGCTATATTGACTTCCAGACTAATTGATAGACCAATCCGTCCTATGTTTCCGGACGGTTACCATAATGATGTGCAAATCGTCGCTACTGCAGTTTCAGTAGATCCTGATAATGCACCTGATATGCCAGCTATGATAGGTGCTTCTTGTGCACTTTCCATTTCTGACATTCCTTTTGACGGACCGATTGCCGGTGTTCGCATCGGTTTAATTGATGGCCAATTTATTGTTTGTCCAACTGTTGCACAAGCTGAAATTAGTGAACTAAACTTGGCTGTTGCCGGTACAAAAGATGCCATTTTGATGGTTGAAGCCGGTGCCAAAGAAGTTTCTGAAGAAGTTATGCTAGACGCAATTTGGTTTGCTCATGGCGAAATAAAAAAACTTGTTGAATTTCAAGAAAAAATTCAAGCTGAAATAGGTAAACCTAAAATGGCTGTGCCTGTGTATATTCCTCCTGCAGAAATTGCAGAAGAAATTAAAACCTACGGTGAAGCTAAATTGAAGGCAGCTTTAATGGACGAAGATAAGCATCGTCGCGAAGAAATGGTTGATCAGGTAAAAGCCGAAATAGCACAAGTGTTTATTGAAAAATATCCGGAAAATGCTAAAGACGTTGCCTATATTACTCAGAAGCTAATTAAAGCAGTTGTTCGTAGAACTATTTCTGTAGACAAGATTCGTCCGGATGGTCGTAAGCTTGATGAGGTTCGTAAGGTAACTTGCGAAGTTGGCATTTTGGCTCGTCCACATGGCAGTTCCTTATTTACCCGTGGTCAAACTCAGATTTTAAATGTTTTGGCTATGGCACCTCTTCGTGAAGCACAGATTCTTGACGGTCTTGGCAGCGAAGAAAGAAAGCGTTATATTCATCATTATAATTTCCCACCCTATAGTGTTGGTGAAACTAAACCAATGCGTTCTCCCGGTCGCCGTGAAATTGGTCATGGTGCATTAGCAGAAAGAGCATTATTGCCGGTTATTCCTTCAGAGGAAGAGTTCCCATATGCAATTCGTTTGGTATCAGAGGTGCTAGAATCTAATGGTTCTTCCTCTATGGGTAGCGTTTGTGGTAGTACCTTATCCTTAATGGATGCTGGTGTACCTATTAAAGCTCCTGTATCAGGTGTGGCTATGGGACTTGTTAAAGATGGTGATGATTTCACGATTTTGACAGATATCCAAGGACTTGAAGATGCGTTGGGAGATATGGATTTTAAGGTTACAGGTACGGCTAAGGGAATCACGGCCATACAAATGGATATTAAGATTGATGGTATTAATAAAGAAATTTTCCAACAAGCATTGGCACAGGCTAAAACAGGACGAGCTTTCATCCTTGATAAAATGTTGGAATGTATTGCTGAACCTAGAAAAGAACTTAAACAGTATGCTCCTAAGATTACTACACTTAAAATTAATCCGGATAAAATTCGCGATATCATCGGGCCTGGTGGCAAGATGATTAAAAAAATTGTGGAAGAAACCGGTGCAAAGATTGATGTTGACGATAATGGCATAGTCCATGTAGCAGCTGTTAACAGTGAGAATGCTGATAAGGCAATTGCTATTATCAAAGGTTTGACTGCTACTCCTGAAGTGGGCAAGGTCTACACCGGTAAGGTTACTCGTTTGATGAATTTTGGAGCTTTTGTAGAGTTTATGCCTGGCCGCGAAGGTCTTGTACATATTTCTCAATTGGCTAATGAACGTGTAGAAAAAGTTGAAGATGTTGTTTCTGTTGGTGATGAAATTGCTGTTAAATTAACAGAAATTGATCAAAAAGGACGCTTAAATCTCTCACGTAAAGCAGCTTTAAATAGTAAATAAATTATTGAAATAAGCATATTACGACTTTGTCGTAATATGCTTATTTTTTCATTATAGGCGGGATATTGTTCTATATTTAAAATAGTAACCATATACAAGGTTGTAAATTTTTGCTATCATATACATGTTATACTTACAGTAATACACATAATTTGTGGTTTATTAAGATATTTATTTACGGGGAAGATAGGTATTGGGGGCGGAAATAAAATGGATTGGCACGATAAGAGGGTTAAGTATACTGTAATTGCCGTGGTAGCCATTACAGCTGTTATTTCTTTACAAATTTTTAGTAAAGTTATGGGTGCACGGGAAAAAGCAAAGAAAGCTGCTATAGGTAAAACTATTCAAGTTTCTACGACTTTTGCGACTCGGCAAACTATTAAACCACTAATAAAACTAACAGGGAATTTAGATCCATTATGGCAGGCAGATCTTGGGGCAAAAGTTTCTGGACATTTAGCCCAGGTTTATGCGAAGGTTGGGGACGTTGTAGGAGCAGGACAAGTGCTTGCTACTTTAGATAGCGGTGAATTGACTGCTACGGCCAATAGTGCTAAAGGCAATGTTTTCGATGCTAGGGCTAGTTTAGCATCTGCAGAAACCACATTAGCGCGCTATGAGAAACTCTACGAAACGGGGGCAATTTCAAAAGCTGATTTAGATAATTCACAGTTCACCCGTGATATGGCAGCAGGAAAATTGGCAGCAGCGGAAGGAAATTATGATAATGCAGTTTCTAAAATGAACGGGACTGATGTTATTTCACCTCAGGCCGGAACAGTTGTAAAGCGTTATTTTCAGGAGGGATATTATGCTGCTGCGGGCACTGCCCTATTTAACGTGGCAGATACTACTTCGTTGGTTGCGAAAATAAATATACCGGAGGGCCAAATTGGCGGGGTTACTTTGGGGGCTAAATGCCAAGTAGAAATTCCTGCTATGAATAGTATAAAAGTTGATGGCGTTGTTACAAAAATTGCTCAAGTTGCCGATATGCCGGCTCGTACTTTTGCTGCGGAAGTGACCGTTGATAATAGTGATAATAGCTTGCGTGGTGGATTATTTGCTAATGTACTTTTACAAATGGCGGAAAAAGCCAATATTTTAACGATTCCTCAAAGCGCAATAGTTATGCGTGAAGATCAAAGAACTGTTTATGTAGTAGATAGCCAAGGCCACGTAAGCCGCAAGGTGCTCGATACGGGGTATATTGGAGATGGCTTGGTAGAAGTATTGAAAGGTCTTAGCGAAAAAGATGAAGTTGTAGTATCAGGTCAAAACCGTATTCGTGAGGGTAGTGTAGTTACCAGAAACAAGGATGGTAATAGCTGATGATTAGGCAATTTATACATAGACCTGTTTTTACTACAATGCTTATATTGGTGCTAGTTGTTTTTGGTATTCGTGCCTATCCTAGCCTAGGAGTTGACTTGTATCCTGAAATTGATTTGCCCTTGGTTAGTGTCACGGTTACGTATACCGGTGCCGCACCTGAAGAAATGGAAACTTTAGTAGTTAAACCCATCGAAAACAGGATAAGCCAAGTTTCCGGTATAAAAACAATGTCATCTACTATACGTGAAGGGTATTCTCAGACAGTATTAGAGTTTAATTTAGGCACTGATGCTAAAGCTATGGCTAGTGAAGTGCGAGAAAAAGTAGCTTCCGTTCGGGGTAAATTGCCTGATGATATTGATGAACCAATTATTCAGCGAGTGGATTTGTCAGCACAATCTGTAGTTTCGTTTACCTTAGCTTCCGATTCTCGTAGTCGAGGGGAAATTGTTCGTTTGATTGAAAACGTTATAAAAAATCGTTTGCAACAAGTAGAAGGTGTCTCAGAAGTTACTTATTATGGTGCCGGTGATCGTGAATTAAAGGTTTGGGTTGATGCAGAAAAACTTAGCGCCTACAAAATTCCTTTCCAGACTGTTTACAACGCCGTAAATAATGCCAATGCCAATACTCCTGGAGGCAGTGTAGAAGAAAAAGGCATGAAACTTACTGTTAGAACCTTGGGTAAGTTTAAAAGCGTTGATGATATGAAAAATATAGTAGTTTCCAACAGTAACGGAAGAGTAGTAAAAATTAGCGATGTAGCTCGAGTTGATGATGATTGGGAAGAAGAAATATCGTATGCTAGGGCTAATAAAATACCAAATGTTATGATTAATGTGCAAAAACAATCCGGTAGTAACACCGTAGAGGTTATAGATGGCGTTATGGCCGCAATGAAGGAATTAAAAGAAACCCAGTTGCCGGCTGATATTAAAGTTGATACTTTGAAAGACACTTCTACATATATTCGTGATAATGTTGCTGATGTGTGGTCAGCAATTTTATTCGGTGGATTTTTGGCCTTACTTATTACTTACTTGTTTTTGCAAAATTTTAGAGCAACCCTTATCGGTGGTTTGGCAATACCAACCTCAGTCATTGCTACCTTCGTTTTAATGAAGCAAATGCATTTTACCTTAAATAATATGTCACTTATGGGCATTAGTTTAGCAGTTGGTATGTTAATTGATGACGCTATAGTACTTATTGAAAATATTTTTCGACATATGGAAATGGGCAAGAAACCAATTCAGGCAGCACAAGATGCAACGGAAGAATTGTCTTTGGCTATTTTAGCGACATCTTTGTCCTTACTAGCGGTGTTTGTACCTATTGGTAGTATGGGAGAGGTTGTTGGGCAATTCTTCGCTCAATTCGGTTTAACAGTAGCCTTCGCGGTAGCATTCTCTACTTTTTCTGCCTATTCGTTGACTCCCATGCTTTCAGCATATTGGCTGAAGAAGCCTTCGGAAGTCGGAGGAAAAACAAATCCGCGCAATAAATATTTGCAAAAATGTTTAGATGTTTTCGAAAGAGGATTCCAATCTTTCCGTTCATCATATGCTGAAGTTATGCATTTTGCTATTAAAAATCCTAAAAAAATAATTAGCGTTTCTATTTTGACATTGGCAATTAATTTTGCTCTAACTCCTTTTTTAGGTATAGAATTCCAACCTACATATGATTCCGGTGAGTTTAGTATTTCCACTACAGCGCCTACCGGAATAAGTGTCACACAAATGCGCGAATATATGGAGCCTATTGAAGATATTATTATGCAAGAAGAGGGCGTAAGGCTTGTGGGAATGAGAATAGGCGGCACACGCGTACCTGCCAATCAAAGCACTACTGATGTAAAATTAGTTCCTGCCAGTGAGCGCACCCATTCCATGCAAGAAATAATGGATGATTTGCGTATTAAATTTAAAAATATTACTAATGTAAAAATAGCCGTTGTTTCAGGGCAAGGAGCTGGTCGTGGTGATAAGCGCCCCGTGCAGATCGGATTACGGGGTTCTGATTTAAAAACGTTGGAACAATATGCCAACGAGATAGCTGACAAAATTAGACAAATACCCGGAGCTACTGACGTAGATTTGTCAACTTATGAGGCTGAACCGGAAGTTATTGTGCGAGTTAATCAAGAGAAAGCTAGCCGTGTGGGACTAAATCCAACTTCTATAGGCTATGTTGTGAAAATGGCTTATCAAGGGGTTAAGACGACGAATAATTTTACTTATGCTGACGATGATTTTGCCATACGCGTAGAGCTGGAAAAAGATCAACAAAAAGGCATGGAAGAAATTAAAAATTTGCTTATTTCTTCAGCAGATGGTCAGTTTGTAAGATTAGGAGATATTGCCAGTGTAACCTTAGAGTCAGGACCAACAAGAATTGATAGAGAAGATAGACAGCGACAAATTGCAGTGTATGCCAATGTTGTGGGTATTTCAGCAGGGGAACTGATTGATAAAATTAAGAGTGATGTCTTACCTACGGTTAATTTGCCGGAAGGTTATTATACTAAGTTTATTGGTTCTGCAGATATGATGAACAGTTCTTTCAAAGAAATAGCAAAAGCTCTTGTTTTGGCCATTATCATTATATATATGGTTTTAGCCGCAGAATTTGAAAGTTTTAGTCAACCTATTGTAATTATGGTTTCCTTACCTTTTGCTTTAGTAGGTGCTATTATAGGTCTTTTGGCGACAGGGTTAACAGTTAATATGATGTCGTTGATTGGTTTTACCATGCTGCTTGGGCTTGTAACTAAGACGGCTATTTTGTTAATTGACTATACTAATCAGGCTCGTACTAGGGGGCTTAGCATTAGAGATGCTTTGCTTGAGGCGTGTTCACTACGCTTGCGGCCAATTATGATGACAACATTGTCAACTATTTTGGGCATGCTGCCTATTGCCTTAGGAATAGGTGAGGGCGCAGAACTACGGCAATCCATGGGAGTTGTTTTAGTAGGAGGGCTTATTTCTTCCACTATCCTTACGCTAGTAGTAGTGCCTTTAGTGTATATGGTATTTGAAGAATGGAAAGAAAAACATCAGAATATATAAAAAAAGGTATCTCAGAGAAATCTGAGATACCTTTTTTGGCTAAACTTTTATAAAGCGAAGTTTATATGCAGCTTTTGCGACTTAGTCGCAAAGTGCAGTTGCGGCAAAGCCACAGTGCAGTTTCCACTGCGTGGAGTGCAGCTTTTTGGACAAGTCCAAAAGTTGTTGATGTTTTCGTGAACGAAAACTAGAAATTTATTAATCACTTGCTCTTTGTCTCTCCTAGTAGGAGAGGTTTGTCACAAGTTCAAGTTTTTGAAAAAAACTTTCCTTAACTGTTCGCTTGCGAACACTTCACTGCGGCTTTGCCGCACTTCACTTATGTGATAGCATAACTTCACTGTTATTCTTGTGCAGCTTTTGCGACAAGCCGCAAAGTGCAGTTACGGCAAAACCGTAGTGCAGCTTCCACTACGTGGAGTGCAGCTTTTTGGACAAGTCCAAAAGTTATCGATGTTTTCGTGAACGAAAACCAGGAATTTATTAATCACTTGCTCTTTGTCTCTCCTAGTAGGAGAGGTGGCACCGATATTTTATATCGGTGTCGGAGAGGTTTGTCACAAGTTTTTTCAGAAGTTCAAGTTTTTGAAAAAAACTTTCCTTAACTGTTCGCTTGCGAACACTTCACTGCGGCTTTGCCGCACTTCACTTATGCGAAGCATAACTTCACTTGCATTTTATGCAACTTCACTGCCTTTTTACTTCACTGTTTTTCAGTAGTCAATCTCACAATCTCCAACACCATTTGACAGGATTTTTCGAAGGAGTCCATAGGTAGAAATTCGAATTTGGAATGAAAATTATGCCCACCTGTAAAAAAGTTCGGCGTTGGTAACCCTTTGGCAGAAAGGACGGAACCATCGGTACTGCCGCGCATAGCAATGGTTTTAGGAGTGATATTTAGATTTTTCATAGCCTTATAAATATAATCAATGCACATGCGATTATCTTCTGTTATGGAATCATTAATGTTTCCATAGGTGTCAGATAAATCAAGCTTAATGACGGCGGTAGGGTAGCGCTTGCGGATAAAAGCTACGGCTTCTTGTATATAGATTTTTTTCGCTTCATACAAATCTTTATGGTGATCACGAATATCTAACATTAAAGTAGCTTTACTTTGATTAGAAGTAAGGCCTTTGACCCAAATATAGCCATCTTTGCCATCGGTATTTTCCGGCGTTTGTTTACGATCGAAACAGTTAGCTAAGTCTATAGCAACAAGGGTTGGATTAACTAATACTCCCTTTGCTGACATGGGGTGTGCGCTGACACCTTGAATTTCTATTTTTGCTACACCACCATTAAAAGTTTCGTAGACAACTTCACCTAGTTCACAACAATCAATAGTGTAAGCAAATTTCACAGGGAAGTCTCTTAAATCAAGAGTTTTTGAACCACGCAGACCTATTTCTTCATCTGGGACAAAAGCAAAATATAGTTCGCCATGATAAAGCATAGGGCTTTCTTGTAATTCTTTTAAAGCTACGGCAAGAGTACTAATAGCGGCTTTGTTGTCAGAACCTAAAACACTTATACCGTCACTAAAGAGGATGTCTTGGCCAACATATTTGGCTAAGTCAGGATTTTCTGCCGTTTTCATGATAACATTTTCTTCTTTATTAAGAAGAACGTCACCACCTGTATATTTAATCAGTTGCGGGTGCAAATCAGGATTCAGACTAACATCTACGGTATCTAAGTGTGCAACGAACCCAATTTTGGGGACTTGCCTTGTAAAATCTGAAGGTAAGTTAGCTGGTAGACGGCCAGTGAGGACGCAGTTAGGAGATAATTTTAGATCTACTAATCCAAGTTCCCGCAAGTCTTTTTCTAATAATTTTGCTAGCTCCCATTGACCATCTGTGCTCGGTACAACTGTTGCTGTGGCATCGCTTTGACTTGTGATACTAGTGTAACGTAAAAACCTTGTAAGCAATTCTTCTTTTAACATGTAAAAACCTCATTTCGCCTAGTTTTTAGAAATAAAATAATATAGATCATAGCATAAAAAAATTGTACACATCTAAACAAATAAGTATTTTATCCATTTAAAAAGATAAAGGTAGTAAACATAACTAGATGCGGCATATAATCACTACGAATTATTCTAAAGATATCACGTCTCACTAAAAAAGGAAATACCTTTCAAATAAAATTAAAGAGAATTGCAAGATGTTTTGCAAATTTTTCTAAATGCTTAGATTGTTTTTATGCGTTCTAATGAAATTTTACAAAAAATATTAACTTTTAATTGAACTGTATACAATATACTTTTTATGATATAATTTACGTAGAAAAATAATAAAAAAAAGGAGGTTGTGCTATGCTTTACCTTGGTGGATTAGTTGTTGTTTTAACGTTTGTTGCAATTATTAAAAAGTATGAAACACGTCTGTGTCTGTTAATTGGTGGTTTTCTTTTGGCAATGTTATCGGGGAATTTAATGGCTGCTGTTGATGGATTTGTCAAGACGATGACCAGCTCGTTGGTTATTACTATTTGTTCTATTATGGGTTTTGCCTACATCATGAAGATGACCCATTGTGATGAACATATGGTAAAAGCCTTGACTAGGGCATTAAAAAAAGTGCCAATGGTTTTGATTCCGGGAGCAGTAGTTGTTACTTGGTTAATTAATATTCCTTTAACCAGTGCTGCAGGTTGTAGCGCCGCTGTTGGTGCGATTTTGATTCCAGCTCTTATTAAATCCGGTGTATATCCGGCTATGGCAGCAGCGGCGGTGTTTGCGGGTACATGGGGCTCAGTATTAAGCCCGGGTAATACACATAATAATTTTATCTCTAAAATGGCTATGGAAGCAAAACTGCCAAATTCTTCCGTTATGGAAGTAATCAGCGTACATGCGGTAGCTTCTTGTGCTGCCCTGGTTGTAGTTGTAATTGGCGTTACTATTGTTGCTAAAATGTTAAAGGAGGGGACTGGTTACATTGACCCGAATGATACTGATGATGAAGATGAAAATTTCAAAGTTAGTGCTATAAGGGCTATTATGCCGGTTTTGCCATTGGTTATGTTGGTGTTGGCAGCTAAGCAGATAGGAATATTACCTGAAGCATTTCAAAGTATACCATTTACAATGATTTTGGGTTCGGCTTTAGCAACATTAGTCACTAGGTCTAATCCGCAAGAAATCGTTAAAGACTTTTGGAGAGGTGCTGGCGATTCGTATGGAAGTGTAATGGGTCTTATCATTTGTGCAGCTACTTTTACAGCTGGGATGACGGCGATTGGTTTGACCGGTACTTTGATTGAATTGATGAAGCAATCTCAGGGTATTGCTAAGATTGCCGGTGCTTTTGGCAGCTTTGCTATCGCTATTTTGGCAGGTAGTGGCGATGCAGCTACTTTGGCTTTCAATGGCACAATTACACCACATGCTGCAGATTTTGGCTTAGGCATGATTCAATTAGGATCTATATCGAATGTTGCAGGTGCATTGGGCCGCAGTTGTTCTCCTGTAGCGGCCGGGTGTATAGTTTGTGCAGGAATAGCTAATATTAGTCCAATGGAAATTGCGAAAAGGAATATAGTTGTTATGTTCCTAGCCTGCTGTCTCATTATCACACTGCTTTAAAAGATAAATAGCATTTTAAAAGCGAAGGCGCAAGGTCTAATGGGCCTTGTGCTTTTTTTACAAAGACTAGGGGAGAGGTGGAATTTTTATGTGCAAATATGATTTTGTTTTGAAAAATTGTTTTGTAGTGGATTATAAAAATGCTTTCGCCAAACATAGTGATATTGCTATTAAAGAAGGTAAAATAGCTGAAATTGCTTTGGAAATAAATGCGCAATACGCCCACGATGTCTTAGATTTAGAGGGGCAACTGGTGGTTCCTGGTATTGTTGATCCTCATGTGCATTTATCTACATGGTTAGGCGGCAGGACTGGACATCGTATGCTTGCTAGAGCCGGTGTTACAACGGCGCTTGATATGTCTGGGCCTGGAGAAGGCGTTATGGACATTGCTCGTGATTATGGAGTTGGACTTAATATTGCTACTATTGAATTTGTGCGTCCAGGTTATACGGTGGGAAGCGAAAACCCAGGCGCTGAAGAACTAAGACAGTTGATTCAAAAAGTATTGAAACATGGTTCACTCGGAATTAAATTACTGGGGGGCCATTATCCATTGACTCCGGAAGCAACACAACTGGCTATTGAAATTGCTGCCAGAGAAGAAGCTTATGTTGCTTTTCACGCAGGCACGAAAGCAACAGGGTCTAATTTGAATGGATTTTTGGAAGCTTTGCAAATGGCTAACGGTAATCCATTGCATCTAGCACATATTAATGCATACTTGCGCGGTACAGTAAAACCTTGCTTAGAAGAAGTAAATATAGCCATCCAAGCGTTGAAGGAACATCCTAATATTACATCGGAGGCATATTTATCACCGCTAAATGGTACAAGCGCTTTGTGCGAAAAGGGATTGCCCGCTAGTATGGTTACTCGTCGTTGTTTAATCACAGGTGGTTATGAGGCAACAGAAGCTGGAATGGAGAAGGCCATTTTATCAGGGTGGGCTATGGTTCAAATGGAAAAAGCAGGAGAAATGGTTTTGACTTTTGGTGAAGAAGGTTTAAAAGAATGGCGGGAAAAAGGCGATGTAGGAGTTAGTTTTGCCGTTAATCCTGCGGAACCGCGCTATTGCCTAGCAACGGCAAAAGATGAAAATAATAACTTCGTTGTGGGTTCCATTAGTACGGATGGCGGCGGTATTCCTCGCAATGTTATTATTCCTATGGGCCTAAATTTAGTGGAAATGCAAGCACTTACAATACAAGAGTTTGTCCAAAAAACCTCTTATAATCCCGCTCGCATGCTTGGTTTAGAAAACAAAGGAGTATTAGAAGCCGGGTATGATGCCGATCTTACGGTTATTAACAGACAACAAAGAGAAGCTATAATTACGATGGTACAAGGTAAATTGTCCATGTACAAAGGGTATATTTGTGGAAGAGGGACTAACATGATTACCACAGCACTTGGTGCAGATTATGTAAGAAGCAAAGGCTTAAATCCGCTCATTGTTAATTACACTGATACAACAGTTTATAAGAATGCTCATTAAATAATATTTAAGATAGGACTGCGTAAAAACAAATACTGCAGTCCTATTTTTTTTATATAAAACCAAAAAAGAACTCAAAAGAAGTCATGAATTAAGCCTGTAATAGAAGGTTTAAATGGAATAAGTGTATACAGTATACTTGTATCCTCTAGTAGATAAATGTTAGGAGAAATGTTAAAATGGGAAAGTTATAATTATTTTTTTATTAGGAGGGGTAAGAAATGATGATTGGTATTGGTGCGATAGTCGTAATTGCAGTTATTTATTTATTGCTAAAACGACACGAATCACGTATGGTTTTAATCGGAGCAGGTATTTTGATGGCTATTGTTGCCGGTAAACCCATGTCAGCTTTGGATGCTTTTGCCAAAAGCATGACAAATGCAGGTTTAATTACTTCGGTGTGTTCTTGTATGGGTTTTGCTTTAGTTATGAAGTATACTGGATGTGATAAGCATTTGGTAGAGCTGATTGGAAAACTATTAAAAAAGATGGGTTTCTTACTTATACCTGGAGCCACAATTGCTACGTTTATTGTTAATATAGCAATCCCAAGTGCGGCTGGCTGTACGGCTGCCGTTGGTGTTATTTTGATTCCTATTTTAATGTCCGCAGGTGTACATCCTGCCATGGCAGCCGCAGCAGTTAAATCGGGAACTTTTGGCAGTATGTTAAGTCCTGGTTTAGTTCATAATGCTGTTATTGCCAAATTGGCCAATGTACCGGTTACCGAGGTTATTAGCCGTCACATGGCATCTGATGTTTTCGGTATGTTAATTGCAGCAGCTACTTTAACTGTTTTGGCAATTGTGCTAAAGGAGAACAAAGGACATGAGCCGGAAACAGCTCAAATTAGTGATGATTTTAATGTTAAATTAATTTATGCGGCAATGCCCTTACTTCCTGTTATTATTTTGCTTTTAGGATCAACAAAAGTCGTTCCTGCTTTAGCAATGGGTGTACCTAACGCTATGCTTATAGGTGCTATTGTCAGTTTATTGATTACCAGAAGTAACCCCACTGAATTAACAAAATCTTTCTTTGATGGCATGGGCAATGCCTATGCGAATATTATTGGTATTATCATTTCTGTAGGCGTTTTTGTTGCCGGGTTGGACGCTCTTGGTCTTGTTAAAGCTTTGATTGCCACGATGCTTAATTCTACCGGTATTATTAAGGTTGCTGCTACTTTTGGACCATTTCTCTTGGCACTTATTTCAGGCTCAGGGGATGCGGCAACAGTTGCTTTTAATGAAGCAGTTACTCCACATGCTGCTGAATTTGGACTGCGTGCTATTGATATGGGTTCTATGGCCTCTTTGGCAGGCACTCTTGGTAGGACTATTTCTCCGATTGCAGGTGCGACTATTATTGCAGCCGGTATTGCTGGAGTAGATCCTATGGAAGTTTGTAAACGTAATGGACTTGGTATTTTCATAGCGTTATTAGTTGGCATGGTATTATTATTAGGTTTTTAATTTAGAATATTTCCTCAAAAACCGCTTGCATTTGCAAGCGGTTTTTTTTGTCGTTATAGAAGCTTAGGGCGGAGAGTTAAGTCAATGCAAAATGCGTTAACCTTATAATTGTTAAGGTTGACATGACTTAGGTTAACTACTACAATAACAATGTTAACAAAAAACTTGTTCTATGGAGGTCTATATATGATTTTAGAGTACGCACAGAAGGTTTTAGCTGGTAAAGAATTAACTAAGAAAGAGGCTGTGGAGCTTATTAATGTATCAGACGACGATACTATGCTGCTTTTGGCCATGGCAGATAAAATTAGGCAAAAATTTAATGGCAATGAGGTTGATTGCTGCGCTATTGTGAATGCTAGAAGTGGCCATTGTCCGGAAAACTGCAAGTTTTGTGCCCAGTCTGCATACAGCAAGACCGGCGTTGATGTATATGGTTTGTTAGATGAAGAAGAACTAGTGCAGGCGGCTAAAAAAGCAAAAGAAGCTGGAGCCGTGCGATTTTCTATTGTAACAAGTGGTCGTGGACAAAGTGAGGAAGAAGATTTCCAAAAAATTTGTAATGCTTTGGCTCGCATTAAAACTGAAGTAAAAATTGAAGTATGTGCTTCTTTGGGCATATTAACTAAAGAACAAGCTGTAAAATTAAAAAAAGCAGGTGTTACACGTTTCCATTCTAATATCGAAACGGCACCTAGTCATTTCCCCGATATTTGTAGTACGCATACTTATGAAGATAAGATGTCAACTTTGGAAGCGGCAAAGGCAGCTGGTATTAGGGTTTGCTCCGGTGGAATATTGGGACTTAATGAAACTCCTGAACAAAGAGTGGAAATGGCTATGGAGCTAAGACGTTTAGGTGTAGATTCTGTACCTCTAAATATTTTAAACCCTGTTAAGGGTACGCCATTTGAACACAATAAACCATTGTCGGCTTGGGAAATTCTGAGAGCTTTTGCCGTATTTCGTTTTATTTTACCCCATGCTTTAATTCGCACGGCTGGAGGAAGAGAAGTTAATCTTAGAGATATGCAAGTTATGGCACTAAGTGGCGGGTTAAACGGAATAATGATTGGCGGGTATTTAACTACCGGAGGTCGTAATCCTGAGGCGGACAAGACTATGCTTAGAGACTTAGGAAGAACGACAACGCAGCCGCAATTATAAAACAATTGTTTTTTAGGGAGGAATTTATATGCAATTTAGTGTAAAGATGCGCTCTGCTAAAGGTGGACCTCATGAAAAAGGAGGTCGTCATATTTCCGGTGCTGAACGCATATTAGATGAAAATGATGTGGAAAAAGGCGTAGTAGCTATGTTGCGGCGCGCCCGCAATCATCAGCGTGGAAAAGCAGATTTTATTAGCATAAAAATTGAAGAAATAAAAGAAGACGAAGTGATTTTCAAACCACTTATAGCTGTACATAGCTGCATAGCAAAAAATGTCGCTCAGGGCCATGCAATAGCAAAAGAAAAACTTCAGAGCGTTGGAGTTTCTGCTTTGGCCATAGAAAGAGGATTTAGTGCTTTACTAGCATTAAAAGATAGTATTAGAGGTGCTATGCTTTTTGATGCTTTTACGGGAGAACGGTTAGATACCTTTGGTAATCGAGGAGTTAGGGTAACAAAGATGGATTGTGCAGGTGCTGCTGAATATGAAGAAAAATTAGCCAAGGTAGGCCTTACAGGAGAGCATGTAAGAGAAGCACTGGTTTTGGCTTCTAAGGTGGCAAGTGCTCCCGGTATGGTCGCGGAGTTATGTTGGTCAGACGATCCTGATTATGTAACAGGTTATGTTGCTTCAGCAGTAGGTGGTTATATGCGTATTCCTATTATGAAAGAAATGGGCAGCGGTGTAGGAGGGCGTATTTTCTTTGTCAAACATGGCTGTGATATTAAAGCTTTGTCTGAGTATTTACAAGAACAACTAGTACTAATTACTTTTGGGGGCAATAAGGATGTCGAAGTTGGAGCAAATTTTACAAAAAAAACTGCAATTAATTGAGGAACATGGGTTATGGCGACAACTTACACCACTTAGATTCATAACGCCTGTTAGAGCGGTTAGCAAAACAGGCAGAGAATATTTGGTCTTTTCCAGTAACAATTATTTAGGCTTAACCCATGCACCTGAAGTTATTGCGGCGGCTAAAGCAGCCAATGACTTTGGTACGGGCTCCACTGGATCTCCTTTGACTACCGGGCGCCATTTTGAAGGCAATATTTTGGAAAAAGCTTTAGCTAAATTTAAACACACAGAAAGTGCTTTGATTTTCAATACTGGCTATATGACTAACTTGGGTGTAATCTACGGTTTAGTGAAAAAAAATGATGTTATTTTTAGCGACGAATTAAATCATGCTAGTATCATTGATGGTTGCCGAATTTGCAAGGCAACAGTTAAAGTATACAAACATTCTGATATGAATGATTTGGAAGCTCTGCTACAAAAAGACACGACAGCAGGTCAACGTTATATTATTACTGACGGTGTTTTTAGTATGGATGGAGATATTGCGAAGTTGCCGGAACTGGTAAAGTTAGCACAAAAATATGAAGCATGTTTATATGTAGATGATGCGCATGCAGTTGGTGTTTTGGGTGCTGATGGCAGTGGTACTGCGGCTTATTATGGCTTGCAAGGGCAGGTGGACTTACAGGTAGGTACTTTGAGTAAAGCACTAGCTTCAGAAGGCGGTTATGTAGCAGGTAAAAAAGTCTATATTGATTATTTAATTAACAAATCTCGCCCGTTTATCTTTTCAACGGCCATAAGTCCTGCAAGTATGGCAGCAGCAAAAGCTGCCTTAGATTTACTGCTTGACAAAAAAGAGTTGTATTTGTATAAACTACGAAGCAACACAGAGCTTATGCGCAATCTTTTGGTTAAATATAAGGTGAATATTATTGCCGGGCAAACACCTATTATTCCCATTATGCTTGGTGATGCCAAGCTTACAACTAATTTTGCACATAAATTAGAGGAACAAGGAATTTTGGTTTCCGCAATTAGACCAACCACAGTGCCTATAGGTCAAAGCAGATTGCGCTTAACTGTAACCGCTGCTCACAGTGAGGAAGAAATAAGAATAACGGCGGCTGCCATTGGCAAAATATGGCAAGAAATAAAAGAAGGGTCTGGTAAATAATGTTTGCATTTGGTATAACGGCAACAGATACAGAAATGGGTAAAACCATTGTTACAGGTTCACTTGCAGCTGCGTTTAAAGAACGGGGGTATAAAACCGGTGTATGTAAGCCGGCAGCTTCCGGATGTGTGCGTCTGGCAGATGGAAAACTTATTTCTACGGATGCGGAGTTTTCTATGGCGTGTGCCCATATAGAGGCGGTTAAACAAAGAGATGTTGTTCCATATGTTTTGGAGCCTGCTTTAGCACCGGCAGAAGCCAGCAAAATAGTTGGTGTTACCTTGGATCCTCAGGTTATGTTAGCAACCTGCAAAAAAATGATTATGTCCAATGAGGTTACGGTAGTTGAAGGGGTTGGTGGCATCTCGGCACCATTAACGGAGGATTTTCTTGTTAGAGATTTTTTTCGGGCCTTAAATATACCTATTATTATTGTGGTAAAAGCAATTTTGGGTAACGTAAATCACGCAGTTTTAACTGCTGAATATGCTAAGAATCATGGGTTGAAGGTCTTGGGGCTTGTAGTTAACAGCTGGAATGAGAAAATGGCCGGTGACTTAGAAAAGAGTAATTTGTATTATTATAAAAAATTAACCGGATTACCTATTTTAGGTAAATTGCCTATATTACCTAATGAAATGCTAGCCCATCCTGACAGCAAGAAAATAGCAAATATAGTAGAGCAAAACATAGATGTGAATAAAATTATAGCATTGGCAGGAGGGGAAACTACAAATGAATAAATGGGAAAAAATGGACAAAGACTATATTTGGCATCCTTTTACACAAATGAAGGGCTGGGTAGAGAACCCGCAACTGGTCATTGAGCGTGGTGAAGGTGTAATGCTTTATGACACGGAAGGAAAGGCATATTATGACGGAATTTCTAGTTTGTGGGTTAATATTCATGGGCATCATCGGCCAGAGATAGATCAGGCAATAAAAGAGCAGCTGGATTTAATTGCTCATACAACTTTGTTGGGTTTAGTAAATAAACCTTCTGCAGAATTTGCTGAGAAATTAGTTAAGGCCACTCCTAATGGCTTAAATAAAGTATTTTACTCTGATGATGGTTCTACCGCAGTAGAAGCAGCGGTTAAAATTGCTTTTCAGTATTGGCAGTTTAAAGGGCGGCCGGAGAAAGCAAATTTTATTAACTTGGGGGATTCCTACCATGGTGATACTGTTGGAGCTGTTAGTGTTGGCAATATAGACGTTTTTCATAAAGCCTATAAGTCATTGCTATTTCCTACATATAAAATGTCTTGCCCATCTTTTTACCATAGCCATGTAGCAGGTATTAAAAATGAGGACCAGTATTTAGATTATTTGTTGGAAGAATTGGAAAAATTTTTGCAACAAAATGCCAATAAAATCGCCGCTATGATCATTGAACCATTGGTACAAGCTGCAGCAGGTATGCTCATGCAGCCCAAAGGATATATTAAGGGTGTTCGCGAACTCACCAAGAAATACGATGTGCTTTTAATTGTCGATGAAGTGGCTACCGGTTTTGGCCGGACAGGGAAAATGTGGGCTTGTGATAATGAAGAAGTATGCCCTGATCTTATGACGTTGTCTAAAGGAATTACAGGTGGTTATTTGGCATTGGGTGCCACTATGACTACAGATGAAATTTATAATGCTTTCTTAGGTGAACCAACGGATTATAAGACATTTTATCATGGTCATTCTTATACAGGTAATAATTTGGCTTGTGCAGCAGGCCTTGCTAGTTTAGAAATTTTTCAAAAGGACAGTGTTATAGAAAATCTACCTTCTAAAATGAAAGTAATTGCTAGGCATATGGAAAAATTTAATAAAATGCATTATGTGGGTGATGCTCGGCAATGTGGTATGCTGGCCGGTATAGAATTAATGCAAGATAAAGAAAGAAAAGCACCTTTTGATCCTGCCTTGCAAATGGCAGGAGGGATTTGTCAAGCGGCACGTGGATATGGTCTTATTGTCCGCAATATAGGAGATGTGGTTATTTTTATGCCTCCACTTGTTAGTACTACAGAACAAATAGAGGAAATGCTGAATAGATTAGAAAAAGCAATGAAAGAGGTATTGGACAAATTTGGCAATGGACAGCATTATAATGATCCTTGTGCCTTTTAAATCTTCTTGTTGGTGTTATTTATTTAATGCTTTAATTGACAATTAGCATTAGTTATTATATAATATGCCTGTTGTAAAAATGTTCATATAACGAAATAGGTGTCCGTAAGGACTTAATAGGGAAGATTGGTGTAATGCCAACGCGGTCCCGCCACTGTAACAGGGAGCAAATCCAAATAATGCAACTGAAGCAAATGCTTTGGGAATGCTTGGATACGCTATGATCTGGAGTCAGGAGAACTGCCTATTTTAAGATCACCGTTAGACCCGCGAGTGAAGGGGAGGAGATTGAGTTCATCTTGAATTTCAGGGTGGGTCTTTCCTGTGCGCGGGAATGACCCATTTTTTATTTTAAAGGAGGAGAAAGAATGAAAAAAAGTTGGAAAAAAGTAATTGCAACATCTATGGCTTGTGCAGTATTTTTAGGCTTGGGGGCAACGACAAGTTATGCCAGCTATCAACTTAATCCCGAGGTTAAAGATGCTACACCAGCACTTAAGAAGGCAGCTGAAATTGGTGTGCGTGTTTCAGAAAATGCAGCTATGAAGGAGTTGCCAGATAAAGATGCAATCTTGGTTATGAGTTTTGGTACTACTTTCAAAGAATCTCGAAAGGCTACTATTGAAAAAACTGTAGCAGATATTCAAGCCGCTCATCCGGATAAAAAAGTAGTGATGGCTTTTACTTCTCACATTATTGTTGATCGTATCCAGGAAAAAGAAGGAATTAAAATTCCCACTCCGGAACAAGCTTTAGCAGAACTTAAAGAAGATGGTTATACTAGAGTTGCACTCACTACTTTAGATGTTATACCAGGTATGGAATATTCTTACGATAGTGCGATTTTTGACTTATACAAGGACCAATTTAAAAAAATGACCTTGGGCACATCCCTTATATATTGGATGGGTCAAGAAAATCAACGTGATGATGTTACAGAAACGTTACAAGCAATGAGTACAGAATTCCCTAAAACCGGTAAACATGAGGCCGTTTTGCTGATGGTACATGGGACACCGCATCCGTCTAACGCTTACTATTCTGTAATGCAGGAAAGATTGCGCGAAATGGGTAAGAATAATGTATTAATCTATTCAGTTGAAGGTTGGCCTAGCTTAGAGACTATTATGCCTAAGCTAAAGGCAGATGGCATCAAAAAGGTTACTTTAATTCCGATGATGATGGTTGCCGGCGATCATGCAAATAATGATATGGCAGGAGCGGAACCGGATTCTCATAAATCAATATTGGAAAAAGCAGGATTTAAAGTAGACACCTATATTCATGGTTTAGGTGAAAATGCATCAATACGTAAGCTTTTTGTTGAACGTGCTAATGAAGCGTGGACAGTATTAGAAACTGAAAATGTTAAAAAGCCTGTTCATCATATGATGAAGAAATAATATAAAGTTAAAGCGGCTCAATGAGGTAATCCTCGTTGGGTCGTTTTCTTGTTAAAATACCCGATTTCGAGTATAATTATCAGGTACACAAAATTTGTATATTATTTGAAATCAAGTATTTTCAAGGAGAATTTATGAGCAAAACTTATCACATAATTAACTATGGTTGTCAAATGAATGAAAGCGATTCCGAGCATTTTGCTGGTCAATTGGCTGATTTAGGCTATAGATATGCTGAAGATTTTCATAATGCAGATGTAGTTCTTATTAACACTTGTTGTGTCCGTGAGAGTGCGGAAAAGAAGATATTAGGTAAAATAGGAGAATTAAAGGCTATTAAGGCTGCTAATCCCAAAAAAGTAATTTGCATAGCAGGATGTATGGCTCAAAAAAATGGAGATAAGCTTATTAAGACTTATCCTCAAATAGATTTGATTATAGGAACTGCACATGTAAATAACTTTAGTGCTATTTTTCAAAACTATATAGAAAACCGAAGAAAAGATAAGAAAATTTTTGCTGATTTACAAAATGATCCTCAAGAATTTGATGGTAGTTTTGTAAGAAAAAGCGCTTTTTCTGCTTGGGTACCAATTATGTATGGGTGTAATAACTTTTGTACTTATTGCATAGTCCCTTATGTTAGAGGCAGAGAACGTAGCCGCAGTATGGAAAGCATAGTTGCAGAAATTACAAAAGCTGCTGCACAGGGTTTCAAAGAGGTTACTCTTCTTGGCCAAAATGTTAATTCCTATGGCAAAGACAATGGTCAGGATAATGCTTTCAGTAAACTTTTACATGTGGTAGACAATATACCGGGTATTGAAAGAGTCCGTTATATGACCAGTCATCCACGTGATATGAGTGAAGATTTAGTGCGAACTATTGCTGAAAGCAAGCATATATGCAAGCATTTTCATATTCCGGTGCAGTCGGGCAGCAGTAAAATAATTAAGGCTATGAATAGAGGCTACACTAGAGAAAGCTATCTAGAATTGGTGGCAACTATTCGTAAATATGTGCCGGATGCCGTACTTACAACAGATATTATTGTTGGGTTCCCTGGTGAAACAGATGAAGATTTTAACGATACGTTAAAATTAGTTGATGAAGTAGGTTATGACGTAGCATATACGTTTATTTATTCTAAGCGTTCAGGCACACCAGCAGCTAAATTAGAAAATCAGGTGCCTATAGCTGAGAAAAAAAGCCGCTTAAACCGTTTAATGGAAGTTCAGAACAAAAACAGCCTCTTACGTAATCAAGCATTAGTGGGAAAAACTGTTGAGGTTCTAGTAGAAGGACCAAGCTATAATAATCCTGATATTTGGAGTGGACGAACAGACGGGAACAAATTGGTTTTGTGGCCGCTAAATGCTAAAAAATATACAATTGGTGCAAAATTACAGGTAAAGATTGAGGCAGCACAAACATGGTTGTTGAAAGGAAGCGCACAGGAATGACAACCTCTTATACACCTATGGTGCAACAGTATCTTGAGGTTAAAAATCAACATCAAGACGAATTGTTGTTTTTTCGTCTAGGAGATTTTTATGAGTTGTTTTTTCAAGATGCGTTAACGGCATCTAAAGAACTTAATATTACTCTTACCGGCCGTGCAGGTGGCTTGGAAGACAGAATACCCATGTGTGGCGTGCCTTATCATGCCGTAGATGGTTATATTGCTAAGCTTATCCGCAAAGGCTATCGTATAGCTATTTGTGAACAAGTCGAGGACCCTAAGTTAGCCGTGGGCATAGTTAAACGTGAAGTTATAAAAATCATTACTCCTGGCACAGTACTTAGTAGTGCGGTGTTAGAAGAAGGGCACAATCAATATTTGGCTTGTTTACGTGAAGAGGGGGAAGCGCTTTGCGTAAGTTTTGCCGATATTTCTACAGGCGAATGTCAATGGTATATGGCTCATGGTACAAGTAGGTGTGAATTTGTTTTGGACCAGATTTTCCGGCTCCAGCCTGCAGAAATAATTGCGGTAGGAGCTATTGAAGATTGGGATAAAATTACGGCTAGCATTGCGCAAAAGTTGCCACAGTGCGTTTCCAGTAAATTTACTTGCACAGAGCATGAAAATTATTTCACCAAACATTTTGATTCTAACTGTGATGCCTATAAAAACGATTTAGTGCGCGGGACCGTGGAAGCTATGCTGCAATATGTCCACGAAAATGTAAAAGCAGACTTAGCACAAATTAACAAATTGACAGCAATCGCTAGAGACAGCTTTATGATTTTAGATGCTACTGCTATTCGTAATTTAGAATTAGTCCGCAATATGCGAGATGGCAGTAAGCGTGGTACGCTTTTGGATGTGCTTGATTATACTAATACCGCTATGGGGGCGCGCCGTTTGAGACAATGGTTAGAGGCGCCATTGTTGGATTTGTCAAAAATAAAGGGGCGGCAAGAAGCCGTTCGTGGGTTTTTAGATAATATTAATCTGCGTGAAAGCTTGACAGAAAATCTTAAGAGCGTGACAGATTTAGAACGCATACTTTCTCGTATTGAAGTGGGTTCTGCCAATGCACGTGATATGGTTTCCTTGCGTTCGTCTTTACAAGTATTACCTAATATTAAAACCTTGCTAAGGGATTGTCCTCAAGGCGTTTTAACAAATTTATCTCAGCATATTAGTTTACACGAAAATATTTTAGCTACACTAGAAGCAGGTATAGTTGATGAACCTCCTTTTACTATCCGTGAGGGCGGAATGATTCGCACAGGATATGATTTGGAACTAGATGAATTGCATGATATTGCTCAAAACAATAAAGAATGGATGCAAAAGTTTGAGCAGCGCATTAAAGACCAATCCGGTATTAAGACTTTGAAAGTTGGCTTCAATAAAGTCTTTGGTTATTATATTGAAGTGTCTAAGGGCAGTGTAGCTTTAGTTCCTGATTACTTTATTCGTAAACAGACTTTGGTAAATGCTGAGCGCTATATAGTTCCGGAGTTAAAAGAATTTGAAAATAAAATACTTAGTGCTAAAGAGAAAATCCAGCAATTAGAGTATTATCTATTTAATAAAATACGAGAAGAAATTCGTCATGCTATAGTGGAAATTCAAGAAACTGCTAGAGCTATTGGCAGTTTGGATGTACTGCTCTCCTTTGCGGTTGCAGCTTTTAAGAACAACTATATCTGTCCTGAATTAAATAATAATCAAGAAATTTTTATTAAAGATGGACGTCATCCTGTAGTAGAAAAATTATTGGAAAGAGAAATATTTGTACCCAATGACACGTTGTTAAATAGCAGTGAACAGCGGATGATTATTTTAACAGGGCCTAATATGGCAGGTAAGTCCACATATATGAGGCAAGTTGCCTTACTAGTGCTTATGGCGCAAATGGGTAGTTATATCCCGGCCCGTCAAGCATCTATTTGTCCGGTAGATCGTATTTTTACTAGAGTCGGTGCCAGCGATGACTTAGCAACTGGGCAAAGTACTTTTATGGTAGAAATGAATGAAGTGGCACAAATTTTAAAATACGCTACTAAGCACAGCCTTATTATTTTAGATGAGGTTGGTCGTGGTACAAGTACTTATGATGGTATGAGTATTGCTAGGGCTGTGGTGGAATTTATTAATGAAAAACTTAAGGCAAAAACTCTTTTTGCTACCCATTATCATGAACTAATTGAATTAGAGTCTTTTCTGGAAGGTGTAAAGAATTACTCCATAGCTGTTAAGGAACGTGGCAATGATATAGTGTTCTTGCGCCGTATAGTTCCTGGTGGAACTGATCGTAGTTACGGTATTCATGTGGCACAACTAGCGGGTTTGCCCAAAAAAGTTGTGGAACGCGCCGAAGATTTATTATTGGAATATGATGGAGAAAAACCATTGGAAACAAAGCCTGCAGAACCGTTTGTCAATGATGCTGCAGCTGAACAATCTTTGTTTTCAGGTGGGGTAGCTAAGCGAATATTGAATATGGATATTATGACCATGACGCCGTTAGAGGCTTTGAATGAATTATATAAGTTGCAGGAAGAAGCAAGGACGGAGGGAGGTAGCAAATAAATGGAAGCAGAAGTAAAAGTGCTGGATCAAAATACTGCTAATCAAATAGCTGCCGGTGAAGTTGTGGAAAAACCTGCATCTGTGGTCAAGGAACTTATTGAAAATTCTTTGGACGCTGGGGCAGATAATATTGAGGTAACTATTTATGAAGGTGGAACAGAATATATTAGAGTGGTAGATAATGGAAGCGGCATGTCTAAAGATAATGCTAACCTTTCTGTTTTGCGCCATGCTACCAGTAAAATACGAAATGCCGAAGATTTACAAAGTATTCATTCTTTAGGTTTTAGGGGTGAAGCTTTACCAAGTATTGCTTCTGTAGCTAAATTTGAATTAGTTACTCGCCTTCATGACGAGGAATTTGCCACCGCTATTACTATTAATGGCGGCACTGATACAGAGTGTATTGCAACCGGTGGTAATGTAGGTACAGCTATTACGGTTAGGGATTTGTTCTTTAATGTACCGGCACGTCGCAAGTTTTTGCGCACAGTAAATACGGAAGGTCGCTATATTAATGAAATTATATCAAAAATTGCGTTGTCACGTTCTGATGTGCATTTTAGATTGTTGAATAATGACAAAGAAGTTATTAATACGCCGGGTAACGGAAATTTAGTTGATACAATTGCTTCCATTTATGGTAAGAATGTAGCTAACGATTTAATTACATTGAAGTATGAAGACAATGGTATTGGTGTTAGTGGCTATATTGGCAAGCCAACTATGTTAAAAGGGACCCGCCAATGGCAGACGATTTTTGTTAACGGACGTACGATTAATAACCGTATGATTGGCAAAGCATTGGATCATGCCTACAGGTCACAAATACCTAAGGGCGGATTTCCTTTTGCAGTCCTAGCTATTACTGTGGATACAGCTAATATTGATATTAATGTACATCCCCAAAAAAGTGAAATTAAGTTTGGTGATGAAGGCGCAGTTTATAGAGTTGTGTATCATGCTTTGTCTGATGCTTTAACTAAACCTTTAATGGGTAGCGGAGACATGGGAAAATATGGTGCAGAGCATATTGATGATACAGATAATAGTGCTATGTACACCAAGAGACCTTTTGGCGGTGGCGGCAATAATTATCAAGCAAACCAGCAACAGATTTGGAAAACTCCGGAGAGTATTGCGGAAAACAATGGAATTGAGTTTAGTGCTGCGCAGCGAACTGATGAAAATATGAATTTATCTCCCATGGAGAACAATATAGCGATTCAAGATGTGAATAACGGTGTAGATAATATTTGGCCTTTGGGACAAATAGATAGGGTGTTTATTGTAGCTCAGTCAGAAACTGCATTATATCTAATTGATCAGCATGCAGCACATGAAAGAGTAATGTATGATAAGCTAGTTAATTCTCATCAAAATATCCCTACGCAACAATTTCTGATTCCTTTATATTTAGATGCTACTCCTCAAGAGGTAAGTTCTATAGAAGAGTACAGAAAAGAATTTATGCAATTGGGGGTAGATGTGGAGCCCAGCGGCGAAACTATATTAAGAGTTTCTTCTTTGCCGGCTGATATAAAAAATGATGAGGCAGAAGAATTTATTCGTGAAATACTGACGCTTTTATCCGAGAATAAAAAGATAAATCCTGCAGATTTGCGGGAAGAAGTATTACATTATGCTGCTTGTCACAGTGCTATTCGTGCGGGTGAGTTGCTTAATATAAGGCAAATGCGGGCATTGATTTTAGAACTTTTAAATACAGAACATCCTTTTACCTGTCCACACGGACGTCCCTGTATGATAGAAATAACCTCAGAAGAATTATATAAAATGTTTAAAAGGACTTAGGTGTAAGGATGAATTTTGCTACAGTACGAGGATTAAACGGTGGTAGCGACTTACCTACCCAAGCTAAAAAATGGGCAGAGTTGTTGGGCATCACCTATATCGAACGTGACGGCAATAGCAGTTTGCAATTTATTATGCAAAGCTATAATTTAGATTGTCTTATTGTAGCAACGAAGAATGGACCTCAAATTTTTTCCGGGGAAGGTAAGCTGTTTTATCATCCGGGTATGGCGGTGCTACGGTTACAAAAGCTTTTACGTGGCGAACGTGATAATTTTGTGGATGCATGTGAATTACACTCTGGCAGCAGGATCTTGGATGCAACTCTTGGGTTTGCCAGTGATGCGGCCATAGCTTCTTATGTTGTGGGAAATGAAGGTTGCGTACAGGGCCTAGAAGCGTCAAAACCCTTGTGGTTCGTAGTTAAGGAAGGCTTGCAGAATTATGTGAGCGAAGAAACTGAACTGAATCAGGCTTTAAGGCGAATTAAAACAGTATGTATAGAAGCAAAAGTTTATTTAAAAACACAGGAAACTGACAGTTTTGATGTAGTTTATTTTGACCCAATGTTTAAATATCCTGTTAATTTGTCTTCTAATATGAAGCCTTTGCGTCCTGTAGCATATGCGGAACCGCTGGATAAGGCAGTATTATCAGAAGCCTTGCGAGTGGCACCATTAGTTGTGGTTAAAGAACGGACACCTAGGGTTTTGCGAGAATTGGGAATTGAAGAGCTATATGGAAGCAAATATAGTAAAGTTAAATATGGAATTTTAAGGAGGTAAGCTCATGGGACGACCTAAAGTGATTGTTATTTTGGGACCTACGGCCACAGGTAAAAGTAACTGTGGAATATTGTTAGCCCATAAGCTTGATGGGGAGATAATTTCAGGAGATTCCATGTTGGTATATAAAAACATGGATATCGCAACTGCCAAGCCAACTTCTGCAGAACTAGCAGAGGTAGAGCATCATTTGGTTAATATTTTGGAACCTAATGAAAATTTTAATGTAGTAGATTTTAAAGCGCGAGCGGCTATTTTAATCAATGAGATTACTGCAAGAGGCAGGGTGCCTATTATTGTTGGTGGTACGGGCCTGTATATAAAAGCACTTTTGGAAGGTTATGACTTTGCTCAAACCCAGGCATCAAGTAATCTGCGTACTGATTTAGAAAATTATGCTATAAAAGAGGGTAATAAAGCTTTACACAAGAAGTTGGAAGGGCTAGATAAGGAAGCGGCAAAGAGGCTTCACAGCAACGATAGGCACAGGGTCATTCGAGCTATAGAAGTAGCTATAGAGGGAGATGAAGTTTCTCAATCTCGTGCTAAAGAAACTCCTTACGATGCCTATGTTTTTGGGTTACATATGCCACGAGAGCTTTTGTATCCCCGTATTAACAAACGTGTTGATAATATGGTGGAAGCAGGTCTTTTTGAAGAAACAAGCAGCCTTTTGAAAATGGGTGTGGGTGAAGACGCACAGGCCATGAAAAGCATAGGCTACAGACAAGTACTAGAATATTTCCATGGTGAATATGACAAGGATACTTGTATTGATAAAATTAAACAGGCCACACGCAACTTTGCTAAACGACAATTTACTTGGTATAAAAAAATGCCTTATATACATTGGCTTGAAGTTGGTGAACCACCAATGCAGGAAATATATGTGGCAGAAATAATAAGAGTACTTGAACAAAAACGCAAACTGCGGTAAGATTATGTAAAATAGAGAAGTTTTATAGGAGGAAATTATGGTAAATACAGCTACAAACAATAAACCGATAAATTTACAGGATAATTTTTTAAACCATGTTAGAAAAGAAAATTTAGCGGTAGTTATTTATTTGGTAAATGGATTTCAAATTCGTGGTTTGGTAAAGGGTTTTGATAATTTTACTGTTATTATTGAAAATGAAGGCAAGCAACAGATGGTTTACAAACATGCTATTTCCACTATTTCTCCGGTAACTAACGTACAAATTATGCTTACTGAGAAAAAGGAATAGTATTTTGAAGAATACGGCGCATTTATTGGCGTTGTTTTTCTTTTTTGAGGCGGTGTTACCATGGAAGAGGATATTAAATTATTTCTAGAATATTTAACCGTGGAGTTAGGCCTTGCCCAGAATACTAAAGATGCTTATGAGCGTGACTTAAAACTTTTTGCCACTAAGGTAAAAAAAAGTATCAAAAATATAACTAGGCAAGACGTTATTGCCTATATGTATTTTTTAAAAAAAGAGCGTTATGCGCCTTCTAGTATGGCACGTAAATTGGCAGCTTTAAAATCTTTTTTCAGGTTTATGACAGCGGAAGGATATCTTGATATAGATCCTGCCGAAGTTATTGAAGCAGGTAACAAAGGGACTATTTTACCCAGAGTTTTAAATCGTCAAGACGTATTGAAACTTTTGGAAACGCCGGACGAAGCTACTGATGAAGGGTTCAGAGATCGCACGATGCTGGAAGTGCTTTATGCCACAGGGATGCGGGTATCCGAGCTTATTAATATGCCGGTTTCCGGTGTGAATTTGCAAATGAAATATGTTATAGCCTTTGGCAAAGGTTCAAAAGAACGCATTATTCCTTTAGGGCATTATGCTGTAGAATATTTGGAAAAATATTTAAATGTAGTAAGACCGAGATTGTTACATGAGGATAGTAAAGAAAAATGCTTGTTTTTGACTATGCATGGTAGTGGCATGACTCGCCAACGATTTTGGCAAATAATAAAAGGTTATGGCCATATGGCTGGTATCCGTAAGGAGTTAACCCCTCATATTCTTCGTCATTCTTTTGCCACACATTTATTAGATAATGGTGCTGATCTAAGAACTGTGCAAGAATTGTTGGGACATGCTGATATATCAACTACTCAGATATATACTCATTTAACAAATAAGCGCCTGAAAACAATATACGAAAAAGCTCATCCAAGGGCATAATGGGGAGAAATAGATGGTTAGAAGTAAAAAAACAACAAGTGCACCTCATCATACTCCAAAGAAAAAAGCAACAGGTGGTGGGTTATTATTAGCTGTTGCTGTAGTGGCGGCAATTATGCTTATTGGTTTTCTCTTCGCTTCTCATAGTAATCCTGATACACAGAAACATAGCTTGTCTGAGATAGTTAGTGACATAATACCAAAGGTAAAGACTACAGAAAAGTCTAGCCCCAAAGAGAGCGATTCAAAAGAAAAAGCTAAAACAAAGCAGCCGGTGGCGACAGATAGCGATTCAAGTAAAAACAAGGTTGAACATAAAAAACTGAGTGGAAGCTTGGCTGTTGTAGTGGATGATTGTGGGTATGATTTAGAACCAGTAGAAATAATGAGCGCCTTGCCTATAGACATGACGTTTTCTATTCTACCATTTAAAACAAATAGTAGCGCCGCACTTAAAGTTATTAAAAATAATGGGCAAACTCCTATGCTGCATTTACCAATGGAACCAATGGATGCCAGTCAGGCTTCTGAAACTCGTATGGTCAGTGTAGCTATGACTAAAGAACAAGTACAAAGTTATACCAGAGAGGCCATAAAAAGTTTACCGGGTATTAAGGGTGTTAACAATCATCAGGGTTCTAGAGCAACATCTAATCCAGCTACAATGAGATCAGTTTTAGAAGTCTTGCAAAGTAAGGGATTGTTTTTTATTGACAGTAGGACTCTAGCCGCTTCTGTAGGATATAAAATGTCTAGAGAAATGGGAATTAGTACAGGGTATAATAGTAGGTTTTTAGATAATAGCAGTGATGTGGACGAAATAAAAAAACAGATTTGGGCGGCAGCTGAAATTGCTGATAAATATGGTTCTATAATTGTTATTTGTCATGCCAGAGAAAATACAGCCAAAGCGTGGTCAGAATGCTATAAGGAAGTTCAAGGCGCCGGGATTAAATTTGTGCCGGTAAGCACACTATTAACATGAAGAAGGAATGAAAAATGGATTTTGTAGAAGAAACAATTGGTAAATATGAAAAATTTATAAACCCATCTATGGCACGCTTATTTCGCTTTATGGGTTTGGGAAGTGTTGAAACTACTGCTCATGGGTGGATTATTACTGATAGCGATGGTAATGATTACATTGATTGTTTAGGTGGCTATGGTATGTTTTGCGTTGGGCACAGACATCCAAAAGTAGTGGAAGCTGTAAAAAAATCTTTGGATACTATGCCTATGCATGGTGAGGTTTTATTTAATAGACCAATGGCAGATCTAGCAGAACGTTTGGCCGAAATAACTCCGGGAAAATTGCAATATAGCTTTTTTGTGAATAGCGGTACAGAAGCTGTTGAAGGCGCATTAAAAGTAGCACGGTTGGCTACAGGCAGAAAAAAATTCATTGCCGCAAAAAATGCCTTCCATGGGAAAACTTTTGGTTCTTTGACTGCTACGGGACGTGATATGTTTCGCACGCCATTTCAACCATTACTTCCAAACTTTGAACATGTTCCTTTTGACGATCTAGCTGCTATGGCGGCAGCTTTAGATGATGATACAGCAGCTGTCATTTTAGAGCCGATTCAAGGGGAAGGCGGCATTATAGTTCCCCATGACGGGTATTTGTCAGCAGTTCGGCAGTTATGTGATAAACATGGCGCCCTACTCATCGCTGATGAGGTGCAAACAGGCATTGGACGAACTGGCCAATGGTTTGGCGTTAATCACGACGATGTTGCTCCTGATATTATGGCCACTGCTAAGGCCTTGGGTGGTGGTATAGTGCCTATTGGCGCAATTACTGCGACGCCTGATGCCTGGAAGGGGTTAATCGAAGCCCCATTTTTACATACCTCTACTTTTGGTGGTAACCAGATGGCTTGTATGGCAGGATTAGCCACGCTAAAAATAATTGAAGAAGAAGATTTACTTAAACGCGGCAGTGATACAGGGGCTTATTTAAAGAGTGGCTTAGAAGATATTGCTAAAGATTACCCTGCTGTAATTAAAGAAGTTCGTGGCCGCGGCATGATGGTTGGTATAGAACTGACCAAAGAAGGTGCAGGCGGTATGGTCATGTCTATTATGATTAGTAATAATATAATTATTGCCTATACCTTGAACAATCCTAAAGTTATGCGTATGGAACCACCATTAATTATGCCTAAAGAAGTTGTTAACCATGTTCTTACTGTATTTAGAGAAGCTATTAAACAAACTAATGACGCAATTGATGATTTATAAGGAGGGATAGTATGCCATTTGTAGAAAGTAAGATCGTTATTAATGGTTCCAAACAAGATATTTATAATATTATTGCAAAAATGGAAGATTATCCTAAGTTCATGGAAAGCTTAAAAAGTGTAAAAATATTAGAACGCGGTGAAAACTACGATATCAGTGAGTGGGACTCTGATGTTGATGGTAGGCGTATAGCTTGGACAGAGAGAGATGAGTTTGATCCGATTAATTATGTTATTACCTATAAGCAAACTCAGGGCGATTTGAAGAAAATGGAAGGTGCTTGGAAGCTTATAGATATAGCTGATGGCGTAGAAGTATCTTTGTCTGTTGATTTTGAATTTGGAATTCCTATGATTTCAGGTCTTTTAAACCCGATTTTAAAGAAAAAAGTTCGCGAAAATAGTGAAAATATGTTGCAGGCGATTAAATTGCAGATGGAAAAGTAAGAAATTATTTACAAAAAGCTGCATTTTAGTTCATGTTTTATACACATGAATTATTTTTAATGATTGATATGATTACCTTGTAAGGAGGTCGAAGTATGTTAAGAACAACCTTTTTAATGACCGCTCTAACACTTATTTTAGTAGGGCTGGGTGATTACTTTGGCGGCGTGAATGGAATGACCTTTATGTTAGTTATTTCCTTGGCTATGAATTTTTATAGCTATTGGAATAGTGATAAGTTGGTTTTAGCACAGTATAATGCAACACAAATAGAGGAGAAAGATGCTCCTGAAATTTATGGTATAGTACGTAAGCTTGCTGAGCGTGGGGGACTTCCTATGCCTAAAGTTTATGTTATAAATAGTGCAGTACCAAATGCTTTTGCAACAGGACGAAACCCTGAACATGCTGCGGTGGCTATAACTTCCGGGCTGGCCAATATATTGACTCCTGAAGAAATTGCCGGCGTTTTAGGACATGAACTCAGCCATGTTAAACATGGTGATATACTTATAGGTTCAGTGGCTGCTGCTATGGCCGGTGTTATTACAACGGTAGCTAGATGGGGCATGTTCTTTGGTGGCGGCCGTCGTGACGACGAAAATCGTAACCCTATTGTTGGGATAGCAATTATGTTGTTGGCTCCGGTAGCAGCAATGCTAATTCAAATGGCCGTTTCTCGGTCCAGAGAATATTTAGCCGATCGTTCAGGAGGAGCTCTTTGTGGGAATCCTGATGCTTTGGCTGACGCATTGCTTAAGATAGAGGGAATTGCTTCCCAAAGAACGCTAACCAATGCAACTCCCAATACCGCCCACATGTTTATTATTTGTCCTTTTAGCACAAAAGATATGAAGAGCTTGTTTAGTACACATCCAACAACAGAAGAAAGAGTGAAATTGCTTAGGGCAGAAGCAGAAGAACTGCGCAAAAAAGGACATATCGACTTTGAATGAGTATTCAGCGCCCAAGTATTTGGGCGCTTTTTTGTTCGACAATATTGTCACTAAATGCTATAATCAGTATGTTGCATTTTAAACAAATTTATTGAAAGAAGGATACATATCAGCTGTGAATAAAAAAATGGAATGGCTTAAAAGATATTCAGAAACTTGTGGAGTTTCTGGTTTTGAAGGACCAATGAAGACGTTGCTTCTTGAACGTATGGGAGATAAAGCTAAAGTATCGTATGATAAATTGGGTAGCGTTATTTTTACTGCAGAAGGACCAAAGGACGCACCAAAATTAATGCTAGCCAGCCATATGGATGAAATAGGCTTTATGGTTAAGCATATTACCAAAGAAGGTTTCTTGCGTTTTGTATGTTTAGGTGGTTGGTGGGAGCAAGTTATGCTTAGTCAACGTGTAACTGTTCATGGTAAGAAGGGTGATTTAGTAGGTGTTATTGGTAGCAAGCCACCTCATATTTTAACACCTGAAGAGCGTACCAAAGTTACAAAAAAGAGTGATATGTATATTGATATTGGTGCTAGTGACGAGGCCGAAGCGAGGCTTTTGGGTGTTGAAGAAGGATGTGCCGTTACACCTTTTGCGGAATTTGCACAAATGGGCGATGGTAAAACTTTGTTGGGTAAAGCCTGGGACAATCGTATAGGCTGCGCTGTGATGACTGATGTTATGGATAATTTGTCTGAAGAAAAACACCCTAATACAGTTTATGGAGTTGCTACTGTTCAAGAAGAAGTCGGGTTGCGTGGTGCACAAACATCTGTTAATATGTTAAAGCCAGACGTTGCTTTTGTAATAGATACCTGTGTAGCAGGAGGAACACCCGGTGTTGCAGCTGAAATAGCACCTGCAAAAATAGGTAAGGGCATTGCTATAACCTTGTATGATGCAGGGATGATTCCTAATACAGCTTTACGTGATTTTGCTTTGCAAGTCGCTAGTGAAATGAAGATACCAACTCAATTTAGCGTTTCTGAAGGAGGCTCTACTGATGGTGGCCGCATTCACTTGCATGATGCAGGTGTTTTGACTTTAACTTTTAGTATTCCTACAAGGTACATACACAGCCACCAAAGCGTTATTCATATGGACGATTATTTGGGAGCTGTAAGCCTTATTACGGCTATGGTTAATAAGTTGGACAGTAAAAAATATGCAGAACTATTAAAAGACTAATATCGTATAGCGATTTAGTATAAATTAATCAAAAAATGATGAGGAGAGATTTCAAATGGAACAAACATTAGTGCTTGTAAAACCAGATGGCGTTAAAAAGAATTTAATTGGTGAGGTTATTTCTCGCTTTGAAGGTCGCGGTTTAAAGGTTGCTGCTTTGAAACTTGTGAAATTGACTGATGAGCAAGCAAAATACCATTATGCTGAACATGAAACAAAACCTTTTTTTGGCGAGTTGATTACCTTTATTACTTCCGGTCCTGTTGCGGCTATGGTAATTGAAGGTGAAAACGCTATAAAAGCAGTTCGTGGTATGATGGGCGCAACAAATCCTTTAGATGCAGTACCAGGTTCTATACGTGGCGATTTCGCGCTAACTATTGGTGAGAATATCGTTCATGGCAGTGATAGCCCTGAAAGCGCAGCACGCGAAATCAAAAACTATTTTACTGCAGAAGAAATTTATTAATAAATTGTTCTAATCTATAAAGTATGGTTTGCACTATCTACATAGGAGGGTTCAATATGAAGAAGGCGGCTGTTTATACAAGAACAGGGGATAAAGGATCTACAAGTTTACTCACCGGTGAACGAGTACCTAAGCAAAGTTTACGTGTAGAAGCTTACGGAAATATTGATGAGGTGAGAGCTGAATTAGGTCTGGCAAGGGCAACAGTGGTACGCGAAGATGTAAAAGAAACTATTTTTAAAATACAAGAACTTTTGATGTCTTTAATGGCAGATGTAGCAAGCCTTAATTTGCAGGAATCTTATATTAAGCCTGAACATGTAACCTTATTTGAACAGACTATTGACAAGTATGACGCTATGCTTGCTCCATTAACACATTTTATAACTCCGGGAGATAATCTTGGGGCAGCCGCACTTGATATGGCGCGCACAACTACCAGAAGAGCTGAACGAGCCTTGCTGAGGGTGGCAGAAAATGAAGATGTGAATAATAATGTTCTATTGTGTTTAAATAGGTTGTCAGATCTTTGCTTTATTTTATTGCGTGTAGAAACAGAAGTTAAATGACAAAAGGCAGTCCTTAGGGACTGCTTTTCTGTTTGAAAAGGAGAAGAATAATGTGTGTTTGCGTACGAGAATATAAGAAAACGGATATTTCTTATATGACAGAAATTTGGAACGAAGTGATTGAAAAAGGTGTTGCTTTTCCCCAGAGAAATTGCTTAAATAACGAAGAGGCAGAGATTTTTTTTGCACAGCAAAGCTTTACAGCTGTAGCAGAAGAAGCAGGAAAAATTTTGGGATTATATATTTTACACCCTAATAATGTGGGACGCTGCGCACATATTGCTAATGCAAGTTATTGTGTAAAAGCAACTGAACGCGGTAAGCAAATAGGGGAGACACTTGTGAGACATTCTTTATTACAAGGCGCTAAATTAGGGTTTAAGATTTTACAATTTAATGCTGTAGTTGCTACTAATAAATCTGCTCTTAAACTGTATAATAAATTGGGATTTATCACTGTGGGTAAGATTCCCGGTGGCTTTATGATGAAAGATGAGCACTATGAAGATATATTTGTTTTTTATAAAAAACTTTAAATAACGGTACCGTTGATTTTTTAATTGTGAATAATTTAATGCATTAGGTCATATTAAGGTAAGCACTTGCGGTAATTATTAAAATAGGTTACAATATTAAATGGAAAGTTTGAACAGGCGCTGTAGTCAAGGCTGCAGCATAATAGGGAAGACCGGTTAGAGTCCGGCGCAGTCCCGCTACTGTAATGGGGAGCCAACCGCAATATGCCACTGGGAAACTGGGAAGGCGCGGAAGGTGATGAACCAGAGCCAGGAGACCTACCTGTTATGTACCAACATACCTTCGGGCGAGAGGAATGTGGCAATAGTTTCTTAATGTCAAAATCCTCTCTTTTGTGAGAGGATTTTTTTTATTGCTTTGACTGAATTTAGAGAAACGAGGAGAAAATATGCAGGAAAAATTGACGCTAGTTTTAGGTGGTGCCCGTAGTGGCAAGAGCAAATTTGCAGAAAAATATGTTTTACATGCCGGGGTTAAAGCTGCTTATATTGCTACCGCTGAAATTCTTGATGATGAGATGGCTGCTCGCGTAGAGTACCACCAAAGTCGTAGAAGAAATGCACGCTGGATTAATTATGAGGCACCTTATGATGCAGAAAAAACATTGTTGGAAGCAGGGAAAGTGGCTGATGTGGTGCTTTTTGATTGTCTGACCGTTTATATTAGTAACTTGATGTACGGGAAAAATGCACCAACAGATTTTAACGCTAAATATGACGATGTCTATGCTGGGATAGATAAGTTATTAAAGGCCGCTCGCAAAATAAATAAGCCTGTGGTATTTGTGTCCAATGATGTAGGGGCAGGTATTGTGCCGGATTCTGTTATGGGCAGAGAGTATCGAGATATAGCGGGCTGGGTTAATCAACAAGTGGGTATGGAGGCCGATGAGGTTTATTATGTCATCGCAGGTAATGCTGTAGACATAAAAAAACTTGCTTTTAAATTTAAAGATGAAAATGGAGAAAAACACAGTGAAAGACCTTAAGAATATAATGATATCGGTACCTGATGAGGAAATCGGTGAACTAGTAAAAAGACAATGGCTCGCCTTTGATCCTAGCCATGGATTAGGTGATTTAGAAAAAATGGTAGTAAAATATGCTGCTTTAACAGGTAAAAAACCGGTAGAAAAACTTAAAACTGCCATGCTCTTAATGTGTGGAGATCACGGCATCGCTAAATATGGCGTTAGTGCTTTTCCACCTGAAGTGACAATTCAAATGATTAATGGTTATATTGGTGGAAGTGCCGGTGCCAACGTTATGGCACGTCATGCTAATGCAGATATTTTCATTACAGACGTAGGTGTAAATGCAGATTTAACAAACTTATCACAGGTAATAAATTGTAAGGTAGCCATGGGAACTGAGGATTTTACTAAAGGACAGGCTATGACTAGAGACCAAGCTGTTGAAGCGATAAAGGCAGGTATGAAGGTTGCAAATGACTGTATTGATCAAGGCTATAATCTTTTGGCAACAGCGGAAATGGGCATAGGAAATACTACTTCTACCGCAGCTATTGCTTCCGCTATTTTGGATTTACCTCCTGTATTAACAGTTGGTAGAGGCAGCGGTATTAACGATGAGCGTATGGACATTAAACGCAGTGTGGTTGCTGCGGGCTTGAAAATTAATGCGCCCAATCCTAATGATGCGTTAGATGTATTATGTAAGGTGGGCGGATATGATCATGCTGGGTTAGCAGGAATGATTTTAGCCGGAGCTCAAAGAGGAATACCAAGTATGGTGGATGGCGTTAACGCTACAGCAGCAGCTTTAATCGCATATGGCATTAATCCTGCTTGCGCGGCTTACATGTTTTGTTCTCATCTGTCTGAAGAAATTTCCCACGGAAAAATGTTGGAAATGTTGCACTTGCATCCAATTGTAGATGCTGGCATGCGTTTAGGCGAAGGTACTGGTGCATCTTTGGCTATTGTAATTTTGCAAATGGCTTTAGATGTTTATAATCAAGCTGATTTAACGGGAGTATATGATGCATGATTTTATAACCGCTTTAGAATTCTTAACACGCATAAGATTTTCCCATAGTGACGATTGGTCACCACAGGATTTTTCCCGCAGTGTGCCATATTTTCCACTAGTAGGCCTTATCATAGGTTCTATTTTAGCTGTAGTAAATTATGGACTTCTCGTCTTGTATATCCCGGATTTTTTACGAGGAACACTTTTGATTTTCGCCGAAATTATTATAACAGGTGGACTTATGTACGACGGTTATATGGACACGGCAGACGGAGTTTTTTCTGCCCGCACTCGTGAACGCATGTTGGAAATAATGAAGGACAGTCATGTAGGTTCTAATGCAGTCCTAGCTGTTGTTGTTTTAATTATGCTTAAGATGGGTATGTATTTAGCAATTTCCGGCGTAGTTTTAACTAAAGTTATTATTGCTATGTCGGTAGCTACAAGAACTTTTATGGTTTTATATATTGTAAATTTTCCTTATGCTCGTAAGGAAGGTATAGGAAAATTGTTTAAACAATATGCGAAACGATATTATTCTTATATTGCAATTGTTTTAGGCATGGTTTTTGTTATTATTTGTGGCATAAAATTTTTAGTAATAGCCTTGGTTTGTTTGCTTCTTGCGTTATTAATTGCAAAGTATCTTAGTGAAATGTTAGGCGGTTTAACCGGAGATACATATGGCGCACTAACTGAAGTTGGCAATGTTTTATATTTGCTAATAGCATATTTTATTTTACGGTAGAGGAGAATTGGTTTTGGAACTTAATGAATATTGTATGAATATAAAACACGTAAGTAAAGATATAGAAGTTCAAGCTCAAAAACGTTTTGATAATCTTATTAAGCCACTGGGATCTTTAGGGAAATTAGAGAAAATGGTGTGTCTTTATGCCGGAGCAAAAGGCACTGCTGAACCAGCGAATTTAGATTTTCCGGGGAGAGTTATTATGTTGTGGCAAGATGAAATAATGCCTGAAAAAACAACTAATTCGCCAATAAACATATTAGCTAAAGCTGCTTATGGCAGCGTAATAATGGAAACTGTTACGAGTAATAGGGATGATTTATTATCGGCCATTGAACAAGGAATAAATGCTACTGAACATGTAATCTTATCCGGATATGGGTTATTAGCACCTGTTACGTTTGGTAGATATACATTGCCTTCGGGTTGGGAAAGATTAAAAGAATGTGGTTGGGAGGAAATATTGTATACACTGGGAAGCAACATTTGTGCTGCAATGGTAGGTAGTATTCTTTGCGCTGCAAAGCATAGAACACCAATTATGTTAGATGGATTAGCTTCTGTTTTGGCCGCCTATATTGCCGGTAAAATCTGCCCTCAAGCGTTAGAATATTGTATTTGCTCACAAATAACGACGGAAAGAGGGCAAAAAGATTTAGCCTTTTCTATGGGATTTACACCTGTTTTACGGTTACACATAGCCCAAGGTAATGGCTATGGTGCTGCTTTGGCTTTTACTCTTTTTGATGCGGGACTTAAAGCGTATAAAGAAATGAAAACTTTTGCTGAGACAGGTGTGCATGACGAAGTTAGTGAATTTGCCCATTCTCAGCAAGCTAGGAGTAAAAGTTAATGAAAACAATTTATATTGCAAGACATGGAGAAACTGATGCAAATAAAGAGATGAAGTTTCAAGGTCACACAGACAATCCTTTAAATGCCAAAGGATTGGCTCAAGCTGAAGAATTAGCGGCACTAGTAAAGAATTTACCTTTAGCAAAAATTTATACCAGTGATTTAACTCGAGCTATAGAAACTGCAACGCCAATTGCCAAGAATCATAATTTAAAGATAATAGCTCGCCCGGATTTCAAGGAAATTTGTTTTGGTAAATGGGAAGGGTTGACATTTAAAGAAATTAAAGCTCAGTGGCCTAGTAGTATTGATATGTTTTTACAGAAACCAGGCGAGGCACACATCGAAAATGGGGAAAGTTTTCATGAAGTCCAAAAAAGAGCCTGGAGTGCTTTTGAAGAGATGGTTGCAGAGCAAAAAGAAGATAGTTCAGTTATGCTGGTCGCTCATGGAGGCATTGTTCGTGTTTTGCTGTGTACTGCATTAGGGTTAGATTTAAATAAAATTTGGGCATTTTATGTGGATAATGCTAGCTTGTCTTGTATTGTTAAGTGGGATGACAGCTACTTACTAAAGTTCCATAATTATGTAGGAAAAATTTAAATTATTTGACTTTTCTCATTTTATACTATACACTGAGCATAGAATATCTCAACGAATTCAAGTATTCCATCTTCTTACCATATCTTGGGGAAGCACCGGAAAACATCTGAGGTAT
>Ga0183100_1000222_pt1 | contig 64703 bp, 43 predicted proteins | sample Biomet2_FD_127789 | JGI IMG/M metagenome (GOLD analysis project Ga0183100, IMG submission 127789) | Microbial communities from bioreactor (seeded with anoxic lake sediment) at LBNL, California, USA - Biofuel metagenome 2 | ecosystem: Engineered > Bioreactor > Anaerobic > Unclassified ...
TGTTGAAATCCGCGAATTTTCTGTGTACTTTGAAGTAGTGTGGTCGACATTTTGCCTCCTTGGTTTTCGTTTTGAGAGACAAAAACTATAAGGCAAATGTCGACCTTTTTCCATCTATTCAGATTTTCAAAGCCTATTTTGAGGCGAATCGTGGCTCAAAACGGAGAAGAACCAGAAAATGGTAACGGGCGGCACCCACTTGACGGTCTCTCGAAAAGAGAGTCGAAAAACAGCAGGTGCCATGAGGTGCCGTTCTCAGGATCGAAAGTACCGGCAATCACCGTTTGACGGAGGGGGCGGTCAATGTCCTCTCAACGTACTTTTTCGATATTCCGCCGGGGTTACTCCGAATGTCTTCTTGAATATCGTATGGAAATGCTCGGGGGTGATGTATCCGAGCTCTTCCGCGATCTCCTTGATGGTCAGATTGGTTGAAAACAGAAGGCGGCACGCCCGGTTCATCCGGATTCGGGTGACGTAGGCGTGCACCGGCACCCCGTATTCCGCTTTGAACAAATGGGAGAAACGGGACGGACTCAAGTTGACCAGCCGGGCCAGGCTCTCCACGTCATATCCCCCCACCGGATTGTGCTGCAGATAGGATTCGATATCCTGGATGCGCATCGGGCGCAGCATTCCGCTGTCCACCGCGGCGAGCGGCAGGCTGCTCAGAATCACATACTCCACCTGCACCGCACAGCGGTGGAGCGAAAGCTGCTCCTGCTCCCGGTGATAGAGAAAGATCTCCTTCATCTGTTCCAGCGACGTGTCGGAAATCGGTTTCTCAAACGTGGTTCCATGTGGAATCGCATTGTTCCCCAGAATACTCAGCAAATCCGCGGAGGGGTAGAAGTGGAACCAGAACACTTCCCAGTCGCTTCCTCCGTAATATTGGTCTTCTCCGTACAGGTACAGCGTCACCATGCCGCGGGAAAGCGCCGTTTCCCGGCCGCCGTTTCTGGCGATGCCGTTTCCGCGATAGGTGACCAGCAGCAGGCAGTCGTCCCGCTCCGTCCCCTTTCTGCTGAACAGGGAATTCTGGCGGAGAAAGCCGTATTCGTGAATCCGGGAGAGCTTTCCCGGAGGAGGAATGTGGTTCAGGCGAACTCCCCAGTTGATGAGTCCTTCCTCCCGGTCTTCCTTTGGTCTGAGCATCCATCTTCCTCCCGATTGGATATCATAGCAGTTTTTGAAATGTTATAGCCGAATTGAAAAGTTGCATAATCGCACTTTGTTTTGTATAATATAAGCATGTTCCACAGTGAATAACAAGCGTTTTTCTCTAAAAAGGCAGGAATGATTTATGGCAGCAGAAATGAACAATGATTTATTCCCGGCGGGATTGCCGCTGCGCGAGTTTGCCGAGTTTCCGGCGCAGGGATACGGCGGTACGGTTCCGGGCGTCGTTTACAGCGGAAAGGAGCCGCCGGAATGCGGCGTCCCGCTGGGCGGCATCGACACCGGATGCCTCGACCTGGAAGCCACCGGGCTGCTCGGCTTCGCCACGATTTTCAACTCCCTGTTTCCGCGCCGCGGCCCGATCGCCGTGCCGTTCCTCGGGCTGACCACCGGAGCGCGGCCCCAGCGGACCTGGCTGATGACCACCGTGAAATACAACAGCCGGAAAAGCATGGATCTCGGCAATTTCTATCTCCCCGACGACCGCTGCTTCTTTGCTCCGGTGGAGTCCTGCGACGACATCCGTTACTGGGGGCATTATCCGATCGTCGATATGGAGTATGAGACCTCTTCGCCGATCCGGATGGGGCTGCGGGCGTGGTCGCCGTTCATTCCCGGCGACACCGCCGCCTCCAATGTGCCCGGCGCGGTCTTCGAAGTGCAGCTGCGCAATCCCGGCGACGTTCCCCGTGACGGCGCGGTCACGTTCAACTTTCCCGGCCCGTCGGCGGAAGAGGCGGGGAGTTCCGAATTTCAGCAGCGGAAGGTCTCCGGAACCAACTATTCCGGCCTTCAGGTCTCCTGTTCCCGCAACTCCTATGTCCTTGCCGTGCTGGGGAAAGAAACATTCCGCTGCGGCGGGGACCTCGGCGTCTCCGGTCACGACTGGCAGGCGGTACGGGAGTACCTGCCGCCGCTGGTCGGGCAGGCCGGCACTTCGATCTCAGTCGATTTCAAGCTGGAACCGGGCGAATCCCGCGTCATCCGCTTCGCGCTCTCCTGGTATGCGCCGGAATGGCGCGGCGGCGGCCGGATGAACGACAACCGCGAACTCTTCGGCGAGGAATACACCGCGTTTGAATGGATGGGCGGAGCGAAGATGCCGCCAAACGGAAATTCCTATTTGCACATGTACGCCGCCCGGTTCTCCGGTGCGGAACAGGTGGCGGAATATCTGGCGGACAATCACGATTCGCTGCTTTCGCGGATCATCGGCTGGCAGTCCGCGATCTATTCCGACGGTTCGTTGCCGGTCTGGCTGCGCGATTCGCTGGTCAACATTCTTCATCTCATCACCGAAACTTCGGTATGGGCACAGGCGAAACCGCCGATCGGCGATTGGTGCCGCCAGGAGGACGGGCTGTTCGCCATGAACGAAAGTCCGCGCTGGTGTCCGCAGCTGGAATGCATTCCGTGTAGTTATTTCGGCAACCTGCCGCTGGTCTACTTCTTCCCGGAACTGGTGCTCTCCACGATGCGGGGATACAAGGCGTACCAGTATCCGGACGGCGCGGTCCCGTTCGTCTTCGGCGGATCGACGGTCGGCGGCCGCCCTTACGAGTTGACCGAACCCTCCCGCGGATACGCCAAAAAACCGCAGTCCACACTCGACGGCGCCTGCTACGTCGAGATTATCGACAAGCTCTGGCAGCGCACCGGGGACGACCGGATTCTCCGCGAATTTTACGAGTCGGCCAAGGCGAACACGATCTTCACCATGAACCTGCGTCCGGGTTCCGGCGATGCCGGCGTGGTCAGCATGCCCGAAGACAACAACGCTTACGACTGGTATGAGGCGTGCGACCTCTACGGCATCGTTCCGCACATCGGCGGCATCCACCTGGCGCAGCTGCGCATGATGGTCCGCATGGCGGAGGCCGTGGGCGACCGTGATTTCGCCGACCGTTGCCGGAAATGGATCGAAGGCGGCAGCCGGGTCCTGGAAGAACACACCTGGAACGATTCCTGCTATCTTCTGTTCAACGAGCTGGAAACCGGGAAGAAGTCGGATCTGGTTCTGGCGTACCAGCTCGACGGCGAATGGATCTGCCGCTTTCACGGCGTTCCCGGCGCTTTCCGCCCCGACCGGGTGAAGACGACGCTCGCGACGCTGCAGAAAACCAGCCTCGCCATGGGGGCGGCGGGTGCGGTGACCTTCTGCCGCCCGACCACCGAGGAGCTCGACAGCCGGGAGTGGAGTCCCGGCTACTGGGGAACCCGCGGCGTGCATCCGCCAGGTACCTGGGTGTTGGGAATGCTTTACATTTATGAAAAAGAGAAAGAGGTCGGCCTGGAAATTTCCGGCCGGGTCGTCAAAGAGGTGGTCCGCCGCGGCTGGTATTGGGATTGGGCGGTCTGTATGGACAGCGCCCGCAACGATCACGAGGGGTACGATTACTACCAGAACATGATGATCTGGTCTCTCCCGGCGGCGCTGGACGAGGGCGATATCGCCGCTCCATGCCGTTCCGGAGGGCTGGCGGCGCGGGTTCTGGAGGCGGGCCGCGCGGAAAAACGGAATGAAACAACCCGATGAACGGAATGCGAACATATGAATCCTCTGATTCCGGGGCTGGGCCTGATCGGGCTGGCCTCGATCGCGGGCGGCCTGTTCGCCGTCCCGCTGAGAAGACGGCGGCGGTATGCGGTGGAGAATCTGTGGCTGCCCGCCTTCCTGATCGGATACCTGTTGATTCCGCATCTGGCGGTGCAGTTGCTGCTGCCGGGCTGGACGACTGCGGTCCGGCACGCCGGAGCGGGAGTTCTCGCGCCCGCCTTTCTCTGCGGCCTCGGCTGGGGGCTGGCCAGCGTGTTGTTCACGCAGGCGGTCGCCCGGATCGGGCTGTCGCTGGGATACGCGGTCATCATGGGGCTGATCACCATATTCGGCGCCGGAATTCCGCTGCTCCGGCACTGGAACGCGATTTCCGGGGCGGGATGCGTCTGGATCTGCGCCGGGCTCGCCGCGGCGATGGCCGGGGTCGCGTTGTGCGGCCGGGCGGGGATTCTGCGGGAACGGCGGACGCAAGGAACGGATTCCGCTCCGTCCGGCGCCCGCATCCGGACCGCCGTGCTGCTCTGTCTGGGAGCCGGATTGCTCAGCGCCTGTTCCAATCTCGGGTTCGATCACGCCGCGCCGCTGGCGCGGTCGGAGGCGGTCTCTTCCGCCGGGCCGTTCTCCGGCATGATCTGCTGGCTGCCGGTCTATTGGGGCGGGTGTGTGATGACCGTGGCGATTTCGGCGGTGCGGCTCTCGGCGAACGGCGGCTGGCGGCTGTATGCGGGACCGGGAGCCCGGCACGATTTCCGGCTGATGCTGGCGACCGGGTTCCTGCTGGCGCTGACGCAGATTCCCTACGGCATCGGGGCGTATTATCTCGGCCCGCTGGGAACCTCGGTCGGATTTGCCGTCAATATGGTGTTGTCTCTGATGGCGGCCAATTTCGTCGGCATCCTTTCGGGAGAATGGAAAGGGGCGACGCCCGGGATTGTGAAAACATTGTCCGCCGGGTTGACGTTGCTTTTGCTGGCTGTCGTATTGCTGGCGGCAGGGAACAATTCCTGAATGCCGCCGAATTCCGGCAATAGAACTTTGGGGAGGCAAATGGAGGATAATATCCAGGGGGATTTTTGAACAACGTCCACAATTGAAAAAAAGGAAGAGCATCATGAAATCCAATACTCGTTTTTTTACGCTGATTGAACTCCTGGTCGTGATCGCGATTATCGCCATTCTGGCATCCATGCTGCTGCCGGCATTGAACAAGGCCAGAACCAAATCGAAGATCATCAACTGCGCATCGAATGAAAAGCAGATCGGGCTCGGGTTCGCCTCCTATCATGCGGATTTCCGGCAGGAGTACCCGATCAATTTAAGCAACGGCCTCTCTTTGAACGACAATTGGGGAGGAAAAAGCGATACGGTGAACGCCGGTCTTGGCATGCTTTACGGCTGCGGATATATTACCGGAGCCAAGGTATTCCAGTGTCCGGAAGACCGCAACAACACCAATTCGGGAACGTTGACCAATTCGAGGGAGAACAACAACGACAGCACCAACATGAGCTACCTCTACTCCTGGCCGGCTCTGCTGGCCGACGGGTCCGGGCTCAAACACAACTTCCGGAAAGAGGTGCCGCAGCCGTCCGCAATCAGTTTGCTGCTGGACCTGTACGCCGGAACCACCGATATCCCGACGCGCCTGACCTGGGGAAACCATATGGAGGGCGGCAATATCCTGTTTTATGACGGGCACGCGGCCTTCAAGCGAATGAATGAAAGTGAAAACTGGGCGTATTGGACCTGCCTCTATGTCAAGGACAAAACCAATTACAAAGCCCAGTACCTGATGTCCGGATTCCCGCTGTAGCCGGAACCTGTATCCCTGTCTCTTTAACTGTCCGGAATTGCTATGACTCTTCAAAAAACATTTGCATTCGCCGCTGTTGCCGCCGCTTTCGGCGGTTCGCTTGCCGTATCCGCCGCCGATTGGGAAATGGTCGGTCCGGGGGGAGGGGGGGCGTTTATTCACCCGGCCTTCTCGTTTAACGGAGCCGATGTTCTCTGTTCCAGCGATATGGCCACGGTATTTCGCGGGGAGGCTCCCCGGTTTCAGATGGAACTCTTGCCGTCTTCTGCAATGGGATTTTGCGCCGACGCCGGATTCTTCTTCAACCCCGCCCGGGCGGGAGAGGTTTATGCCGGATCGGTCACCCGCGGGCTGATGCGCAGCCTTGACGGCGGGAAAAGCTGGCGGCGGGTCGAACTGCCGTCTCCCTTCAAAGAGGCCGATTATGACGGAAGCTGGCCGCCGCCCTATGCCGGACCCGTTCAAGTCGGGTTCTCTTCGCGCAATCCGAAAGAGATTGCGGTTTTCTATGCGAACTACTACCGGGCGGGGGAGAACGCCGTTTGGATTTCGCGCGACGGGGGAGAACGCTGGGCGGTGAAAAAGATTCTGGCCCCCGAGGTCAACTCCGCGTGCGGACTCGCTTTCTCCGCCGAGGATGAATTGCAGCTGGTGAGACCGTCCGGTGTTTTCCGGCTGGATGCCGTCGGAAATTTGACCCCGGTTTATTCGGAACGCGGCGAAATTGCCGGATTCGCCGCCGCCGGGAGCCGCCATTATCTGGCGGTCAACCGCGACGGCGCCGCCTGGGCGCTGACTTCCGACGGAAAGCAATACCGCGAAGTGAAGCTCGCCGACCATGCCCGGATTTCCCGGCTCTCGACGGCGGCGGGGAAGCGGCCGGTGGTCTGGTTCGCCCTGGAATCGGAGGGCGACGCCGGGGTTTACAGGACCTCCGATGATTTCAAGACAATCCGGCAGGTGCTGTACCGGGATGCCAAGTCGAAGAAATTCAACATCTCCAACCCGCAATGGACCAGCACGGCGTGGGGTGTCCGCGAACCGATTCAGGGGCTGGCGGTCTGCCCTTCCGACGGCGACCTGGCCATGGCGACCGACGCCACCCAGGCTTATCTAACCCGGAACGGCGGCAGAAGCTGGGAATGCCTCGCCGCGCCCGCCGGTTCCGGCGGTTCGCAGACGGTGAGGTCGGGCGGGATGCCGATTCTGTCGGCTTACGGCTATTATTTCGACCCCAACAACGACCGGAACCGCTATGTCGCGATGATGGACTTCTGCAACTGGGGCAGCTTCGACGGAGGCCGTACCTGGGCGCAGTACAACACGGGCAACCCGTTCCCGCACAATGTCTATACGATGCTTTACGATGAAAAAGTCCCCGGGCGGGTCTGGGCGGGGGCGAGCCAGGCGCACGACCTGCCGTGCTGGAAGGAGCGCGCCAACCCGAAACTCGGAAACGCCGGGCTGCTCACCTCCCGCGACGGCGGCCGGACGTGGACCGCGCTCGGGCCGGAGAGCGGCCTGCCGGCGGGAACCGTCACCGGGCTGGTGCTCGACCCCGAGTCCACTCCCGGACGCCGCACCCTGTTCGCCTCGCTGTTCGGGCTCGGCGTGTTCCGCAGCGACGACGACGGAAAAACCTGGCGGGATTCGAGCAACGGCATCGCGCCGGAACACCGGCGGCTCTTCCGGCTCCGCCGCGACTCTTCCGGGCGGCTCTGGACGGTGTCGTCGATGGCGATGCCCGCCGCGCTGTATTGCAGCGACGACCAGGGGGCGAGCTGGCGGAACATCTTCTGCGATCCGGCGTTCCCCTATCTGCTCGATGTGGTTTGCGACCCGTCCCGCAAGGAGACGTTTTACCTCGCTTCGTTCAGCACGTTCCCCTACCACGACACCGACGGGGGGATCAAGCGTTCGACCGACGGCGGCAAGACCTGGCAGACCATCCTGCCCGGAGTCGCCTGCTGGAGCGTCGCGGTTCACCCCAAGTCTCCCGACACGCTGCTGGCGTGCACTTACTCGCGGGGGCTGCTTATCAGCCGCGACGGCGGCAAAAGCTGGCGGAGCGTGCCGGGATTTCCGGCCCCGTCTCCGATTTCGGTGACCTTCGATCCGCATGATCCGGATACGGTTTACGTCTCCTGCTTCGGCGCTTCGGTGTTCCGCGGAACGATTGGTCAATGAGTCGAAAGGCGCTGATCATCATCATGTTGATGGCATCTTGTGGTGTTGTCCGGGCGGAGCCTGTCACGATTTCGAATCCCGTCGCCTCGGTGACGGTCGATCCGGAGCTGGGGCGGATTACCGACTGGCGTTTGACCGGCGGCGAAAACGTCCTCTGGGTCAATCGCGGAAATCTGGATTCCGCGTTCGTCCAGGGCTGGAAGAATTACGGCGGCGACAAGGTCTGGCTGGTTCCGCAGCCGCTGCGCGACGCCGTGTTCGGCAACGGCGCGCCCGATCCCGATCTCGACGGCGGGGTCTGGCGCATCATCGGGCGGGGGCCGCTGACATTGACCATGCGCAGCGGCTTGAGCCGGAAACTGCATTGCGTCGTGACCCGGACTCTCCGGCTCGACCCGGCGGCGGCCCGGCTGACGATTGTCAACCGGGTGGAGCGGGTTCAGGCGTCTCCGTTTCCGGTACATCTCTGGGCGGTATCCCAGACCGCGGTTCCGGACCGGGTGTTCTTCGGGCTGAACGGAACTTGGTACCCCGCCGAACCGCGCTACCGCAAATTGGTTGCGGAGGAAGTTCCGCCTGTGCTCCGGGATGGCGGAATCCTGGAGGTGTTTCCCCTTGCCGGCGACTGGAACAAGGTCGTTTGCTGGGGCGATTGGCTCGCCGCGGCGATCGGCGGGACCGTCTTCGTCCAGTCCGTCGACGCCGCTCCCGCCGGATGTTATCCGGAGGGCAGCAACCTTCAGTTTTATGTCAACCGGGAATATGCGGAGCTGGAGACGCTGGGCGACCTCCGGCCGCTTCCCCCCGGAGAAGAGTATTCCAACACCGTTGTCTGGCAGTTGATTGAACGGATTCCCGGCCGGGAACCGGAGCAGTTGCGCGCCCTGACCGCGAACCCGTAACCAGGATAGAGAGAAAGGACCGTAGCGTCATGACCGACCGACTCGATAATTGGATTCAAACCGGCCCCGGCGGCGGCGGCCGAACCATGTGGTGCCGCATGTCCCCCCACGATCCGGAAGCGCTGATCAGCACCGGCGATATGGGCGGAGTGTTCCACAGCGCCTCCGGCGGCGCGGACTGGCGGTTCCTCCCGTCGCGGGAGATCGAATACGTCGCCTTCGATAACGGGTTCGATCCCTGGGAGTTCATCCCCTCCCGCCCCGGCGAGGTGTGGACCGGTTCCCGGACGCGAGGACTGTTGCGCAGCCGGAATTCCGGCGCCGACTGGGAATCGGTTCCCGGACCGTGGGACGAGTTGACCCGGTGCGACTTCTCGCACTGGGTGGGGCCGGACATCGTCCGTTTCTCCCCGGACGGGCAGCGGGCGCTCGCCGGCTGGTCCGCCTGCGGCGACGCGAGCCGCCGCGTATTGATGCGCTCCTCCGATGCGGGCGAACACTGGGAGGAAATTGCACCCGGCCTCTCTTCCGGGCCGGTGAAGGCCATTCATTTTCTCTCCGACGAGCTGGCGCTGATTCTGACCGGGACGGAATCTTATTGCTGTTATCTCGTTCCGGGAGCGCTGGAACGTACCGCCGTTCACTGGGAAGGTACGATTTTTGCTTCGGCGGACACCCGCACTTCCATACTCGCCGTCACCCGCGACGGAAGCGGCCGGACCCGGCTGTACCGGATCGGCGAAGATCTCTCCTTCCGTCAACTTCCCGCCTGTGTGGACGGGATTGAGCTGTCGATTTTCGTCGTCGGGGCGAGTTTCTCCGCCGACCGGGTGATCTATCTCGGCGCTTTCGAGGCGAAGGACGCCTCCGGGAACCTCCTGCTGCCCGCGACGCTCTGGAAATCCGAAGACGGCGGCGCTTCCTGGCGCAACACGCTGGAGCGCCGGGTCGACCGTACCCTCAATATCGACCGCAAACACTGGACGACCGGCGAATGGGGATGGGACACCGCGCCGCAGTCGGTCTGCGTCGATACCGGGAATCCCGATCTGGTCACTTTCACCGATCCGACCATGTGCGGTTATTCGCGCAACGGCGGCCGGGATTGGGAGATCGTGACTTCGCTGCCGATGACCGCCGGCCGCGCCACTCCCGGCGGCGGCATGCCGATGCTGACCGGCTGGAATTATTACGTCCGGGGGATGGAACATATTTTGGCCGTAACCGATTTCGCCGGCTGGTTCAGCCGCGACGGCGGCGAATCCTGGCGGTTTTCGCCGCCTGCCGATACGCCGTGGCACAACAACATCTACGCGATCGCCTTCGACCCGGACGACCGCCGGCACTGGTGGGCGGCGGTTTCCCTCAAACACGATCTTCCTTACTGGCATATGATGATCCATCAGGACGAGGAGCCGACGCTCTGGCGCGGCGGCGTCATCGAGACCCGCGACGGCGGCGAGAGCTGGAGCGTCATCGCGCCGGAGGATGGAACGATTCCGGACCTCCCGGTCACCGATATCCTCTACGATGAACGGCGCGACTGCCTGTGGATCGCGGTGCTCGGTTCCGGAATTTTCCGCGGCGACCGGCGCGGCGGGCGATGGAGCCGGGTCAGCACCGGACTGCCGGAGGAAAACCGGAATGCTTTCCGCCTCGTTCTGTCTCCGGCGGGAGAGCTTTACACGGTGATCATTCCGCGCTGGCTCCGGGAAAGCCGGACGGTCGAAGCGGGAAGCTGTTTCCGCTTCGACGGTTCACTCGGAAAATGGGACCGGTTGCCGCTGCCTCCTGAGCTTGCGTATCCGGTGCACCTGACCTTTTCCGCCGACGGAACGCGGATGTATCTCGCCTGCTTCGAATTCGAGCGCGAAGTGCCGCCGCCGCCGGGCAGCGATTATCCGCCGCCGGGATTGTGGGCCGCCGCCGCCGACGGGACCGGAGCCGAAAAGCTGTTCACCGGATTCCCCGTCTACATGGCCAGCGAAGTTCCGGACCGCCCGGAGCATATCGTGATGGCCGGAGTCGGCAACGGGCTGCATATCAGCCGCGATTCGGGGCGGAGCTGGGAGCCGGTGAAGGAGTGCCCGCCGGGGAATGTCCACAGCATCACCTTCGATCCGGCGGAAGCCGGAACCGTCTATCTCACCACATTCGGTGAAGGCATCTGGAAAGGCTCCCTGTAAATGGATATTCGGGTTATCAGTTCCCTGCGGAAGGTTTTTCCCGATGAGACCGGAGACTTGCCGATGATCTCCGGCGACATCGCCGCCCGCAACGAAATCTATTCGTTCCAGGTTGCGGTGCGCCGTTCGGCGGGAGAGGTTTCCGACGGCTATCGCGTCGAGGTGAGTACGGACAGCGGGCTTGCCGTCGAGTTGCGGCTGGTCGAGGCGGTCGCCTCCCGGCTGCCGGCCGGCGATCAGCCGCCGGATGACGATCAGCTGCGCACGAAACCGGGGCTGTTTCCCGATCTGCTGACCCCGCTGGAGCACGGACGGTTTTCGGTCTGCCACGACCAATGGAATGTGCTCTGGTGCACCGTGCGGATCGGCGGCGCGACGCCGGGGACCTATCCGGTCCGGTTTTCGTTCGCCCGGACCGATGACAAGGATTCCCGCCGGAACTGCGGGCTGGGAGAGGCCGAATTCACGCTCGACGTGCTCGATTTCGAACTCCCGCCGCAGAAGCTGCTGCGGCTGGAGTGGCTGCATTGCGACTGCCTCAGCGCCTGGTATGCGGTTCCGGCGTGGAGCGAAGAGCACTGGCGGATTGTCGGAAACTTCATGCGCAACGCATTCGGTCACGGGATCAACGTGCTGTACACGCCGCTGTGGACGCCCCCGCTCGACACCGAGCCGGGCGGAGAACGGCCCACCTGCCAGCTGCTCGAAATCGAGCGGTTGGCGGACGATACGTTCCGGTTCGACTTTTCCCGGCTGGAGCGCTGGATCGACCTGGCGCGGGAGACGGGGTTTGAATCGTTCGCGATGAGCCACCTGTTCACCCAGTGGGGAGCCGGGTTTTCTCCGAAAATCATCGTCCGTCAGGAAGGCCGCGGCGAGTTCCGGCTGTTCGGCTGGGATGTTCCCGCCACCGATCCGCGTTACCGCCGGTTTCTGACCGCGCTGATGCCGCGGCTGCTGGAGTTCCTGCGCCGGAAAGGCATCGGTCCCGACCGCTGCTTTTTCTCCGTCTCCGACGAGCCGGAGCTGAAGCAGTTCGACAGCTACCGGGCGGCGGCGGAGCTGGCCCGTCCGCTGCTGGAAGGGTATCCGACTTTGGAAGCGCTGTCGAATTATGAGTTCTTCCGGTTCGGGCTGGTGGATATTCCGGTTCCGGCAAACGATCACATCGAACCCTTTGTCGGCAAGGTCAGCCGGCGCTGGAGTTACTATTGCGCCTGCCAGCAGCGGCAGGTTCCCAACCGGTTTTTCTCCATGCCGCCGCGGCGGGAGAGGATGATGGGAGTCTTATCCTATGTCTATGACTTGGATGGGTTTCTGCACTGGGGGTATAACTTCTATTTCAGCCAGTTCTCCCGCCGGCTGCTCGACCCGTTCCAGACCACCGATGCGGGGGGCGTTTTCCCGTCGGGCGATTCGTTCCTGGTTTATCCGGGCCGCGACGGGAATGCCCTCGATTCGATCCGCCACGAAATTTTCCGGGAAGGGCTTCAGGATCTTCGGGCTTTGCGGCTGTTGGAACGGAAGCTCGGGCGGACACGGACGCTGGAGGTGATCCAGGAAGGATTGGCGACTCCCATCCGGATGGATCATTATCCCCGCTCCGACCAGTGGCTTGTCAATCAGCGTAAGCGTATTTACCGGCTGCTCTTGGAATCATGAGAATCGCAGAATTGCGAGGTGTCATGAGGTGCCACCGAGGTGCCGTTTTCGGGATCGAAAGTGCCGGAAATTACCGTTTAACGGTGATTCTGCGGGTAGGCCAGGGAAGGCCGGATTCGACATTTTTGAGCGTAAAGGCTCGATTTTGCGCGGATTTTGAGCTGGTGGTCGATCGCACCACCAACCCATCTCCCGCCACCATTTTGACATTGGTCGTCCGACAGGGCGGCTTTTTTAATGCCTTTTTTTCGAAATTTCAGCCCGGAAAAGCAGAGTTGCAACACGGTTCCGTTTGGGAATCGGGCAGCACGGAAATTCGACGGCTTCCGACCGGAATCGCATATTCGGTTCCGTTCAGAACCAGGGTGTAGGGGGCATTCGTTTCGACCGTGCAGATTCCGTTTTCACACAGCAGGCTTGTGATGGTATCACCGAAACGGAGATTGCGCAAGCCGACTTTCCCCGTGAGCGGTTTCGGCAAGTTCCATTCCACGCGGCGGCTGAAGGCGTCCACCGTGTGAATTCCGATTACATTCTCGATAAAAAGGGAGATCGGCGCCAGGGCCGACCAGCCGCAGAAATCGGGCCTGGACCACTGCGGCTCGGCGTCGCAGGTGACGGCGGGAATCGGGCGGTCCGGGTTGTAGCACTCCCAGATCGTGTGCGGCTCGAATTCCGCCAGGGTTTTGCTCATGTGCCGGAGAATCCGTTCCGACAGCGAACGGGCCAACGCGTGTTTTCCGTATTTCTCAATGCCTTTTATCGCCGCGTATGCGGTGGGAATCCAAAGTGCTCCGCGCCAGTAGTGCCCGTCCTCTTTGAAGTCGGCGTCGTCGCGGGCGAGGGAGAGACAGGGCACTTCGCCGCCCAGTTTCCGCGGATCTTCCAGTTTTTCGCACATCCGCTCCGCCTGCTCCGGCGTCGCCATCCCGGCGACCAGCGGCCAGAACGACGCCGGCGTCATGACGCGCATGAACTCCCGGGTCTCGGCGTGGATATCGTAATAAAACCCGTCGGCGTCATCCCAGTAATAACGGTTCACGGTATCGCGGAATCCGGCGTAGCGCGCCATCCATTCCCCGTGCATCGCGGAATCTCCCGCAAGTTCGGCGAGGCGGGCGATCTCAAGCGCATTCAGCCCCTGCTGGGCGATCGCATCGATCCAGAGCATGTCGGGGTTGTTCGGGCGTTCGGCCAGGGCGTGTTCCCCGACGCGCCCGCGGGGGGTGTTGTCCATGCCGGAGCGGCCGCCTTCCCAGAAGTACCCGAGGGGATGTTTCCGCAGCCAGGTTTCCGCCCGCAGCCGCGGGTCGTGGCAGTGCTCGGTCAACGATTCCAGGCGGAAGAAATGGCGCTGGAGATATTGGTCCGCGAGCAGTTGCCGCACATGGTCGAGGTCGCCGCTCATCCGGACGTTGAGATGTTCCGCCCAGGAGAACAGCGGCGGATTGTCCAACAGGTGAATCCGGATTCGCGCCGGCTGCCCGATCACTTCGCCGGTCCACTCCGGGGCATTCCGGGTGATGATGACCGGCAGCTGCTCATTTCCGTACAGCACCCGGTAAAAATTGTTGAAACTCTCGATGCCGGGAAAGCGGGTCTGGGCATATTTGCAGAAAAGGGACATAAAGCAGGTGTCCCAGATCCAGATGTCGGTATCGCAGAATGCCTCATCCATATAGGGGGTCTGCGGCATGCCCGGGATATCGACGATATGGTCGGCCGCCAGCTCCCATGCCTTCCAGTAAAGTTCGAGGAACTCGGGGGCGGCGTCGTACACGGGGACCGGGATCGCGTCCCGGCATTCATTGAAGCGGTTCATTTTTTCCATTCCAGGCGGGAGGAGGAGCCGCGGACCACAAGTCTGCTCCGGACCGTCACTGACCGGTCGATGCGGCTTTCTTCTTTGTCGTTTAAAATTTCGAGCAACATTCGAATGACGTGCCGTGCCTGAAGTTCAAGCAGGTCGTCGATACTGGAGAGTTCCGGCGTGGTGAAGGTGCAGAACCGTTCGTTGTCAAACCCGACAATGCCGAAATCGTCCGGAATCCGCATCCCTTCCCTGACCAGATGTTTGCTGAGCAGGGCCGCTTCGGAATCGTTTCCGGCCAGAATCGCATCCAGCTTGCCGGGGCGGATATATTCCGAGAAGATACCCCGGACACGCTCCTGAATATCGTCGTCGTTCGTCCGGCAGATAAATTCTTCCGGCGCGGCGACTCCCCGCTCCTTCAATGCGGCGGAAAAAGCCGACATTTTGGCCAGCTCGCTTTCGTAATTCATTCCGCTGCAGGACAGTCCGATTTTACGATATCCGTTTTCGTGCAGATGCATCACCGCTTCCCGGATCGCTTCGGAGCGGTCGATGGTCAGGTACGAGGCGTTTTCGAGAGCCGGTTTTCCTACAAAAACCATATCCGGGCAGTAGCTGAAATACTTACGCAGCGCTTTTTCGGAACCGGGATATTCGTGCGAAAGACAGATGATGCCGTCCGCGCCGTATTGCCGGAAGGTCTGATACATCTGGTGGAGATGTTCGACATTGTTATGGGTCTCCCCGATCATGACCCGATAGCCGTGCCCCCCGGCCTCGCGTTCGATCAAGGTGAGCATCTGAAACATGATGCGCGGGGCGCAACTGTCAAGCAGGACTCCGATCAGCCGGGTGCTGCCTCCGGCGAGGCTGCGCGCCACCAGATTGGGCTGATACTTGAGCTTCCCTGCCAGTTCCAGGATTCTCGTCCGGGTCTTTGCCGCGACCAGCGGAGAGCCGTTCAAGGCAAGGCTGACGGTGGCGGAGGAGACGCCGGCCGCTTCGGCCAACTGTTTCAGGGTGATACTCATCGGAGCTCCGGTTGTTGTTCGGAATCAAATATTCACATCGATGTTAATGTAATCGGTCTTTTTTGAAAATCAATATCTAAAGCGGTTAAATTTTATGAATTATTTTAGATGCCGGGATTGCTGCGATGGCGAATTTATGGCTCATTTCGGGTCGATTTGAGGTAAAATGACCGTGAGTCGCTTTGAAATGCACATTTCCATGCCGCCAATCGGCGTGCGTCTGCATCTTCTTTGTCTTTTATTCGGTGAAACGCTTTAAGACATTGTACCTCGAAGACGGAAGGCGTATCCAAGCTCAGGAGATTGCTTTTTTTTATTTTTTTCGAAGAATGATATTGACTTTTCAGAAGTTTTTGGTATAATATATTTAAAGCGCTTTAAATACGCGCCTGATATTACAGACTCAATGGGAATCAGCAATGATCCGCACACAGTACAAATCGATCAAAGACGGTCGTGAAACAAAACAGGAAAGGGCCTCCGCAATGAAATGTCGTGAAAAATTTACCTTGATAGAATTGCTGGTCGTGATCGCGATCATCGCAATTCTCGCTTCGATGCTGCTGCCGGCGCTCAACAAGGCGCGCAGCAGGGCAAAATCGTCGAACTGTGTCAGCAACCTGAAACAGCTCGGGTCCCTGACCGCACTCTATCTCAACGACAACAATCAGGATATCTATCCGGCCGTGGACAGAACCCGTTCCGGCTGTAACTGGTCGGACTTTCTGGTTCCTTACATCGGCAGAGTGTCCAGTAATTGGGCCGAGAGCGAGGCGAAATTGAATAAGGTCCGGAGCTGTCCGGCCTATTCCCAGACCTACGGCACGGGCGGATCGTACAATACCTACGGAATGGTTCTTCCGCTTGCCGGCGAAAATTTCTCCTGGCGATCGATGCGGGCGCGGCGGACTCTCTCCGGTGACGACAGCGTGCACCCTGTATTCTGGGACCCGAAGGTTGCCCTCCCGTTGTCCGTCCGGTTCTTTCTGGCGGACAGCCAGGCGGCCGGCACCAACAATGATACGGGATATTTCCGCATTACCCGCGGCGATGGCGGCAGCGGCTGGGGATTGCTGGACCTGAAGCACAACAAGATCTGCAACGCTCTCGCCATGGATATGCACGTGAGAACCCTGCGCGGAATGGAACCGCGTAACGTCTACGGGTTCAAGAGCTGGAATCTGGGCGCGCCCAACTCCAAGCTCAACAATCCGAGCGGGTCCTATCCGGCGTGGCCTTAATCGGGCCTCATCATGAAAATGACACTGAAACAACTGGCCAGGGAGGCGGGGGTGTCGACCGCCACCGCCAGCCTGGCGTTGAGTGATTCCCCCGGGGTCGCGCAGAAAACGCGCCGCCGGATTCAGGAGCTGGCTCAACATTTGAATTATCTCCCGAATCCGGTTGCCCGCAGCCTGGCCGGAGGCGCCAATCAGTTGCTCGGAGTCCTGATCGACAGCCGGGCTCCCCGGATTCAATTCCGCATGCTCGCCTTCATCGAACGGGAAGCCGCCTGCCGCGGATACCGGATCATGATCGGCGAGGCGCATGACAATGTCGGCCATCTGCGGCAGATTCACGACACCTTCCGGCAATACGGCGCGGATGGGACGATCTGCCTGGCCCATGATTACCCCGAGCAGGAGGAGGAGTTCCGGAACGCCTTCGAAGGCTGCCCGAACATCGTTTATGTCGGCAGGCCCAAACTGGCTCATGCATCGTATGTGGATATCGACCGTTCCGACGCCTGCCGGGGGGCGATTCTTCACCTGCACGAACAGGGATACCGGAATATCGGCATGGTGTGCAGCGGCCGGAATTACGCCAGCGTGTTGCGCCGCATCGAACTGTTCCGCAAGGTGCTTGAAGAGCAGGGGATTTCCGAGGTCGATTCGCACATTTACCGGGTTGATGATGACGGGAAAGGGGATATCTACGAGAAGTTGTACCGGGAAAAGATCCAGCCCGGCGTATTCGACGCCCTGCTGACGGAGAACGACGAATCGGCCGCCTTGCTGTGCAAGATGCTTGCAGGGAAAGAGATGAGGATTCCTCTTGAGTTCGGTGTGATCGGTTCCGACAACGACGATATCTGCGACATCTGCACTCCGGAACTCTCCAGTGTCGATGACGAACAGAAGCTGATCGCCTATCACTCGGTCCGAATGCTGCTTGACATTCTCAAGGACGGCAATTCCGATCAGATCGATCGCAGCCTGACGGTGAAAAGCCGTCTGGTCATCCGCGAATCGTCCATGAAATCGACGGCGAACGCAAGTCGCGTTTATGAAAAAATACTGGCATAACCGCCAGTGGCTTAACCCGGAGGAAACGTCATGTCGAAGGCCGAAAGAACGTTTACGCTGATTGAACTCCTCGTCGTCATCGCCATCATCGCGATTCTTGCCGCGATGCTGCTCCCCGCGCTCGCCCGGGCGCGCGAAAGCGGGCAGAAAACGTCCTGCATCAGCAATCTCAAACAGTGCGGCAGCAATTTCGGCATGTATGCGGCGGACTCGAAGGGGCAATACCCGCCTCAGTATGTCAATTGGAAGGATGGAGGAGAGCAGACCTGGGCCAGTTTTCTCAACTACCGCAACCGCAATCCGTGGAAGACGAAGCAGTTGAAGAACATCGTCGTCTGCCCGAAGAACAAGGGGGATGTCGATTCCTCCGGCAAGAACATCCTCTCCACGGAACAATGGCTTTGGCGCGCCTACGGCATGATTAGCGCCCACGGCAGTTCCTATATGGATTCCGTCACCGGACGGCAGTTGAAAAGCAACAGCGATTTTCAGACGGATGATCCGATGTCGATGCGGGTATTGCTCGGGGATTCCGCGGTCCCGAATTTCAACGGCTGCGCCGGCTCCACATACAAACTGTTCCGCACGAACCGCGACATCAACAACGGCCAGGCCAAGCTGAATTTGCGGCACAACGATTCGGCCAATGCGATGTTTTGCGACCTGCACGTCGGCTCGATCACCAAAACCGTCGCTGAGGGGAAATACGGATTCAAGATGATCATTTACCGGGATACGCCGATCCAGTTCCAGTAAACGGCCCGGATCGACCGGGAATTCACCACCTAACGAAAGAGCGACCATGATTCGATTGAACCTGAACCGTTTTGCGGCGATTGCCGTCTGCATCGTCTCCTGCGGGGCTTTTGCCTGGGCGGACCGCACGCTTTGCTCGACCGATTTGCCGGTCGGCGAGGCCTCCTGGCTTTCTCCGGAGACCGGCAAAGCGCTTCCGCTGAAAAACGGGGTGCGATTTGAACCGTCCGAAAAACCGAAAACAGTCAGCGTCGAGCTGCCGTTGCCGCAAGACCGCGATTTTCGACTGTACGGGGAACTGGCTTTCGAAACCGTCGCTCAAAACGGCGACACCGCCGTGACGGTTGAACTTCAGTCCACCTGGCCGGAGCATTCCGAGCTGGTGAAAAAACGGATCAAGCTGGACAAGGGAACGAAACAGTACAACATTGATCTGCCGAAGGCCGGATACCGGACCGAATTGCGCAAGCTGGTGCTGACCTTCCACCAGGACCCGGACGCTTCGGATGAGAAGAAACGTTCCTCTCTCACCGCTCCGATCGAATTCCGCCACTTGCGGCTGAACGCGGCGGATGACTGCATCAAGCCGCTGGAGAAGCAGTTGGACGAAGCCCTGTCCGGCGCACTCCCGCCCGGATTTTCGGCCGAGGCGAAACAGGCGGCGGAGCGTGAGCGCGGCAACCTTCGCGCCGAAGTCCGCAAACTGTTCGGCGTTTTGCAGAATAAAAATTCGGCCGCCGAAGCGAACGGCGCGGCTTTTCTGAGACTTTATTCCCTGCGCGGAAACGCCGCCTGGCAGATTGAACAGGCCGGATTCCGGGTACAGGCTGCGAACGGTCCGCTGTACGGCTGGACCGGCGGCGCGGACAAAATTCTGCGCGACGGAACATTCCCCGGAACGATCGGCGGAACGGTTCGGACCGATCTTGCCCGGAACGAATCGGAAGGCATTCAGATCGCGCTTTATTCCGTCGCCGGCCTGCGGGACGTCTCCGTTCGCGTCGGGGAATTCAAAGACGGAAACGGCGCGGTCCTTCCCCCCGCCGACATCACCGCGGCTCCGGTCGGTTACGTGAATCCGACCGCTCCCGCCTACTGGAGCGAGTATATCAACCACGTTCTCCCGGACCCGCTGCTCGGCTACCTGACGAAATTCGATGTCGAAAAAGAGCGGTTTCAGCCGGTCTGGATCGATTTTACCGCGCCGGCCGACCAGGCTCCCGGCGTCTATCGCGGCACGGTCGAATTCCGTTCCGGGGACCGGGCGCTCTTCTCGGTTCCGGTCGACGTGACGGTTCGCAACTTTCAGCTGCCTTTGCATAACTCGCTTCACTCGGTCATCAGCAGCGGGGTGTTCCGTCATCCGCTTTACGAGCTGGACAGCGCGGTCCGCCGGGAGTTCGACGATTTCATGTACGCCGAGGGGGACGGCGATCCGTCCCGGCTCTCTCCGGCGGCGCAGCGCATGGTGAAAATCGATTCCGATTTCTTCCGGCTGCTCCGCGACCACCGGATTGAGTTCCACGACATCTACCGCAGCGCCCGTCATGTGATTCCGGGGTGGCGGCGGCGGAAAATCAACGAATTCAACACGTTGTTTTGTCTCGGGTACGACAATGACCGCAACATCATGAAGAATTTGGAAAAGCAGTTCCCGGAAATGCGCAGGGAAGGGACCGCCGACCGTGCCTACCTCTACGGTTACGACGAAATCCGCTCCTCCGACCGGCGCGCGTTCGACGGTATGAAGAAAAGTTACGGCGAACTCAAAAAGGCGTTTCCCGAACTCAAAACCGCCGCCACCGCGCTCGACTACAGCTTTGGCGAAAAGACCGATACGACCGAAACGCTCGACTTCTGGGTTGTGCCCCCCGATGCGTACATGGGCAATCGCGCCGCCGCCGAACGGGCCCGCCGGCGCGGCAAACAGGTCTGGTATTACCCCTGCAACTGGCCGTATCCGCCGGCTGCGAACCTGCTCCTCGAAAGCCGTGCGACGGCAACCCGCATGGTGATCGGCGTCATGCCGTGGAAATTCAAGGCGGACGGATTCCTCTATTACTCGACCACCATGTTCCAGCGGCAGACCGAGATGGATTCGCTTCTGAGGAAATGGGATCGTTCCGGCGACGTGACCGACATCCGCGACGGGTTCCACGGTTACGACGGGGAATATCTCCTGACGACCTCTCCCGGGAAGGGCAAGGACTCCGCCCGGCTCGAATGCTGGACGATGGTTCCGAAGGATAAAACCCGCCCGCTCCTGATCGAATTCGAAATTCGTCCGGAGACGTTCACCGGCGGCAAGGATTCGTCGCTGACCGCCGAACTGCGTTTGAACTACAATGGCGGAGTCAAGACGGACAGGCATTTGTTCGAGATCGATCCGAATAAACCGGACTGGCAGAAAATCCGCCGGGAGATCCCCATCTCCGGCCCGGTCCGCAATATGCTGCTGGCCTTTCGGCTGAAAAGCCCCGGCGCCCGGGTCATGATCCGCAATGTGAGCTTGCGTCAGCCCGGCGTGATGAGCGACCGGCGCATCACCGCCGACCGCATTCTCAAGGGGGGACCGGTGCTGGATGACAATTACTGCTACAGCATGTTCCGCAGCAACGGCGACGGGACGCTGGTCTATCCCGGACCGGACGGACTGCTGCCGAGCATCCGGCTCAAATTCCTCCGTGACGGGATCGAAGACTACGAATACCTCGCCATGCTCGGCCGGGTCGCCGCCGAGGTGCGCGAAGGCAAGCGGCAGGTGGCGGACAATGGCGCCTGGCTCGCCGCCGCCGATGCCCTTCTCGCCGTCGATAACGCCGTCTGCTCCGGCATGGCGAAATACGCCCGCGAAGGCGCCGCGCTCCTTGAGTTCCGCGGCCGGATCGCCGATCTTCTCGAACAGGCCAACCAGTAACCGGAAGGATATCATATGATCAGAACTTTTTTCTCGATTGCGGGAGTTTCGGCCTGCATCGTCCTGAATGCGGGCGACGTTTTGATTTCGCACGACATTCTGGCTTCGAAACCGAAGACCGAAGTACAGAAGGGCGGAGAGTTTTCCGCCTTGCCGGGAGGCGGATACCGGTTCGCGATGACGCCGGAAACCCGCGACTGCTGGATTCGCATTCCGGTCGATCTCGCCGACCTCAAGGTCTATGACGAGCTGGAGGTCCGGGCGAAGACCGCAAACCCCAAGGCCGGCATGGTCATGGAACTGAACGCGTCAAAGCCGGATAAAGCTCTGGTGATCAAAAAGAACCTGTTTCTCAATCCGGAAAAGGAGGTATGGACTTACCGCCTGGCGCATGCGGGAACTTCGACCCCTCCGACCACGCTCGGATTCCGGATGCTGAATAAACAGGATAATTTCCACCTCCCTCAATCGGTGATGGAGAAACCGGTGGACTTCCCCTCCATCCGGTTCAACGTGACCCGGGAGGGAGTGGATCATCTTCGGGATTCTCTCAAGGCCGCATACGACCTGTCCGGCTATGAAGTCCTCGGAGAAAAGGCCGTACAGGCCGCCGCCGCCGAATGCGACCCGCTGAAAAAAGTGGAAGAGGCGCTTGTCGCCCGGATTCTGGACGGCAAAGCGGAAGAGGCGGCGCGGTTGAACGCGCTCAACGCGCTTTACGACCTGGCCGCCGCCGCTCCGCGCCGGATCGAAGCCGCCGCGCTGGCCGCCGCCGACGCGCCGGTGGTGACCGGCTGGACGTCCGGCGCGGACAAAGTGTTCCGGACCAGGCGTTTCCCCGGATTCTTCGCGGGTCCGGCCCGGATCGGTCTTGCCCGGAACGAAACGGAGAGCGCGCAGATTGCGCTTTATCCGAAGAAAGAGATGAAAAATGTGACCGCCGTGTGGTCCGATCTCTCCGACGGCAAAGGCAACACGATCGGGCGGGAGCAGATTTCGATTTCTCCGGTCGGTTTTGTCAAAGCCGAACATGCCGCCTACATCACCGACTCTCTCGGGGAATGGATTCCCGACCCGATTCTGACGGAAACCGGCGGCATCGACCTGGAAAAGGATCACTTTCAGCCTTTCTGGATCGACGTGCATTCCGCCGAAGGCCAGCCGGCGGGGATTTACCGAGGCACGGTCGAGTTTCTCTCGAACGGCAAACCGGCGGCGAGCTTTCCGCTGGAGGTCCGGGTGTGGGACTTCACGCTGCCCGGCAAGCTGAGTTTCCCCTCCATCATCAGCGCCGATTTGCTCGGCGGAACCGGCAACTTCCCGCGCATGTTCAGCAAAGACGCCCGCGCGGTCGCCGAATGGGACAATTACATGTATGCCGAGGAGCCGGAGAAAATCGATCTTTCTCCGGAAGCCAGGCGTCTGGTCGGCATCAGCTTCGATGCGCTGAAACTCTACCGGGAGCACCGGATTCCGTTCAGCGACATCTATCGCGGCGTGGGCAAGGTCCAGCCCGCCTGGAAACGGCGGCTGATTCTCGAAGACGACGGCCTCTTCTGCTTCGGCTACGATAAATCCAAAGACAAGATCGCCCTGCTGCGGCCCCAGGTCGAAGGAATGCGCCGGGACGGCGACGCCGGGCGCGGATACCTCTACGGATATGACGAAATCACCGGCCGGAAGGCGTTTGACGGCATGCGCAAAAGTTACGCCGAGGTGAAGAAATACTTCCCCGACGTGCTCCGCACCGCGGTCGCGCTCGATTACACCTACGGCGAACTGACCGATACGACCGACACGCTCGACATCTGGATCGTTCCGCCGACCGAATACCTCGAATCGATGCCGGCCGCCGAGCGGGCCCGCAAGCGCGGGCAGAAGGTCTGGTGGTATCCCTGCAACTGGCCGTTCCCGCCGGACGCCAATCTTCTGCTCGAGAGCGACGCCACCGCGACCCGGCTGATCATCGGTTTCATGCCGTGGAAGTTCCATGTGGACGGTTTCCTCTACTATTCCAGCACGTTCTGGATCGGCAACCGCCAGTTCGACAGCTGGCTCGGCCGCTGGACCGTTTCGAACAACGTCACGCTCATGAAATACGGACGCGACGACAGCCTCAACGAATATTCGCTGGAGACCGCCCCCGCCGACCGCAAGGCGGGAATCCGCCAGTGGGTGACCCTCAATCAGTCGGAAGCGGTCCCGGTCATTGCCGAGGCGGAAATCGACGTGGAACGGATGAGTTCCGATCCGAAACGGAAATTCGAAATCGAAATCCGGTTCAATTATCAGGACAAGACGGTTGACTCCTTCCGTTTTCCGCTCGATTTCGGGGCCAAAGACGCGATTCGTTTCGTTGAGACCATCACTCCGAAGAAGCCGGTCAAGAGCGTCTTTTACGCTCTTGAGGTTGAGAATGACGGAGCGAAACTTACCTTCCGCAACGCCGCATTGAAGCAGCGGGGGAAAACCCGCACCGGCCGGGACCGGGTTGCCGGCCCGATTTCCGGCGGCCCGCTGTTCCCGGATTTCCGGCTCGATGTCTTCGCCAGCAATGGAGACGGCAGTTTGTTTTATCCCGGCCTCGACCATGTGCTGCCCAGCCTTCGCGCAAAGTGCCTGCGGGACGGGCGCGAAGATTACGAGTACATGGTTCTTCTGAAAAAGGCGGTCGAAGAGGTCGAATCGGGGAAACGCAAGTTCGACGGCCAGGCGGAGTGGCTCCATGAGGCGAAAGCCGCCCTCTCCGTCGGGGACGGGATTTGCTCCGGTCTCGACACCTACACCCGCAGCGGGATGGAACTCTCCGGCTACCGTGCGAAACTCGGCGAGCTTCTCGAACGCGCGTCGGAGAAAAGCAAGCAGCCGTAACCGGTAAAAGCAGGCGCAATATCGGCGGCATTCCGGGTTTGCGGCGGCGGATTATTGCCTGCCGTCCGGAGCCGTCACCCAGCCGCCGTCCTGATCGTCGCACCGGATGGTGCGGAGATCGCGGTAGAGCACCCGGCCCGACAGCGCCGAGACGATGCCGATGACTCCGGTGACGAATCCCCGCCAGACCGGCGAGAATCCCGCCGGCAGCGTTCCTGGGATCAGCCAGTCGTACCAGGTCATGTTCAGTTCGCGTCTCTTCCGAGCAGGCGGATGCCGTGGATGAATGCTCCGAAGCCGTCCTTCGGGGTACGGTCGCGGATTTCAAGATAGAGGATGCCGTTGACCGCGTCGGGCGGAACCGGCAGCCGGAGCGTCTTGCGCGGCTGGCGGCTGCCGGAGTCGAACACCGTTGCGAGGGAGTCCTCGGAACTGCCCGCCCGAACAAGGTAATCCGATTCGAGGTCGAGTTCGAGGGTGAGCGGCGCATGCGTCGCATATTCCGCCGCCGGAATCGCCAGCAGCAGCCGTCCGTCGGCGTCGATATAGTCGTAGTTCGCGGCTTCTCCGACGCCGCGCCGTTCGACGGCGAGCTCCTTTTGCTTTTCGCGGTCGATGTTCAGCAGTTCCCGGTCGGGATCGAGCGCGGCCGGGGTGTACGCCGGCCAGTCGGAAACCGGCGGGTCGATGCGGAACCCGGCGTCGGGCGCGGCGTAGCGCCAGATCGCGCTCGCCGCCACGTTTTCGCGGCCGAGAAAGACCACCCGCAGCGAAGGCGCGTCGTAGCCGTAGGAACTGGTGCTCGACGTGTTGGTGAGCACCGGAATCTCCTTCAAGCCGTCGTAATGCATCCGGACGAGGAAGTTCGCGTGGGCGTGCCCGCTCACCAGCCAGGTGGCGGCGGGACGGGCGGCGGCGGCTTTGGCCAGCGTCTCCCGCAGGGCGCGCACCGGTTCCCATCCGGGCTGCTGGACGGGGGTGTGATGGGTGAAGATCATGACCGGGCGGGTTCCGGCTTCGGTCAGCGCCTGTTTGAGCAGCGCGGCTTCGTTCCGGGAGAGCGTTCCCTGTTTGCCGGTGTCGAGCCCGACCAGCGTCCAGTCGCCGAGTTTGCGGACGGGATTGCCGGTGACGGCGTCGCCGAGAATCTCCCGCATTTTCGCCGGATCGTCCTGGTTGCCAGGGATCGCGAAGAGCGGAATCGCCGGGTCGAATTTGGCGAAAATCCGTTTCAGCTCCTCATATTGCGCCGCGCCGCCGTCGTGGGCGAGGTTCCCGGTGACGACCACCATGCCGGGGCGGGGGCGGAAGGCGTCGATCGTCGCGACCAGCTTTTCGAGGTCGCCGCGAATGTCTTTCGACCAGACCACGTCGCCTTGCTTCCCGGCGTTGGCGGGGTCGTAGAGATGGAAGTCCGAGAGCAGCACCAGATAGGGCGTCTCCGGGGTGACGGAGACGTTCGCCGCCTTGGCGAGTTCGCCGATGGTGCGGATCTGCGTCTCCCGGCCGGAGCCGCAGTTTTTCTTTTCGGAATCGTCGGTGATCGCCTCCGCGGCGGCGGCGATTCCGGAGGCGAGCAGCAGCGCGCCGAGCCAGAGATGCAGTTTCATCTTCGGACCTCCTATTTGATGTTGTCGATAAAGAGCTTATCGCCTTTCGCCGTGACCCACATCCCGGCGCCGGGGTTCAGCGCCAGGCGGAAGGAGAACGGCGGGATCACCGTTTCGAACGCCGGGTTGGAGCGGACGAGGAACGTCTTCGCCTTGTCGCCGGGGTTGTGGAGCCGCAGCGACACGCCGCGCTCGGAGACTCCCGCGAAATCGATGGCGAGCCCGGGGTCGTCCGCCGTCACCGGGTTCCCCGCGACGATCTCCGCCGCGTCGCCCGGCGGCAGCGCGAAGAGCGCCGTTCCGTCGTTGTCCAGCGGCAGCGCATGGGCGGTTTTCCCGGTGAACAGCAGGGCGCTCCAGTTCGGGTTGAGCCCCCGGATGCGCAGCGGCAGCGGGTCTTTGCCGGTCCAGCCGGCATGACTCCAGGCGGCGGCGTTCGCGTCGGCGTCGAAATCGAGGACGAAGCGGGAACCGTTCTGCGTTCCCTGCTTCACCGCCGTTACCGTCGCGCCGCGTTCGAGACGTTCGCGCTTGAGTTCGGCCAGGGCGGGGGCGGTGTCCACCGGAGTTTGGGTCAACTGCATGACGAAGGCGAACTTGCGCTCTTCGCCCTTCTTCCAGCCGGACTTCGGCAAGAGGACGGTGAGCCGTTCGCGGCAGTTCCAGAACTGCACCACGTCGAGCCGCACTTCCAGCGGTTCGGCGTTGAGCGAGAGCAGCACCGGTTCGGCCAGGTTGTTCGGGTAGAGCGCCGCCGCGCCGAACGGGGCGAGGGGGAGCGTAACCGGAACTTTCGCATTTGAGAGCATCCCGTCCGCGAACTGGCCGGGTGCGGTTTCCACCCGGTAGTGCCAGTTGGCCGGGAACGGAGGCATCAGCCCGAAGCTGAACAGTTCCAGCGAGGCGATTTCCGTTGCGGCAAGGTCGCGTTCGGCGCGGACGGCCAGCTCAACCAGCACGGCGGTGTCGCCGCCGTCGGCGGACGGCCGGAACGCGGTGAGATCGGCCCGCGAACTTAAGATTCCGCCGGGAACCTGGAACTCGTAGCGGATGCGGTTGCCTTCGCCCGAGGCGGCGGCGATCGTCATTTTGCTGTCGGTGTGGTCTTCCACGCCGCCGTCGGCCAGTTCCAGTCGCGGCATCGGCCGGACGTATTTGCAGGGCTGGACGATTCCGGACTCGATGACGCGGGGGACGAGCTGCCGGGCGTCGCGCATGACGCCGAGCTGGCCCTGCGCCTGGCCGGTGTGCCAGTAGGAGTGCTGAAGATAGAGTTCGCGTTCGTCGCGGACGAATTTCTCCGGGGCGCGGCTGACCGAACAGATCGAATTCTGGTTGTCGGCGCACATGTTGCCGCGCATCCGCTCGTCCACGAAGGAGTAGGAGCCGGTGACGGCGAACGTGCCGTCCTCCGCCCGGACGATCCAGTAGAGCGAGGTCTGGCGGTCGACGCGGACCGGCTCGGAGACGGCGAAGCGCGTCCGGTTCGGGCGGAAGTGGCGGAGTTCCCGGACGCCGTCGGTCAGGATGGCGTCGGTGATCTTCGCCTTGGACGCCACGTCGAGCGACGCCGCGCACCAGAGGCTTTCGCGGAAGATGTCGCCGTTGCCGGGTTCGCCGTCGCGGGTCAGGTCCGAGGAGAAGGAGACCAAGTGGAGTTCCGGCCCGGTGCTGACGCACGAGGCGTAGAGGAACGGCCAGGGCTTCGCGTCGGGCGGCGTCGGGAAGGTCACCCGGGCGGACTTCGCGCCTTCGCGGATCTCGTCCCCGGTCCGGTAGATCGCCGAGAGGCGCGGCTGCGGCCCGTACCCCGCCGCGGTCAGTTCGCCGTAGAGTTTCAGCCGGTCGCCGCCGTCGAGGTCGAGCCCGCGCCAGAAGCGCTGGAAGTAAGGCGACAGCGTTCCGGGTTTGGCCGGGATCGGGAGGTTGCCGACGGAACGGACTCCGCCTGAGCACTCTCCGCCGAAGAATTTCCAGAAGAGTTCATAGGGGTTGCCCAGGAGCGCGGCGTCCGGCAGTTTTTCCAGCGGCCCGGTGAAGTAGGCGGTGATCGGCGTGTTGCGCTGCGGCCGGTCGTGGCGCGCCGGACCCGCCTCGGCGGCGGTCAGCCGGACGCCCGGCTGCACCTGGAGCTTTTCGTCGGAGGCGCTGCGACACTCCCCGGCCAGCCGGGAGAGCGTTTCCGGGGTGAGCTTGTCGAACTCCTCGACGGCGACGAGCAGATCGAGATTGCTTTTGCGGGCGGCGGCGGCCAGTTCCGCGACGGTCTCCCGCCCCGGCTGTGCGCCGAAGAGGGCGTTCCGCCACACCCGGACTTCGGGCTGCAAGGCGATGCCGAACGCGGGGGTGTCATACCGGGCGGCGAGTTCCGCCGCCGTCGGCTGCGCCGCGCCTTTTTCGAAGAGCCAGAGTTCGGCGAGCAGCGAGAATGAACCGTCTCCGCCCGCGCCGCGCCGGAAATCCAGCGTCAGCGTTCCGGAGGGGGAAACCGCTTCGCGCGGCACGGCGACGGTTTCGAAGCGCGGCCCCTGTTCGCGGTCGTAGCGCGGCAGCGGGAGCGTTTGCAGCGGATGGACGTTCCCTTCGGCGTCGGTCCAGCCGAGGTCGAGGTCGCGCGCCCCCTCCTTCTGCGTGCTCCAGAGCAGCAGCCCGAGACGGTATTCCCCCTTGGGCGCGAGGTGGTCGAAGCGGTAGCGGAAACTCCTGAGGTCGCAGGCGCGGGCCGAGGCGGCGGTGGGGTGGAAGATGTCCATCCAGGGGCGGCGGACCACCCAGCTCCGGTCCGGTTCCGGCAGCACGCCGCAGCCGCGTTTCGCGGTGAACGCGCCGTCGGCGAGCCCCCCGGCGTCGCAGTAATCGCGGACGCCGAATCCGGGCGGGGTCAGCCGGTCGAGCACCAGTTTTCGCCATTCGTTGCGGTCCTGGATCACCGGCAGATTGCCGCGGGTCGACGGCTCCTCGGGCTTCGCGGCGACAGGCGGGGTTCCGGCGGGCAAATCGGCGCGATGCTGCGAGACGAACTGGAAAAGCCGGGTCATCAGCTTCATCCCGTTGCCTTCGTTCAGCACGAACCCGTCGCCGAACGCCCAGTGGTACGCGTCGTAGAGAAAGTAGCGCGACGCGGTGGTGAACAGTGCGAGGAATCCCTTGCCGACCGGGCGGACGGCGAGGAACGGCGGCTTGCTTTTCCACCTTCCCGCTTCGGGCTTTCCCGCCGCGAGGCTCCGGTGGGGTGCGGAGCCGCAGGTCGCTTCGCCGGTGACGAGGACCGTCCATTCGGGCGATGGCTGCGTCATGGTGTAGGTCCGCATGTAATTGTAGCTGAAGTCCAGCGGAAGGTAGAGGACCGGGATGTCGCGCGTCACCGGGTGTTCGCGGTCGAGCGCCGTGGTTTTGAGATAACGGTAGGCGAGGGCGCGCACCTGCGTCAGGGTATTATCCGGGTTGGAATCCACCGGAATCTCATTGCAGAGCCCGACGCCGTAGGGTTTGAGGAACGGATCGACCTGACGGACGAAGTCGTCGATCGCATAATAGCTCGGGCCGGGAATCAGCACCAGCCCGCCCCCCGAACGCATGTATTCGTCGAATTCTTCGGCGAGTTCCGGCGTGATCGCCCGCGTTCCGGCGTGGAGTTGCGGAATCATGCCGACCACGACCGGGTAGCGCATCAGCTCGTCGCGCGTCACCTTCTGGTAGTAGCCGAAATGCAGCTCGAATCCCTGCTCGCGGTAGGCGGCGACCGCTTTGGGGTCGAGATCGGTAAGTCCCTGCGTGGCGGCGTCCTCCGACGCCAGGCAGAGGACCGGGACGGGGGCGTCCGCCGCCGCGCGGAAGCAGCAGGAGAGGACGGCGATCAGGCACAACAGGCAGAAGCGTTTCATCGGGGTTCCTCCGTTCCCAGGGAAATCCGGTATTCCAGCGGTAGTTCCGTTCCCTCGGTGAATTGTCTGGTTTCCGGTTCCCACTCGAAGGAGAGCAGGAAGCCGTCGGCGCGCCAGCGCCATGCCCGGACGAACCAGCGTCCCGGGAGTCCGGCCGGTGTCCGGAACTCGTAAGTTCCGCACGGGTCGCCGGATACGGTGAGCCGATCGCCGATTTCAAGCGCCGGTCCGGTTTCCGGGTGGGCGCGGAAGAGTTCGAAGGCGTTCAGGTTGTCCCACTCCTTCCAGTCCGCCGCGACATCGGTTCCGGGGAGCATAAATTGTTCCAGCGGAACGCCGTTCAGCAGCAGCCCCTCCTTGCGGGCATGGATCGACTGGGCGAGGATGATCCTCCCGGCGGAAAGTCTGAAATCGCGATGGAACAGTAGCTTGAGATGAAATATTACTTCCGTCGGCCGGTACGGTTTCCAGCGCGGGATCTCGTAGGTGCCGGAACAGCTCCAGAGCGTGCTCGGGACGATCGCGCGGGTGGGGTGGAATTCGCGTCCGCCGTGCCCGGTCCACACCGCGCCGGGCTGTTCCAGCCACATCCCGCTGCTTTCGGAACGGACGAAGTGGACGTTCGCATCGCAGAGTTCCAGCCGTCGGCGGTGATGGTTGAGAAAGTCCGGCGCGCCGTCCTCGGCGATGACGAACGGACTCGGGTGGAACGACTTGAAGTTGGCGGTCATGCTCGAAACCTCGATCCCCGAAGGCATCAGGTCGGACCACGGCACCGGGGAGGTGATGCGGACGTAATCGCCCCAGGCGAAGCCGCAGGTGACGAAGCCGTAGGGTTCGTAGAAACGGTTGCCGATGCCCATGATGCCGCGCGGATTCTCTTCGAACACGTTGTGGTAGTCGTTCATCTGGTCGCTGCCTGCATGCGCCCAGAAACGGCGGTTGCGGGTGTACAGCGGGTAACTCGACACGAGTTCCCCGCCGTCGGCGCAGCGGGCCGCGACGGTGAGCCGCAGATCCCGTTCGAATTTAATCGGTTCGGTGTGTTCGAAGCGGAGGGTTCCCGGGGTGAAGCGCCGGAAGACATCCATCCCGTCCCATACGGTCACTTCGGTGATCGGGCTCTCCGCTTCGAGGGCGAGTTCGAGCGTCGCGGTTTCGCCGGTGTCCCACTCGTACCAGAAGCCTTCCCAGTCGTCGCACATCAGCGTCGGGCCGAAGAGTCCGAACCCGTTCAGCCGGAGAGAACCGGAGGCGACGAAGGTGTGGTGGAAATTCTCGGTCAAATTGCGCCGCCACGACTTCGCGTCGGGGGCCAGCACCCAGGTGTGGAAGCGTTCCTCCTTCGGAGACTCGCCGCGATTGATGGCGACCAGCCCGAGCGAGCTGGTCGTCGAGACCTTCTCCCGGAACATGGCAAGCGATTCCGGCCCGGTGTATTCGACCAGGTTGTAGCCGCCGTGCCGCCAGAGCGGATAACGGTTCTGCCCGGTCCTCGCGTAGACCGCGGCATAGCCGCTCAGCTTGACCAGCAGGTCTTCGAGCAGGTTCGAATTCGGATACGATTTCCGCTGGTCGGGGAGTTCCTCGACCGAAAAGACCACGCTGGCGTTGCCTTCGTCGTCGATCTGTTCGTAGCCGGGGAGCACATCGATTCCGGGGATCGCCCGGAGGGAGTCGCGGCGGAGTCGCCACGATTCCGGCGTCTGTTCGTCATAGGGTTCGACGGCGACCGCCGCGACGCAGCCGCATTCGCGGGCTTCGGCGGCGAGCCGGGGCGCATCCATGCCGTCCGGGATGGCGCCGAGGAACAGCCGGAACGGTTTGCGGCGTTTCAGCCCTTCCTGCTCCTCCGTGGTGGCGTAGCGGAACGAAAAGGTACGGTCGGCCTCCCGCTCCCGGTCGAGCAGATCGAGCGCTGTGGAACTTCCGCACTCCCGGCGGGCGGCCCGGTCGAGGAGTCCGGCGAGAAAGCGCAGTCCCGCGCCTTCGCGCCGGTTGAGCAGGTAGCCTTCGAACCGGGGCAGGAATCCGCTGGCGATCCAGAGCGGCGCGGAGCCGGGGAAGGCGACGATTTCGCCCTTGCCGTACTTGCGCGCCGCGGCGAAGACCGGGCGGGTCAGGGGGGCGGCGCTCCCGTGGCTGTAGAAGCCCAGGGGGAACGCTTCGCTGCGGCAGTGTTCGCCGCCGCGGAGCAGGATTTCCCAGTTCCCGTCGGGGGCGCAGGTCAGCTGCTGGGTGCCGTGGCCGCCGCCGGTGACCACTTCGAGCTGCGCCAGTCCGTCCATGCCGGAGACGTCGGCGAGCACGGTTTCTCCGCCGTCGAGATTGGGGATCATGCCCCGCCGGGCGGGGTCGGATTCGGTGATCCGGTTGAAATAGCAGCGCAGCCCGAGCGGAGAGGTGAATTCGTTCAGCGTCCCCTCGCTGCGACCGTAGGATTCGGAGAAGAAAATGGCGAGCCCCAGCCCCGCATCCCGCACCGCGGCGAGGATGCGCGGCGTCCAGTCGCGGAAAAGCGCGCTGTCATCCTGCGCGTGGCCCGGCATCGGGGTGCGGACGATCGCCAGCACCGAATTCTCGCGCAGATGCTCTTCGCGCAACTGCGGCAGATAGCAACTATGACAGCGGAATCCGGCATCGGCAAGTTTTTCCGCCAGAACCGGATCGACGATCTGCCGGAATTGTCCTTCTCCGCTCGCGGCGGCGACGAACAGAATGTCCCGCATCGGTTTCTTCATCGCAGAACCTCCTTCCGGATCTGGAACGGGGCGAAACGAAGTCCGGCTTCGCGCCACTCCGTCTCCCGTCCGGCGCACTCGAACAGCCACCAGCAACCGGCCGCGTCGCGGCCCGCGATCACCAGGTTTTCCGGCATTCCGGCGAACTCCGGCAGTGGCGACGCCTCGTATTCGACGTCGGCGGCGGCGAGCTGAAATTCCGTTCCGATCCGGTGGCGCTCTCCGGGCGCGACCGCCGCCGCGTCGGCGCAGAGCGCGAACCGGTATCGCCGCGCGCCGTTGTCCCACATCGATTCCTCCGGCGTGACCGGGAACCACGGAGCCCAGCGTTTGACCGGGCTGCGGAGCACGAGGTTCTCCAGCCCGCCGTCGCGGAAGGCGTGGGCGGGCGTTCCGGCGTTGACCCAAATATAATTCCCGAATGTGACAAAGTCCAGCGCGGGGAACGATTCCGAGCGGGTGATTTCCCGGTTGTAGCCGCGCCGGGCGACCGTCCCGAAGGGGATCTCCGCCTCTCCGGCCTCGAAACGGTAGCCGGGGAGGGCGAGGCGGACGGCGAGTTCGGTCGAGTTCCCGAGGAAATCGGAATCGAGCTCCACTTCCATCCACGGCGAATTCCGGCGGACGCGGAGCGTCTGCGTGTACCGCAGCCGCGAGAAGCCCGGCCAGTAGTTGCGGAAGTTGCGGTCGGCAAATCCGGTGCGGATCTGCATCTCGTCGCCGTCGCAGGACATCCCGGCGGCGGTCTCCCGGGCGGAGAGTTCCGCCGTTTTTTCAGAATACTCCTCGGTCCACAGCGTGCCGTGCTCTTCGCGGGCGACGAGCCGGGGCAGCGGGATGGGTTTCCCGTCGTAGAACGCCGCTTCCGGCCGGCCTTCGGCGTCGAAGCGGAACTCCCAGCGCCCCCAGGCGGTGTCGGACGCGGGCCGCCAGGTTTCGGCCGCGGCGAACGGCCGCCACAGCCGCTTCCACGGCAGCCGCCGTCCGGCGGGGAGCGCGGCGAGCGCTTCGTGATATTGGCGGGTCATCGCTTCGGCGTTCTCCGCAATGTGGCAGCCGCAGATCGCGTCGTGGAACTGGAGCAGCGCCAGCGTTTCCCGGCAGGAATCCGGGACCGCCGCTTTGGCGCAATCCGCCGCGAAAAGTTCGGATTCGAGGCGGCGGGGCATTTTTTTGCTGTCGATCCGGGAGGTGTAGCAGCCGGTGAAAATCCGGGAGAAATCCTCGTCGGCCCGGTAGAGCGGAGCCGCTTCCCAGTCGCCGATGCTCCGGCAGCAGGCCTCGTGGGTGCTGAACCCGAGCTCGATGCCCTGTTCGGCGTATTCCGCCCGGAGTTCGCGGACCAGTTCCACCACGTCGGGCAGGATGTCGTGTTCTTCACCCATCACGGTGACCAGCGCGTGAGCGGCCCCGGAGCGTTCGGCTCCGGCGACGGCGGCGCGGAGTTCCTGCTCCAGCCGGATGCGGCGCTCCCGCATCCCGGCGGCGGGTTCGTCCGGGTTGTCCAGGTTCCCCCAGCCCCAGGACAGGCCGTCGGGGGAGTTGGCGAGGCAGCGGATGCAAGAGCCGTCTTTCGCCTCCCAGCGGAATGCGCCGGAGGGTTCGGGAGCCCCGTAGCGCGGCATCCGCCCCGCCTTGTAGAATTCATACCCGCTCAGGGCCAGCAGCTGCGGCAGCTGCGCCGAGACTCCGAAGGCGTCCTCGAACGCGCCGACGCGGACCTCGTACTCGAATTCATCCTTCAGGTAGTTGCGTCCTTGTTCGATGTTGCGCACCAGCGCGCCGGGAGAGCACAGATTGACGTCGGCGATGCTCCATTCCCCGCCGATCCACTCCAACCGCTTCTGCCGGATCAGTTCGGCGACCGTGGCGCGCATGGCGGGGGCCGTTTTCAGGAACTCCGCCAGCGGCAGGGTCTGCGAGAAGGAGAAGGTGAACTCCTCGTGTTGTTCCAGGAGTTCGATCGCCTGCCGGTAGAGCTGCGCCCGCCGTTCGGCATACCAGGCGACGGGCCGCCGCCAGACCAGGTCGAAATGTTGATGGGGAACGATATGGATCTGCATTTGCTTGGTTCTTTCTCAATTGGCCGGATCAGGGATTTCCGAGCACGCCCTTGTAGCTCCACATCCGGCGTTCGTCGCGATAGTCGGCGAGCATGGCGTTGATTTGCGCCGAGGCGGCGTGTCCGTCGACGAAACTCAGGTTTTTCGTGCCGTCGTGGCGCGGGAAGGAGAATTCCTTTTCCTTCTTGCTGCCGCCCCCTTCGGCGCTGACGTCTTCTTCCGGATAGTAGAGCCACGGACGCGAGCCGTAGGCAACCTCCCAGCTGCTGGCGTTGTCGCCATAGGCGATCAGCCGCGACGGATTGGGAATCTTCGAAATCTTCGTCGTCATGGTGCGCGGGTCGTTGATGTCCACCCAGCCGTTCCACTGGTGGAGATAGACGTTCTTGCCGTAGCCGATCATGTCGGGCAGGCTGACGCCGCCCTTGTCGGCGGGGCAGTACATCACCTTGGAAATTTGCGTGTTGTCCCGCCAGGTGTCCAGGTTCTGCTTGCCCATGTAGCCGTTGATCAGCTGATACCAGTAAGCGTTGTTGTCGGAGGCCGCCGCCGTATAGCTCTGCCCCGGCGGCATGTAGCCGTTGTAGTCGGCGGAGTAGAGCTGCGAGGAGCCCCCGATCTGCTTCAGGTTCGAGATGCAGTTGATTTTCTGCGCCTGTTTTCGCGACTTGTTCAGGGCCGGCAGCAGCATCGCCGCCAGGATGGCGATGATGGCGATCACCACGAGCAATTCAATCAACGTGAAATTTTTTCGTTTCATTTTCAACGTCCCTCCCTGCTGGTTTTCTTTTTTTTATTTTGCAGAATACATAACAACTGTTTATAAACTATCAATATTATATATCATTTCATGACCGATGTCAAGAGGGAATGAGAAAAAAATTGTTTTTTGATTTGTCCTTGAAAAATTCGAATATGACGATATAATTATAACTGTTGCCAATGTTTGTAAAAAAAGGATGAAACGCCGATGAAATCCGGACCTGTCGCCGATGTGCGGCGCGACGCCCCGCAGCCGCTTTACCAGCAACTGGTGGAGCGGTTGAAGAAGATGATGGCGGAAATGGCGGAGAAGGAGGAGAAGATGCTTCCCTCCGAACGCGAGATGTGCCGTCTCTTTTCCGTCAGCCACACCACGGTGCGGCTGGCGCTCAAGGAGCTTGAGGTGGCCGGGCTGCTGCTGCGCGTTCCCGGGAAGGGGACTTTTCTCGGCGAGCCGGCGGACGCCGCCGGAACGGAGACGCTGGCCTACGGGGTGATCCTGGAAAAATTCGCGGAAGGGCAGCAGACCGATTTCCGGGTCAATTTGCTCGGCGGAATGCGGCAGGCGGCGCGGAAGGCCGGGGTTTCTCTGATGCTGCTGGGCGAAGAGGATGAGATTTTCATGACGCTGGCGCGGAGCCGGACGCTGGCCGGGCTGGTCGTCACCAACCCGATGCTGGCGGAGAACCGGATGCGGGAGCTGAAGCAGCTGGGCCTGCCGCTGGTGACCATCGGCCGGGCGCCGATGCGGGGGATTCCCTGGGTGGACAACGACAACGTGGCGGTCGGCCGGGCCATGACCGAGCACCTGCTGGAACGGGGCTGCCGCAAAATCGGCTTCATCGGGCTGGACCGGGCGTTCACGCTGACGGCCGACCGGCTGGCGGGCTACAAGGAAGCGCTGAAGGCGGCGGGAATGGTCTCCCGCCGGAACCTGATTGTCTTCCGCGAGGCGGAAGGGAAAAACGGCTACGGAGAGGCGGAGGAGCTGCTGGCCGCCGGAGCCGACGGCATCGTCTGCATGGACGACCTGATTGCGATGGGAGTCCTTCACCGCCTGCACGAGAGCGGCAAGCGCTGTCCGGACGATGTGGCCGTGATCGGCTGCAACAATTCGAGTTTCACGGAGTTCACCTTCCCGCCGCTTTCGTCGGTGGACATCCGCCCGGAGCAGATCGGCCGCGACGCGGTGGAGATTCTGGAGAAGATCCGCCTCGGCGGCGAATGCCCCTCCGGAATCTCCGTTCCCTTCCTGCTGCGCAAACGGCAATCCACGCGGGATGGCCGCAAATATTAGAAACGGCCTCGTCCGGCCGCAAAGGCGCAGCTCATAAAGGCGGGTTGACAGATGATTCTGTCAACCCTTTTATCTGTTTTCCTTCTTCCTCCGCGGGATGCCTTTGACGCCATCAGCGGCTCCGACTTCACCGCCTGCCGGCAGGGGCGTCGAAATAGAATGCGGCATAACCTTTGTTTCAGCACTTGAAATTTGCCGATAACAATGATATAGTTATTTAAATTGATTTAGTCTGCCTGGCCGAAGAGGCGGTGCCGAACAGACAACGTCGATGAATTCTTGTTCCGGCGCGAAGGACGGAGAGGGCGCGGCGGGTTTAAAAGAGCCGACGGGGTTTGGGGTTGGGCCTTCCGAAAAAGCAAAGGCAGTTCGTTTCCCAAAGTAAAATGTCAGAAAGTTCAGAATGCGCGTATGAGTTATATCGATTGGTCCATTGTCATTCTCCCGCTTGCTTTCATTATCTGGATGGGTTACCACTCGCGGCTCTATATCCACGGCGTTGCTGATTTTCTGGCGGCGGGCCGTGTCTGCGGCCGTTATGTGATCTCCGTCGCCGACGTTGCCAACGGGCTTGCCGTCGTCACTCTGGTCGCCCAGGTCGAGGCCAACTATAAAACAGGCATGGCCATCGGGTTCTGGTCGAAACTCACCATCCCCGTCGGCATGCTTCTCGCGCTGACCGGATACTGCATTTACCGCTACCGGGAGACCCGTTCCCTTTCCATCGGGCAGTTCCTCGAAATGCGTTACAACCGGGCGTTGCGACTGTTCGCCTCGGCTTTGCGGACCTTTTCGGAAACCATCTGCAATATGATCGTTCCGGCGGTTTCGGCCCGATTCTTCATCTATCTCCTGGGGTTTCCCCACACTGTATCGCTGTTCGGATTTCAAATTTCGACCTTTGCGCTGGTAATCATTGTCGTGCTGACGCTGGCGCTCTTCATCATCTGGTGCGGCGGCACGGTGGCGCTTATCATCACCGACTCCATTCAATCGCTGCTGTGTTATCCGGTATTCGCCATTTTCGTCATCTTCATGCTGACCCATTTTTCATGGTCGCAGGAGATCGCCCCGGTCATGGCCGACCGGGTCTCCGGAGAAAGCTTTCTCAACCCGTACGACCTGAGTTCGTTGCGCGACTTCAATTTGTTCGCGCTCATCGTTACTTTGATGACGCAGGTGCTCAACCAGGCAAGCTGGCTGGGAGCGGGCTCTTCCACGGCGGGACGCACCCCGCATGAACAGAAAATGGCCGGAGTCCTCGGCACCTGGCGCAACGGTTTCGCTCCGGTTTTCTATTTCCTGATCGGCGCGATTCTGCTGACTGTGCTGAATCATGCGAATTTCGCGGACCAGGCCCGGAAAATCCGCACCGCGATTTCGGAACGGGTGGCCGAAGAGGTCGTGGTCAACCCCGCGACGCGCCAGAATCTGAATCTGACGATTGCGAATATCCCGGCGCATCAGCATGCCATCGGCACCGACGACCCGCTCTCCCAGGACCGGAATCTGGACACTCCCTACCTGCAGGCCGCGCACCAGGCGCTGGGCAACGACGGGGAAGGCAATGCCCGGTTCCAGGAGTACCGGACGCTCTATCATCAGTTGATGCTGCCGATGACCATGCGCTCGCTCCTGCCTGTCGGGCTGCTGGGGCTGTTTGCCCTGCTGATGGTCATGCTGATGATTTCGACTGACGACAGCCGGATATTCTCGGGAGCCATCACCATTGTCCAGGACATCATTCTGCCGCTGCGCAAAACGCCGTTCACCCCGAAAATGCATGTGCTTTGCCTGCGAATGGCGACAATCGGAATCGGCATCATCTTCTTTTGCGGATCGTTTTTCATGGCGCAGCTTGACTACATCAATCTGTTTTGCGTCATCACGACAAGCATCTGGCTGGGCGGAGCCGGCCCGGTGATGGTGGGCGGGTTGTACTCCCGGTTCGGCACCACGGCGGGAGCCTTTGCTTCCCTGATCACCGGTGTCGTGATATCCGGCGGGGGAGTGCTGATGCAGCGGAGCTGGGCGGATTACCTCTATCCGTTCCTGTCCCTGCACGGCTGGGCGGGACCGGTGGGAACCATGCTGGAGACCGTCTCCGCTCCGCTGGCGCCCTATGTCGTCTGGCAGATGGACCCGGTGAAATTCCCGATCAACTCGAATGAAATCTTTTTCCTCTCGATGGTTCTGGGCATCATCGCCTATTGTTCCGTCTCGTTCCTGACCATGAAGGAGCCCTTCAACCTCGAGCGCATGCTGCATCGCGGCATTTACCGGGACCCGAACGAAAAAGTGGCGGTTCCGAAAAAGCCGAGCGTCTGGGGTTCGCTGGTCAAACTGATCGGAATTGACGAGAACTATACGCGGGGAGACAAAATCATCGCCTGGTCGGTGTTCTTTTTCTCATTCGTTTACAGTTTCCTCCTCTGCTTCGTCGGCATTTTGCTGTGGAACTGGCTCTCTCCCTGGCCGATTCAATACTGGAGCTACTATTTCCTGATTGTGAACCTGGTGATTCCGTGCATCATTGCCGCAATCAGCATGGTCTGGTTTTCGATCGGCGGCCTGATCGACCTGCGCAGGATGTTCCGCGACCTCAAGGCGCGGATTGACAACCCGCTGGACGACGGCCGGGTGAACGGACACGTTTCGCTGGTGGACACCGCGGTTTTCACCGAAGACGAAAAACAGGCGAACAAACGCAGAAAGTAAAAAGAGGTAAGGGATTCCCCTGAACCGGCGGCACTCCGCCATCCGGGGAATCCTTTCATTTTTTACAGAGACGGCTCCAGGCGCAACGCGCCGGAATCGACCTCCCGTTTTCGCGGCAGGCGGAAGCGGACGCTTCGCCATGCCACCGGGGGCGACGAAGTCAGCAGTTCGTTGACGGCGCGCACAAACAGCCCTTCCGCCGTGGTGAACCACGGATGGTTTCCGGTTTCGTAGATCTCGAAGATTTCCGAAAAGCAGCCGGTGCTTTCCGCCGCCTGTTCCAGCAGTTTCAGCGCCTCCTCCGGCTGGCCGAGCCGGATGCGGGCCATCGCCTGCCACGCCGCATACCAGGTGCATACCGCGTGGCCGACCGGGTACATGTTGCCCGCCGCCGGTCCTGCGTTGAAGTATCTCTCCACGGTGCGTCGCAGCACCGGCCCGTCCGGCGGCAGGACCGGAAACGGGAACAGCCCGCCGAGCACGGCGATGCTCGTTTCCGTGCAGCCCGGATAGGGGAGGTAGACGCCGTCGGCGCTCTGCGGCAGCCCGCCGCGCAGTTCCTCCGCCAGCCGGTGCCATTCCGCGGCAAGTTCGGCGTCCCGTTCCAGTAGTCCGGCCGACAACGCCGCCGCTTCGAAAGCGGCGATCGCGCCGCATGTGGTCAGGAACGGATTTTCGCGGGCGGCGCCGAGCCGTTCCAGGTCGCAGCATTTGGTGACCATGGCGCGGCCTCCCGCCCGGGTGACCGCCTGGATTCGGAAGAATTCGGCGCAGCCGCGGATGACCGGATAGCCGGTTGCGGCAAGGTATTCCCGGTCTCCGGTGTATTGGTAATGCTCCCATGCGGTCTGCGCGATCGTCGCCATGTGGAAAATGTGGTCGCTCCAGAGGCCGGGAGGAGCGCCGTCGAGGCTGGGCTGCTCCACCGTTTCCCAGGGGAACCGGGCCGAGCCGTTGTCCTTCCCGAAATAGCCGGAGGTTCTCTGCCGCGCCGCGTCGAGGTGGGCATGCCGGAACTCCGGCACCCGGCGCGCCGTGTCCAGGTGGCCGGCGGTCAGCAGCCCGCCGACCGCGAAATATTCGTCGAATCCGAAATACCGCCCCTCCCAGTGGGTTCGGAAAAGCCCGACCGGGATCGACCAGCGGGTCGAACTGATCCGCAGGTGGTAGATCGCCGTTTCGTAGACTTCCCGGAGGCGCGACTGCGGCAGTTCCGCGAAGCCTTCGCCGTGAAACTCCCGCCAGGCGGCGCAATGTTCCGCGAAGAGTCCGTCGAATCCGCGCTGCCGGGCGTATGCCGCCTCTTCGTCGCCGAACGCGAGAAAGAAGCAGAGTTCGTCCGTTTCCGCGGTCAGTTGCCATGATCCCGGCGTTTCCGAGCGGCGGACCGGGCGGTCGGCGAGCAGGTGAATCGAACCGCAATCGCCGCCCAATCCGTCGATCCGGTAATGCAGGCCGTATTCCGGAGAGCCCTCCAGCCGGGTGCGCCGGGGGTGCCAGCGGTATTCCAGCCGGAGGCGGCCCGGGCCGGAGAACCGGCGCCGGAACACCGCGATGTTGCGCGTCAGGCAGCAGAAACTCTCGGTCTGCAGCGTGCTTCCGTCCGGATATTCGACCGTCGAGGAGACCAGCGCGCGGCCGGTGTCGAGCGTCTGGCTCCAGCGGACCGGAGCGGCCGCGCCCTCCGGCAGGATGCTCAGGTACCCGAACGACGCCAGGGGGAACCCCGGCGAATCGTACCGCACCCCCGCCCGCAGAATGCCGGGCGTCATGCCGGAATACTCCGTCTGCTCCATCGAGCCTTGAAAATCGAGTTGCAGCGACAAATCCCCGTTTCCGAGCGGAAGGGGAACATAGTTCCGCCCGGCGGCCGTCGTTTCCGTTGTGGTAATTTTCATATGAATGCCTCCTGTTGCATGAATATAAACGGTTTTTCCGCTTGAAACAATCGGCGCGACATGGTAATGTATACGGAAAGCAATCCGGAAGGATATGGATTTTACCATGCAGTTTCAACCGCACGACCAGAACTACAATGATTTCCGTACCGAATACTGGGAGACCCCCCTGCAGCGCGAGTGGCCGCTCCACATCTTTTGTGTGGAGGAAGTAAGCCGCTGCAAGCCAACAAAATTATACCATGTCAGGCAGGAGTATCTGGTGTTGGTGATGATTCTCGGCGGCAGTTTGCGTTTCCTGTTTCAAGACCGTTCCGTCGTGTTGCAGGCCGGAGACGCCATGGTGATTCCGGAGATGGAAGAATATGGTTTTGAATCGCGCTCCACCGGCGGCGTCTACCGCAAGCTGGTGACGGAAATCGAGGGCGCCCATCTCGGTTCCCTGGCGGGAATGCTGGGGATCGACGGTCCCGAAGTGTTCCGCGGCCGGGCCGGAATTTTTCATGACATGGTCGAACGCGCCCGTTTTCTGCTGAGCCGCCGCAATTCGGAGGAGCTTCCGGAGCTGTTGGGGCTTTCCTATCAGCTGTTGAGCCGGATCGCCCTCGAACACGCCGAGCCGGAATCTCCCGATGACCGGCTGCTTTCCTCGGCCCGGTTGATGCTGGAGAAGGATTTCCAGCATCCGCTGCCGGTTCCGGAGATCGCCCGGAGCCTGGGAGTCAGCCGTTCCCGCCTCGACCGCCTTTTTCGCGAAAAACTCCAGCAGTCCCCCTTGGAATACCGGATACGCAAGAAGATGGAGCGTGCCGCTTACCTGTTGGGCACGGCGCTCTCGGTCAAGGAAGTGGCCTTTCTGCTCGGTTACTGCAACCAGTTCCATTTCTCCAATGAGTTCAAGCGGTTTCACGGAGTTTCCCCGCAAATCTATCAGCAAGGTTCCGAGGGATGATTTTTTTCTCCTGTTTGCCATAAAACAGTATGTTTTTTTTATGAAATTGCGAAATCCGTATCGCTACTGCTTGATTTCCGTATCCCTTCTCTTTTGCGATGCTTGACAATCTCCTTTTTCTCCGGTATAATTACACCAAACCTGCAAACCGAAAGGAGTTGATTATGATTCAGATCCAACTGCCGCACAAAGCCGTTCGATTCACCCTGATAGAATTGCTGGTCGTCATCGCAATTATCGTGATTCTCGCCGGGATGTTGCTTCCGGCGCTCAGCAGGGCGCGGGAAGCGGCCCGGAAAAGCGATTGCGTTTCCCGGCTGAAACAAATCGGGTCCGGCATCAATATGTATTCCTCCGACAGCAAAGGCTGGATGCCGCCCATGGTGTGGGGGGATTCCTACGGCTATTATGTCAGGAATTATCTGGCGCTCAAGCCGGATATGACCGACGACACCTATGCCAGCGTCTTTTTTAAGAAACCGAATTCGCTGCTGCATTGTCCGTCGATGTGCAATCCGCCGCAGGCGTCGCCGTGCGCCGACAGCGGGATCAAGGGGACCGCGGAGTATTTCTCCGTCGGGTATCAGCCGACGATGCGATACAACGCTCCCGACCGCCTGAGCGGCGGGTGGGTGCTTTACCAGATCAATAAAAGCACCGTCAACAACAAATACCGGCGGCAGGACTATATCAAAAGCGGCAGCGTGATCATGACCTGCAAAAACTGGCAGACGATTAAAAACGGGTTGTATTATGCTTCGACGATCACTTACTCGGACAGCTTCACTTACGGACAGCCGACCGCTCCCGGGTACAATCACAACAACAGCAGCAACCTCCTCTTTACCGATGGCCATGTGGGCAGTCTCATGTACGGCGCACGCTGGGACAGCGACTGCGTGCCGTACTGACCCGGTTGCTTTGGCCTATAAATTCAGGATTGATATGATGTTTGATCTGCTGCATCTCCGCAAATTGTGTCTCGCATTGCTGATGAGCGTCATCGGGTTCGCCGCCGCGGTCGGCGGCGACGCGGTGTCGCTGGGAAAATTCCAGGTGAACCAGAACGGAGTGATCGAGTTTGAGCGTGCCAGCCTGAGCATGGTATTCTACGGCGACCATTGGAAAAAGAGCGCCGGGCAGGCGCACAATGCCGTCAAGCCAGACGCCGGTTATCCGCGCATGGAGGGAGAGAACTGGGTGTTGCGGGGAACCTTCACCGTCCCCGGCGGCGCGTTCGCCATGGAGCAGGTGATCCGCCCGCGGGGCGACGACGCGATCGAGGTGACGATCACGCTACGCTCGGCGCAGCCGGTTGCCGCCGACGAGCTGGCCATGCTGCTGTTCCTGCCGGCCAATCCCTGGGCGGGGCAGCCGGCGGTCATCGACGCCAGGGAAATCACCCTGCCGCAGAAATTGGGCAAAGCCGAATTGTTCCCCCGGCGGTCATATTCCGAACTTCAGTTGCGCGGCAAAGAGAAGTGGACCATCCGCGGCGGCGGCAAAATGCTGATGCAGGACGACCGCAAATACAATGCGCAGAGCTTCAGCGCCCGAATCGCCTTCACCCCCGACAGCGGAGCGCTGACGCAAACTTCGATCAAGCTGGAACTGAGTTGTCAATCTTACCAGACCCGGCCGCTGTCAATTCGCAATGCCGCCAATTTCGGATTTTCCGACCCGGTCGCCGGGGACGGACGGGGCGGCTGGACCGACCAGGGGCCGGACAACGACCTGCATATGATTCCCGCCGGAGTGCAGGACTTCGGCGGAGTGAAATTTGATATCGCCGATGATAAGAAATCCGACGGAAAAAGCTGTATTGTACTGGGCGGCAAACATCTGGCCGGTCAGCCGCTCCAGGCCGCCGTCGCCGGGGAAAAACGGCAGGACCGGTATTTGTGTCTGCTCCACGCGCTGGGCTGGGCCCCCGAGGGACATGTCCGGACCGGCGCCGTCCGGGTCGTCTACACCGACGGCACGGACCGGACGTTCCCCGTCGTCAGCGGCGAAGATGTCGGCAACTGGTGGTATCCGGCGGCGTTGCCGCGCGCCAATGTCGCCTGGCAGACCGAGAACCAGCGGGCGTATGTGGGCCTCTATCTGAGCGCCTGGCCGTTGGACCGCCGCCCGATCGACCGGATCGAGCTGATCAATGACGGCAATGCGATCTGGATGATCGCCGCGATTTCGACTTCCTCCGAGCCGCCGCCGCGGCAGATCCCGCAGCCGGTTTTCCAGATCGCCGGCGCCGACTGGAAACCGGTCAAAGTTCCCCGTTCCGTATTGCCCGGGTCCGCGCTCGATTTCTCGTTCCTGGCCGATGCGCCCGCCGGGAAGCACGGTTTTCTGACCGTCCGGGACGGCAAGTTCGTCTTTGAGAAAAATCCGGGGCGGCCGGTCCGTTTCTACGGAACCAATCTCTATTTCGATCTCTGCTTCCCCGACCGCGAACATGCGGAGAAATTGGCGGACCTGCTGGCGGGGATGGGGTACAACTCGATCCGGTTCCACCATTTCGACTACAACCTGACGGTGCCGGGGGACGCGCAGCGGCTTCAGCCCGATCCCGACAAGCTCGACCGCATGGATTACCTCTTCAAGTGCCTCAAAGACCGTGGGATATATGTCACGCTCGACCTTTACACCGTGCGCGGCGCGCCGCTGCCGGACGGGGGATTCTCCGGCATCCAGGACGGCAAGACCCATATCATGCTGCGCAAGGAGGCGAGGGACAATCTCAAGGCGTTTGCCCGCAACCTCCTGACCCACGTCAACCCGTATACCGGGCTGGCTTGGAAAGACGATCCGGCGCTGGTTTTCGTCAGCCTGGTCAACGAGGACGGACTCTTTTGGATTCAGCATCAGCCGGACTCGTCGTCGCTCGTCAAACAGAAATTCGAGGAGTTCTGCCGGACGGCCGAGGGACAATTGCGCCCCGGCGAAAGTCAAAATCTGCGAAAATTGCGGTTTGTCGCCGGCGTGCAGCGCGATGTTTACCGGGATCTTTCGCAATTCCTGCGCGATCTGGGCGTCAGGACGCCGTTCACCGATCACAACAACTCGCCGCAGATGGCGATCACCCGGATTCGTTCCGATTACGATTATGTCGATCAGCACGGATACTGGGCGCATCCGAGCTTTGTCGGGCCGGTGCGGTGGAAACTGCCGATCATGATTACCCGCAAAAGTTCGCTCTCGCTGCCGCAGGACATCCCGGCGATGCTGGCGCCCGGCAGAATCTACGGCAAACCTTTCGCGGTGACCGAGTTCAACTATTGCAGCCCCAACCCGTACCGGGCCGAGGGCGGCGTCATCTTCGGCGCGTTCGCCGCATTTCAGGATTGGGATGCGCTTTACCGCTTCGGGTTTGCGGGCAAACCGGCGCAATTGGACCGGGAGTTCGTCACCGATCTCTTTGACGGGATCGACGACCCGATGCAATCGCTCTCGGACCGGATCGCGACGCTGCTGTTTTTGCGCGGGGATGTCACCGCCGCCGGGCAGGGAGTCGCCTTTGAGGTGCCCGACGGCGAATATCTGCTGAATCCGGCCGGAGAGGCCAACCCTTATCCGGATGCGTGTGCGCTGCTGGGGTGGGTGACCGGCGTCGGCTCCGTGACCGGCGGTACTCCGCTTCCGAACAATGTCCGTTTGTCGTTCGCGGCCAACGCTTTGCCCAAGCCGGACCGGATGGCGGCCGATCTTGCCGGGGCCGGTTTGACGGGGCAGGGGGTGTTCGACCTTGCGCAGGGACGCTTCCGCAGTTCGACCGGACAACTCGAGATCAACCGGTCGCAGGCCCGCTTCCGGGTCGTCACGCCGCGGACCGAGGCGGTCATCCTGTGCGACAAAGGCGATTGGCGCGGGAACTTTCTCCGGGTCGCCAACCGGGGGGACTTCGCCTGCGTGGCGGCTTCTTCGCTCGATTCGGTTCCGCTGGCGGATTCGAGCCGGATTCTGTTGTTTCACCTGACCGATTTCAGCAACACGATGCTCAAATACAAAGACGCCTCCAAAACCGTCATCGAGTCCTGGGGGCAACTGCCGCACCTGGCCCGCCGCGGCGTGGCGACGGTCGGGCTGCGGCCCGGCGCGGGCGGTCCGTTCCGGGTCTATGCGCTGGATATGGACGGGAGACGGCTTGGCGAAGTCAAAACCGGAACCGCCCCCGACGGGGAGGTGACCTTTGTCGCCGATACCTTCCTCTTCGAACAGCCGTGTTTTGTCTATGAGATCGTCCGCTCTTCCTCGGAACCGCAGGTGCAATGATGACAATCAAGCTGGCTGATTTTGGCGGAGAAACGCCGTTGGAGCAACTCCGCAACGCGCTCGCCGGTCTCCGGGAGCATCCCGGCGCGACCCTGACCATTCCGCCCGGCGTCTATCTGCTTGGCGACGACGCCGCGGCGCGGCTGCAGCAGGAGGTGATGACCGGAAAATACTCCGACAATCCCCATATGACCATGTTCAACCGCCGTTTTGTTTATACGAGCGCCCTCGATTTCAGCGGACTTTGCGACGTGACGATCGATGCGGAGGGAGCGGTATTTCTGATCGACGGCATGATGTGCACGCTGGAGCTTGGCAACTGTTCCGGCGTGACCGTTCGCGGGCTCACCATCGACATGCGGCGGCGGGCTTACAGCCAGGGGCGGATCGTCCGCTGCGACGCGGATTCGTTCGATGTCCGTTTTGTCGAACGGGAGTGGATCTCCGCGCAGATGCCCGCGCCGCGGATGTGCATTTTCGAACAGGGTTGCTCCCGGCTGCTCGGCGTGCTCAACGCCGAATTGCGGAGCGAGGCCCGCAAGGAACTGCTGGATGAGCAGACCGTCCGTTTCTTCCGCGCCGTCGATCCGGCCTGGGAGGAGCAGGACATCTATGTCTGCCACACCTGGCACAGCTGCCCGGCGGTCCGGATTTACCAGTCTTCGGGGATTACCCTGGAAGGCGTGCGCATCCATTCGCACGGCGGCATGGGAATCGTCGGCCACCGCAGCCGGGATATCACCTTGCGCCACTGCATGGTCGTCCCGGCGCCCGGCAAGGCGGTCAGCACCAACACGGACGCCACTCACTTCGCCTCCTGCCAGGGGCTGCTGCGCTGTGAACACTGCTTCTTCGAAGGCCACGGCGACGACGCCATCAACGTCCACGGCTATTACCAGACGGTTACGGGGCGGCAGGATGGCGGTTATCTGTTGCGGGTGAACGTGTTGACTTCCATTCACAGCTTGCGGATGGACCACCCGGACGTCGGAGATACGGTGGAGTTCGTCCGCCGCAAAAACCTGGCGGCGGCGGGTCGTTACCGGGTGACGGCGGTCCGTCTCGATCCGGAGCAGGGGCAATGCGTCGTCGAGCTCGACCGCCCGCTGCCCGATGACTGCATCGGCGAATTTCTGTGCGACATTACGCAGTTGCCCCGGTTTGAATTTATCGGCTGCCATGTCGGCAACCATGTGGCGCGGGGAGTCATGCTGCGGACGCGCGGCGCATTGATCGAGGGGTGCAGCTTTGACGGCAGCAGCGGCGTGGCGATCCAGATCTCCGTGGAGTGCTTCTGGAATGAAAGCGCCGCCTCGGAGGATGTCGTTGTGCGCAACAACCGCATGGTGCGTTGCGGCTTCATGGAGTCGCCCCGTACGAGCGGGATCGCCGTCCTGGTCGGAGCCGACGAGTTGCCGGACCGCCCGGTTCATCGCCGGATCGTGCTGGAAGACAACCTGATCGCCTGCGTTCCCGGGTGCAAGGCGATCAGGGCGACTTTCGCCGAAGATATCACCATCAGGAACAATCGGACCGATGGAGAAATCGTTACCGACAATTGCGTCAATCTCATTCTGGCGTGACAGGGACATATGCCCGCCATCCGCGGCCCGTCCCCTCTGCCGTTCCCGTGTTCAGCGTGGCTCCACCGCGAAATTGCGGAGTTCGAAGGTGCGCCCCGGCTGCTGCCAGGCGAAGCAGCTGACGGAGAGTTTTTCACTCCGGTTCGGGATATCGAGCGGCAGGTCGAACTTCTTCCAGTTTTCGTCCAGTTGAGTCGGAGCGAGGAGGTCGAGGCGTTTCAGGCCGGGGCCGCTGGCCAGCACTTGGAGCCGGGCGTCGCCGCGCGCCTCGAAGACCACCCGGCAGGCGGCGCCGGGAACGACCGCGAATGCCCCCGTGCTCACCCCGGCGCAGAGTTTGGATTCGCCGCCGACCCGCACCGACGGCATGCCGTCCTCATTCCGGAATTCCAGATGGTAGTCCTTGTTCCAGCCCTTGTTTTTGAGCATTCGCATGGTCGCCGCCGGTCCGGCGGGCTGTTCGGGGGTGAGGTTTCCGTAGCGGGCGGGGTCTTTGATGCCGCCGATTCCGGTCGCCCATTCGATCCAGGAGGCGCGCCCGTTGCCGTCGTTGTTGTTCACCAGCAGCGAGAAACGGACGCGCGGCTGTTCCTCCAGACGGAAGGGGTAGAGTTCCGGGGCGTCGATGCCGATCCGGTAGACGGTTTTGCCGTCTTTGCGGTCGATACGGCAGCGGGCATTCTGGACTTTGGACCCGGCGGCGGAGAATCGGGCCGGCAGGTCGCCGCCGAGATTCGGCGCATAAACCTTCCAAAGCGACGCTTTGCCGTCTTCGCCGAGCGCGGCCGCGAATTCCAGCCGGTCCGTGTCGAAGCCGTCCCCTTTCGCGTCGATGGCGAACTGGAGGCTGTCGAACTCCCAGACCCGCATGTCGTCCGCTTTCATGACATGCGTCGGGTCGTCGATTTCGACCAGGAGTTCGAGCCCGGCGGGGGTGAATCCGGCGGCGAAACGCCCGGCGGTGTTCCCCGGCGCGAGGCCGGAGTTGCCCCCGACGCGCCTGCCGACGGGCTGCCAGGCGAGTTTCTCCGGCTCGATCGTGTCGCCGTTCGCATCGAAGAGTTTTCCGCTCCGGTAGACACCGTTGTCTTCGTTCTGCAGGGTACGTTTCGCATTCTGGGCGTAGAGCACCTCGCCGGTGTTACGCCACCCGGCGACGGCGGCGGCGTCGGGGGCAAGGATATAGTAGTACTCCTCGGGGGCGAGCCGGAAGGCGGCGTCAGGCGACTGAACGGCCCCTTCCGCGTTGAGCAGCCGGGAGTCCGGGCCGATCGCGCCGCGCAGCTCGGGGGCCGGCGGCAGCGGCCGGTCGCCGGTGTTCCAGACCAGCAGCATCGGCCCGGCTTCGCTGTCGAGCCGGATCGCCCGCTGCCGGTTGCCGTCGAAGAGATAACCCTTGCCCACTTTCAGCCGCCCCTTCACCAGCGAGGTCAGCACGTGCCAGGCCAGCGCCTGATAGCGCGGCTGGATGTAGGGCACCTGCCGGAACAGCCCCGACACATGGGTGTTGTTGGAGCGGAGTTCTCGGTAAAAGGGGAGCGTCTCCCGCTCGGTCCGGTAGAGGTTCAGCAGGCAGAAGAGATCGACCTCGGTCACTCCGGCGCGGATCTGGTTCAGGAAGTCGAGCACCATATTGCGGGCCAGCAGTTTTTCCGGGGGATATTCCGCCATCATCGGCTTGAGCAGCATGGCGTGCCATTCGGAGCTGACCACCGGCTTGGGCGCGAGCCCATACTTCTTCTCCAGTTCGTGGAACGGTTCCGGGCTGACCCGGCTTCCGTGCAGCGGCAGCACGTCGAAATACTTGCCGCCGCCGGCTTTGAGGAACGCGTCGTAGAAGGGGAGATAGCGCATCCCGATGCCGCCCAGCCAGACTTCGGAGCCCGGCTTCTCCGCTTTCACCGTCTCGTACCCGGCCTTCAGGAGTTCGACGAAATGTTCCGTCGAATCGACCCAGAAGCAGGTGAAACCGATGAGGTGCGGCTCGTTCCACAGTTCATAACGGTTGACCTTCGGATAGCGGCGCATGACCTGCCGGATGAAGTTCCGCCAGTCGTCGAGGTTTTTCGGCATGACGGCGGCGTATTCCGGCACGAAGATGTTGATCCAGTCCGCCTCGGGGCGGGTGCTCGCCCAGCGCGGAGTGCCGTAGATGTTGAAGACGATCCGGTCGTCGGCGAACCCGTTTTCGCGGGCGAGGCGCATGAAGTCGTCCACCCCGCTCCAGTTGATTTTCCCCGGCTCCTTTTCGAGCTGGTCCCAGCGCAGCGCGTGGATGCGGATGGAGTGAATTCCGACCAGCCGCGCCAGCGGAATCGCCATCTTGTACATGCTGAAATGAGGCGACGCCCCGAAATTCGGCGAGATGTCTGCCGGAGCCGCCGTTTTGGCGGGCGCCACCACGAAGGGATGGCGCGAGACGGTGAACTCCCTCTCGCCGCCGAGCGTGAATTTGCGCTTGTCGACGGAATCCTGAAGGTGGATCTTGACCGGATAAGATTCGGCGACCGCTTTGCCGTCCATGCGGAACTCGACTTCATAGAAGCCCGGAGCCGGAGCCTTCCAGCTCCAGCCGTCGCGGTTGAATCCGGCGGCGGCGACCTCCTGCCGGAGCAGTTCTTTGCCGCCGGAATCGAAGAGGACGGCGGTGAATTTCGCGCCTTCCGGCAGCGGCTCTTTCGCCTTGAACACCGCCGGTTCGCCGAGAACGAACCAGTTGGCGAAATTCGTTCCGCGGATTTCGATTCCGGGGGCCGGGACGCAAGCCAGAAGCGTCAGCAGAAAGGCGATGACGGCCGGTTTTATCTGGTACATGCGTACTCCTCCGCGGATTCCGGCTTTCCGGTACGGCGGCCGAACACGTTGCGGACCGCTTCGAGACGGGCGTATCCGTATTTCGTATCCGGTTCGAGGTAAGCGCCTTCGGTCCACTCGTTCCAGCAGGCGATGTGGACCAGTTCGCCGGTTCCTTCGGCTTTCATGAATTCCGCCGTCCGCCGCAATGCTTTCTCGAACAGTTCCGGGGTGTTGCCGGTGATGACCGGGCTGAACGGATACGGTCGTTTTTCGTACATGTCGGACTGGACCGTGCGCGGCGAACTGTCCCATCCGGTCGGCACCACCGGGTTGTAGGGCACGTCGAGGCCGCGCGTGAAATAACGGTCCTCTTCCCGGTTGAGTTCCATCCAGTCGGCATAGGAGAGCGCCGGGAAGCTGTCGCCCCATTTGCCCCATCCGTAGCAGCTGCAGCAGTCAAAGCCGGTTTCGCGGATCAGCCGGTTGGCGGCGGCCGGGTCGTTGCGTCCGAATTCGGAGGCGTTGCCGTCGAGCGTCAGTTTGCCGAGGCCCGCCTTTTCCACCCGGAACCGGAAGTCGTCCAGCAGCGCCCGTGCCGTCGCCGGGCCGCCGAGTTGCTCGATCATCGCCTTCGCCCGGAAGAATGAGAAGTAAAGCCCGCCGTTGACCCGCAGGTAGTTCGGCTGGTTCAAATAATGTTTGATGCAGTGATCGGTGCAGTTGCGGAAGGTTTCGGCGTCGATGTCGCCGGACCAGAGCGTTTCGGCCGGTTTCCAATAGCTCCCCGGATGCGCGTAGATCGGGTTGTGGTTCGCCCACATCAGCGCGAACTTGAGGTCACGGCAGTTCGGCGCGCCGAGGAAGCCGTCGCGGATGCAGCGCTCCCGGTACGACCCGTCGAAAAAGTAGTACCAGTCGAAGATGAAAGCGTCGATGCCGTGGTCGGCGGCCAGCTTGATTTGAACCGACATGTCGTTCGGGTTCGCCTCGTCGTCGTAGCCGAGAAGAGGCACTTTGGGCTGTTCGTGGCCGGGAAAGCGCGGGGTGGCGTATTGGGCGGTGCGCCATTCGGTCCATCCCTTTCCGTGGATCGCCTCATTGCGCGGGTCCACGTGCCAGTTGGGGAAATAGTAGGCGCAGACAGTCGGACGGGAGTTCATGATGGGTGGTTCCTTGGGTTCGTTATTGACCTGCCCAGAACAGTTTCTGGGCCGCGTTCGCATAATAGCCGCCGAGCGGCATCTGGCCGCCGGATGCCGGTTTCACGTGGCCGTCGAGCCAGAGCACGTTGAGGCTGTTGCCGTTGTTGTGGCGCATCTGCAGTTCGCTCTCCTGATATGCCAGCGAAAAACTTCCGGCGGCGCTCCGTTCCCGGCTGTTGAGCAGCGATGAAATGTTGCCCCGATAGGAGATGAACGCGGTGTTTCCCGCGTATTTTCCGGTGTCGGTCCCCCAGAGTATCTGCGACGGCTGGCGGAAACTTCCCGCTTTCTTCCTCTGGATGTTGCTTGCGGAAAACGACGCGGTCGCCGGATTCGCCAATTGCAGAAAGCCGTTCAACCCGTAGGAGCAACTTCCTTCCAACCGGGTGGGATAGGTGTCGGCGGGGCAGAAAAAGACGGACCCCTTGTAGGGCGCGGCATTTGTGAGATCGTCGTCGCTGCGGCCATCGTTCAGAACGGTTTTCAAAAGCAGATAGATCCAGGAACCGGTGAGTGTGTTTGTTCCCGCGGCGTTGTTGTTTCCGGCCAGAAGCAGGAAGCCGTCGGAGCTGTCGGCGTAAAACGCGGCGTAGGTGCCGATCTGTTTCAAATTGTTGACGCATTGCGTGCTTTTTGCCCGGTCGCGCGCCTGATTCAATGCGGGCAGCAGCATCGAAGCGAGAATTGCGATGATGGCGATGACAACGAGCAGTTCAATCAAAGTGAATTTCCATTTCATCGTTCATTCCTTTCCGTAACAGGCAAGAGGTTTGGGATGCATTGTCGTTAGTAGAATTATATCACAAAAAAAACTTTTTATGTGGTATTTCTCAGATAAATCTGCATATTGTTGAATAATCCGATGATTTACCAATTTCAGGGAGTGGAAAAGCGCATTTTTCGGATTTATGGTAAAGATATGGCACAAGTATCAGGAAAATTCTTCCGCACGGCGGATTATTTCAAGGACGAGCTGCCGGTCGTCGTGCTGCACAACGTCTCGCGGCCGGAGACCTTCTTCCCGCCCGAATCGCTGAACCGAAGGCAGTTCTGGAAGATCCTCTATGTCGCCTCCGGAACCGGGGTGTTGAAAATCAACCGCCGCGAATATCCCTTCGGCCCCGGCTTCGTCTGCCTCAACCATCCCGACGACCTGACCAACCTCGCCCTGGATGGGCCGATCGAACTCTACAATCTGCTTTTTTTGCTGCGTCCGATCGAAGGCGATCTGGCCAAGCTTTACAGCGGTAACCGCTTCTTCTCGATTTTCCGCCCGGAATTCCGCCCGGAGGAATCGATCAGTCACAATCTGCTGCACCTGATCGATTCCAACCGGAAACTCTATCTCGGAATCCGCCGCATCCACCACGAATGCACCCATGTCGATGCGAATTCGGTCGAAATGCTGCGCTATCTGCTGCTGGAGCTGCTGGTTGAATTCTCCCGGCAAAGTTCGCTGGTCTTCAGCCGCCGCCGCCGGCAGGACGCCGTAGGATACCTCGAGAAATTCCTGCGGGAACATTATGCCGAACGGTTTGACAGCGAGCGCGCCGCCCGCGAAGTCGGCATGTCGAAAAATTATCTGTTCGATTTCTACCGTCGCGCAACCGGCCGCACCATCGGGAACACGTTGCTGGCGATTCGCATCGAGGAGGTCAAGAAACTCATCGCCGGCGGCATGAAGATCGAAACCGCCTGTTATCGCTGCGGCTTCTCCGACCTCAGCAATTTTTATCGCGTCTTCCGCCGGGAGACCGGACTTCCCCCCGGAGCATTCCGTCCCGGGGAACCGGAACCCGACGATTCCAACCCTTCCCCCGACCGGTAAGGCCATGCGCTATTCCGGTGCCCGAACAATCGCGACCGGGCATGGAGAAGATATTGATGAAGAAAATGTTGCAAATACCGCAGGCGGTAACGGGAAGGTACCGGGCGAGGATTTTGCAACATCTTTATGCGCAAGAGATTCCCGTGATTCAAGCGGGCTTCATGCAAGATTCGGGTTAGAGTCCGGCTTCGGATTTGAGCTGGAGGCACCAGCGTTCGATCCGGCCGGGCGTTTCGGCGGGTTCGTTGTCGTCGTCGAGGGCGAGGCCGACGAAGGAGTCGCCCTCCTCGGCGGCGGAGCCGGAGTGCGGGTAGCCCGCGCTGCTCCATCTGCCGACGATTTCACCGCCGGATGCCTTGACCTTGTCGGCGAGTTCGCCCATCGCGTTGAGGTAGGTGTCGGCGAAGCCGGAAGCGTCGCCGAGGCCGAAGAGGGCCACTTTGCGTCCGGCGAGGTCGGCGGCGTCGAGTTTCGCCATGCCGTTCTGCCAGTCGTCCTGCATCTCCCCGTACCCCCAGGTGGAGGTGCCGAGAACCAGGAGGTCGGCGTTGAAGTCGCCCGCTTTGGCGTCGGTGATGTTGACGGCGGAGCCGCCGAGGCCGGCGGCGACCGCTTCGGCGGCGCGTTGGGTGTTCCCGGTGCTCGAACCGTAAATGACTTTGATCGACTTGCTCATGGATGATCCCTTTCGGTTTGAATTCCCCCGGTTCATGCGGCCGGGGACAGGTTGTGAATGCTCTGCAGAACCGTTTCCAGCGGCGCGCCGCGGCCGAGCAGTTTTCTGACCATGGCTTCGGCGTGGCGGAAGCGGTCCATGACCTCCTGCGATTCGGCGGGGTCGCCCGCCACGCGCCAGAGGCCGCGGGGGAGGGCGAGGCATCCGGCCGGGTCTTCGATGTAGCCGCGCACGTCTTTGAGCGGATAGCCGAGGAAGACGCCGATCTCATGGGGGAACTCCCGGTTTTCGCGGCAGCGTTTCTCAAGTTCGACCAGCTCTTCGCCGCGGCGGTAGCCGAGACCGGCGAGGAAGGCGGCGCTTTCCGGCCCGGCGAGCGTGCGGGCCAGCGTCTCCGGACGGAAGAAGAGCACCACCAGGTTTTCGCTGTTCCGTTTGAGAATCCGGCAGTCGAGTTCGAGCGCCGCCAGAATTTCCGGCTGGTGGAGGCAGAAGAGCTCGTGCCGCTTTTCCATCGCCGGAAGGCGGCAGCTGGTCAGCCGCAACAGTCCGGCCGGTTTGACGCCGAGCAGCACCGGCGCCAGTTTCAGCATCAGGTGCCGGATCAGCCCGTAAGCCCCCGGACAGAACCGGAGGGACGAGGCGTGTTTTGAATTATTAGCCATAACTAATTCTCCGTGCAAATAAAAAATTCCATCCACGCATCAATATAAACGCGGGATGGAAATTTTTCAAGCGCCGTTTGTTAGAAAAGGCTAACTTTGTCCGGTTCGACCCGGTGCAGGGTCGGCGGTTCGCCGGTGTATTCGTTGAGGCTCTCGGCGAAGTCGAGATAGTGGCGGGTCAGCTTGTGGGACTCGAGGGCCTTGTCGCTTTCCCAGGTCTCGAGGACGAGGTAGCAGTTGTGGTGGAGGACGTCGGGGAGGAGGTCGTAGCTGATGCAGCCCTTCTCCTTGCGGGAGTTCTCGATCAGCGGTTTGACCATCTCTTCGAATTCGGCGGCCTTGTCGGCTTTGACCCGGATGATGACGACGAGTTTGAACATATTATCTTCTCTCCTTTGCTGGGATGACGGGACCGGCGGGGACGGGGCGGGAGGCGGGGGCCTCCTGCATATTCTCGATTCCCTGCTGCATCTGCAGCATGAACTGCGGCATGTTGTCGCGCATCTTCTTCTGCGTCATTTCGGCGGCGGCGACGGCGATCTTCGAGGCGGCGGCGGCCTTTTTGCGGCCGATCGGGGTCTGGTAGAAGCGGATCAGTTCGCGGATGTCGTCCGGCGTGTACACCGCGAGGTAGATTCTGGCCAGATCCTCTTTCTGCGCCTCGTAGGAGATGGTGTCGCGCAGGTACGATTCAAACGCCTTGCGGAACGGCGCCAGCTCGGGCGACTCCTTCATCTGGGTGGCGAGCGTGGACTGGAGCGTCTGCTCCATCATCTGCGGGACGCCCTCGGCTTCGAGCAGCGACCAGGCCAGCATTTTGTCTTCGAGCTTCGGCCCCGGCTGCGGCTCTGCCGCCGTTGCGGCGAAAGCGGCGAAGGCGACTGCGAGAGTCAGGATCATTGCGGAAATTTTCATGGACGCTCCTCCTTGGCGTTTGCTTCACCGGCGAGCCGGATGCCGTCGTCGGTAACGACGATCTTCCGCTCCTTGTACAACATGCCGATGAGCTGTTTGAACGTGCGTTTGCTGAAACTGAACGTGGACTGAATCTCTTCGACGCTGCTTTTGCCGTTGAGCGGCAGGAAGCCGCCCGCGTCTTCGAGCGCGTCGAGAATCACCGGCTTGCCCGCCGTGACGCCCTCGATGCCGTCGGCGCGGAAGCGGACGTCGGCCCGGTTCTCATCCTCGCGGACCGCATGGACGAACCCGGTGAAGCGGTCGCCAGGCTTCAGCGTGCGGCAGAGTTCGTTGTCGTAGACGATGCCCTGGTACTTGTCCTCGATGATGACCCGCCAGCCGAGCCGGACCTTCGCCCAGACGAGGAAGCGGACCTCCTGGCCGGCTTTCAGCTCTTTGGCGCTGCCTTTGCAGAACCGCCCGAGGCGGCGGGTGGCGGCGATGCGCCCGGTCTTCTCGTCGATGTAGATGCGGACGAGGTAGCTTTTCCCCGCTTCGACCCGCTCCGGCTGTTCGCGGAACGGCAGCAGCAGGTCCTTGTCGAGCCCCCAGTCGAGGAAAGCGCCGAGTTTCGTCGTCTCCTTGACCCGGAGCACGGCGTACTCGCCGACTTCCGCTTTCGGTTTCTGCGTGGTGGCCACCGGGCGGTCTTCGCTGTCGAACGAAAGAAAGACCTCGATCTCGTCGCCTGTGCGGAACCCTTCCGGCACGAATTTTCGCGGCAGGAGCAGCATGTCGCGGTGGTCGCGGCCGTCGGAAAGATAGAACCCGAAGTCGGTCTCCTTTTCGGCGGTCAGCTTCTGGTGTTTTCCGAAATGAAACATATCAAAGATTCCTTCCGATGATGCGGATCGAGCCGAGCTGGCAGTTGAGGCGCTTCGCCACCACCGGGCATTTGGCGCGGAGGAGGAAGAAGACCGGGCGGTCATACCCTTCGTCGAGCGATTCGAAGTTGCCCTGGCCCTTGGAGACCACCAGGTCGGCGCTCCGCATCGCGTCGAGCAGTTCGCTGCCGCTGTTGCGCAGCGAGACGCCCGGCGCGCGGTCGCCGGTGTCGACGATCCCGCGTACCCCGGTGATTCCGGAGAGCTTCACTTCGCGCCGGGTCACGTCGTTGAGGATCGGGTAGCCGCGCACGCCGAGCGTGATCTTGTCGGCGTAACGCTCGATCAGCAGCCGGTCGATCACCGCTTCGCCGCAGTTGTCGAGCATGTAGAAGATCGACTCCGCCGCGTCGAGCCGCCGCCGGAATTCGGCGCAGGCCTCAAGGTCGAAGGGGAGGTCGAGCACTTCGCGGATTCGCTCCTCGGCCTCGTGCAGCTTGAAATTGGGGTTGACGCCGTAGTCGATGATGTTCCCGCCGATGGCGAGGCGGACCGCCGCCTCGAACGGGTCGGAGTGCGCTTCGACGATGCGGCGCAGCTCCGGCAGCAGCGCGAGCCCGAGTTCGGTCGAATGGTCCTTGACGGTGCGGTAGGGGTCTTCGATTCCGGAGACTTCGGCGACGACGGCGTGGAATTTCGACGCGAATTCCGGCGGGGTCGTCTCCTCGTCGGCGTCGAGCACCTGCTGCATCATCCGTTTGACCAGGAGGTGCTGCTCCTTTTCGTCGCCGATCGCTTTTTTGGCCAGCTCCGAAAGCTGGGAGAGAATGCACGGATAACAGTCGATTTGAACTCGCATGACTAAGCCTCTGTCCAGTTGTTGCGCAGGAGTTCGGCGGTCGATTCCAGCGCTTCCGGCACGCAGCGGATGTCCGCCAGCACCGGCATGAAATTATTGTCGCCGTTCCAGCGCGGAACGACGTGCAAGTGAAGGTGGTCGGCGACTCCCGCGCCCGCCGCGGCGCCGACGTTGAAGCCGACGTTGAACGCCTGCGGGCTCAGCGTCCGGCGAAGCGTGAGTTCGGATTGGACGCACAGCTCGAACAACTCCGCGCGCTCCTCCGCCGACAGCAGCGGCAGGTCGGCGAGGTGGCGGTAGGGCGAAACCAGCAGGTGCCCGCAGTTGTAGGGGTAGCGGTTGAGCATCACGAACACGGTGCGCCCGCGCCGGACGACCAGCGCGTCTTCCGGCTTGCCGGAGTCGGACTCGTTCCCGCAGAGAAAGCAGCTTGAGTCCTTTTCCCCGCGGATGAACTCCATTCTCCACGGCGCCCAGAGCGGACGGGTCGGGTGTGGTTCCATGTTATCGGGTTTCCTTGTCGGTCGGGTTTGATATCTGAAGGTTGAAGTACCGCTTGCGGCGCATGAAGTTCCCGGCCGCGAAGAGAATCCACCCGGCGCAGCCGATGCCGAGGAGGCCGATGAACCATTCGCCGAAGCAGACGAAGATCGTCGGCTGCGGGGTGTCCGGCACGAAGACGCCGACCTGCCGGAATCCGCGGCCGCGGCGCAGTTCCAGCCGTTTTTCCGGGCCGGGCACTTCGAGCACCTGGCTGATTTCTCCGGTGGGCAGCACGACGAGCGAGCCGCCGTTGTTGCCGCAGCGGACCATGGAGAGCCCGGTCTCCACCGCCCGCATCACCGCGTTGGCGAGGTGTTGCTCGGGTTCGCTGCTGACCGGGTACCAGGCGTCGTTGGAGATGACCACCAGCACATTCGCACCGCGCCGCGCGAACGCCCGGGTGAGGTAGCTGAAAATCCCCTCGTAACAGATCGCGATTCCGGCGCGGACGTTTTTGCCGAGCGGAACCGGGTTGAAATCGGCTCCCGGCTCGAGGTCGCGCTGCATGTCGATCTTCCTGACCACGAATTCCGGGAGGACGCTCCGGAAGGGGATGTATTCGCCGAACGGCACACGGTGGATCTTGTCGTATTTGTGCACCATCCGCCCGCCGCGGTCGAAGTGGAGCGCGCTGTTGGTCACCCGCGCCTGGCTGCCGTCGCGCGGCAGCGGGTCGCGGAAGTCGATCGCGCCGACCAGCATCGGTACGCCGTTGCCGACGCAGAGCGAATACACCGTCCGCCGGAACTTGGCCGAAACCGGATGCATCGAGCGGAACGGCACCGGGACGGAAGACTCCGGCCAGATGATGAGATCCGGCTTCATCTCCGCCTGCGCCGCCTGCCGGGCGAGGGCGGCGTAGATGTCGAGCGCCTCGTCGGCCTCCTCGATGGTGGCGTTGCGCCGCTGCGAGATGTCGCCCTGGAGCAGGGTCGGGAACCAGTTTTGCTCCTCGCTTTGCGCGTGGCGGTAGTAGAGCAGGAGGCCCACCGCGTGGGCCAGCGCGAACAGCGCCGCCGCGAGCAGCAGCAGCTTGACCCCCGGCAGCCGGAACCGGGTGCGGAGCGCCCCGGCCAGCGCGGCGTTGAAAAAGGCCAGCAGGAACATGATTCCGTAGCTTCCGGTGGCCGAGACCAGCTGGATCAGCGGAATGTCCTGCCACATGGTGATCGAGAGGTCGTTCCACGGGAAGAGCCGCGAGCGGGTCCATTCGATGAGCGTGTAGAGCGCCGCGGCGCCGACGGCGAAGAGCAGCATGCGCGGGAACGAGCGGGGCGACTCCTCGAATTCCCGGCGTTCCTCGTACCCGCCCAGCTCGATTTCGAGCGGATACATGGTGTTGCGCCGCAGGAAGGGCAGCAGCGCCGCCCAGCACGCCGGCCAGAGCGAAATCACCCAGGGCATGAGGAACGGGATCACCGGGTCGATTTCGCGCAGGAAGCGGAAGGCGAAGAACGACCAGCCGACGCCCCAGGCGTAGCCGCAGAGCGCCGCGAATTTCCAGCGCGAGCGCGAGGCGACGGCGATCACCGGGAAGAGCGTCACCAGCGCGAGAAAATGAAGATTCCAGGGCGGCAGCGCCGCCGCGAAGCAGGTTCCTCCGGCGAAGCAGAAGAGCAGATCGAAGAGCCGGAAACGCAGCGCCGCCAGGGGCGCTTCGTCCGGCTCGGTTTTTGCCTTGTCGGCGGAAAAAAGTTTACGCAATTTCAACATTTCGGAACAGGTCCCATTGACAGAATGCCGCTTTTGGTGTAATTTACATCACTTTACGGACAATTTCAAAATTGTTTTGCACGAATTGCGGTGAAAGCGGCTTCCGTTTCCGCCGTGGTTCGGTTTTCTTTGGAATTCGGACTGGTGGATAATGAAAATCGATGAAATCAGGGAATTCGACCATCTTGTGATCGGCAGCGGTCTGGCCGGATTGACGAACGCGCTGCATCTCGCCGAATCGGGGAGAAGCGTCGCGGTCATAACCAAACGCGAGACCGACGAATGCAACAGCCGGCTCGCCCAGGGCGGTGTCGCCTGCGTGATGGACAGTCTTGATTCGTTCGAAGAGCATGTCAAAGACACCCTCGAAGCCGGAGCCGGCCTGTGCGACATCGGCGCGGTGCGCACCATCGTCGAAGCCGGGCCGGAAGCGATCCGCGAAATCATCGAACTCGGCGCGAAATTCACCACCCGCGGCGACCTCGGCTACACCGACGGGCCCGAGGAGTACGATCTCGGGCGCGAGGGCGGCCACCACAAGCGCCGGATTCTGCACGCCGGGGACATCACCGGGGCCGAACTCGAACGGGTGATGGTCGAAGCGGTCCGCTCGCGGCCGAACATCACCGTCTTCGAATACCACGTCGCGGTGGACCTGGTGGTCAGCTCGCGCCTCAGCCTCGGCGGGCCGAACCGCTGTTTCGGAGCCTATGTGCTCGATGTCAGAAGCGGGGACGTCATCACCATTCTCTCCGCCTCGACCACCATCGCCTGCGGCGGCGCGGGCAAGGTTTACCTTTATACCAGCAATCCCGACGTGGCCTGCGGGTCCGGCGTGGCGATGGCCTACCGGGCGGGGGCGAAGATCGCCAATATGGAGTTCATCCAGTTCCACCCGACGATCCTCTACCACCCGAACATCCGCTCGTTCCTGATCAGCGAGGCGCTGCGCGGCGAAGGCGCGGTGCTCAAGTGCCGCGAATCGCGCGATACGGAGCCGGTCGCCTTCATGCAGAAGTACCACCCGATGAAGAGCCTCGCGCCGCGCGACGTGGTGGCCCGCGCGATCGACTCCGAGATGAAGCGGACCGGAGAAGAGTGCGTCTACCTCGATATCCGCCAGGTGCCGGAAGAGAAGCTGCGCCTCCGCTTCCCCAACATTTTCGCCAGGTGCCTCGAGGCCGGGATCAACATGTCCAAAGACCTGATTCCGGTGGTTCCGGCCGCCCATTTCGTCTGCGGCGGGATCAAGACCGACGTGAACGGCGAGTCGAGCATCCAGGGGCTCTACGCGGTCGGCGAATCCGGCTGCACCGGGCTGCACGGCGCGAACCGGCTGGCCAGCAACAGTTTGCTTGAAGCGATGGTGGTGCCGAAGTTCGCCGCGAAGGAGATCGACCGCAAGTATCCGGTGCTCCGCGCCGGGCGGCCGCCCGCCGAAGCGGCGCTCAACTGGACCACCGGGAACGCGACCGACTCCGACGAGCAGGTGGTGATCACCCACAACTGGGACGAAATCCGCCGCTTCATGTGGGATTACGTCGGCATCTACCGCACCAACAAACGGCTGGAACGCGCCAAGAACCGGATCAAGTTGATCCGCAAAGAGATTGAAAAGTACTATTGGGATTTTCTCGTCACCGCCGACCTGGTCGAACTGCGCAACATCGCAACGGTGGCCGAACTCATCATCGATTGTTCGCTCCTGCGGCACGAGAGCCGCGGACTCCATTACAACGCCGATTATCCGTACCGGGACCCCGAGCTCGAGTGCGTCGATACGGTCATTCAACGGGAACTGTGATTTTAAACCATGAAACATGAACTGCCGGTAGCCTCCCACGTCACCGACCTCATTGCCCAGCTTCAAGATGGGGGATTCGAAGCCTACATCGTCGGCGGCGCGATCCGCGACCTGCTGCTCGGGCGGAAACCCAAGGATTTCGACATCTCCACCTCGGCCACGCCGGAAGAGGTCCGGGCGGTGTTCGGACGCCGCTCGGCGCGGATCATCGGCAAGCGCTTCCGGCTGGTCCACGTCATGTTCGGCGGCGAACTCTTTGAAGTGAGCACCTTCCGCCAGGCTCCCCTGCGTACCGGGGAATCGGCGCGCAAGGAGCTGCCGGAGAACATGATCCTCTCCGACAACTCGTTCGGCACCGCCGAGGAGGACGCCTGGCGGCGCGACTTCACGGTCAACGCGCTCTTCTACGACCCGGTGCGCTCCGAATTGCTCGACTACACCGGGCAGGGGATCGACGACATCCGCAACCGCGTCGTCCGCGCCATCGGCGACCCCCGGCTCCGTTTCGAAGAGGACCCGGTGCGGATGCTCCGTGCGCTGAAGCTGATCGGGCAGTACGATTTCACCATGGAAGCCGCGACCGAGAACGCGCTGTTTTCGCAGCTGGACCTGATCCGGCTCGCATCGACCTCCCGCCTCGCGCTGGAGTTGGAGAAGATTCTGGCCGGTTCCTACGGCGACAAGCAGTTCCAGGCGTTCCACGACTACGGTCTGCTGCCCTATTTCCTCCCCGAACTCAATGCGGCGTGGGATACGCCGTGCGGCAATTACGCGCTCAGTCTGCTCAACGAGCGCAACTGCCGGGTCCGCGAGGGGGTCTACCGCAACAGCGTTTCGCTGGCCATGGCGGTGATTGCGCTGCCGTTCATCGAGCGCGAATGCGGCGCGGAGCCCGGCGGGCTGTGGAGCCCGGGGCCCGACTCGACCGCGGCGATCCGCGGCGTGCTCGATTCGCTGTTCAAACCGCAGACGATGATGAACCGCATGACCATGTCGGCGGAACGGGTGCTGATTTTGCAATCGCTCTTTACCGACGAAAAGGCGAAGGAGCGGATGCTCGAAACAAAGTCCTATCCGCACGCCCGCGAGCTGATGCTGATCCGCCTCGCGGTCGCCGAGGGCGATATGGAGAGCGCCGAGCGCGAGTGGCCGGTGGCCGTGCCGCGCCGCCGCCGCCGCAACGAGGAATCCGCGCCGGAGGAGTTCGGCGGCGGAGAAGAGGAGCGCCGTCCGAAGCGGAGAAGGCGCGGCGGCCGTTCGCGCCGACGCGAAAAAGGAGCCGCGCAGGGATGAAGTTCTCCCGGAGAGTGACCGGATTTTTTCTGGCGGCGGCCGTCGTCCTGGTTCCGGTCGTCTTTGCGGCCGAGGCTGCCGAGAGCGTGCAGATGAATCCGGTGACCGGCAAGCCGGTCGCCTACGCCGGGCAGTTCTCCAGCGCCCGGGTCATGGTGCCCGATGCTTACCGGCCGAAGATGCGCGAGATGCGCGGCGTCTGGATGGCGACGGTGGAGAACATCGACTTTGCGCCGCACACCGACGCCGCCGCGTTCCGGCGCGATTACCTGACGGCGGTGGAGAATCTTAAAAAAGCCAATTTCAACGCCGTCATCTTCCAGGTGCGGCCGATGAACGATGCGTTTTACCCCTCGAAACTGAATCCGTGGTCGCGCTGGATGACCGGGACGGAGGGGCGCGGGCTCGGGGCGTTCGATCCCCTCGACTTCATGGTCAAAGAGGCGCACCGGCGGGGGCTGGAGTTCCACGCCTGGCTGAACCCCTACCGGGTGGTTTCGTCGACGAAACTGCGCAAGCTGGCCTATCTCAATACGCTGGACCGCAACAACTTCGCCCGCCGCAACCCGCATTGCGTGCTGGAGGTGAGGCGTGCGGACGGCACCTGGTCGCTGCTGCTGAATCCGGGCGACCCGCGGGTGATCCGGCACATTCTCGCCACGGTGCGCGAGATCGTGGAGAATTATCCGGTCGATGCGATCCATTTCGACGATTACTTCTACCTTTACGGCGGAATAGGCGACGCCGACCGCAGTACGTTCCGCCAGTACAATCCCCGCGGACTCGCGCTGGAGGACTGGCGGCGGGCGAACGTCGACGCCGTGGTGCGCGGGGTCAAGAACGAGCTCACCGCGTACAACCGCCGGAGCGGGCGCAAGGTGGTTTTCGGCATCAGTCCGTTCGGAATCTGGGCGAACCGCAAGGATATGTCGGCCGGTTCGCTGACGGGGGGGCTGCAATCGTTTTTCGTCCAGCACGCCGACACCCGCGGCTGGGTGAAGAAGGGATGGATCGACTACATCGCGCCGCAGATTTACTGGCCGTTTTCGCAGGATAACGCGGCCTATGCGGCGCTGGCGGACTGGTGGTCGGAGGTGGTGAAGGGGACCAATGTGAACCTTTACATCGGCCACGCCGCCTACCGGCTGGGGGCGGAACGCAAATGGCCCGCCGGCGAGCTGGCCGACCAGCTCCGCTACAACTGCAAACGGGGGGAGATCGACGGTTCGATCTTTTTCTCGTACCGCAACGTCTTCACGCCCTCGAACCGCGCGATGCGGGACGGGGTGGGGAAGGTGCTGCGCGATTACTGGCGGAATCCGGCCCTGCCGCCGATCTACCGCAACGTCCAGCCCTGAGACGCGGGTCGAAGACCCGTATCCGGCACCGGCACCCTGCCGGTCGGGTTCCAAGGGCGAAGCGCCTTGGCCGTCGGAGACTACCGGCGCGAAGCGAAACAGCTACATAGCAAAATTGAAAATTTTGCCGCGTAGCGCCGAGGCGGAGTTGACCGATCAGGTCAACTCGCCGGTCCGCCCGGAAGGGCGGACACCCACCTCTGTAAACACTACGGTACGCTTGTT